>VFQN01000035.1_pt1 | contig 303186 bp, 286 predicted proteins | sample 3512371 | NCBI WGS metagenome assembly VFQN01 (sample SAMN10412370, study PRJNA504923) | tailings metagenome | isolation source: Replicate 2 from Balatoc abandoned mine | place: Philippines: Itogon, Benguet | collected 2017-08-28 | reverse complement strand
ATGAGGGCATTCGGAGGAAACTACTGGCGCGCATCGACTTGAACCGTGATGAGTGGATCCAGCTACTCGAATTCATCGGTGTGCTTCATGCCAGAACACGCGATCAAATTGATGGCTGGCAAGCCAGTATGTCCGATCTCGAAAGAATTACGCGCATGGTCGAACGCAGCAGTACAGGGGACGAACTCTATTCCGACTCGGAGTTCAATGGCTGGGATGAGATCGGGAAGAAGAGCATTCGTGATCGCGCACAGGCCTTTGTCCAAGTGATGCTTAGCGGTTCGACGTTCGTTATTGTGAACCAGACTGGATTCCCGTTCGTGTCTTCTGACAAACCAGTTGCTTTGGCTCATCTCTTTCCCGCGTGGCTTCGGCAGCACATGCTCTTTCCTGGTCTGATCCCAAAAGGAATTGATGAGAACACGAGGACGTTCATAGCATACTGTGCGCTTTCTCCGAACATTGCGATTGTCTCCTCACCGATGCTTGGCGAACCTGGTCATATAGAGGAGCTCATCATGCACGATCCAAGGCAAGTATTATCGCTCAATTGGTTGATGCTGTCCTCCGCGACGTCTGTCCTTATTTCAGATAGGCAGCGGCCGTTTCCCAAGTTCTTCGAAGAAGCAGTTCGAAAGTCCATGACATCATCAAGGCTTTTCAAACAGGTAGACACGTTCATTATGCTGACTACCAATGAGGCGACCTACCGAATCGAAACCAGTGACCTTGGCATCGAAGAAGATGGTCCCTTCAGCATCTTCAAGTTCCGAGCTTCGGACATGCTCGAGCTACATCGCGCGGCGGGTTCCGAAGTTTTCTTGGAGGTCCACTTCAAGACGGGCACTACGGGCCAGTCGGGCTTCGTACGGAATGCGCGGTTTCTCCAAGTAGCGATTGACCCGAATGGCATGTCTGTGCTGGAACAGTTCCACGATTTTACGTGATGTTGTCACGGCCTCTATCGAGGATTGCTGAAGACAAAAGGCGCTATTGTATGTTGGTAAATGCACGATCTTCCGCACTGAACAGTAATTGGCCAATTGCCGGCACCGTCTCAACGAGCGGAAGCGATCGGAAGTTCGTTCAACTCCACCCGCGCCTCGCGCCAACCGGGGTAGTGCCGATCGAGTAGCGCCATGAACTTCGGTCCGTGTGTCGGATCAAGCAGGTGGACCATTTCGTGAACGATCACATACTCCAGCAGGTCCCGTGGCTTTTTCACCAACTCCGTATTGAGTCGGATGGTCCGAGCTGCGGCGTTGCAGCCGCCCCAACGGGTTTTCATACGCTGCAGGAAGTATCCTGACACCCGCACGCCGAGTCGGCGCTCCCACAAGGCAATCAATGGAGGGATGGCGGCACGCAGCAGCTCCCGGTGCCACGCCCGAAGCACCTTCTCACGTGCCTGGGCCGTACTACCGGGGCGCACCTGAAGCGTGATACGTCGATGGTCGAGGGTCACCTGCGGCTTGGCGTCGCGCTCCTTCACAACCAGGAGATAGCGCCGCCCCCACAACCAATGGCTTTCACGGGTCACATAGCGCCGCGGTGCCTCGCGGGCCTGCCCACGCAGACGGCTGCGCTGTTCACGAATCCACGGCAACTTGGTCACCGCGTACGCTCTCGCCACATCCAACCGGGTGTTCTGCGGAGCCACCAGCGTTACCCGCCCATCGGGTGGATGCACGGCAAGATGCACGTTCTTCACATCGCGCCGTGTGAGTTCTACCGTCACGTCGCCAAGTTCGATCAGATGCACGGGAAGGCTTGCCACCGGCTACGCCCTCAGTAACCTGGCTGGTTCTTCACAATCTCGAATACGGCGGCCGTGGCTTCACGGTCGCGCGCCAGCAGGGGGTACAGTGCGTTCTTGACCTTGGCCTCACGCGCCTGATCACCCCGCCAACCAGCGGGTGCCTGCTCCCGGATGGCGCGATCCAGACGGAGCGCGAAAGCTGCCAACGCCTCCTCCGGCGTCGGATACTGAAAGGTGCGCGCCGGAACCGTGGGCAGGTTGTTGAACAGCACCGTGGCCTCGGCGTTGCCGTGCAGCACTGTGGGCACGCCGTCTACACGCCCACGATCGGCCAATTGCCGTGCCAGTGCCTCGGCGTTGCGCAGAAACTCCTCATACTCAGCGGCTTCGCGCGTACTCTGCGCGATCAGGTCATCCAGCAGAGCCGACATGCGTTCATAGAACCGCGGATCCGTGAGCTGGTCCCGGATAATGACCTTGCGCACGTTGTTGATAATGGTCTCGGCCACCGCGCGCTTGGACAACGTGCCGCGGGCGTTGATCTCCCTCGCAATCACGTCGTGCACACCCGTGTCGACAATCATCTCGACAAGGGTGCGGGTGCCGGTGGCACCGAGTACGCTGGCCGGCTCCGCCTGCACATACATGTCGAGCAATTGGCGCATGTCCGCTTCGTACGGCTTGATGTCAAGCTCTTCACCAGCGTACTTCTTGATGGCCGCGCGCAGGTCGGCGTGCCACTGCACCTCCGCCTTGAGCCTCAGCGCATGGGCGGTGTCGTATCCCAGTGCCGCGAGATTGGTGGCTACTTCGCTGTAAGCCCGTGCAAAGGCTGCGGTGGCCTTGTAGTAGGCAATACGCAGCGGCTCCGTGGCATCAAGGGCGTCCGGATCACTGGCGTGGCCAGCGAAGTAGTGCAGGTACTGCTCCACCTGTTGCGGATGTGGGACCAGCTCACAGAGCCGCATGAGCACCTCGCGGGCCTGTTCGAGCTGCCGGCGTCCCATCTCGCGCCAGTCGTGCAGCGGCACATTGCCCGTCTCGCCCGTTGCCTCGTCCACGTCGAGCTCATCGGAACTGTACACGGCAATGGCCTCCCGGACCTCGCCGAAGAGTTCCTTGAAGTCCACGATCTGACCGTTCGGCTTGTCGTCGCCATCGAGGCGATTGGTGCGACAGATGGCCTGAAACAGATTGTGATCGCGCAGCTCGTGATCGAGATATATGTAGGTGCAGCTCGGCGCGTCGAAGCCGGTGAGCAGTTTGCTCACGACAATGAGCAGCTTGGTGTTGGCCGGCTCCTCGATGAAACGACGCTTGATTTCTGCTTCGTACTGCCCGGTGGTCTGGCCTGCGGCCAGCACGTGCTCCGTGTAGGTGTCGAACTTGTAGCGTTCGTCGCTGTCTGCCGGCAGACGGGAGATGGCGTTGTGGTTGGGTTCGTACGAGGTCACAATGCCCACGTACTTTCCGAAGGTGGTGTGCTGGAACAGGCGGAAGTAATGGCAGGCATCACGTATGCTGGCACACACCAGCATGGCGGTGCCGCGATCGGCATTGAGCCGGGGTTTGAGGGAGAAATCCTCGATGATGCTGGCCAGAATGCGTTGTTTGCGTTCCTGTGCGCTGAGCAGCTCGTGCATGTTGGCCCAGCGCCGCTTGAGCACCGCCTTCTGGAAGTTGTTGAGCGAGGCTGTTTTGCTCTCAAACCACTGGTCCACCTTGTCGGGCGAGGTGAGTCGCTGCGGCACATGGCGGGCTTCGTACTTGAAGTCCAGCACCACTTTGTCGCTGACCGCCTCGTGAAACTTGTACGTGTGGATGTAGGTGCCGAACACATCACGGGTGAGCGGCTTGTCCTTGCGCAGCAGTGGGGTGCCGGTGAAGCCAATGAACAGGGCTCCCTCGAGCCAGCGCTTCATCTGCTTGTTGAGGTTGCCCCCCTGCGTGCGATGGCACTCGTCCACGAACACGTAGAATGTGCCATGCCGTGGTGGCGGCGGACCATCCAGATCCGAAGGGTCGAACTTGTGTACGAGGGCGCACATCACCCGTGGCCTGGTGGCAGCCAGGTGACTGACGAGCTGCGCACGGGTGGTGACGCGTGTGGCCGTTTCGGACTCGCTCACCACACCGGCGTTTTTCATCACACCGGTGATCTGCTTGTCCAGCTCATCGCGATCCGTAACGATGAGGATGCGCGCCGCCGGATCGTGTTCCAGCAGCCACTTGGCCAGCAGCACCATGAGGATACTCTTGCCACTCCCCTGGGTATGCCAGATCACGCCGCCTTCACGTTGTGCGATGCGGTGCTGCGCAGCTTTGACGCCATGATACTGATGCTGCCTCGGCACCTTCTTGCGTCCGGCATCGAAGATCACGAAGTGCCGCACAAGATCCAGCAAACGCGTCCTGTCGCAGAGCTGTGTCAGCGGGGCATCGAGCAGCGTGCCAGTGCCGAGGGATACAGCCTGCCCGTCCTGCTTCCACTGCACGAAGAACTGCTCCGGTGTGCCCACGGTGCCGTAGTGCAGGCCCTGCGTGTCGTTCCCAGCCAGCAGGAGCTGCGCTGTCGCAAAGAAGGCTTCGTTGAACAGCGGCTCCTGATTGGTGATGAGCTGCCGGATGCCATCAGCCACCTCCACTGAGCTGCGCTTGAGTTCCAGCACAACCAAGGCCATGCCGTTCACGTAGAGCACGACATCGGGACGCCGTTCGTGACCGCCCCTGAGGGTCACCTCTTCGGCGACGGCAAAGTCGTTGGCCGCCGGATCATCCCAGGCGATCAGGTGCACCGTGTCATGGGGCGCGCCGACCGCCACCTGCACCTTGGCACCATAGCGCAGCAGGCTGTAGGTGCGGAGGTTGGCTTGATAAAGCGTGGTTCCCGTGACATCGGCGGCGGTTTCCAGCTGCAGCAATGCGGCGCTGATGTGAGCCGGTGAATAGCCGCGTCGCTCAAGGTTCGCGCGCAGCAAGGCCGGCTCGATAGGCCGGTTGATGCTGCGTGTTTCCCAGTTGCCGAGGTGGACGTAGCCGAGCTGGTCCCGCAGGAGGGCGACGACGCGGTTTTGCGTTTCGCGCTCGGACCTGGGGGTGCTGGTCATGGGGCGCGGTTACCCGACAGGGCGGCGAGCATGGCCACCCCCTTGGCGGTGAGGCGATAGCGCTGCAGGCGGCTGGTTGGCTTGTCGGGGATGGTCATTTCAATAAGTTCCGCTTCGAGGGCGGGATTGAGGTAGGCATCCGTAAAGTGCCAGCGGTCTTTCAATGATAGACGACCCATGAGGTCGCTTCGGCTTCCCTCAGGTTCGGCTACCCTTAGCAAAGCCGCGACTTGTGGGGTGACTTGTGGGGTGACTTGTGGGGTAACTTGCCCGGTCGCCCCCCCAGTCATTTCAAAAGTCACCTCGGAAGTGCCCGATATTACTGGCATGGGCGGCCGAGCCACCACCACCCGGAACTGGTTGCCCCGTACGTCGTCGTCAAAGTCCACCTTGGGCCACGCGCCGAGCGCGCGCGGGATGCCGCTGCCCAGGCCCCGATACGGGAGCAACTGCACCGCGTGATCGGTAAGCGTCGGGTTGCGGCGATTGGTCACCCCGCGGCGGATGGCCTCGGTATCGAGACTGTCAGGCAGGTGGCCCGGACTGATGATCTCCACCCGGTCGGCAAACACGAGCAGACGAATGGACGCGCTGGTGAAGTAGTCGCGGTGAATGAGCGCGTTGACCAGCAGCTCCTCGAGGGCCGTCTCGGGAATCTCCAGTTGGCCGAGTGAGTTGAAGCTCTGTTCGCCCTGCACATGGCGGAGGTTTCGCTTGAGGAAGGCAAAGCCGCGTGTGAACTGCTCGGGCAGCGTACCGTCGATGTCCTCACTGTCCAGATAGCGCGAGTCATGCAGCACGGTACCCGGGAAGGCCACGGCCTTGATGACACATGCCGGACGGAAACGCTGTGGACGCTGCGCAAACAGCATGACGCCGGCCAGATTGGGCTCCCGGCCGTCGCCCAGTCCGATGTTCTGCAAGACCTGATCAAGCGACTGTCCATCGGCATCGGGGAGACGGCCGTAGCGCTTCTCGAAGTAGGCGGTGAACGCCTTGCTGTCGAGGTCCGATGCCGAGCTGCCGGACACTGGCACCACGTCGGCAAACACGAGGCCCGCGCGCTGGAACATGCGCTGCAGCTCTTCGCGGGCGGTCACCCGGCGCTTGTCGGCCCCTTGCTTGACCCAAACATGTCCCGCGTTGTCCATGTAGGGCTTGGCGAGACCATCGGGAACATTAACAATGACCACGACACCACGTTCCGTGGCGACATTCTCGGTCGTGGGGACGACAGGCGGCCTCACATGCTGCGAGGACGCATTTGCTACCAGTTGATTGAGCCGCTGCAAAGCGGAGCCATCAAGACCGGAAAACGTGAAGTCGTCTGTCACACCGATGATGAGCTTTCCCCCACCACTGTTGGAGAAGGCTGCCAGTTCAGCAGCTACTTGTTCAAGGCTGGTGGCGTCGGCCTTGAACTGCTGCTTGCTGTCTTCGCCGCGAGCGATCAGCGCCAACAACTCTTGTTCAGTCATGCCCAAGCAGGCCCCTGACACTACCGATCGCTTCGAGGCCGTGTGGATGGTGTGAGCGCATGTGAGAAATATGCACCGTCAGACGAGCCGTGTCCGTCCGGTGAGCAGCTCCTGCATCATGGCCTGCTTGAGGGCGAGCGTCTTGTCCCGGCGCGCTTCGAGAGCGGAGATCTCGGCGTCCATTTCGGCAAGAACAGAGGCAATTGCCGTTTGTTCATCAGGCGATGGCACAAGAAATAGCCGCTCAGTAAGGAGCCGAAAATGCCGATTGTACCCGGTAGGTTCGATTCCCCGGTACTGCAACTGATATGCGTGAAACCGGGCGTTTTGTCCTGTTCGCGGCTGAAGCAATTGAGTGCCGTCAGCGCCGACTACGAAGTCGAAGTTTACGAACTTGACTACGCACGTATGGTCCCCAAAAACGACTAGCCCTTGCGGTGGGCACACCATGCGCCGTTCTGCTAGATCAGTAAATGCTACAACTTGATGCTGGCTCTGATCAATTACCGGAAACCTGCCAGTACGTTGATACTCGCTCGCTTGCAGTTGGCAACTCTTGGAATTGACGCGTAGGAAGACATGGGAATAGGGCTTCACCTCCCACTCCCCGTGGAAGCCGGGAAGCCGGGTCCGGCCGGTGAGGAGCTGCTGCATCGCTGCCTGCTTGAGGCCGCGCTTCTTGGAGATAAGGAGATCCAACTCTTCCACGAGCGTGTCCACATCGTGCATTACTTCAACTAACGCATCCTGCTCTGGCTCCGGCAGCATTGGGATTGGTACCAGCAAGAACTTATCCCGGGGCAAATGCGCAATACTCGTTTGCGTTACAAAGTTCGTGAGAAAACCGTTAAGGGAATGCTGATGTAGCACTTCGAGAAGCAGTCTGGCACGATAGTTCTTTAGCGGCCTCAGCCGGTGCAAAGCCTTCTGGTAGTAGCATTCCACCATCGGACGGTCCCAGATTGCGGCCCGCCCGACCTCTCCACCCTCACATACCAGCAGATCACCGCACTCCAGTCGATACTTCTGCATGTCAGCTCGTGACATGCGGACGAGAGGCAAGTTGTCAGTATCGATGCGACCCCACTGCACCGACCGGTTCCCAAGATATGGCTTCAATTCGCCGACGTTTCGTTCAGCGTCCAACATCTTCCCCAACTGAATCGAGAACTCAGCACCCACCGTCGTGATATCCCAATCCTCCGGAATCACCCCGACCTCCGTCCGCTTGTACCCCGGCTTCACGTCCACGACGCCCCCATCTTTGCCAGGTGCGCATCAACGCGCTTGCTGAGGTCCTCCACCTCACGCAGTAATTGCGGCAGCGGCGTGGCATACCGCTCCGCCAGTTCGCGAATGCGCCCAGTAAGCCGCTGCGAGACGCGCTCCAGCTCCCCGTGCACGGCGGCCGAAAGCGCAGCCATCCACTTGTCCTGCACCACCAGCCTGCGCACGTCGGATTCGCCGAGCGTGGCGTAGGTCTTGTACGCCAACGCATCAAGCGCCGCGTCCATCTCGCGCACGCGGCGCTTGAGCTCCGCCTCCTGCTCGCTCAGCTCAAGCCACCGCTGCAACACCGCCACTTCGTCAGCCGCGTCGCGGTCAGCCTTGATCTCCCTGATTCGCGCCTTCACTTCCTTGACGCCGAGCTTCTCCAGTGAACCGAGCGCGGCTTCCTCGGCGCCATGTTCCTCTTCCAACTCAGTGAGTGCTGCGGCCACGGTATCGAGCTCCGCCTGCGCCGCATCCAGCGCCGCTAGCTCCGGCCCGAAGTACCGAGCCACCAGCAAGGTCTTTGGCACAAGATCACACACCCAGCCCTTGTCCCTGGTCTGGCCCTTCTTGTTGGTCTCCAGAACGCGCACTGGCTTCGCCACCCAGCCATCAGCAGCAATGCCGTAGGCATCGTCCTGCATGGTGGTCGCCCAGTAATCCATGAGGTGCTGGTACACGGCGTAGGCGTTCACCAGAGGAACCGGGCGGAAACGCTCCAGCAGGTCTTCCGCGAGGCCGGCGATGAGCGCCTTGGGATGCGCGCCCTCGCCATACGTGGCCAGCGCATTCTCCGTGGCCTGCTGCCAGCCACCGAACGTTTCACGCACCTTGGCGCGCAGCGCTTCAAACTGCGCATGCCCCAGAATGTGCGCCTTGATCTGATTGGCAGGCATCAGCAACTCCACGTATCCCCGTCGCGAAGCCGGACCAAATAGAGTGGCCCGCAACGCCGGCATCTCGCGCCAGTAGTCACTCAACGCATCGACATCACGCTCGGGAATTCCGCCCTGCAGATGCGCCGTAATGTCGTGCAAGTCCTCGGGTTCGCTGGCGTCGATGTAGCGCGGGATGTGGAGATTGAAATCGTTTCGCGGGTCGGCGATCTCGTCGAAGGGCACGAGACGCGCGTAGCGCGGCACATCCTGCTGCTTGCGGAAGGTGTCCACGATGCGGTGGATGTCCTGCTCCCGCAGTCGATTCTTGTTGCCGTCCTTCAGGAACTCGCGACTGGCGTCGATCATGAACACCCCACGGCGCGCGGTCGCGTTCTCCTTGTCGAGCACCAGAATGCAGGCCGGAATGCCCGTGCCGTAGAACAGATTGGCCGGCAATCCGATGATGCCCTTGAGAATGCCCGATTTGACCAGCTCGGTGCGGATCTTTCCCTCTGCATTGCCGCGGAACAGTACGCCGTGCGGCAGAATGCAGGCGCCCTTGCCGGTGCTCTTCATGCTGCGAATGAGGTGCAGCAGGAATGCGTAGTCCCCCTGCTTGGCCGGCGGCACGCCCCAGGCGAACCGGCCGTACGGATCGGACTCGGGGGTGAGTCCGGTGCTCCAGGTCTTGAGCGAAAACGGCGGATTGGCCACGACATAGTCGTAGCGGCGCAGCGCCTCTCCGTCGAGGAAGCGCGGATTGGCTAAGGTATTCCCCTGCCGGATGTTGGCGGTGGGGAAGTCGTGCAGGATCATGTTCATGCGGGCCAGACCGGCCGTCGTCACGTCCATCTCCTGCCCTTCGAGCGTGATATGCGTGCCCGCCTGCGCCGCCACCTTGAGCAGCAGCGACCCCGACCCGCAGGTCGGATCGTAGGCCGTTGTGCTGGCCATGCTGTTGTGCGGCCCGATACCAATAACCTGCGCAATCAGGCGACTGACCTCGGCCGGCGTGTAGAATTGCCCCTTGCTCTTCCCACTCTCGGTGGCGAAGTGACGCATGAGGTATTCGTAGGCGTCACCCAGCAGATCGTCATGCTCGGCGCGGTGCCGAGTGAAGTCCAACTCCGGCTTTTCGAAGATGGCAATGAGGTCGGACAGCCGGTCCACCAGCTCCTTGCCGTCGCCCAGTTTGGAGCGGTCATTGAAGTCGGGGAAGTCCGACCGCGCCAGGCTGCGGTTGGCGTCGATGAGCGGTTGGATGACCTCGGTATTGATGCGATCGCCAATGTTGGCGTGCCCTTTCATGCGCACCATATCGGCAAACGACGCCCCGGCCGGAATAACCACCGCCGGCTCAAAATCGCTGCTGTTCGCGTACTTGTCGCTCACGTACTTGATGAACAGCATGAACAGGACGTAGTCCTTGTACAGGCTGGCATCCATGCCGCCGCGCAGGGCGTCGCAGGAAGCCCAGAGCGAGGCGTAGAGGTCGGACTTCTTGAGTGGCATCAGGTGGGGGAGTTTTCAACGTCGATGGCGCCGTTTGCGTGGTGTGTGCGAGGCGCCAAACTCAATGAGATGGATCACATACGCGCTTTGGCACGCATCACATCATGGATCTTCGTTGGATTCGACCGCGTGCCACTCGGCTTCAACTCCCAGCTCACCCACCCAGCGTACGACATGGGCCCGATCGAACACAGGCCCGGTCAACTGCAAGAGGGTACGGACGTCCTCGATCTGGCGCATTGAGCCTCCCATGCGAGCCCACTCCAATTTTGCGAGCACCAGGTCTTCGACGGTGGCGACCGGCAAACGGACCGATCCAAACGTGAGCTCAGTTCGCCGCGCAAACTCCTCGACGCTGAACGGACGATCCTTGCGAATCATGAGATCAACCTTCCAGCTGGACTCGACATCCACCACGTTGAACATCGACCGCGACTTCAACGCCTCACGCGCGGCGTCGGGTGAGACATAGCGACCATCGTCCAACATACGTTGCACGAATGATTCCAGCGTCGCCCTCGTCGGATCGACAACAAAGTCGATATCCATGGTGGCGCGCCCCGCACCATGAGCGGCGGCCGCCAAAGAGCCCGTCAGCATGAAGGGAATCTCTGCCTCGCGGAGCGCCCCCACGATGGCGCCCAGCAGATCAGACGCCGTCACCGTGAGGTGCCGTCCGACGAATCGTTGGCCACCAAGAACGCCAACTCGACCTTCGATCGCGCCGGGTGCAATTCCCTGAGTCTGGCCAACGCTACGGCATGCATCATCTCGCTGAACTCCAGCGCATCCCGCAATCGTGCCTCGGGTGAACGTGCGCGCAACGCGGCCAGCCGTACGGCTTCCGCCTCCGCGCTCGTATCGCTCACCCGAGACATGACCGGCGCCCCATGAGAGTTACGACCGCACCAGCTTCTTGTACTTGATGCGATGCGGCTGGTCGGCATCCGGACCCTTGCGACGCTTCAGGTCCTCGATGTACGCGCCGTAATTGCCCTCGAACCACACCACCTCGCTGTCCCCCTCGAAGGCCAGAATGTGCGTGGCCACACGATCCAGGAACCAGCGATCGTGCGAGATGATCACCGCACAGCCTGAGAAATCGAGCACGGCGTCTTCGAGCGCACGCAACGTATCCACATCGAGATCGTTGGTGGGTTCGTCGAGCAGCAGCAGGTTGCCGCCCTGCATCACCGTCTTGGCCAGATGCAGGCGGTTGCGCTCACCACCGGACAGGTTGGCCACCAGCTTCTGCTGGTCGGCGCCCTTGAAATTGAAGCTCGCTGCGTAGGCGCGCGAATTGAGTTCGCGCTTGCCCACGGGAATGGTTTCGCGTCCACCCGAAATCTCTTCCCACAGCGTCCGCTTGCCCTCGAGCGTGCGGTGCTGATCCTGATACGAGATCTGTACCGTTTCGCCTACCACGAGTTCGCCGGCGTCGGGCTTCTCGAGCCCGTTGATCATGCGGAACAGTGTGGTTTTGCCGGCACCGTTGGGACCGATGATGCCCACGATGCCCGCGCGCGGCAGATCGAAGTTGAGATTGTCGAACAGCAGCTTGTCGCCAAATGCCTTGCGCAGGCCCTTCGCGCGCACCACGTCGTTGCCGAGACGCGGCGCCGGCGGAATGACGATTTCGTTCTGCATGACCCGATCGTTCTGCGCCTCGCTGGCCAGATCCTCGTAGGCCTGCAGACGGGCCTTGTTCTTGGCCTGCCGCGCACGCGGCGACATGCGCACCCACTCGAGTTCCTTCTCGAGGGTCTTCTGACGCGCGCTGGCGTGCTTCTCTTCCTGCGCGAGACGCTGCTGCTTCTGCTCCAGCCAGCCGCTGTAGTTGCCCTCGTACGGCACCCCCTTGCCGCGGTCGAGCTCGAGGATCCACTTGGCCACGTTGTCGAGGAAGTAGCGATCGTGGGTGATGGCCACGACCGTGCCCGGGAAGCGCTCGAGATGATGCTCCAGCCACGCCACGCTCTCGGCGTCGAGGTGGTTGGTGGGCTCGTCGAGCAGCAGCATGTCCGGCTCTTCCAGCAGGATCTTGCAGAGCGCCACACGACGCTTCTCACCACCCGACAGATTGGTCACCGGTGAATCACCCGGCGGCAAACGCAGCGCATCCATGGCCACGTCGATCTTGTTGTCGAGGTTCCAGAGATCGTGCTGGTCGATGTACTCCTGCAGCTTGCCCTGCCGCTCCATGAGCTTGTCGAAATCGGCATCGGGCTCGGCGAACTGCAGTGAGATGGCGTTGAACTCGTTCAGCGCATCACGCTGGGCCTTGACGGCCAGCTCCACGTTGCCGCGCACATCGAGCGTCGCGTCGAGCTCGGGCTCCTGCGGCAGATAGCCGATGCGCGTGCCCTTGTGCGCCCAGGCCTCGCCCTGAAACTCGGTGTCCACACCGGCCATGATGCGCAGCAGCGAGGACTTGCCCGCGCCGTTCGGACCCAGCACGCCGATCTTCGCGCCGGGATAAAAGGACAACCAGATATCGTCGAGGATGATGCGCGAGGGTGGAACGACCTTGCGCAGGCCCTTCATGACGTAGATGAATTGCGGAGCCATGGGTGCGGACAGGGTGCAGGGAAGAACGGAACCCTGAAGTATAACCCGTCCGGTCTCCGGCTACGGCAGGCCCTGCGCCCTCGCTTCGGCCAGACGCGCCAGTACCTTGGCCTTGAGCGCGGCGGCCTGCGCCTCCCGCCCGGCAGTGGTGCTCTGGTCAATGTGCAGCAGCCCCAGAAAGCGACGCTGGGTCTCCGTGAGGTGCAGACAGCCCGTGCAATGCGTGAGGTGGGCCTGCACTTCCTCCTGCGACAGGGCCGTCAGTTCGCCGTCGAGATAGGCCCAAAGCCGACGCGAGGTCTCACGACAGTCGATGCCGTTCTGCCCGGCGCCCCCGTCCAGACACGGCGCGTCCTGATTGTGTTGGTACTGATAGTCGTTCCCGCTCATGCGCCCTGCCCTCCCGTGCGCAGTCCCAAGTCTTCCGCGTACTGCGCCAGTGCCTGCTGCAACTGCCTTCGCGCCCGATAGAGCCGAGAGCGCACGGTGCCCACCGGAATCCCCTCGGCCTGCGCGGCCTCCTCGTAGCTGTAGCCTTCCACGTCGATCATCATGACCAGCACCCGCAGGGAATCCGGCAAGGCCGCAATGGCCGTGTCGATGGCTGCCGCGAGGTCAGGCTGCTGCTGCCAGTCGTCGCCCAGTTGCCCGAGGAAGGTGGCGGCTTCACGCGCCCCGGCCAGACTCTCCAGCTCGGGCGACTCCAGCGACACGCTGTCGTCCTTCTTTCGCCGTGAGCGGAAGAAGGTGTTGCGGCACACCGTGAACAACCAGCGCGCCACATCGGAGCCCGGCTGGAAGGTGTGCCAGCCGCGCAAGGCGTTGAGGTAGGTGGACTGCACCAGATCCTCGGCCTCCGCATCATTGCCCGTGAGCCGGCGCGCGTACTGCAGCAGCCGAGGCAGGTAGGGCAAGGTGGAGGACTCGAAGTCCGGATGTTCGGCGGGATTTGCTGCTCCAGCCATCGTCTTCCCGGTCAAGTCGGCAAGGGCCGCGAACGTTCATCGTGAACGCCCAAAGCCCTCAGGCAATTGTGACGGGTGGACCCGCCCCCTGTCCATGGCGGCTTTTGACGTAGCTTTCCGGGAACGGTCCACGTACCCGCCCCGTATCCTGCCATATGGCTCTGCTTCAGCTCACCGATATCACCGCCCAACTGTCCGGCAACCCGGCCGCCGCGCTGCCCCTACTGTTCGGCGCTGGGGTGCTCACCAGCCTCACGCCCTGCGTGTACCCCATGATTCCGATTACGGCGGCCATCGTTGGCGGTCAGTCATCATCGGAGCAGGCAGGCATCACCAAGGCGTCACGGTGGCGTCCTTTGGGCCTGTCCATGGTATATGTGGTGGGACTGGCGTCGGTGTACGCCGGCCTGGGACTGCTGGCCGGGCTGACGGGTACAATGTTCGGCACCGTGTCCAGCAACCCCTGGGCGTTTTTTGTCATGGCCAACCTGCTCATGCTGGCGGGGCTGTCCATGCTGGACGTGATACCGGTACGGGTGCCGGCGGCGCTCATGCAGCGGGCCGCCAACGCGGGCACGGGCGGACGGGCGGCCGGCGCCTTTGTCATGGGCGCCGCTTCGGGCCTCGTGGCCGCGCCCTGTTCGGCGCCGGTCATGGCCGCCGTGCTCACCTGGGTGTCCACCACGCGGTCGGCGGGCTTGGGCTTCACCTACCTGTTCGTGTTTTCGCTGGGGATGTGCACCCTTCTGGTGGCGGTCGGGGTATCGGCCGGAACACTCAGCCGCCTGCCGCGCGCCGGCGCGTGGATGCTCACCGTGAAGAAGGGCTTTGCCTTCGTGATGATCGCGATGGCGGAGTACTATCTGGTGAAGATGGGGCAGGTGTATTTCTAGCGAACTGCACATAACCGATCAGTTTCGGGTTCTGAGTACGGGTTCCGGGTCATGGGTCCACTCAGAACGCGAAACCTGAACACAGAACTCATGACTGATCTTCTCAACGCGTTCCGTCGCGCCGCCGCCATCGTGGCCGTGGCCGCCATGCCCGCCTTCGCCCAGGACTCCGGCATCCCGGTGGGTGACAAGGCCCCCGGTGGTCCGCTGGAAACGCTCACCGGTCAGACCGTCGACCTGTCGAACTACATCGGCAAACAGCCGGTGGTGATCGAGTTCTGGGCCACCTGGTGCGGCAACTGCAAGCAGCTCGAGCCGGCCATGCGCAAGGCCATCGCCACACACGGCAAGACCGTGCAGTTCGTGACGGTGGCGGTGTCGGTGAATCAGTCCATCGAGCGCGTGAAGGCCTGGCAGGCCGCCAACAAGATGCCCGGTGTCTTGCTGTACGACCGCAAGGGAACCGTGAGCGGCGCCTATGATGTGCCGGCCACCAGCTACGTGGTGGTCGTGGACAAGACCGGCACGGTGGTCTACACCGGCGTGGGCGGCACGCAGGATCTCGAGGCCGCCATTCGCAAGGCACTCTGAGCGGCGCGCGAGCCATGCACGAGGAGACCCGTCCGGCGTCGGTGACCGTTCGTTCGGTGACCATTCGCGATGTAGCGAAGGCCGCGGGCGTGTCCATCGCCACGGTGTCGCGCGTATTGAACGACGCCGCGCGCGTCACCGATGACACACGGGACAAGGTGCGAGCGGTGGTGGAGCGCATGGGCTATGCGCCGCATGGTCCCGGTCGCACGCCTCTGGTGCGTCGCACGCGCACGCTGGGTGTGTTGCTGCCGGAACTCTACGGCGAGTTCTTCTCCGAGTTCATTCGCGGCATCGACGAAACCGCCAAGCGCCACGGCTTTCTCACGCTCATCACGAGCGCGCGCCGCGAGGCGCACGAGATTGCTGCTGCCGTGAGCAATATGCGCGGCCGCGTGGACGGATTTCTTGCCGTGTCGCCGTCGGTCACGGCGCGCGCCACGCTGTCTGAGGTAGCGGATCGCTATCCCACCGTACTCGTGGGCGCCGGCAGTGATGTAGGCGCGTTTGCTGCGCTGTCGGTGAACAACTTCCAGGGCGCGGCGAGCATGATGAAGCATCTGCTCTCGCTGGGCCATCGGCACATCGTGTTCCTGCGCGGCCCGTTGGGTCAGGTGGACGCGGCCGAGCGTCTGCATGCGGTGCGCGAGGTGGCCAACTGGTACGACGACGTGGAGCTGCGGGAGTTGCCGGGCGAATATCGCATGGACGCGGCCTACGAGGCGATCTCGGAACTTCTGGCTGACGGCATCAGGCCGGACGCGATTTTCGCGGCCAACGACACGATGGCGGTGGGCGCGATTGCGGCCATACGTGACGCCGATTTGCGAGTGCCGGACGACATTGCGGTCACGGGGTTCGACGATATTCCGATGACACGCTTTCTGACGCCGCCGCTCACGACGGTGCGGATGCCGATCTACAGTCTGGGTGAGCGGGCGGCGCTGCGACTGATCGAAGCGCTGCGGAGTGGGGGGGGCGCGGTGCCGGCGCGGCATGAGGTGTTGCCGGCGGAGTTGGTGATCCGATCGAGTTGTGGGGCGGCGAAGAGGATGCTGGCGGAACTGGATAGCGGAGACTGACGGGATAGTCGGGGCGGCTTGGGGTCTGGGTTTCGCTATCCACTGCTGTGAGCCATGAGCCGTGGGTTGTGAGTGTACGTGGTTCATGCTGCCGCATCTCAGAGTCCCAAAGTTGCGGATCGCGTGATGCCGACCCGACACCACGCACACTCATGGCCCATAGCCCACGGCGCAGGGCTGTGGATCGCGAAAGGCACGGCGCCACTCGCACGGCGCCAATCGCACAGCATCATACCCTCAGCGCAACAGCAACGTCGGCACCCGTGCCGCGCGAAGCAGATCCGCCGTCCGGCTCCCCTTGAACAGATTGCGCCACCACGAGTGGCTGTATGCTCCCATGACCAGCAGATCCACGCCGCGCGTCTGCATGAAGGCGATGATGTCGCGCTCAGGATCACCGGGCACAACGTGCGCCTCGGCGAAGAGACCGCCTGTTTTCAGTTCACGGACCGCTGATGCCAACCCTGCAGATTCCCGTCGGCCTGGCTCACCGGCCATGACCACATCGCAGGCCAGCCCGCGAAACAGCGCACTCTGAGCCAGCAACGCCACGCCGCGACGTGTAACCGCGCCACCATCATACGCGAACAGAATACGCTGCGGTGGGACAAAGGGCTCGGAAACCGCGAGAATGGGTTGTTTGAGTCCGCGCACAACGGTTTCGAGATTGCGCCCGAGATCGCGTCCCGTGCTCTCCGCTGATGCCCCACGTCGACCGAGGACAAAGAGCTCGACGCCAGGCTCCTGCTCCACCAGTGTGGGGGCAAGCTCGCCATAACGCTGACGGATACTGGGATTGTGAATCCCTTGCTCTTCCGCTCGTTGCCGCAACGCCGCGAGAAACGACCGCCCCTGCTCTCGTGCCAACCGATTGGCAGCGGCTTCATCCGCCACCAGCGAGTCGAGCAGCGCGTCCTGCGCGTGAATGCCAATCGCACCGCTGTGGTCGGCCCCGGAGCCCCGCTCGGGATGACGCTCCAGCACATGCAGAAACTCGAGCGGCATCGCCACCTGTTTGGCGCACCAGATCGCATAGTCTGCCACGTACTCGGCAAAACGTGACTGATCCACGCAGGCCAACACGCGGCGCTCATGATGAATCATCGAGCTCATGGTCAGTGCGCCCCCGCCAGTTCCACTCCATCGCTCTTGTCGTGCAACGCAAAGCGATCGACCATCGTCGCGCTGGCAGCATTGAGTCCCAGCACTTCCACATCGGTCCCCTCGCGACGGAACTTGATGACCACCTTGTCCAACGCCGAGACGGCCGTGATGTCCCAGAAGTGCGCGTTGGATACATCGATGCGCACCTTGTCGATCACTTCCTTGTAGTCAAAGGAGGCAATGAAGCGGTCGGCAGAGGCAAAGAACACCTGACCCAGCACCCGATAGTCGCGGGCGCGTCCTTCGTCGGTGGTTGCCGAGTGCACGACCAGCAGGCGACCGACCTTGTGCGCAAAGAAGAATCCGCTGAGCAGCACACCCACGAGCACGCCCTTGGCCAGATCGTGCGTGGCCACCACGACAACGACCGTGGACACCATGACCACACTCGAACTCCACGGGTGCGTGCGAAGCCCGGTCACCGAGGCCCAGTTGAAGGTGCCGATGGAGACCATGATCATCACGGCCACCAGAGCGGCCATCGGAATACGCGCCACCCAGTCGCCGAGGAAGAGAATCATCGTCAGTAGCAGCACACCGGCGGCCAACGTCGACAGCCGTCCACGTCCTCCGGATTTCACATTGATGACCGATTGACCGATCATGGCGCAGCCGGCCATACCACCAAGGAAGCCTGCCGCAATGTTGGCGACGCCCTGCCCCACACACTCGCGGTTCTTGTTGCTCGTGGTGTCGGTCAGGTCATCCACGATGGTGGCGGTCATCATGGACTCGAGCAACCCGACCGCCGTCAGCGTGAGCGACACCGGCAGAATGATCTGCAGGGTTTCAAGCGTCATGGGCACGTCAGGCAGCGCAAACAATGGCAGGGCATCGGGCAATGCCCCCATGTCGCCAACAGTACGCACATCGAGCCCAAAGCCAACCGCGACGGCTGTGAGCACCACAATGGCCACCAGCGGTGAAGGCACCGTCTTGGTGACATACGGGAACAGATAGATGATGCCGAGGCCGGCGGCCATCATCGCGAGGCCGGTTCCGGATGCCATGGCCATCTCCGGCACTTGCGCGAGGAAGATGAGAATGGCCAGTGCGTTGACGAAACCGGTGATGACCGAGCGCGACACAAAGCGCATGAGTGAACCGAGTCGCACGAAACCGGCGATGATCTGCAATACACCCGTCAGCACGGTGGCTGCCAGCAAGTAGCCCAGCCCGTGGTCTTTGACGAGTGTGACCATGAGCAACGCCATGGCACCGGTTGCCGCCGAAGTCATTCCCGGCCGACCGCCGGCAAAGGCGATGACCGATGCGATGGCAAATGACGCATACAAGCCAACCTTGGGATCGACCCCGGCGATAATCGAGAAAGCAATAGCCTCGGGAATGAGCGCCAATGCTACGACCAGACCGGCGAGCAGGTCATTGCGGACGTTGGAGAACCACTCGGTGCGGATGGAAGTGATGGACATGATGTATGGTTGCAGGCGCGGGCAGAGGCCCGTCGCCTGATGGGTAACAGACGAACCGATCCGTGGTGATCGATCGAGTTTGGTTATGCGAAAGGATGCGGCCCCAATGCGACCGCGTGGCCGTCGGGTTGATCAAGTGCAGCGTGCGGCAAGCGGCGCGAAAGCCGCTGGTAACGCGTGGGCGCGCGTGGCGCGCCGGCCCTCTTCAGGGCGGCGTCATGGCCGCGCAAGGCGCGGCGATCAGGTCGAGAGCAATAGGTACGTAGATCATCCAGCTTTGAAATATGCCCTGGTCGGCCATTGGGATCAACTGCAGACGTCGCCTACCGCGCCAGCAATTGCGTAAACCACGCACCCGTCTCGCGATCGGTCACGCGCTGCAAGAGCGCAATGAACTCCGGTGTCGTACGAGCCCGACCATTCAGTGCGCCATCGGCGAACCATTGCGACAGCACACGGTCCATGCGCGACTCGCCAATGTGCCGTGCAAGTGAGTCAAGGAGTACCGGCGCCTTACGATACGACACGACGGCGTTGGGTCGTGCGGTTGCCCCCTCGCGCCACACCGCGGCCTGCGCCGGTGGCAATGTCGCCAACTGCTGCGCAGAAAGCTGCGCGTAGCGCGTAAGGTGCGCGCGGTACACGCTGTCTCCGTGCAGATGTCGCAGCGCGCGTAGCGCCACGAACTCCGCGAAACCCTCATTGAGCCAGTTGTGTGGTCCGTTGCTCACCGCGCCCGTTGCCCAGGTGTGCGCGAGTTCGTGACAGAGAAAGAGACTGCGGGCCACCTCCGCGCGTTTCTCCGCGCCGGGCAGCGTATCGCGACGCGTGAGTTCATTTGACGAGATGACAATGTAGCCTGCACGCGCATAGCCCGGCCCCGTGCGCGGCGCGAGCACGATGTTGGCCTTCGTGAGCGGCTGATGCGCGCCGTAGGTCGTGTTGAGCCAATCGGCACAATGGCGAGTGGACGCGAGGTAGCGTTGTACATCAGCACGGCTCGCCGACACATGATGCACAGCCACGGCGCCGGCCGTCGTGGTTTGCATGTCGCGAGCAGCCACGAGCGCGAAGTCCGGTAACGGCTGCGGATTGTGCAGCAGCACGGTGTCGCCACGCGTGCTGAGCGTACCACTCGCGCGCACACGACGCGTCGCGTCCGGTGGCATGACAAGACGCACAGTGCCCACGACATCGTGTGCGAAGTCGGCAAAGACCGGATACCAGAAGCTGTCGAGACCAAGCTCCAGCCACGCGGCCGACGCGCCATTGATGCGGTCTTCGCTGAACTGCAGGGTGCCCGACATGTGCAACGTGGCGTTGCGTGGCGGGCGTGTAGTCTTGGCAGCGGTCGCCTTGCGCCAGCGCAACACATGACGGCCAAGTCCGCGTTCTGCTCCGCTGCTGTGCGAAACGAGTTGTGGCCCCGAGATAGAGTCGAGCGTGAGCCCGGCGTTGAGCAGAAGTACGCTGCTGTCGGCAGCGTTGTCGGTTTCGGTGATGCTCCAGCGCGCCGATAGCGCGCCGGTGGCCGGGTCGAGCACCACCATGCCGTCGTAGGGTGCCCAGCCCGGAGCGGCGGCGGACTCGGGGGCTGGGGCCGGACTGGTGGCGGCCGAGCGGGTGGTCGCCGATCGGGTGACGCAGGACGCCAGTACGGCGCACCCGGCAATCATGGTCAGACGAAATCGCATGAGGCTCATGCCGCTTGGACAAGAAGGACAGCCGGAGGGTTCAGCCTCGGTCGCCAACGGTGGTCTGATATTGGTGACCGGCTGACTCTTGACAGCCTAACATCTCAGCACTAAGATACTGTCAGCCTTCAACTGGAGCCTGTATGCAGCTCACCGGAATTCATCACCTGACCGCGGTCTCGGCCAGGATTCGCGACAACTACCGCTTCTACACGCAGATCATGGGCATGCGGCTGGTCAAGCGCAGCGTCAATCAGGACGACGCCAGTGCCTACCACCTGTTCTATGCTGACAAGGTCGGGTCGCCCGGCTCGGATCTCACGTTCTTCGACTTTCCGGTGCTGCCGGAAGTGCGCGGCACGCGGTCCATCACCCGCACGGCGCTGCGGGTGAATGGCCTCGACTCCCTGCAGTTCTGGGACACGCATTTGACGGACCACGGGGTGCGGCACAGTGCCATTGAGGAGCGCGACGGCCGTCTGGTCATCGACTTCGAGGACCCAGAGGGTCAGCGTCTCACCCTCATCGATGATGGGGGCGTTGGCGAAGCCCACCCGTGGGAGAAGAGCCCCGTACCGGCGGCCCACCAGGTGCGCGGCCTCGGTCCCATCACGTTGAGTGTGCCGAGCCTCGGGCCCACGGACGGCATTCTGCAGAAGTTGGGACTGCGTCCCGTGCGCAGCTATGCGCATCCGGAGCGGCCCAGCAACACGGTGGAGGTGTACGAGATGGGCCCGGGTGGCGCGGCAGCAGAACTGCACATTGCGCGGCAGCCCGAATTGTCTCCGGCGCGCGGCGGTGCGGGCGGTGTACATCACGTGGCGCTGCGCACACCCGACGCGGACTACGACGCCTGGGCTGATCGCCTCAACACGCTGGGCATCCGCAACAGCGGCAAGGTGGACCGGCACTGGTTCCGCAGTCTCTACTTCCGTGAGCCCAACGGCATCCTGTTCGAGCTGGCGTCGGACGGGCCGGGCTTCGCGGTGGACGAGCCGGCGGAGACGCTGGGTGAGAAGCTCGTGCTGGCGCCCTTCATGGAGCCGCATCGCGAGGAAATCGAAGCGAACCTGGTGCCGCTCGGCTGAGCGGCACTGTGGAGATCACACTCAATGCCTCACGCATCATGACCGGCACCACGCCCATCACGGCTGACACCTTCGTTCACGTCGCGCGTCCTGCGCGCGGCGTGGACACCACGCTCTTGCTGCTGCATGGCACAGGTGGCGACGAACGCGACCTACTGCCGCTTGGTGAGCAGTTGCTGCCTGGCGCCGCGCTGCTGAGTCCGCGCGGCCAGGTGAGTGAACGCGGCATGCCGCGCTTCTTCCGTCGGCACGCCGAGGGTGTGCTGGATCTGGAAGACCTGGCCGTGCGCACCACGGAGCTGGCCGCCTGGCTGCCACTGGCGCTCGAAACCCATGCGCTGCCCACGCGGCGCGTGATTGCCGCCGGCTTCAGCAATGGCGCCAACATTGCGGCGTCGCAGTTGCTGCGTGGTTTGCCGGGTCTCCATGGCGCGGTGTTGCTGAGCCCCATGCTACCCTTTGAACCCGAGACGCTGCCGACGCTCACCGGCGTGCGCGTGTTCATTGGCGCGGGACGCCATGATCCGCTGGTGCCGGTGCCGCAGGTGGAACGTCTCGCGGCGTTGCTGAAGCAAGCCGGCGCTGAGGTGACGCTGCACTGGACGTCGGGCGGACACGGCATCACGCCCGACGAATTCCAGGCCGCACGCGACTGGGTGACTGGCTGGGGCAACTGAGCGCGGTATTGGGGCGGGAAGATGCGGGTTCGTCCCGCCCTAATCCGCCTTGACCCTCCCCAGCGCGACCGGTCCGGACACAAGCGGGCACCCCCTGCAATTCTGTGGTGCAGCTGCCGATACTTGAGGCCGTTGTCCGGTTTCCGCACGCTGGCTTTCGACTTTTCCTCGCATCACGGTCTCATGTTCGAAGAACTTTGCGACGACGCCCACGAGGCGCACGCGATGAAGCTCATTCATCGTGCGGTGCTGACCATAGGCGTCTGCTTCCTTGGCTTTGCCGGTTTTGCCATCTCCACGCGCCTCGGCGCTGAAGTGCCGCCGTCGTCGGTAACGTACGGCAGCGAGCAGGCTCCCACCGACGCGTCGGTGTTCGGCGACTGAGCCAACGCACCCTTGTCGTTCAGAACAACGGGCTGCCCCAGGGCGGCCCGTTTTTCTTTGCCATCGACGGGCCAACGTGGTGAAAACTGAGGCCGAGTCGAAACATGAACCGGGCTTGGTTGAAGTATGTGGGACGGATCGCCGATACTTTGAGGGATGATTGTACCGCGCTGGGCCGCGACGCCGGGCACCCGCGGGGCTGGTCCTGCCACCTGATCACATGACGCTGTTTCGCCTCCGGGCCCGACCCTATGCGGTTGCCCTGTCGCTCGTCGCAGCGGCCCTCGCGGCCTGCGACGCGCCGCGCGTTGGGCGACCGGTTATTGGCACGGCCGTGGGCTACACGCTCAATGACGCCGTGCGCCTGGCGATGGCCGACGACTCGGCGGCGTTTGGCAACACCGTGGCCGACACGCTGCTCAATGGTGAGCCCAAGTCCAGCGCAGAAGCCTCCATTGCCGTGGCAACCCGCATGGTGCAACAGCCGCGCGTGATGGCGGTCATTGGCCACATGAACAGCAACGCGAGTCTGGCCGCCGCGCAGACGTACAACGACGCGCAGGTGGTGCAGATGGCACCCACCTCCACTGCCGAGTTGTATGGCAAGGCGGGACCCTACTCGTATCGCATGGTACCCAGCGATGCCGAGCAAGGGCCGGCGCTGGCGCGCGCGATCGCCGCAGAGTTTCCGCGCGGCACACGCGTGGCCGTGTTGTATGTGAACGACGACTACGGCCGTGGTCTGCGCAGCAGCTTCCATCGCGCGCTCGACACGCTGGTTTATCCGCTGGTGGCGGAGTTGCCGCATCTCGACGGGCAGGAGCGCGGAACCTCAGTGAGCGCCGACGTGGCGCCGGTCGTGGCGGCTCGGCCCGACGTCATCGTGTGGATCGGGCGTCCCACCACGCTGCACTCGGTGCTGCCGGCCATTCGCTCCAGCCTCGATTCGGTGAGTGTGCTGGGCAGTGATGCCACCACGGCTTGGACCGTACGCGGCAACGCCGATGGCGTGCTCACCGGTGTGCGCTACGTGGACTATCTCGACCTCGATGCCACACCCGCGCTGCGCGAGTTTTCCGAGCGTTACGCCGCACGATTCGGATATCGACCCGGCGCGGCAGAAGTGCTGACTTATGACGCGGCGCGACTCTTTCTGCAGGCCGTGCGTGACGGTGTGTACAGCGGCGATGACCTTCGAAAGTGGCTCGACAGTCTGGGCCGCGAGCGCGCCGCAGTCATCGGCATATCTGGCGCTTTGACGTTCACAACGGATGGTGATGTGCAGCGGCCGCTCGTGCTGCGCACGATTCGGGCGCCAACAGCCATGCCGGCCCCGGGGCGATCGCCGTGAGCAACATCGCCCGGCCGTCGCTGCGCCGCCGTCTCGCCCTGGTGGCCGTGTGGTCGGCCCTCACGACCGCGCTGCTGCTCGGTGGCCTGGCCATTTTCAGTAGCAGGGCACAGCAGGAGCTGCGATCGACCACGATGGCCGTCCTCGAAGAGCAGCGCATCGGCGGAGCAGTCATTCGCGGTGTCATGCAGCAAATCTCCATCGCCGGTGACGCCACACCATCGCGACGTGCTGAGCAGGTGGCGCGATTCGACTCGGTTGGTGCGGCCGTATACACGCATCTGCGTGGGTATCTCTCGCGTCCGCTCTCACCGGCCGAGCGTCAGCAGATCGAACGGGTCAAAGAGGAACATCAGCAGCTGGAAGTTGCGGCGCGCCGGGTGATGAGTTCGCCATCCAGCACGAGCGCCTATTCGGCCGATGCCAACGCCGACATGCGGCGGCATGCTTTTGCGGTGCTGGACGTACTGCGCGACTTCGTGAGCATGCGCGAGCGGGCGCTGGAGTCCCTGGTCGACACGCAGGCTGACACCATGCGTCGGGTGACGGTGTCGCTGGTGGTGCTGGTGGCGTTGTTTGCGCTCGTTCAGGTACTCGTGGTGGCGCGCTTCGTGCGCCGCCGCGTGACGATGCCGCTGGAGCAGATTGCGGAAGCGGTATCCCGGGTGGGCACGAATGATCGCGATGTGCGACTGCCCACCGCCTCCGATCAGGAGTTCGCCGAGCTGGCGGATGCGTTCAACGCCATGTCATCACGGTTGGCGGAAGCGCGTGCCGATCTGGAAACACGCAACACTTCGTTGTCCGAGGCCCTGTCACAAGTGCGCACAACGCAGGATGAGCTCGTGCGCAGCGAAACGCTGTCGGCCATCGGCCGCATGACGGCCGGCCTCGCGCATGAGCTCAACAATCCGTTGGCCACCGTGCTTGCGTCGAGCGAGCTGCTTGCTTCGCGTCTTCGCGAGAGCGCCACAAGTGATACGCCACCCAGCACAACCGAACTCGAGTCCCTGTACGTATCGCCCATTCTGAATGAGGCGCGGCGTGCACGCCTTCTCGTGCGCAGTCTGCTGCAGTTTGCGCGACGCGGTGACAGCGAGGTGCGGCCCGTGCCCTTCCGCGAATCGCTGGAGGTGGTGAGCGAGTTGCGACAGTTCGCCTTTGCAGCGGCGGGCGTGCGACTCGACGTGGCGCCGTTTGCCGATGCCTGCATCATGGCCGAACGGCAGCATCTGCAGGGTGTGTTGCTCAACGTGCTGAACAACGCGCTCGACGCGCTGTCCGGTCACGAGCGGCAGGACGGTGCGGCGCAGGTGGTGCGCGTGGAGGCGCGTCACGACCACGAACACTTCGTGGTCAGCATCTCCGACAATGGTCCCGGTCTGCGTGAGCCGGCCCGTGTGTTCGAGGCGTTCTACACGACCAAGGATGTCGGCGAGGGCACCGGCCTCGGTCTGGCGCTGGTCGATCGCTTCATGACCACGTTCGGCGGCAGCGTGCACGCCGAAAACCTGGCAGACAGTGGCGCGCGATTCACACTCGTGTTTCGTCTGGCCGACCCGAGCCTGGTGCCGGCCACGGGTTGCGTGCCCGAGTACACACCCGCGCTGCCCACGCCGGCGTCCTCGGCCAGCGTCCCCGCACAATCCGTTGGTGACGCGGTCTTCCCCGTTGCTCACTTGCACGAGGCACCTGCGCGTCCCTGCGTGCTGGTGGTGGATGACGAAGCGCCGCTGCTGCGCGCGCAGGATCTCTTGCTCCGTCGCCTCGGTGTGGATGTCGTGCTCTGTGGCAGCGTGGCGGAAGCGCAGCGCGTCCTTGAGCAGCGACCAGTACAGGTGGTGCTTTGCGACGTGAAGATGCCGGCCGCCAGTGGCGTGGTGCTGTTGGAATGGGTGGAACGTCATCGCCCGCATCTGCTTCCGCACTTTGCCTTCGTGACCGGCGACGTAGAAGCTCCGGAGATCGGGCGTTTCGCCAGCGAACATCCGGAGGCACTGATTGCGAAGCCGTTCGATGTGCGCGAGTATCTCGATCAGGTGCGGCGCCTGCTCGATCAACCCGCCGCGTCCGCGCAGTAGGCGCTTTGTGCAGCCCCGAGGCTGCGCATGCGTCGTCTACCTTCGAGTCGACCATCGATGCGTCCCTTCATCGCGACCAAGTTCCCGAACGCGCAGCGCAGGGCCATTCTGCGTCTGGCAATGGTTGCGGCAGGCCTGTTCGGTTCGGCGTGCCGACCTGAGAGCAAGCCGGTCTGGCGCGTCGGCCTGCTTGGCACGCTGGAGGGCCGCCTTGGTGAGGCGTCCGGCCTGCCGGCAGAGCGCGGCGCACGCATTGCCGTGGACGAACTCAACGCTTCGGGCGGGGTCGTGATTGCCGGCGTTGCACACGAGGTGGTGCTGGTATCGCGCAACACCGGTGCGCGCGCCGACGAGGCTGCTGCGGCCATGCGCTCGCTCATCAATCGCGACTCAGCGGACGTGGTGGTAGGTCCGCAGTTCAGCCGACTGGCCGTTACGGCCGCCGCGGTGGCCAACGCCGCCGATGTGCCCATGATCGCGCCCATGGCGTCGAGTCCGGCGGTCACGGACGGACGTCCCCTCGTAAGTCGCATGGCGTTTCTCGATGCCGTGCAGGGGGAAGTGCTGGCGCGATTCGTGTACGACTCGCTGGGTGTGCGCCGCGCCGCGGCGATGCACAATGCGGCCAGTGCGTACGGCGGTGAGATTGTCGGACTCTTCTCAGCCACGTTCACGGAACTCGGCGGCCGCATCGTGGCGCGCGAAACACATGCGGCCGATGACACCACCGCACACAGCGCCGAAGTGGCGCGCATCCTGGCCCGACAGCCAGAGGTGCTGCTCCTGCCTGACTTGTCGCCGCGCGATTCGGTGATGCTGCGTCGCCTGCGCGAAGCAGGATTCCGGGGCCGCGTGCTTGGCAGTGATTCGTGGGATGCTGTGTCCATGGCCCGCATTCCGGACCTGAGTGGCACCATCATCGTGGCCAACTGGGACAGGCGCACCGAGCGACCGGCCGCGCGCTACTTCATGCAGCGGTGGAACGCCGATCCCGCGTCCGGAGACCCTCGTGCGGCAGCCGTCGCCACGTATGACGCCGTGCACCTGCTGGCGCGCGCTGCCACGAAGGCGGCCATGCGCAGCGGGCGCGCGCTCGCCGACTCGGTGCGGGGCTACGGTCGCTATGAGGGCGCGATGGCCAACTACACGTTCGGTGGCAGCGGAGACCCGAAGCGCAGTGCCACCATTCTCGAGGTACGTGGCGACTCCACTGCCCTGCGCGGCGTCATCGAGCCCAGACGCTGAGTTGACCACCTCGTGTCATCCGTGATGCCGATACCGACGCGCTTGTCGCGCAGCTTTCCGGCCCGCCTTTCGGCGGCCGTATTTGCTGTTGGTGTCGTGCTGGTTGGGTTGAGCGGTGCGTTGGCCTATCGCGCGGCGGAGCGTTCGCTGCGTGAACGCTTGCTGGCGCAGCTTGAAGGGCAGACCGCAGACGATGCCGGACGTCTGACCGAATGGCTGGCCAGACAACGCGAGGCCGTCGTCCTGCTGGGTCGTGAACTCGCATTGCATGGCGGCCCCATTCCGTTGACGCCGGACACCGTACGTTGGCGGGGCCTCCCTCCCATCGTACTGGCCGCCGAGGAAATGCAAGTCATTGCCGTAGCGGGCGGCCAGGTGGTGCGCTCGACCAATCCGGAAACGCTTGGCAGCTTCGCTGTGGGCGAAGAATACTTCACCGCCGGTCGTGACTCGACCTTTGTGAAGTCCATCTACTACGCCAGTGGCAGTGGACGTCCGCGTCTCACGGTTGCCACACCCATTCAGCGCGCCGATACGACCGTGGCCATTCTGGCCGTGCATCTCGATCTCGCGCAGATGGAGAACACGCTGCGCCGTCGCGATGGGGCCGCTTTGGATTCGGTTCGGGTACTGCGACGCGTGGGTGAGAGGACACCAGCTCCACTCCCCATCGACGCATATCTGATCAACGATCTGGCGGACTTCGTTTCTGCTGCGCGATTCGGACGTGATGGCGTCAAGCGAGGCGTGCACAGCGTCGCCATCGACTCGGCGCTCGATGGCACGCTGGGTTCGGGGCTCTACGCCGACTATGCGGGCCGACCGGTGGTTGGCGCGTGGCGCTGGATTCCCGAACTCAATCTCGCGCTCATTCTTGAAACGCCGCAGGAGGTAGCTTTCGCGCCCGCGCGCGCGCTGCTTGGCTATTCGGTGGTGCTGGGGCTAGTGGCCATTGGGTTGATGGCCTTTGGTGTGGTGGCCATCACCCGGCGTTTCGCGCGCCCGGTGCTCACCGTGGCCAAGGCCGCGGACGCCGTGGCGGCCGGTGACTTCACGGTCACGGCGCCGGAAGCGGGGGCCGATGAAGTTGGCCAGCTCGCGCGCGCGTTCAACATCATGACGGCTCGTCTGCGTTCACTGTACGAACGTCTTGAACAGCAAGTGGATGCCACACAGGCCGCGCTGGACAAGGCGCAGGCCAGCCGCGAGCTGTTGCAGGACGTGGTCAACAACACGTCCACGTTGGTGCTGGTGGTGGGACTGGATGGGCGCGTGCGTCTCGCCAATGCGCGACTGGCTTCGTTGTCGGGCATTGCGGCCGATGCCGCAGAGGGCCGGGAGGTGCACGCGGCGTTGGGTGAGACGGCGGCTGTGCTCGGCCCGCTCATTACGCGTGCTCGCAGCAGTGAAGCGGTCATCGAGCAGGAAGTGGAACTGGATTCACCGGCCGGGCCGCATGGCTGGCAGGTGGTGGCCTTTCCCCTCGTCCACACCGACGGCAGTACTTATGCGATCGGTCTGATCGGGACCGATCTCACCGAACGTGCGCGCGCCGAAGCGGAACGTCGTGCCCGCGACGCGAGTGTGCAGCAGGCGCAGAAGCTCGAGAGTCTGGGCGTGATGGCCGGCGGCATTGCGCACGACTTCAACAACATTCTGGGCGCCATTCTCGGCAACGTGGAGCTGGCGCGTGACGCACTCGACGATCCCGAGGAGACGCGCGGAGCACTCGATCGCATTGGAGCGGCGAGCCGCCGCGCGGCCGAGCTCACCCGGCAGATGCTGGCCTACGCAGGGCGCGCGAGTCTGCGTCGCGACACGGTGGACCTGCGTCAGGTCATCAACGATATCGTGCCGCTGGTACGTGCTGCGCAGGCCAAGAAGGTACGCATCGACGTGACCGCCATGCCTGAGGCGCTGTGGGTGAGTGCGGACCCGGCGCAGTTGTCGCAGGTGCTGCTCAATCTGCTCACGAATGCGGCAGAGGCAGTTGGCGAGACGGCAGGTAGTGTCACGCTGTCGGCGGAAGCCGGCGTGCTACCGCCCGAACGTGTGGAGGGTGTGGAGGCGGCGGGGTGGATTCGCCTGTCGGTGGCAGACACGGGGCCTGGTATCCCCGACGCCGTGCGCGAGCGCATCTTCGATCCGTTCTTCTCCACCAAGTCGTCGGGGCGCGGGCTGGGGCTCAGTGCGGTGCGCGGCATTGTGCGCTCGCTGGGCGGCACGCTGACCTTGCACTCGAAACTTGGCGAGGGCACACGCTTCGACATTCACCTGCGTGGCGCCACACCGCCGGCGCCGCAACCCAGTGATCCCGTCGGCGAAGCAGGTGGCGCGGTACGCGGCACGGTGCTGGTGGTGGACGACGAAGCGTCCATTCGCCACGTGGCGCATCGCGTGCTGTCTCGTCTGGGGCTCGATGTCATCGAAGCCGAAGACGGCGAGACGGGCGTGGCCCGATTCCGTGCAGCAGCGCCGAGGCTGAGCGTGGTGCTGCTCGATCTCACGATGCCGGGCATGAGCGGCATCGAAGTGCTGGGCGAGATCCGCCGCACGCATCCAGAGCTGCCTGTGGTCATTGCCAGCGGATACGATCACGAGGACGCGCTGCGGGAGATCGGGCAGGACGCATTCGTTTCGTTTCTGCAGAAGCCGTATTCGACGAGTCAGCTGCGGGCTGCGGTGCTGCGGGTGGTGAACTGAAGGCTCGGGTCTCTTGTCTGATGCGAGAGTTGGGAGATGAGACTTCGTAAGGTGGACGGCGTAAGGTTGCACCGCGGTAAGAAGAAGCGGGCGAGGCACGAGCGGTCGGGGTCGGGGCGGATTCCGAAGTTCGAGCTACCGATGTTCGAGCTACCGCGGTCGGCAGTCGATGCGATCACACATCACACATCATTGGTTGCTGGCATCCCATTTCCATATCCATCTGGCCTCTCGTCTCCCTCGAAGACTCATCTCTCAAGTCTCGCCGAAGGCCTGGCACAAAACCTCCAAATGCAATGGCCGGAGGCCTCATGTCTCAAGCCCGACACGAGACTTGAGGCCAGAGTCACGAGAGACCGGAGATCTCAGGCGCCGAACTGCGTGAGGTGGTGGTCCAGGTGCTTGTAGGCCAAGCGTCCCCACTCTCGTTCATCGAGTCCGCCAAAGAGTGGATGCTCGGGCCATACCGCGCGGCCCATCTCCTGCTCAAAACGCACAATCAGTGAGACCACCATCTCGCGCTCGGCGTCGCCTTCACCCGGCGCGCGACTCAGGAGTTCGCGCGCCGTGGGAGCGTTCTTTGGAAACGGCAACACGTACAGCATGAGCCGCTTGACCAGCGCTGTGCGCACCAGCGGCACACGCTTGGCCGTGCAGTGCACATCGCCATAGGCCATGCGCAACGCGTCGGCGCAGTGGGCCAGCATGCGTGGCGCGTTCATGCGCCCCCAGGCTGGTTGCGCGTCGAGGTTCAACCGCTGCACGCGCGCGATGAGTTCGCGGCGTGCGGCGGGATCAGTCAGGGTGGACATGTCATGCTCCTCAGCGATGATGCTGCAGCACACGCTGCGCTTCGGCCTCGAGCCCCGACACCAGCGCATCGAGATGCACCCGGTCCGTGCGGGCATTCATCACCGTGATGCGCAGCACGCGGCGACCGCCGAGCGTGGTGGCGGTGATCCATCCACGACCGCTGCGGTTGTAGCGTTCCCGCAGCGCGTTGGTGAGCGCATCACGCTCCGCGGCATCCGTCACACCCGGCGGCTGCCAACTGAAGCAGAGAATGTTGGACTCCGGCACATGCAGGGGCGTGAACTGCGCATGCGACGACAGACGCTCGTGCAGATACCGCGCCATGTCGCAGAGCCGCTCGTAGAGCGCACCGAGGGCCTGACTGCCGTAGCGCTCGAAGGCCACCCAGACTTTCAGCACGTCGGTCCGGCGCGAGCATTGGAAGCTGCGCGGCCCCATGTCCCAGGCGCGCGCGTCTTCGGAGGGCGTGAAGAGATACGGCGCACTCTGCGCGTAGGCGCGCTCCAGGTCGTGCTCCTCACGCATGAGCAGCATGCCCGCCGCCAACGGCAGCAGCAACGTCTTGTGCGGATCCCAGGCCACCGAGCGCGCACGCGCGAGTCCGGCCAAACGCGGCCGCTCACGCGGCGACAGCAGCGCGCCGCCACCATGCGCCGCGTCCACATGCAGCCAGAGCGGCCCGTTGGCGTCGGCAAAGGCCTCACAGGCGTCGGCCACCGCGTCGATGTCATCGAACGCGCCAGTACTCGTGCAACCGGCGGTGGCCACCACGGCCATGACGGCCTTGTGCTCGTGACGCAGCTCCGCCAATCGTGCGCGCAATTGCGGCACGCTCATGCGATGTCCGTCGTCCGGTATGACCACCACATGCGACTGCCCGAGCCCCATCACCCCAGCCGCGCGGGTGACGGCGTAGTGCGCATGCTCACCGCACACCAGCACCGGCGGACGCGGTCCCACGCCGCGATCCCACACCTGCGGAATGGCGCGCGCACGCGCCGCGAGCAGTGCCGTGAGCGTGGCTTCGGTACCGCCACTCGTCATCGTGCCACCGGCGCGTGCATCCCAACCGATGAGATCCGTGATCCACTCGACGACCTGATGCTCGAGCGGCGTGAATGACGGCGACATCTCACGCACGGCCTGCGACTGGTTGAGCGCGCTGATGAGCGCCTCTGTCCACACTGCGGCGGGCAACGGCGCCGACACCTGATGCCCGATGTACATCGGGTGCGCGAGGCGATTCACATCCACCAAGAGCAGCGACGCCAGACGACGCGCCACATCGGCCAACGGGCGCGGATTGCGCGGCATCTCCGTAGCGAGTCGGTCGGCAATGACCTCGGCCGAGTGCCAGGTACTCACGGCGCCCTCACCCGTTCGCGTTTCCGCGAAATACGTGGCCACGAGTTCCAGCAGCGGCCGCGCCGCTTCCAGCGTGGTGTCCGCTTCGAGCAACGCCAGTGGATCGATGGGCGGCTCAGTCAGCAGACGCGGGTCCGACGCCATGGACGACTCCGGGAATCAGACGCGTCGCGGCGCGAGGTTGTGATGATGCGGGTCCCAGCGCCAGTGCCGGCTGGTCTGGCAGTGCACGCCGCCGATCCAGCGGTCGATGCCGTTGAGCTGAACCTGATCGGCGCGGTCACGCACCACATCCTTTCCAAGCGGCGTGAGCTCCACGGGACGGTCCCAGAAACTCTTGTCACCGGTGGAGCGACTCGACGTGACCACGCGCGAGCCGTTGGCATGCAGCACGAGTGGATTGGCGCAGTCACTCAGTCGCTGCACGTACCACGCAAAGCTCGAATCCCCGAGCCACACCCACGATTCCGCTTTCTGCTGCGCCTGAAACACCGTGCGCAGTGTTCGCGGACCGTTGGCGAGGATCTCGCAGACCTGCCGCTCAGTGCGTGAAAGGCCAGCCTGCGTATCGGGGAACTCCTCGAGTACACGCCGCAGCGCCGATGTGAGATACGGCAGTCGCACCGCCGGGTCGTCGGCATAGGTGCGGGAGCTGCGCTGCGCATCAAGCCGGGTGGTCACCGCCAGCAAGGTCTCCGGCGTGTCGGCCGTGAACGCGTCCCAGGCTTCGGCGCCGGTGGTCACGTCATTGGCATCGAGATCGCGACGTGACTCGTAGAGCGCCGGAAAATTCTCGGGGGCCAGGGGACCCAACAGGCAATCAGCCGGCGCGATACTCACTCGAGGGAACGGCTCACCGCGTCGAGCCAGGCGGGCAAGCACCTGCATGAGCTGCAACTGGTCGTACAGATCGGGCTCGAACCAGAGGACCAGCTCGTCGTCTCCAGCCACCGCGTCGAGCCGCTTGTCGCGCTCGATGAGCGAATTCAGCACCGCGTCGCTGGTGCTCCATCCCCTACTGGAGAGGAAGTCCGCGCGCACCCGGCGAAACGTGACCGGATCGCGATCATCGGGAACCGGCCCGTCGTGCAGGATGTCGCGCCAGGGGAGGATGTCCCCCGCCAGGCCAGACTGGCCCAGGGCGTCGGCGGCATGATCGCCGTTGGTGAGGTGCAGGGTGCGCATGGTATGACGTATGTTCCTCAAATCGACTCTCTATGTTGGCGGGTCCTCACGGGATGCGCCACTCTTCGTCCCCGATTCCTGCGTCCAGGTTCCCTCCGATGTCCGAGCCCCGCATCGTGACGCCCCGCGCCCCGACCACCGAACCAGCGGAGCTGGCCGTGGCTGTCGGGACGCTCGAAGACTTCGAGCTGGATCCCCTGCTCGACGTGGGTACCGCAATGTGGGCCGTGGTCTTTGCCGGTGGCATCGGCACCCGCTTCTGGCCCCTCAGCACGCCGCAGCGCCCCAAGCAACTGCTGCCGCTGGTCAACGAACGGCCGCTCATTGCGGACACCGTGGCGCGGCTCTCGCCCCTCGTGCCCGCCGAGCGGGTGCTCATCGTGACCAGTGCGGACATCGTCGACGCGCTGCACGAGGCCATCCCCGAGGTGCCGCGCGGCAACATGCTGGTGGAGCCCCGTCCGCTCGGCACGGCGGCCGCGCTGGCCTGGGGTGCGCATGAGGTGGCGCGTCGTGCCGGACCGGATACGGTCTTCGTCGCACTCCATGCGGACCTTGCGGTCGGATATCCCGATGTGCTGCGTGACACGCTGCGTCGCGCCGCCGCCCTGGCTGCCAATGAGCCGCGCCTCGTGGCGCTGGGTGCCACGCCCACGCGTCCCGAGACGGGGTTTGGCTACCTGCAGCCGGCAGCGCTCGTCGATCCGCTCGTATCGCGCGCCGAGGGCGGCGCCTGTCACGTCGAGCATTTCGTCGAAAAGCCCAGCGCCACCCTGGCCGATGTCCTCATCGAAAAGGGCGCCCTCTGGAACACCGGGATCTTTGTGTGGCGCGCTCGGGTCGTGCTCGACGAGTTGAAGCAGCACACTGGGGAGTTGCAGCATGCCTGGACAAAACTTGAACAGGGCGAGATGACCAGTTTCGCCGAGTTGGTCACCTCGGTGTCGATTGATCGCGGATTGCTGGAGCGCTCGCGCCGTCTGGTGGTGCTGCCCGCGGATTTTGCGTGGGATGACGTGGGCACCTGGGCCTCACTGCGCCGCGTGCGGGAACTCGACGACTTCGGCAATGGCGTCATGGGTGAGGCGCATTGCATCGACTGCACCGGCAACGTCATTCACGCCGACGGCACCTGCGTGGTGGCCTACGGCATCAGCGGCATGATCGTGGTGAGTCTGAGCGGATTGACCTTCGTGACGACGCAGGAACGGGCTACCGAACTCGCGCCGCTGCTCAACGCGCTCCCGGGCAGCCTGCGCTCCAATCCGGGCGGCGCGCGTACGGAGTAGCCGCGTCACGTGGGCCCGTGTGGTTTGCTTTGTGGTTTGCTTTGTGGTTTGCTCTCACGAGCGGAGAGGCAGCATGTGACGCATTCGCGTCGGACAATGGCGCCTCCCCCACTACCGATTGGCCGGGTCTGCTGACTAGATCACAAGAGGTTCATCCCCGGTTCATCGCGCCGCGCCCCTGTGCGCGTGCGTCTTGCTGTCTCCCACCTTTTCGGAATCATGCCCAGTACGCGCTCCACCACGGCGTCCGTGTTCACGGATGACGACACCCTCACATCGGGCCCGCTGGCCTGCTGCGACGGGCTGGCTCGCACAGCGGCGGAAACCTGTCGCCAGCACGAGCGCCTGTCCAAGCTGATGACACTGGCCGTGGGCAAGGCGGAGTTGGCGGCAGCGGTGGCGATGGTGGACACGATCGATCTCGCGCTTGCTGAAGCGGTGACCGAGTTCGAGAAGAAGTGCGCCAAGGCCCCGGTGTCCGATCAAGCCGACGTGCGCGCGGCCGCCAACGCCATGTGGCTGTCGGCCCGCGAGTACCTGCGTCGCCACAGCTTCGCCGAAAAGGCGTCGCGCCAGCTCTCACAGAACGGTGATGCGTTCGGCGATCTGCAGCTCGACTACGAGCTCGAAGCGTCTGCGCTGTTGGGGCTCAAGCAGAACACGGCCGCGTATCAGAAGCTCCGTCCCGAAACGCGCGCCTGATGTCGCGTTGACGCAGGGCGCGGGTGTCAGCCCAGCAGCGGTAGCGAAAACAGGAGCGTGCTGGGCTGCGGATCGCGCGTGAGATAGACCTGCAGCGCCTCAATGCGTGCGGGCACCGTCACGCGGATGGCCAGCAGTTCGCGTTCACGTGCTGGCGTGAGCGTCGGGTAGAACGTGAGCGTGCAGTGCGGCGAGAATACGAACCGCGCCTGCTTGAAGGGCAGCCCGCTCGTGGCAATGCGTTCATGCAGCGCGCGCAGCGGACCATGCGGATCGAGCGGCAGTGACACGATGTTGGTCTGCATGAAGCGATGCGGCAGCCCGAATGGCAGCTCCATCGGCGCGGTAGTGGCGCAAATGGGCTCGAGCGCCTCGCGAATGCGGGCCACGGGCGTGTCCGTGGGAATGGCGCCCACGCCAGAGGAGCCCACAAGTGTGACGTGCGGGGGCGTGAGCCGGGCCAGCTTGCGATCGTACTGCTGCTGAATGGCCCGCACGATCTTGCCGGCCTCACCCGGCAACTCCGCCAGCACAAAAATGCCGAACGATGCTGCCATAGCCTCGCAATGTAGCAACCTCGTGCACATCGTGGGGTTCGTACGCGCGTCCCCTCACCAAGTCGCGACCGGCGCGCTATGTTCGCCGCATGGGACAGGCCATGGTGGTCATTCGCGAATATGTGAACGAGATGGAAGCGCTCGTGGCACGCAGCGTGCTCGAAGCGCACGAAATCCCGGCGGTTGTGCTGCGTGATGATGCCGGTGGCATGCTGCCGCCCATGCACCTGCTCTTCCCCGTGCGACTCGCGGTGCGTGCCGGTGACTCCATCCAGGCCCTGCGCATTCTCGACGCGCCCTTCGAAGGCGAGCCGCTCGATGACGGCCAATTCAGCGACGACCTGACCGGACCGTAAGCTCCAGCAGGAGCGGTCCGCCAACGGCTTGTCGCCCCGTCTAGCTTGCAGCATGACCGTTGTTGTAGTGGACCCGCATCATCCCGATCCCGAGGTGCTGGCGGAGGCTGCCGCGCGGCTCCGGCGCGGCGATCTCGTCGCCTTTCCCACGGAAACCGTGTACGGCCTCGGCGCCAATGCGCTGAATCCGCAGGCCGTCGAGCGCATCTACGCCGCCAAGGGACGCCCGGCGTGGAATCCGGTCATCGCGCACGTGGCCGACCGCGTGCAGGCAAGGCAGTTGGCCAGCCATTGGCCCGACACGGCCAACGTGTTGGCCGAGGCCTTCTGGCCCGGCCCGCTCACCCTCGTCGTGCCGCGCGCGAGTACCGTGCCCGACGTCGTCACGGCCGGCGGCGACTCGGTGGGCCTGCGGGTACCTGATCATCCGGTGGCGCTGGCACTCCTGCGAGCGGCGCAGGTTCCCGTGGCCGCGCCCAGCGCCAATCGCTTCACGCATATCAGTCCCACCACCGCCGCGCATGTACTGCGCTCATTGGGCGAGCGGGCTCCGCTCGTACTCGACGGCGGCACCTGCCGCGTGGGCATCGAAAGCACAGTCGTCGACTGCACCGGGCCCGACGTGGTGATTCTCCGTCCTGGCATGCTGGGACGCGAGGTGCTGCAGGACGCCGTTCAGTCCCTCGGCGTGCTGGTTCGTCACGCCACACCGCGTCACGTCGCCCACGACTCCACGCAGCTTGACAGCGGCGACGCGCCCCGTGCCCCCGGCATGGCCGACCGGCACTATGCACCACGCGCCGATGTCTGGTTGTTCGATCCATCACAGCGCGATGAGATTGCGGCCGCGCTCGCGCAGCGCGCGCTCACGCAGCGCGCCGAGACCTCAAGTGCAGAGGCAAGAAGTTCGAGCAACGTCGTGGCCCTGCTGCGTACGGGACCATGGCAGCATGCCATACCGGCCCCAATGCAACAGCTGCTCCAGCAGCAACTCCTGCCCGACGAACCGGCGGCCTACGCCGCGAGCCTGTATGCGGCGCTGCACGACGCGGATGCACGCGACACGGCGCTGATCCTACTCGAGGCCCCTCCGGCCGATGACCCCGCCTGGGACGCCGTGCGCGACCGGGTACGCCGCGCGGCACGCTGACTATCCGCGGGCGATTCGCGAGTATTATTCCTGACATGCTACCAATCGACCTGACCGGCAAGCGGGCCCTCGTGGCCGGCGTTGCCGACGACAACGGCTTTGGCTGGGCCATTGCCAAGGCTTTCGCCGAAGCTGGCGCGACGGTGTGTGTGGCCACCTGGCCGCCCGCCCTCAACATCTTTCTGAACATGCTCGAGCGCGGCAAGCTCGACGACTCACGTCAGATGCCCGACGGGTCGCTGCTCAACTTCGAGCGCATCTATCCGCTCGATGCCGTGTTCGACACGCTGGACAGCGCCCCCGAAGACATCCGCGAGAACAAGCGCTACAAGGAGCTCGGCGACTTCTCCATTGAAGGTCTTGCCTCGCGATTGGTGGCCGACTTTGGTGAGCAGCCACTGGACATCGTGTTTCACTCGCTGGCCAATGGCCCCGAAGTGAAGAAGCCACTGCTCGAGGTGTCGCGCAGCGGGTATCTCGCCGCGTCGAGTGCCAGTGCGTACTCGTTCGTGTCCATGGTACAGCGTCTTGGACCGCTCATGCGCCCGAGCGGCGCGGTGGCCTCGCTCACCTACATGGCCAGCGAGCGCGCCATTCCCGGCTACGGCGGCGGCATGTCGTCGGCCAAGGCGCAGCTGGAAAGCGATACGCGCGTGCTGGCCTACGAAGCCGGTCGCAAGTGGGGACTGCGTGTGAACACCATCTCCGCTGGCCCCTATGCGTCGCGCGCCGCGTCGGCCATCGGCATCATCGACACGATGGTGCGCTACTGCGCCGCCAATTCACCATTGCCCGAGGAGTTGTCGGCACGCGAAGTCGGCACGACGGCCGCATTCCTCTGCAGTCCGCTGGCCAGTGGCATCACCGGCAGCACGGTGTACGTGGACAAGGGCTACCATGCCATGGGCATGGCCGTGGCTCCGCCGGACACGGCGCGCGACCCGCGCTGACGCGCACTCGGCCCGTGGCTTCCACCAACAGGTCCACACAGGACCCGCAATCGACGGACGTCCCGTCCGCGCGCGGCTTCGGTCTGCGCGCGCGCCTGTTCATCATGGTGCTGGTGGCCACACTGCCACCCACCATCGTGGCCTGGCTGGTGGAACCGCTGCGGGCCGGCTGGTCCGGGCCGGCGCTGATTGCTGCGGCCATGGCCTTCTCCTTCGGACTGGCCTTCGTGCTCGGTTCGAGCATCGTGCAGTCGGTGGAGGCCCTCATCCACGATGCGCAAGCGCTATCGGCGGGCATTGCGGGCCACCGCTCCCAGGTGCGCTCGAGTGATGAGATCGGCCAGTTGGCCGTGGCGCTCAATCACATGGCCGATACGGTCGAACGTCGCAATGCGGCCCTCGCCGACAATGAGCGGCGCTATCGCTTCTTGTTCGACTCCAATCCGCTGCCCATGTGGGCCTGGGATGCGGAAACCACCAACATTCTCGCCGTCAACGAAGCGGCCATCGACAAGTACGGGTACGACCGGGAGACGTTTCTTGGTCTAACCATTCTCGACCTGATCGACGAGTCGGAGCGCGCGCGCTTCAGTCAGGCCCGTCTGCCCTTCCTCGAGTCGCGGCAGGCTGCAGGCACCTGGACCCATCGCACGGCCAGTGGTGAGCGCGTGGAGATGGACGTCATCACCACGTCCACGCGTCGCCTCGGGCGCGCCAGTTGGTTGTCGGTGGGCATCGATGTGTCGGCACGACGTGAGGCCGAGCGTGCGCTGGCCCGCAGTGAAGAGCAGTTGCGTCAGTCGCAAAAGCTCGAGGCCATCGGCACCTTTGCCGGCGGCATCGCGCATGACTTCAACAACCTGCTCACCGCCATGCTCGGCTACTGCGATCTGCTGTTGCCGCAGCTCGCACCAGAGAGCGCCATACGCCGCGACATCGCCGAAGTGCGGGCGCTGGCCATCAAGGGCACCGAGCTGTCGCAGCAGATTCTTTCGATGAGCCGACGGCATGTCGTGCAGCCCACGGTGTTCGACCCCAACGAGGTCGTGCGCGGTATGCACCGGCTGCTGCGTCGCGTGATCGGCGAAAACATCGCACTCGAGAGCACGCTCGACGAAAACGTCGGCACGGCACGCGCCGATGTCGCGCAACTCGAGCAAGTACTGCTCAACCTTGCGTCCAATGCGCGCGATGCCATGCCCGAGGGCGGCCGTCTGTCGGTGGATACGCTGGTGCTCGAACCCTTCGACGTGCGGCGGCTCAACCTGGACCCGACACAGGAGTGGCTCTGCATTCGTGTGCGCGATACCGGCATTGGCATGACGGATGAAGTACAGGCACACATCTTCGAGCCCTTCTACACCACCAAGGACGAAGGCAAGGGTTCGGGGCTTGGGTTGGCGCTGGCCTACAGCATGATCGATCAGGCAGGCGGCGAAATCCGTGTCGACTCGGCGCCGGGCGAAGGCACCACCATGTATTTGCTGCTGCCGCGTCTCAGCGATGCAGTGGTGACGCTGCCAGCCGTGGAAGAATTCCACGAGCAGCTCGCCGGCACGGAAACCGTGCTGTTGGTGGAGGACGAGGACACGGTGCGCAGTGTGGCCGCCGCCGCACTCGAGCGACGCGGCTATCGGGTGCTGGTGGCCGATCACGGGGAGGCTGCCATTGCCATTGCGCGCGAGTATCCCGGCGTCATTCACCTGCTGGTGAGCGACGTGGTGATGCCCGGTCTGCATGGCCGTGAAGTGGCCGACCGCGTCGTGCGCCTGCGTCCCGGGACCCCTGTGCTGTTCATCTCGGGCTACACCGATGACGCGCTGCTCGAGCGCGGTGTGCTGGAGGGCGATGATCGCAGCTTGCTGCCCAAGCCCTTCACCTCGCTGGAACTGGCACGCCGCGTGCGCCTGGCCATCGACGAATCGAAGGGACTGCGTACGCCGGTGACCGCCTCATGATGAACTGGATTCTGCTCGTCATGGGCCTCGTGGTGGCCGTCGTCGTGGCGCTGATGCTCGGCGGCATGATGGCGCCCAGACAGCGTCGTGTGGTGCGCGGCATCCGCCTGCCCGTCACGCCGGACGAAGCATGGCCTGTCGTCCGTCTGGTCGACGGCCCGCCGCGCTGGTGTGCATCGTTGCCCAACATGCGCGTCGTGCAGGAGCAAGACGCCGTGCAGCTGGTGCTCGATGTACTCGACGACGACAACGTGGTCACCGGGCAGTGGCAGTTGGCTGTGCTGCCGCTCGCAGAAACCGGACTCATTCCCCAGGGCGAAGAGCAAGCAGCGGTGGCCTCACTGCTCGTGCTGGCCGAGCAGTCATCGATGGGCAATCCGGTCATGCGCATGGTGCGCAGTGTGGACCGCGGCGCGGGACGTGTGGACACGTTTCTCGAAGCTGTGGCGCAGCAGTTCGGCGTGGACGAGCGCGCCACCGACGTGAGTGAAACCATTGGCCGACTGGTCAACGCCTCCCGTAGCTCCCCTGACTGACAGCGCGCCCGAGCGCTGGCGCATGCTGGCGCTGTTGGCGACGGCCGAGTTGCTGGGCATGTCGCTGTGGTTTGCCGGCAGTGCGCTGTCCAGCCGATACGCTGTCGCGTGGCAGCTCGATGCCGCGGCGACCGGATGGCTCACCACCATCGTGCAATTGGGCTTTGTGGCCGGCACGGCCACGTCGGCGCTGCTCAATCTCGCCGACATCGTGCCGTCGCGGCGCCTGTTTGCGGTGAGCGCGCTGTTTGGCGCGCTCTGCAACGCGCTGCTACTAGGCGCTGACTCCCTGAGTGCAGCCCTGCTCTGGCGATTTGGCACCGGCGTGGCGCTGGCTGGTGTGTATCCGCCGGCCATGAAGATGATCGCCACCTGGTTTCGCGTGCAGCGTGGCCTCGCCGTTGGCACCATCGTTGGCGCGCTGACCGTGGGGAAGGGCGTGCCGTATCTGGTGCATGCGTTTCCAGAGGCCAGCAACGCGGTGGTGTTGGGTACGGCCTCGGGTGGCGCCGTTGTGGCCGCGCTGCTCGTGTGGTTCGGCTATCGGGAAGGCCCCTATCCGTTTCCGCCGCGCCCATTCTCCTGGCGTCTTGTGCATGACGTGGCCACTGGACGTTCCTGGCGGCTCGCGCTGGGTGGGTACCTGGGTCACATGATCGAGTTGTACGCGGCGTGGACCTGGATTGCCGCGTTCATCACGGCCAGCGTCGTCGCGTCATCCGGCGGAACGACCGCATCGACCGAATCACTGGCGTCGCTGGTGTCGTTCGGTATGCTGGCGGTGGGCGGACTTGGTTGCCTTTGGGGCGGCATCATGGCTGACCGACACGGGCGGCCGTGGTTGGTGAACACGGCCATGATCGTGAGTGGGAGCTGTGCACTGTTCATGGGGCTGGGCTTCGGCCGCAGCCTCTGGCTGCTGGTACCGCTCGCGCTGGTGTGGGGATTTTTCATCATTGCCGACAGCGCGCAGTTTTCGGTGCTGGTCACAGAGAGTGTACCACCGCACGCCGTGGGCACGGCACTCACGCTGCAGACCTCCATTGGTTTTCTGCTCACGGCCGGTGTCATTCAGTTGGTGCCGCGTGTGGTGGCCTGGTCCGGCTGGCCCGTGGCCTTTGCCATGCTTGCCGTGGGCCCACTGCTGGGCGTGCTCAGCATCCGGCGCTTGCAGCGTGCACCGACTTAGCGTTCGCGTACCCCGCGCACCCGTTCCACCGCGTTGAGCAGTTGCTCCATGGTGAAAGGCTTCTCGAGAAACACCGTTTCGGCACCGGACGCATCGGGCAGACTCTGCTCCGAGTAACCGCTCACATACACCACGGGTAAGGCCGGCGACTCGAGGCGCAGTCGTTCGACCAGTTCACGCCCGCCCATTTCCGGCATGCGCAGGTCGGTGACAACGAGATCGATGTCTTGGCGATGCTCGTGCCATACCAGCAGCCCATCGGCGCCATGTCTGGCCTCGAGCACCGTATGCCCCTGGCGCTCGAGCATGCGCCGCGCCGCCGAGCGCACGGCGCTTTCGTCTTCAACGAGGAGAATGGTAGCCCCATCAGCGCGGCGCGGCACCACGCGTGGTGTGTGCGCGACAGGCGAGCGTGCGCCGGACGCCACCGGGAAATACAAATTGAACACGGTACCGCGGCCCGCTTCACTATCCACGGTAATGGCGCCACCAAACTGCTGCACAATACCGAACACGGTGGCCAATCCGAGCCCGGTGCCCGAACCCACGGCCTTGGTCGTGAAGAACGGTTCGAAGGCGCGCGCGCGCGTCATGTCGTCCATGCCGTGACCGGAGTCCTTCACGCGAAGACGCACGGCCGGACCTGACGACATGCCGCTCAGACGTGCGGCGTCGTCGGGCGCTACGTGTACCAGCGCGGAATCGATGCTGAGGGTGCCGCCGCGCCCGTGCGAGCCGTGCGCTTCCGTGAGCATGGCGTCCCGCGCATTCACCGCGAGGTTGAGCAATACCTGCTCGAACTGGCCGCGGTTGCCACGAATGGGTGGCAGGCTGGTGTCGAGATGCACATCCAACACGATCTCCTCACCAATGACGCGGCGCAGCAGCGACTCGGCGCCTCGCACCACCTCGCTCACGTCGAGGGGTTGCAGCGTGACCGTCTGCTTGCGACTGAAGGCCAGCAACTGCCGCACCAGCTCACGCGCGCGCTCCGTGGCGCGCCCAATCTCCTCGAGGTCGCGTCGAACCGGGTGACCGGTGGGCAGATCGTCCTGCGCAAACGCGAGATTGCCCGAGATGACCGTGAGCAGGTTGTTGAAGTCGTGCGCAATGCCACCGGCCAACTGTCCCACCGCTTCCATTTTTTGCGCCTGTCGCAAACGCTCCTCGAGACGTTCACGGTCGGTTTCGTCTTCCATGGCGCCAATCATGCGCAGGACGCGACCCTCGTCATCTCGCACCGCATACCCGCGATCCACCACGGCACTCCAGCCACCATCGGCGCGCCGAAAGCGATACGCCGCGTGCCAAGCGGCGTGCTGATCGGCCACGTGGTCGGGTTGCACCGTGCGACTCAGGTCCAGCAACGTGTGCACGGCGCGCGCGTGGTCATCCGGATGCACGCGCTCGGCCCACCACGACAGCGTGTTCTCGACGTCGGCGCGCGAATAGCCAAACACCCGCTCAATTCCGTCGCTCCACACCAGGCGGTTGCCCGGCACATCCCAGTCCCAGATCGCGCTGTCGGTGGCGCGCGCGGCCAGCGCGTAGCGCTGTTCACTGTCGCGCAGCGCCACGATGGCGCGCTCCCGTTCGGCATCGAGACGCTTGCGCTCGGTGATGTCTAGCACCGTGCCCACGAAGCGAGTGGCCTTGCGCTGACCATCGTGTTCCACGAACAACGCCCGACCGCGCGCGGAGATGATGCGTGATGCGCCATCCGGCGTGGTGATGCGATATTCGGTGGCGAAGCGGCCGTCACCCATGGGATCGATGGCACGACTCACCAACTGCTTGGTGGGCTCGCGGTCGACCTCGTCGATCAGGGCGAGGAAGCGTTCATAGCGAATGGCGGCACGGGGCGGGACACCGAAGATGGCGCAGGTGCGCTCATCCCAGGCAATGAGATCGGAGGACAGATCCCAGTCCCACATGCCGACGCCCGAGGCGTCGAGCGCCAGCTCGAAGCGCGCCTGTTGATCGGCGCGGCGATCCCCGCCGCGGCGTTTCTCAAAGATCGTGGGAGCGGCGTCGCCCCCTGTCGGCATGGATTGCACGGGTCCTCGGCGAGGCACGAACCGTACGAACGATCCGGCGCTCTGTCGGACCGCGGCCGCCGAGTGGCCCCATTGGGGGCCACCCGACGGCGATACCTCAATTACACGCCCGTTTCCTCTTCCGCGCTAGTGTTGCGCGCGGCAGGCGTGTCGGCTGGCTTCACCTCAATGGCCGGATGCCCGTTCTTCTTGAGGATTTCGTCGATTGGTGGAATGAGCTCCTGATACGCCTTGCGCAGCTCCACCAGATAGCCCTCGAGTTCCTTGGTGAGCAGGTCGAACACCTGCTGAGACTGCTTCGTGGGCCGGGCCTCGGCGCTGCCCACCACACCGGCCAGCGCGGCGATCTGGTTGTTCACCTTGATCGGGTAGTTGAGCGGATCCTGACCCGACTGATTCTTGACCTGGTAGATCTCCGCTTCCATGGCGCTGATACGCTGGTCGAGCGTCTTCACCAACTGCGCATAGCGCGCCGAATCGGCGCCCACCTGATTCATGCGCGACACCGCCTGCTGACGCACGTTGCGCACGGTGCGCACCGCATCATTGGCGTCGGTGGTGCGGTCACGAATGGCGATGAGCAGCTTGTACTGCGCCACGAGGTCTGCCTGCGTGGCGTCGCTGCGCGGATCCTTGCGCACGACGAGGCGCGCGTCACCGGCCGGCGCGCCGTCAACCAGCAGGCGCACCGTGTAGTTGCCCGGCGGCACCAGCGGGCCGTTGGTCACGCCCGCCCACATGATCATGCCGGGGAAGGTCGTGGCATCGGGCTCGCGCAGATTCCACGAGAAGGTGTTCATGCCCACGTTGTTGGTGGGCGGCCGATCGCCCGCCACCGAACGACGTCCACCGGGGCCAGCCGCCGCCTGCTGCATGTCGCTCGCGAACGACTTGATGGTGCGGCCTGTGGAGTCGCGGAACTCGATGGTGACCTTGTTGGCCTTGTCCTTGAGCCAGTAGTACACGATGGCGCCGCTGGGCGGATTCTGCCCCACCTGCGTGTCGCCGCCGCGGCCGAAGCCCCCGCCCCAGTTGATACGGTACGACGGACGCGGCGTGAACAGATGCGCCTTCTTGGCCAGCACATCGGCGCTCAACTGACGCAGCACGCCGATGTCGTCGATGACATAGAACGAACGGCCATGCGTACCGGCAATGAGGTCGCCCTCCTTGATGGCCAGATCGTGCACGGGCACGATGGGCATGTTGCGCTGCATCGAGAACCAGGTTGCACCGTCATCAAGTGACGCCCAGATGCCGCGCTCGGTGCCGGCAAAGAGCAGGCCCGGACGGACTTCGTCTTCGCGAATGACGCGCGTGAATTCGTGCGCCGGGATGCCATTGGCCTTGCCGCTGCCGTCGATGCGCGTCCAGGTCTTGCCGAAGTCCGTGGTCTTGAAGAGATACGGCTCGTTGTCATCCATCTGGAAGCGGTTCGCCGCCACATACGCCGTGCCGGCGTTGAAGCGCGAGGCTTCGATGATGGAGATGCGCGCCCACTCACGCTCCTTGAGCAGCGGCGGCGTGACGTTGGTCCAGCTCACGCCCCCGTTGCGCGTGACGTGCACGAGGCCGTCGTCGGTACCGGCCCAGATGGTGCCCTTGAGCACCGGCGACTCGGCAATGGCGAACACCGTGCCGTAGTACTCGACGCTGGTCTGGTCCTTGGTGATGGGTCCGCCCGAGGGGCCCAGCGTGCGCGGATCGTTGCGCGAGAGGTCGGGGCTGATGGCCGTGTAGCTGTCACCCTCGTTCGTGGTCTTGAAGAGCACGCTCGAGCCCACATACAGCGTGCGCGGGTCATGCGGGCTCACGACGATGGGGAAGGTCCACTGCATGCGGTACTTGGCATCCTTCGCATCGTGACCCATGGGGTTGAGCGGCCACGGATTCACATCGCGCGTCATGCCGGTGCGCATGTCCTTGCGCGTGAGATAGCCGCCGTAGCTGCCGGCAAACACGATGTCCGGATTGTTGGGCAGCGCGGCAATGAAGCCCGACTCACCACCACCCGCGTCCTTCCACATGTCGATGGTGATGCCACCCTGCGCGCGCGACGGACCGCAAAGCGTGCTGTTGTCCTGCTGCGCGCCGCAGATCTGATACGGGAAGTGGTTGGTGGTGGTGACGTGGTAGAACTGCGCTGTGGCGAAGTCGAGGTCGGTGAACGTCTTGCCGCCGTCGGTCGTGACGTTGGCGCCGCCGTCGTTGGCCTCGATCATGCGGTTCGGATCATCCGGCGCAATCCAGAGATCGTGCGAATCGCTGTGCCCCGTGTTGATGTTGCTCCACGTCTTGCCACCATCGCGCGACACCTGGAACTGCACGTTGCTGGCGTACACCACGTCGGGGTTCTTGGGATCGGCGTAGATCTTGGTGTAGTACCACGCACGCTGACGCAGTTTGCGTTCGTCGTTGACGCGCTGCCACGTCGCGCCAGCGTCATCGGAGCGATACACACCGCCCTCATCGGCTTCGATGAGCGCGTACACGCGGCGTCCGTTGCCGCTCACGCTGATGCCGATGTTGCCCCAGAGACCCTTGGGCAGACCAGTGTTCTTCGTGATTTCCGTCCAGGTGTCCCCACCGTCGGTGGTCTTGAACATGCCTGAACCCTTGCCGCCCGACACCAGCATCCACGGCTTGCGATGCGCCTGCCAGAAGCCGGCGTAGAGCACGTTGGGATTGGTGGGGTCCATGACCAGATCGGCCGCGCCGGTAGAATCGTCGCGGAAGAGCACCTTCTGCCAGGACTTGCCGCCGTCCTTGCTACGGAAGATGCCGCGTTCGGCGTTGGGGCCCCACACATGGCCCTGCGCCGCCACGTAGACGAGATCCGGGTTGGTGGGATGCACACGCACCTTGGCGATCTGACGCGTGTCATTGAGGCCGATGTTGGTCCAGGTCTTTCCACCGTCGGTGGTCTTCCACATGCCGTCGCCGTGCGACACGTTGCCGCGAATGGCGAACTCACCGCCGCCCACGTACACGACGTCGGGATTGCTGGGGGCCACCGCCACCGCGCCAATGGTGCCGCCGAAGTACTTGTCGGTCATCGGCGTCCAGTTCTTGCCGCCGTCGGTGGTCTTGAAGACGCCGCCACCCACGGTGCCCATCCAATACTCCTGCGGACGGGCCACCGAACCGGCGGCCGCGACCGAGCGACCCCCGCGGTAGGGACCGATTTCACGCCAGCGAATGGCGGACAGCGCGGCCGTGTCGAAGCCGGCCGCCAAGGCCGGCACCGTCGCCCGTTGGGCCACCGTCGTCGGCCGCGTGGCCGCGGGACGGGTCTGGGCGGCGAGGGGGAAGAGAGGCAGGGCAGCCGTAACCAGGGCTGCCGTGCGCACGAACGCGTGCTTCACGGCTGGAACCTCCAAAGGTGGGAAAGAGCCCGTTCATCTGGCGTTAAGCTCTCTCTGGCAACGCTGGAGCGGGAGGGAGCGCTGAAAACCGGCCTCATTCCGGCTGAAACCGGGGCCTGGCACCTAGCGTAGGCACTATCGAAGTGATATCACTTCAATACCAACCCGTTCCACTCCCCTCCAGGAGTTCCTGCAATGCTCCGTGACACGACCCCTCGCCCCTCCCCCGGCATCCTGATGGCGGGAGTTCTCGTCCTCGGCATCGCCGCCGGGGCGGCGATTTTCGTCTTTGGCGCCCGCGAGAAGAACATGCCGCAGCTCTTCACCGGGCTGGCGGTGCTCACCGTCGCCCTGCTGTGTCTGCCCGGCCTGTTCACCGTGGCTCCCAACGAGGGCAAGGTCCTGACCCTCTTTGGCAACTACCGCGGCACCGAACGGCGCCCCGGGCTCTGGTGGGTCACCCCGTTCATGAGCAAGCAGACCGTGTCGCTGCGTGTGCGGAACTTCGAGACCAACAAGCTCAAGGTGAACGACGCGCGCTCGAACCCGGTGGAAATCGGCGCCATCGTCGTGTGGAAGGTCATCGACACGGCCGAGGCGGTGTTCGAGGTGAACGACTACGTGCAGTACGTGTCGGTGCAGAGTGAGTCGGCACTGCGCGCGCTGGCCTCCTCGTATCCCTACGATGCGCACGGCACCGACGAGATCACGCTCAGCACACACACGGCCGAAGTCTCCAAGGGCCTCATGGAGGCGCTGCATGAGCGGTTGGCGAAGGCCGGCGTGGACGTGATCGAAGCGCGCATCAGCCACCTGGCCTACGCGCCCGAGATCGCAGCAGCCATGCTGCAGCGCCAGCAGGCCAGTGCCATCGTGGCGGCGCGCCAGACCATCGTGGAAGGCGCGGTGGGCATGGTGGAGATGGCGCTCGACGCCCTCAAGGAGAAGAACATCATCGACCTCGATGGCGAGCGGCGCGCGGCCATGGTGAGCAACCTGCTGGTGGTGCTCTGCTCCGATCGCGCGGCCCAGCCGGTGGTGAACACCGGGTCGCTGTACACCTGAGCACTCTGACGGACCGACCCTCTCATGGCTGATCGCAAGTCGTTTCTGCTGCGCGTGGACCGCGAGGTACTGGACGCGGTACAGCGTTGGGCGAACGATGATCTGCGCAGCCTCAACGGGCAGATCGAGTTTCTGCTGCGGCGCGCGCTCCGTGATGCGGCGCGCGCGCCAAAGGCCGGTCCTGCCGTGTCCCATCACGCGAACGACGAAGCATCAGCGTCGGCCGGTGATCTGTCCTCCCCTCCAGTGTCCGATTCGGAGTCGTCATGATTTTCGTGCGTCTTTCCCGCGGTGGTCGTTTGGTGTGGGGCGTGTTGGTGCTGGTGGTGCTGGCGCTCGCCGCCGGACTGCTCATGCCGCGTGCGGTCCGCGCACAGTCGGCGCCGGCTGCCGGCGGCGGCGCGATGCAGTACGTGTATCTGTTGGGTCGTGATACGCTCGCCACGGAACGTGTCACACTCACCAGTACGGCGGCCCACGGTGTGCTGCAGTATCGCAACCAGCCGCGTGTGGAGTGGTCGCATGCGATGAGCAACGGGCGACTCGGCGCACTGACACTCAAGGTCTTTGCCCCGGGCGCTGCGGAGGGCGCCGCAGCGGTGCAGGAGTTTGTCTTCACGCCACAGGGCGACAGTGTGATTGTGTCCATCACGCAGGGCGGCCGCAGTCAGCAGCAGGTGGCGCGCAGCCAGGCTGGCGCGCTGCCGGTGATGGGTCGGTCCGTGTTTCACACGGCGCTGCTCACCGCGCAGGCCAGGCGACTCGCGCTTGCGTCGGCGCCCCTGTTCATGACATCGGGCGGACAAACCATGGAGGCCACGTTTGCCTTCCGTGGCGACACCAGCACCACCACGCTTGCCGGCCTGGCCATTCAGGCGGTGTGGTCGAACGGCGTGCCGGTTGAGATTCTGGTGCCCGCGCAGAATCTGCGGGCTGTGCGTGTCGCGTCGTCTGCGCCCGCGCTGCCCAGCACGGCCGAGGTCATCAGCTACGCCGCGCCAGCCAATGCGCCATATACGTCAGAAGACGTGATCATCCCCACGCCGCATGGTTTCTCTCTCGCCGGCACGCTCACGCGTCCGCGAGGTGTGAGTGGCCGAGTTCCGGTGGTGGTCACCATCAGCGGCAGCGGGCCGCAGGACCGGGACTCGCGCATCGCCACGGTGCGTGGCTACGCGCCGTTCCGTGATTTTGCCGATACGCTGGGACGCCGCGGCATTGCGGTGCTGCGCTACGACGACCGCGGTGTGGGTGCGAGTGGTGGCAAGGGTGCGCTGCGCGACACGGCCACCAGTGCCGACTTTGCTGACGACGTAGTTAGTGTGCTGCAGTACTTGCGCACGCGCTCAGACGTGGACAGCACGCGTATGGCGCTCATGGGTCACAGTGAAGGCGGGCTCATTGCGCCGCTCGCGGCCGTGTCGGATGCGCGCGTGCGTGCGGTGGTGCTGCTGGCGGGTCCTGCGTACAATGGGCGGCGCATTCTGGAGTATCAGAACGGTCTGGGTATTGCCGCCGCGCCCGGGCTCAGCGATCGCCAGCGCGACTCGTTACGCGCCACGGTGCCCGCCGCGCTCGACTCGCTGGCTCGCAGCAACCGGTGGATGGGCTACTTCATGGCCACCGATCCGCTGGCCACCGCGCGTCGGCTGCGGCAGCCGGTGCTGATTGTACAGGGCAACACGGACATGCAGGTCACGCCCGAGCAGGCGGATACGCTGGCCGCCACCATTCGGGCAGCGGGGAATCGTCAGGTCACGCTGCGGCGCTTTCCGAACACGAATCATCTGCTGCTCGATGACCCGTCGGGCGCGCCGCAGGGATACGCGCGACTGGCGACGGTGCGTGTGCGCCCCGAAGTGCTCGGCAGTGTCGCCGACTGGCTGGTGCAGACGCTCAGGCGCTGAGAGGCCACAACGCGTATTTTGCTGCTTGGTGGGTGGTTTCTCCCAACATTGACCCAATCGGAGTTTTCATGTTTTTCGTTCGTTCTTCGCGTGGTGGTGGTTGCGTGTGGGGCATGGTGGTGACGGTGCTGACCGCCGTCGCCGGACTGTCAATGCCGCGTGCGGTACGCGCACAGTCTGCGCCGACAGCCGGTGACGGTGCGATGCGGTATGTGTATTTGCGTGGCAACGACACTATAGCCACAGAAGCCATCACAATTGACCCGCGCGCGATTGTTGGCGTACTCGACCTGCGAGGGCAGGTGCGTATCGAGTGGCAGCATGTTGTATCGGCCGACGGCGTGACACTTGGTCCGCTGAACCTTTCGGTGTTTGCACCGGGTTCACCGAGTGGCAGTCCGGCAATACAGCGCTTTGTATTCACTCAGGCTGCGGACAGCATGGTGATGGAAGGCACGGCGTCCGGCCTCTCGCAGCGGAAGGCTGCACCCTCTCGCTCTGGGACCACCCCGTTGATCAATCAATCGGCGCTGCACATGGCGCTGATTACCTCTATGGCTCGAAAGCTTGGCCGCAGTACGCTGCCGATCTTTACGACAAATGATGGGCAAACGATGGACCTTGCGGTTGCTGGTGCGGGAGACAGCACGGTCAGCACATTGGCGGGTCTGTCCATCGTAACTGAATGGCGGGACGGGGCTCCACACCAAATACGCCTCGCCGCACAGAGATTGCGAATCGTGCGCACGGAGTCGGCGTCGAGCGTGGCGCCCTCCCCGACAACATTGAGCTACGCCGCGCCCGCCGACGCACCGTACATGTCCGAAGACGTGATCATTCCCACGCCGCATGGTTTCTCTCTCGCCGGCACACTCACTCGGCCACGTGGCGCACGTGGACCGGTGCCGGTGGTGGTCACCATCAGTGGCAGTGGGCCGCAGGATCGCGACTCGCGCAGCGCCACGGTGCGTGGCTACGCGCCGTTCCGTGATTTTGCCGATACGCTGGGCCGTCGTGGCATTGCCGTGCTGCGTTACGACGACCGCGGCGTGGGCGCGAGCGGTGGCCGGGGCGCGCTGCGCGATACGGCTACCAGTGCTGACTTTGCCGACGACGTAGCCAGCGTGGTGGCGTATCTGCGTACGCGCCAGGACGTCGATCCGCGGCGCATCGCCTTGGCAGGACACAGTGAGGGCGGCATCATCGCACCTATGATCGCCGCGCGTGATTCTGGTATTGCCGCAGTCGTCCTGATTGCTGCACCGGCAGAGAAGGGGCGGGACATTGCGAAGCATCAGATTCGCATCATGCTGGACGCCGACTCACTGTTGCCCCCCGCCCAGCGCGACTCGATCATCGGCACCGTGCCCGGTAGGCAAGACGTGGCGGTCCGCACGGCAGACCCGTGGACGCGTTTCTGGCTGACCTACGACCCCATCCCGGCGCTGCAGTTGATGAAGCAGCCGGTGCTCATCCTGCAGGGCGCAACGGATACTCAGGTGCCGGTAGACCAGGCGGGCTTGGTGCAACGTGCGCTCAGAGAGTCCGGCAACTCGAAGGTGACCGTCAGAGTCTTCCCGGAGGTCAATCACCTCTTGGTGCATGACACGTCTGGCCTCGTGTTCAACTATGGGAAGCTGAGGGACCTGCGAGTTCGTGGTGACGTACGGGGCGCACTGGCCGACTGGCTGGTGCAGACGCTCAGGCGCTGACCCGATTCATCGCGCCCGACGGGGCGCTCGGTTACGACACAGCGCCGAGGTCCACAGGACGACCTCGGCGCTGATTAGTTTTCCGGGATGCGTCTTCCCTCCCGGCGATTGCTCGCCCCGCTTGGTCTGCTGATTCTGGCTGGCCTCAGTCCTGCGCGCCTGGGCGCGCAGACCGCGTCTGCCTCAACCGCCAGCTACGTATATCTGCGCGCTGGCGACACACTGGGCACCGAAGCGCTCAGCGTGCAGGCGGGGCAGTCCACGGGACGACTGGCCATGCGCAATCAGCCGCTCATCGAGTGGACGCACTACCGCCAGGCCAACAACCGGCTCGGTGCGCTGCGCATTCGGGTATTGCAAACGCCCACGAGTACCACGGCCATTCAGGACGTGACCTTTGCCATTGCCGGCGACTCGCTGCGCGTGGCCATCACCACCGGCAAGACGGTGAGCCAGCAGGCCGTGCAGGTGCCACTGCCCGACGTGGTGCCGTTGGTGAACGCCTCGGTGCTGCATACGGCCTTTGTGGCCGACTACGGCAAGCGCCGCGAGCTCGATCGCATTCCCATCGTGCTCACCACCGGCGCGCAGACGGCACTGGCGGAGCTCGCGCAGCAGAGCGGCAAGAGTGTGCTGACCCTCGGCAAGACCGTGTACACGATCACGTGGGCCAAGGACGGGTTGCCGGAGACGGTGGATATTCCGAATCAGAATTCGAGGATAGTGCGCGTGCGATAGACCGCAGTCAGGGTCCGGGTGCGCGATCCGCAGTCCTGCGACGTGAGCCGTGGGTGATGGGTGTGAGTGGCTTGGCGGCGGGATCGCGCGATCCACAACTTCCGGATCGCGTGATGCGGAAGCATGAACCACGCAAACTCACCACCCACAGCTCAGAGCCCAAGACTGCGGATGGCGCACCCCGACCCCGACTGCTGTTCCGACAAGCGCCCGCCTCTAATCCCGAATTAACAACATTTCCCCCCGCGACCGCGTTATTTCGTCGTCCCGGGTGATCTTGCCCCGGGCGTCGTTTCCCACCGACAGCTCGGTACCATGCGATTCCTTCCCCTCACGCTCGCAGCCGCCGGCATGACCCTCGGCGCCTGCGCTCCCAAGCCCAAGCCGGCCCCCGCGCCGACGCCCACTCCCAACCAGACTGGCCCGCGTGGCGGTGCGGCTCCGGGTGGCACGTCCGGTAACGGCGCCGCCCAGCCCCCCGCCGGCGGCGGTGGCGGTGCCGGCGGCGCTCAGGCCGGCCAGGACCCCCAGCCACGCCCCTACGCCAGCATCATCACCGGCCGCGCCGTCACCAAGAACGGTGTGTTCAAGGTGCATCAGGTGGGATCGCGTCTGTTCTTCGAGATTCCGCGCGCGGAACTCGGCAAGGACTTCGTCATCGTCAGCACGCTGGCCGGCACACCCAATGAGATCGGCCTACGTGGCACGCAGGGCGGCAACAACGTCGTGCGCTTCGAACGCCGCGACCATCGCATCCTGCTGCGCGAGGCGCGCTATCGCGACATCATCAGCGACACGGCGGCCTCGCAGCGTCTGGCCGCCGAACTGATTGGTGTCACGCGCATCCTCGCCGCGCTCAACGTGGAGGCCTACGGCCCCGACAGTGCGGCCGTGGTGGAAGTCACCCGGCTGTTCACGGGCGGCGTACCGGAGTACACGGCGCTGGGCGCGCGCGCGCAGGTGGACGCGGCGCGCAGTTACGTGGAGAAGTTCTCCGCCTACGCCCGCAACGTGAACGTGACCGCCGTGCAGACCTTCACGCCGCAGGGTGGTGCGCGCGGCGGCGGGCCTGGCGGTGGCAACGCGGCCGCGGCTGGCCCGACCACCGAGAAGTACACCTTCTCCGTGGCCAAGCTGCCCGAGAATCCCATGATGCCGCGTCTGCTCGACGAGCGCGTGGGCTACTTCGGCGTCACGCAGCGTGACTTCAGCGGCGCCACGCAGCGCGTCGAGACCAAGCGCTACATCGGCCGCTGGCGTCTCGAGTGCAGCGACCAGAAGGTGGGCAATCTCTGCGTACCCAAGAAGCCCATCACCTACTATCTCGACCCGGCCACACCGGCCTGGCTCAAGCCCTGGATTCGCAAGGGCATCGAGGAGTGGCAGCCCGCGTTCGAAGCCGCCGGTTTCCACAAGGGTATCGTGGCCGCCGAAGCGCCGGCCAACGATCCCGACTTCAGCGGCGAAGACGCGACCGTGAGCATGGTGCGCTGGCTGCCCTCGGCCACCGAGAACGCCGTGGGTCCGTCGCTGCGCGATCCGCGCACGGGTGAGATTCTCGACGCCGACGTGCAGACGTATCTCAACGTCATGAACCTCACGCGGTCCTGGTACTTCACGCAGGTGGGCCATCTCGACCCGCGCGCGCAGAAGCTGCCCTTCCCGGACACGCTGACGGGCCGCCTGCTGCAGTACGTGACGGCGCACGAAGTGGGTCACACGCTCGGCTTCCCGCACAACTTCAAGGCGAGCTCCATGTATCCCGTGGACTCGGTGCGCAGCCGCACGTTCGTGAAGAAGATGGGTCACACGCCCACCCTCATGGACTACTCGCGCTTCAACTACGTGGCGCAGCCCGAGGACAACATCGCGCTGGACGACCTGATCCCCAAGGTCGGGCCGTACGATCACTACGCGGTGATGTGGGGATACACGCCCATCGCTGGCGCGCGCACGCCCGAAGCTGAACTGCCCACGCTCGACAAGTGGGCACGCATGCAGGACAGCATTCCGTGGTATCGCTTCTCGGGTGACAACGGTGCGGGTGGCCCAGACCCGGGCGAGCAGTCGGAAGCCGTGGGCGACGCCGATGCCGTGAAGGCCACCACGCTGGGTGTGAAAAATCTCAAGCGCACCATGGCCATGCTGGAGAAGGCTACGGCGTGGAAGGAAGGCAGCACCTTCGATGACCTCGAAGAGCTCTACGGCCGCACCGTGGGTCAGTGGGCCACCGAGATGGGCCATGTGGCGCGTATCGTGGGTGGGCAGTACAAGCAGGAGAAGCGTGTGGGCCAGAACGGCCCGGTGTACACGCCCGTGGAGCCGGCGCGGCAGAAGGCGGCGGTGCAGTACCTCCTCGACAACGCCTACACCACGCCCACCTGGTTGCTCGACCGCAGCATCCTGAGCAAGCTCGAGCCCAGCGGCAGTCTCAATCGGGTGGGCAATGCCCAGGTGCGTTCGCTCGGCAGCCTGCTGTCCAACGATCGCTTGCAGCGCATGCTCGAGTTCGAGGCACTCGCGGCCAACAAGCGCGATGTGTATCCGGTGGCGAACTTCCTCGCCGACGTACGCAGCGGTCTCTGGAAGGAGCTGAACAGCGGCGCGCCCATCGATGCGTTCCGTCGCCGTCTGCAGCGCGTGTATCTCGAGACGATGAACACCAAGATCAACCCGCCGGCTCCGGCCCCGGGCGGTCAGGGTGGTGGCGGTGGCTTCGGCCAGCAGGCGCCCGTTGGCACGGCCGACTTCCGTCCGATTCTCAAGGCTGAGATGCGGGCGCTCGACGCCTCGCTGGCGGCGGCAATCGGTCGCACGAGCGACACGATGACGCGTGCGCACCTGCAGGACGCGCGGGATCAGATCAAGGAAATGCTGAGCACCGAGAAGTAAGCCACTCGCCTTTCAGCGTTTTCTGCGATTTGCACGCATGTTGAACGGGGCGGGATGCCATGTGCGTCCCGCCCCGCTTTGCTGGATGATGCTTCCCCTCCCCAATCCTTCCCACCGGAGTCCACGATGCCCCGAACGTCTTCCCGTTTGCTGCTGAGCGTTCTTGCTCTGCCCTGCCTTGCCATGACGGCGCACGCGCAGACAAGCGGAGGCGCAGGTGGTGGCGGCATGACACCCGAGCAGCGCGCGGCGCAGCGCGAAGCACAGGCCAACAAGCCGCGCACCATCGAGGGCATCAACACGGTGTGGCTCGAAGAACTCACGCGGCCCGAGTTTCGCGACTTGCTGAAGGAGGGCTTCACCACCGTGCTCATCATGACGGGCGGCGTCGAGAACAACGACGACAACCTCTCCATGAACAAGCACAACATCAACAATCGCCTGCATGGTGAACTGCTGGCGCGCAAACTGGGCAAGACACTCGTCGCGCCGCTGGTCACGCTGGAGCCAGGCAACGCCGGCTCCACTATCCAGCCGGGTCGCGCGGGGCCGATGCTTTCGCAGGCCACCTACACGGCGCTGCTCTTCGACATGGGCAACTACCTGCGCAGCATGGGCTTCAAGGAGATCTACTATCTGGGCGACAGCGGCGGCAACGCGCGGGGCATGCAGGCGGCCGCTGATTCACTGACCAGGTTGTATGCCGACAGTCCGGACACGGTGTACTTCAAGCATGTGCCCGAGTACTACAATCATGTGAGCGTGGTGCAGCCGTACATCCAGAACGAGCTCAAGATCCCCGAAGGCATCAAAATCGGCGCGAGCACGGGGACCAGCGGCCTGCACGAGGAACTCAGCATCGACGCCACACTCGCGCTGGCCGATCCGGTGAGTATTCGCTACGAGCAGCGCAAGAAAGTCGGGCAGGACGAGATCAACGGCATCAAGTTCCAGTCGCTCGAGTGGCTGCAGGACCTCGGGCGCAAGATTGCCGACCTGCGGGTGACCACCACCGTCAACGCCATCAATTCGTACCGTGCAAGTATCGGGCGGAAGTAGCATTGTAGGCGCCAGGAGTTGAGCATGGACTGTAAATTGGTCCCATGCCCAGCCCGGTGGTCTCCCGATACTTTTCCGCACAGTCCCGCGAACGCGGCGAGGCGATTGCACGTGGGTCTGCCGTTCGTCTTCTCGACATCAGCGATACGCTGGCCGTCGCCGAGGTGGATGGCAGCGAGACGTACTTTGTCGAGGTCGCGGTCACCAAGAAACGGGCAGAGCTTGGGTGCTCCTGCCCCCATGCAGACGACGGCAACTTCTGCAAACATCTGTGGGCCACACTGCGTCTACTCGAACGTTCAACCTCGGCTGCGGCACTCAATGCCGCGCTGAACAACGCTACGAGTGTCCGGCTCGTACCGGTGGCGTGGACTGAGGAAGGGTTCGAGGTGCCGGAGGACGAGGACGATACCTTCGACGATGATGGGTACGAGTTGGTCGAAGATGTCGAGGTCCCTTCCAGCGGGTTGCGCTCGCACCAAAGGGCTCCGTACCCAACGGTTCAGCCGGCAGTACCGCTCTGGCACAGTGTCATTGATCGCGCCACATGGGCGATGCGGGCGGAGCAGGAAGCACGTATTGCTCGGCAAACGACACGCACAGCTCGCAACTCCTGGCCGGATGATCGTCGTATCGTATATGTGATCGACGCCAGCGTGGTCTCGTTTGGGCCGCTGCACGTTCTGATTGAAGTGATGACCGAACGGAGAGGTCGGGATGGGACGTGGTCGACTCCGAAGAAGTTCGGCTTCACCACCGAGGTATGGCTGACGGCTCCCGACCCGCGGGATCAGCTGGTAGCGCGCGCCTTGCTCGGCGTGTCCCCCATTCCGGGTTATGGCAATGCGCGCGCCACATTCACCGTGGGACAGCACGCCATCGGGGCACTCCTCCCTCTCCTCAATGCCACGGGCCAGTTGCGTGTGCGCCTCGCTGGATCGCCACCGGAGTATCGCGACGCGCAGTATGTAGCCGAGTCGGCAGATGAGCCGTGGCGCGTGGTAGTATCGGTTGGGGAGCGGACGTCGGCGTATGCTTTGAGTGCGAGTCTGGTGCGCAGCAACCAGCGCCGTGCCCTGAGCGACGCCCTGTGGATCCATCCCGCCGGCCTCTGTCTCTTCGACGACCAATTGTCACACGTGGACTGGAAGCAACAGTGGGCGCTGGCAAGTCCCCTGTGGGATTTGCACCAGATTCCGGTTGGCGACAATCCCGCACCGTTGCTGGAGCGGATCTTTGCCATGCCACAGGTGCCGACCCTTGAGCTTCCTTCTGACTGGCAGATAGAAACAGTACAGACCGCGCCAGTGCCTGGTGTGCGCTTTGTGCCCGACCCTGAACCGTGGCGTCGCTACAACGCCGGGCCGATGGTGGCCGTGCAACTGGCCTTTCGGTACGGACAGACCGAGGTTGGTGTAGACGATGCCGTCACGACGTGTTTTGATGCGCCTTCGCGGCGGCTCATTCACCGTGACCCGGAGTCGGAACGCGCTGCCGTCGTCCGACTTCAGCAACTTGGCATTTCGGCGCCTCGTCAGACGCGACCGCACGGCGGTATGGCCCGAGCCCCCATGCTGCTGGCGCGCACCGGCATGCGACGTTTGGCACAGCAATTGGCCAGCGAGGGCTGGTGGGTGGAGGCCGATGGGCGCGCCTTCCGTGCACCGGGGGCGGTGCAGGCGCGTGTGCGCTCCGGTATCGACTGGTTCGACCTCGATGGTACCGTGTCGTATGGCGATCTGCAGGTGCCACTCGCCGACGTGTTGGAGGCAAAGCGGCGCGGCGACGATCTGCTGACGCTCCCTGATGGTGGGGTCGGTCTGTTACCCGACGAATGGTTGCGCAGCCTTGGACCACTGTTGGCCAGTGGCGAGCGCCAAGCGCAAAGCACGCGCTTCCGTCGATCGCAGCTTGCGCTGCTGGATGCACTGCTCGCGAGTCTGCCCGAAGTCGATGTCGACGCGGTGTACACACAGCAGCGGGACGCCCTCCGCCGCTTTGAGCGGGTGGCACCGGCAACGCCTCCACCGTCGTTCGTTGGCGCGCTGCGTCCGTATCAGCAGGATGGCCTCGGTTGGATGCACTTCTTGCGGCAGTTCGGGTTTGGCGGATGTCTGGCAGACGACATGGGATTGGGCAAGACGGTGCAGGTGCTGGCCCTCCTGGAAAGCCGTCGTGTGGATGGCTGTGGTCCCTCGCTCGTAGTGGTTCCCCGTTCCCTGGTACTCAACTGGCGATCCGAAGCGGCCCGCTTTGCGCCGTCGCTGCGCGTGGTGGATTGGAGTACCGCCGCCCGGCACGACTCGTCTTTCGACGCCGAAGGTGTGGACGTGGCGTTGGTGACCTACGGAACGCTGCGCCGCGATGCCGTACACTTGGCCGAGATTGCGTTCGACTACGTGATTCTTGATGAGGCCCAAGCCATCAAGAATCAGGGTACCGCCACGGCCAAGGCCTGTCGCGTATTGCAGGCGTCGCACAGACTGGCGATGACCGGTACGCCGGTCGAAAACCGACTCGAGGAGTTGTGGAGTCTCATCGACTTCCTCAATCCCGGCATGCTGGGCCACTCGGCGCGCTTCATTTCTTCGCTCCGGCAGGGATCCGCCGAGCCTGGAGTGAGCGACGCGTTGTCGCGTGCCCTGCGTCCGGTCATCATGCGGCGCAGCAAGACGGACGTGGCGCCGGAACTGCCGGCGCGCATTGAACGCACGTTGGAAGTGGAAATGGAGCCAAAGCAACGCGCGTTCTACGAGCAGCTTCGGAAGAAGGTGCGGGCGGAAGTCCTGGCGACAGTCGAATCGCAGGGGCTGGCCAAGTCGAAGTTGCACGTACTGGAGGGCTTGTTGCGCCTGAGGCAGGCCGCGTGTCACCCGGTATTGGCCGATCCGCGCAAGAGCGCGCTGCCGAGCGCCAAGCTCGATGTATTGTTACCAACGCTTGTCGAAGTGGCAGCTGAAGGCCACAAGGCCCTCGTGTTCTCGCAGTTCACGTCGCTGCTCGCACTGGTGCGCAACGCACTCGATGCCGCGGGCATTGCCTACGAGTATCTCGACGGAAGGACGAAGGACCGACAGGCGCGTGTACAGCGATTTCAGCAGGAGAAGGACCTGCCGGTTTTTCTCATCAGTCTCAAGGCGGGCGGTCATGGCCTCAACCTCACCGCCGCCGATTTCGTGTACCTGCTCGATCCGTGGTGGAATCCGGCGGTGGAAGCGCAGGCCATCGATCGGGCGCACCGTATTGGTCGCACGCGGCCAGTCGTGGCGACGCGGTTGGTGGCGCGCGACACCATCGAGGAGAAGATCCTCGCCCTGCAGGCAAACAAGCGGGCGTTGGCGGATGCCATTCTCTCCGGTGATCGGGGTGGATTGGCGTCCATTGGCCGCGAGGAACTGGAGTTGCTGTTGAGTTGACGCGTCATGGGCTCGTGGCAAGTGCCTCACCCTTTCAGCACTAGCCTGTCGATCATCAATTGCGTTGACGCTCCTTCCCGAGCCGCTCCGCGAGTCGCTGACGCGCCAGGGCCGCATACTCGCGGCAGGCAGACGGATTGCGCAGCGCGTTGGCATCCCCTGCGTCCCGCCTGGCCAGTTTGTCGAACAAACTGACTGCGCCAGGATGCGGCGCGATGAGCACATCACATGGCAGGCTTTCGATGCGCGCATGCCCGCGCTCGAAATCGGCAATGCCGCTGGGATAGCGCGTACTGCCCGTGAACCTGAATCCGTCTTCGGAGATGGGGGACTGGCTGTCGGCATACGCCATGTCCCAACACACGCCACCGTCGCAGCTGCGCCAGGTCCAACTCGTACCACCGGGTGTATGGCCACCCGTGAAATGGGCGGTAAGCGCGAGATCTCCCAGGCGAACCACCTGCCGGTCGCTCAGTTCACGAGCGGCGCGCACACCGGGAAACGGGAGATACAATCCGAACTGCGGATCGTCCGGCAGCGACGTCCCCATGCGCAGCACCTTGGCGCTCCACGGGTGCAGGACCACCTCGGCGCCGGACGCGCGCTGCAGCGCCGCCAGACCACCCGCATGATCGAAGTGCGCGTGTGAGTTGAGCAGCAGCTTCACGTCTTCCAGCTTGAAGCCCAGCGCGCGAATACTCGCGGCAATGAGTGGGGCCGATTCGGGCAGCCCGCCGTCGATAAGCACATGCCCCGCGGGAGAGGTGATGAGCATGGCACTCAGGCCGCGCGTGCCCACGTACCACGTGTTGCCATGCACACGAAACGGGCGTTGCGGCTCGTTCCATTCGGCACAGCCGTCGCAGCGCGTGGCACTGACGTCGACGGGCTCCGGGCTCTTGCCCTGTGCGTGCACTGCGTTGGGAGGCAAAGCGGTCTGGACGACAAGTCCAGTCAGAAAAGCGGCGACGTGACCTGCACGCGGGGAGAACCGTTGCATGCGCTTGGGCGGCGTGATGGTGGGTGGAATCGGGGAGAGGAGGCAGGATCCACTACCACGGCCGTTTCGACAAGGTTTCGTCCGTCGGTCTCCCCTGCCGATCGCGTGCTTTTGGCCGTAAAATGCAGTCACCTCGCCAAGGGCGCGGTTCGTCCCTCCCTCTTCTTTCAGGTTCAATGCGCTTTCGCCTCCTGCCGCTCGCGGTGACCGGGCTCGCGCTCGGTGCCTGCCGCTCGGCACCGAAGCCCGCTGCCTCTCCTGCCCCGGGCAATCGTCCCACCGCCAACAACACCGCCCGCCCGACCAATGCGCCGGGTGGACCCACCACGCCCACTGGTCAGCCGCCCGCTGGCGGCGCGCCCAACCTTGCCCAGCTCGCCGGTGCCCTCGGTGGCGGCGGACAGGGTGAGCCCAATCCGCGCCCCTACGCCTCGGTGATCACGGCTCGCGCCAAGAGCAAGAAGGGCGTGTTCGATGTGCACCAGGTGGGCGCGCGATTGTATTTCGAAATCCCCGCGTCGCAACTCGACAAGGACTTCCTCGTCACGACCGTACTCGCGGGCACGAACGAAGCCATCTCGGGCAGCCTCTATGGCCCGGAGCGCGTCATCCGCTTCGATCGACGCGAGAATCGCATCGACGTGCGTGAGGCGAGCTATCTCAACGTGGCCTCCGACAGCGCGCAGCAGTCGCGTCAGGCCATGGACCTCATCTCCATCTTCCCCATCATCGCCACGCTCAACGTGGAGTCGTACGGGAAGGACAGCAGTGTCGTGGTGGATGTGACGCGCATGTTCACGGGCGGCGTGCAGGAGTTCACCGCGCGTGGTCGTCGCGCCACGGTGGACGCCGCCCGTTCCTACGTGGACAAGTTCGCAGCGTTCTCGCGCAACGTGAACGTGACGGCCGTGCAGACCTACACGCCGGCTCCGGGCGGAGCCGGTCCGCTGGCCGGTCTGCCCATTCCGGGCCTGGGCGGCGCCACGGGCCGCGCGGTGACCGAAGCGTTCACATTCTCGATCGTGCGGCTGCCCGACGAGCCCATGATGCCGCGCCTGTACGACCGCCGCGTGGGCTACTTCATCACGCCCAAGCGTGACTTCGGTTCACCCGAGCAGCGTGTGGTGCCGCGCGACTACATCAAGCGCTGGCGTCTCGAGTGCAGTGAGCAGAAGCAGGGTAACCTGTGCGTGCCGAAGAAGCCCATCACGTACTACGTGGACCCGGCCACGCCCGAATACCTCAAGCCCTTCATTCGTGCGGGCATCGAGGAGTGGCAGCAGGCCTTCGAAGCCGCCGGCTTTGCCAAGGGCATTGTGGCGGCCGATGTGCCAGCCAACAATCCCGACGTGTCGGGTGAAGACGCGAGCGTGACGATGGTGCGCTGGCTGCCGTCGCCGACGGCCAACGCGCAGGGTCCGAGCCTTGTCGATCCGCGCACCGGCGAGATCCTCGACGCCGACGTGCAGATGTATCACAACATTCTCGACCTGCAGCGTGAGTGGTACTTCTCGCAGGTGGGCCATCTCGACCCGCGCGCGCAGAAGTTCCCCTTCCCCGACTCCCTGATGGGTCGTCTGGTGCAGTTCGTGGTGGCGCACGAAGTCGGTCACACGCTTGGCTTCCGCCACAACTTCAAGGGCAGCTCGATGTACCCGCTCGACTCCATCCGCAGCAAGACCTGGGTGGCAAAGATGGGGCACTCGCCGAGCATCATGGACTACGCGCGTTTCAACTACGTCGCGCAGCCTGAGGACAATCTCCCGCTCGAGTCGCTGGTCCCGAAGGTCGGCCCGTACGATCTCTACGCCACCATGTGGGGGTACAAGCCCATTCCCGGTGCGCGCACGCCCGATGCCGAACTGCCGACGCTCGACGAGTGGTCGCGCATGCAGGACGCGACGCCCTGGTACCGCTTTGCCGACGACGCCAGCGCAGGTCAGGCCGATCCGGGTGAACAGACCGAAGCCGTGGGTGATGCCGATGCCGTGCGTGCGAGCACGCTGGGCTTCAAGAACATTGCCCGCGTCATGAAGCTGGTGGAGGGCGCCTCCACGGCCGACAAGACGAAGGACTTCTCGCTGCTGCGCGAGACCTACGACGGGGTGATCGGGCAGTGGACGCTCGAAGCCAACCACGTGGTGAAGATCGTGGGTGGTGTGGACCGTCAGGAGAAGCGCGTGAGCCAGCCGGGTCCGGTGTGGACGCCGGTCTCGCGCAAGCGTCAGGTGGACGCCATGAAGTTCCTGAACGATCAGGTGTTTACCACGCCCACCTACCTCATTGACGTGCCGACGCTGCGCAAGCTCGAGTCGGACGGCAACATCAACCGCGTGGCCGGCGCGCAGGCGCGCGTGCTGAGCAATCTGGTGAACAACGGCCGGCTGCAGCGCATGGTGGAGCTCGAGGCCACGACCACGAACCGCGCCGAGCTGTACACGCTGGGCGACATGCTGACGGACCTGCGTCGTGGGCTCTGGAAGGAGATCTACGGCGGCCAGAACATCACGCCGTATCGTCGTCGTCTCCAGACGCTGTACCTCGAAGCCATGGCGACCAAGATCAAGCCGCCGGCGCCGAGCGCGCAGGAGCAGGCGATTGCGCAGCTCCTCGGTGGTGGCGTGGTGAACACGCGCGACTTCCGCCCGCTGCTCAAGGACGAAATGCGTACGTTGGACCGTGAGCTGGCGGCGGCCGTGGGCCGCACCAGTGACCGGGCGTCGCGCGCGCATCTGCAGGACGCACGGGATCAGATCAAGGCGATGCTGGATCCGACGAAGTAGGCGCTGGTCGGTTTCGACGCACACACGACGCACGACCTGGGAGACCGGGTCGTGCGTTGTGGTTTTTGGGGGGCGTGTTGCGCATGGCCCAGTACCCATCACCCAGAACTCAGAACCCGATCCACAGCTGTGAGCCGTGCGCCTTGGGTGGTGAGTGTGAGTGGTGTGGCGGCAACATCACACGATCCGCACCGTTCGAATTGTGTGATGCGGCAGCATGAACCACGCTCACTCATAGCCCAGAGCCCACGGCTGTGGATCGGGTCATAGGTTGCGCGGTCCCTCCAATCATCTTATCTATACCTATATGCGTATATGTAGCACCCAACACCGATCCGATCCCATGCCAACTTTCCGCGCAACGCCCGTCGACGCCGTCATCGATGTTCGCACCAAGGTCGAGTTCTGGCTCGGCCATCTGCCCGGCGCCCGCTGTGTGCCGGTTGATACACTGCCCGAAGGACTCGACACACTCGGGCTGCCGCGTGACGCGCGTCTTCTCGTGTATTGCGCCAGCGGCGGACGCTCGGCCATGGCGCGGCAGATCCTCGAAGCGGCCGGCTACACCCAGGTGACCGATGGCGGGGGGTACGTGGCCGCGAGGGCGGAGTACGAGGAGTAGGACGCACGTTGTGGATCGCGTGATACCGCAGCATGCACCACCCACACCCAGAACGCACCTCGCACGGCTCACGGCTGTGGATCGCGTCGCCGGGCGTGCACGCGCCTGGCGGCTGTCCCCATTCCCGCCCCCACCCCACACCCGAGCACATTCCCTCCCCCGCGCGTATTCTCCCGTAGCCCTCTCTCCCCCGCCCCTGCTCCTGGCCCATGTGGATTGTCGAACTGGCCCTGCGCCGCCCGTACACTTTCATCGTCGGCGCGTTGCTGGTCGTGCTCTTCGGTGTCCTCTCGGCGCTGCGCATGCCCACCGACATCCTGCCGGAGCTCGACATCCCGGTGGTCTCGGTCATCTGGGCCTATAACGGCCTGCCACCCGAGGAGATGGAGCGGCGGTTCAGCACGCCCTATGAGCGGGCCGTGACCACCACGGTCAATGACGTCGAGCATATCGAATCCCAGTCACTCGCCGGCATCACCGTCATCAAGGTGTTCTTCCAGCCGGGCGCACGCATCGAGAGTGCCGTGGCGCAGATGGCCGCGGTGTCGCAGGCCATTCTGCGCATCATGCCGCCGGGCGCCACGGCACCGTTCATTGTGCGCTACAACGCGGCCAACGTGCCGGTGCTGCAGCTCGCGCTGGGCGGTGATTCGCTGAGCGAACAGCAGCTCTACGATCTGGGCACGAACGGCATCCGTACGCGTCTTGCCACCGTGCGCGGCGCCAGCGTGCCGCAGCCTTACGGAGGGCGCGCCCGACTCATCAATGTCGATCTCGATCCGGACGCGTTGCTTGCACGCGGCCTCTCGCCCACCGACGTCTCCGACGCCATCAGCGCGCAGAACCTCGTGCTGCCCGGCGGTACGGCCAAGATCGGTGAGCGCGAGTACGCCGTGCGCCTCAATGGCAGTCCCGATGTGCTGGAGGCACTCAATGACCTGCCGGTGCGCATGGTCAATGGGGGCCTCGTGCGCGTTCGTGATGTGGCGCAGGTACGTGACGGCTACGCCGTGCAGACCAACATCGTGCACCGTGACGGTGTACGCGGCGCGCTCATCACCGTGCTCAAGTCCGGTGGGGCGTCGACCATCGACGTCGTCAATCGCGTGCGCGCCGCACTCCCTGGAGTGCTGGCCACGCTGCCGGCGGCGCTGACGGTGGATGTGCTCGCCGACCAGTCGCTGTTCGTCAAGGCTGCACTCAAGGGTGTGGTCATCGAAGCGCTCATTGCCGCCTGTCTCACCGCGGCCATGATCCTGCTGTTCCTTGGCAGCTGGCGCAGCACACTCATTGTCGCGCTCAGCATCCCGTTGTCCATTCTCGTCTCGGTCACAGTCCTGGCCGCGCTCGGCCAGACGCTCAACGTGATGACGCTCGGCGGTCTCGCACTCGCCGTTGGCGTGCTGGTGGATGACGCGACGGTGGGCATTGAGAACATTCACCGCGTGCAGGAACACGAGCCGGACATCGATCAGGCCATCAGGCTGGGCGCCGGGCAGATTGCCATCCCGACACTGGTGTCCACGTTGGCCATCTGCATTGTGTTCGTGCCGATCTTCTTTCTGAGCGGTGCCGCGGGAGCGCTGTTCAAGCCCCTGGCCATGGCGGTGGTCTTCGCCATGCTGGCGTCATATGTCATTTCGCGCACACTGGTGCCGACGCTGGTGCGCTATGCCATGCGTCGTGAGCGGGCGCTCGAAGCCCGGCGCGCGGGCATGCCCAAACCGCCCGGTCCGTTCTCGCGATTGCATCACCACTTCGAACAGTGGTTCGAGACGCGGCGCGTGCAGTATCGTCTCACCCTGCGGCGTGTGCTCGAGCGTCCCGCCTCGGTTCTCGTCACCGCCGGTTTGGTGCTGGTGGCGGCGCTGGCGCTCGTGCCCTTCCTCGGTCGCGACTTCTTCCCCTCAGTGGACGCCGGCCAGATTCGCCTGCACCTGCGTGCGCCCGTCGGCACCCGCGTGGAAGAAACGGCACGCATCGTGGCCGCCGTGGAGGATCGCATTCGGGCCATCATTCCCGAAGGCGATCTCGGCACCATCATCGACAACATCGGCATCAGCTCGTCCAGCGTCACCAACCTCGCCTACAGCGACAATCCCACTACGGGCGTAACCGACGCTGACATTCTCATCGTGCTCGAACGCGATCGTGCCGGCACCACCGACGGCTACATCCGGGCCATCCGCCGCATGCTGCGAGCGGAGTACCCGCAGGTGCTGGCCTTCTTCCAGTCGGCCGACATCGTCAGTCAGATACTCAATGCCGGACTGCCCGCGCCGGTGAACGTGCAGGTGGTGGGCAGCAATCGCGCGGCCAACATCGAGGTGGCGCGCACCATTGAGCGGCGCGTGCGACAGATTCCCGGCGCTGTGGATGTGTACCTGCAGCAGCGCCTCGAAGCCCCGCAGCTCAATCTCAACGTCGACCGTACCCGGGCGGCCGCTCTCAATCTGTCGCAACGCGACGTGGCCAGCGATTTGCTCGTGTCCCTGGCATCGAGTGGGCAGACACAGCCCAACGTGTGGCTCAATCCGCAGAACGGTGTGCAGTACACCGTGAGCGTACAGACCCCACAGTACCGCATCAACTCCCTCGAGGCGCTGGCGCGCACACCGGTGGCGGGCGTGGGCGGAACGCCACAACTCTTCGAGAATGTGGCCACAATGTCCCGCGGCTCAGCGGTGGCCGTCGTGAGTCACTATGATGTGGCGCCGGTGTTCGACGTGTTCGCCAACGTGCAGGATCGGGATCTTGGCGCCGTGGCGAGCGATATCGATGTGGTGCTGGACTCCCTGCAGTCCACGCTGCCGCGCGGCACCACGCTGGTCATGCGCGGCCAGGTGGCAGCCATGCGGACATCGTACGCCGGCCTGGCCACTGGTCTCGCCTTTGCCATCGTGCTCGTGTATCTCATCATGGTGGTGAACTTCCAGTCCTGGCTGGATCCGCTCATCATCAGCATGGCGTTGCCCGTCGCGCTGTCCGGTGTGCTCTGGGCGCTGTTCGCCGCCGGCAATACCATCAGTGTCCCGGCCTTCATGGGCGCCATCATGAGTATGGGAGTGGCCACCGCCAACGGCATTCTCGTGGTGGCCTTTGCCAACGAGCGCATGGCCGATGGGCTGAGCGCCTTCGACGCCGCGCTCGACGCGGCCAGCACGCGACTCAGACCCGTCATCATGACCGCTGCGGCGATGATTGTCGGCATGGTGCCGATGGCGCTCGGCTTCGGCGAAGGCGGCGAGCAGAATGCCCCATTGGGCCGCGCCGTCATCGGCGGCCTCAGTTTCGCCACCGTGGCCACACTCACGGTGCTGCCCATCGTGTACAGCCGGCTGCGGGCTGCTCGTGCGCACGCTGCCGGTTCATCGGTTGCCCTGTCTTCCACGCCGGAGTTGGCGTCGTGATGTCGTCGTCTCATTCTCGCACACTTCGCCACCGCGCACTTCGCCACCGCGCCTTTCGCCACCGCATGCGCCCCACCGGCACACGTCACGGCCGAGTGGTACCCATCGTGCTGGCGGTACTGTTCATCGGTTTGGCGGTGGCGGGTTTGCTGCCCCGGCTTGCACAATCCAAGGCGCGCGCCGCAGAGCAAAAGGAGGCCGTCGCGCCGCCGGCGGTGTTCACCGAATCGGTGCAGCGTGACACAGCCAGTCGCCCGTATGAAGTTCCCGGCACGCTCAGTGGACTGCACGAGACGGCCATCTTTGCGCGCACCAACGGATTCGTGCGCGCGTTGCGCGTTGACATCGGCTCGACCGTGCGCCGTGGGGATACGCTGGTGGTGCTCGATCAACCCGAGTTGCTTGAGCAGTTGCGACAGGCGGAGGCGGTGGTGGCGCAGACTGAGGCCAGTGCCGCACTGGCCCGCACGTCACTCACTCGCTGGACACAATTGGCCGGCCAGGGTGTGGTGACACCGCAGGAACTCGACGAACGTCAGGCCACGGCCAACGTGACGGAGGCCAATGTGCGGGCGGCGCGCGCCAATCTCGCCAACTTGCGGGAACAGCAGCGATTTGGTGCGCTGACCGCCCCCTTCAATGGCGTGGTCACAGCACGCAGCATCGACCTGGGATCTCTGGTGGTGGCCGGCGCGGCGGCCACGGCGCGACCGCTGCTCACGCTGGTGCAAACGGACACCGTGCGCGTGATGCTGCAGGTGCCTCAGAGTGCGGCACCTCGTCTGCGCGTAGGCCTCGCCACCCGCGTGCTCATCCGCGATCTGGGCGATAGCGCGTTTGTGGGTCGGGTTGTGCGCACGGCTGGCGCGATCGAACCCAGCTCGCGCACCCTGCTGGTGGAAGTGCAGATCCCCAACACACGACGCCAGCTCCTGCCCGGCATGTTTGCGCAGGTGCAGCTGGCTATTCCGGCTGGATCGCCGGCGCTGCGCATTCCGGCCATTGCACTCATCGTGCGCGGCGATGGCACACAGGTGGCGCGCGTCGAGGGCGACAGCATCGCGCTCGTGCCCATCACCGTCACTCGCGACTTCGGCACCACGCTTGAGGTCTCGGGTGCCCTCGAGGCTGGCGATCAGCTCGTCGTCAATCCCGCCGAGTCGTTGACCAGTGGTCAGCGGGTTCGCGCGACCGTCCGAGGTGGCGCCGCACCGTCTGCAACACCTGCCGCCACTCCTTCCGCAGCACCGGCTGCCGTCAAGGCAGCGCCGTAACCGCCTGGCCGTGCAGCACGTGGCGCAGCGCGCGCAACATGGCCTCGGCCGTGTAGGGCTTGGGCAGGAACTCCGACACCAGCAGGGCTTCCACGGCCTCACGCCGTGATTCGTCGTGGAAGCCGCTGGAGGCAATGATGGGCAGGTCAGGACGCAGGACCCGCGCCGCCTTGATGAACTCGACTCCGTCCATCACCGGCATCATGAGGTCGGTGACCACGACGTCGAACTCCGAGGGCGCCGCTGCAAAAGCGTTCAGTGCCTCTTCGCCGTTCTCTGCAACGGTCAGGATATAGCCATACGACGTGAGCAGCGTTGCCGCCAGATGGCGAATGGGCGCTTCGTCGTCCACGAGCAGCACACGTTCTCCACTACCGCGCGGCAGCTGCGACGTGACAGACGGCGGCAATTCGGCACTCTGGCGGACGACGGCCGGTACGCCAATGCGAAAGGTGGAACCCTCCCCCGGCGTACTGCGGACCTGAATGAAGCCGCCGTGGCTGGTGACAATGGACCGTGACGTGGACAAGCCGAGCCCGGTGCCCTCACCAACGGCCTTGGTGGTGAAAAACGGGTCGAAGATGCGCTGCTGCGTGTCTTCGTCCATGCCGGTACCCGTATCGGCCACCTCGATGAGGACATACGAACCGGCCTCCACATCCGGCGGCACGGACGGATCACCGGCTTCGATCTGCATCCGGCTTGCCGAGAGCGTGAGCGTGCCACCGGCCGGCATCGCATCACGCGCGTTCACGCAGAGATTGAGCACGACCTGATGCAGCTGGGTGCGATCACCCACCACCCACGGCAGGTCATTTGCCAATTCGGTTCGCACCGTGATGGATCGCGGGAAGGTCTCCTGCATCGTGGCCACAATGTCCAGCAGCACGATGTCCACCGACATGGGACGACGCTCGGTCTCCGATCCACGGGCAAACAGCAGCAGCTGCCTCACCATGTCCGCACCACGACGCGCGCTGCGTCCGATCTCGTCGAGAACGGGCAGCAGGTCGTCGTCGGTCACCCCATCGCGCAACATATCGATGGAGAACACAATGGGGGTGAGCACGTTGTTGAGATCGTGCGCAATGCCACCCGCCAGTGTGCCGATGCTTTCGAGTCGCTGCGCCCGCAGCAGCTGCTGTTCAAGCTGCTCCCGCTCACGCTGCGCCATGCGCCGCGCTTCTTCACGGTCAATGGCACCAAGCGCAAAGTCCAGATTGGCCGCGAGCTTGTCGAGCACCGCCACTTCTTCGGCGTCGAACGAATCCACCGCGTCCGCATAGAGCGACAGCGCGCCAATGGCCTGCCCATCGCGCCGCAGCGGAAAGCTCGCCGACGCACGGTACCCGGCTTCCAGCGCCGCGTCGCGCCACGGCAACATGATGGAATCGTTCGCGATGTCATTGCAGATACTGCGACGATTGCCACGAATGGCGCGACCGGTTGGGCCCTGACCTTCCGGGGTATCGGTCCAGGTAATGCGCCGCTCCGTGAGGTAGGACGCCACGGCCCCCGCCGAAGCCACGATGAACAACTCCGGCACGTCCCCACTCTTGAGCCCGATCCACGCGGCCCGCATGCCGCCAGTGGTCACGGCAATTTCGCACACACGCTGGTAGAGCTGTCCGCGATCCGGCGTGTGCACGATGGCGTCGTTGATCTCACTCAGCAACGCATACATGCGCGTCAGGCGGCGCAGACGCTGTTCGGCGGCCCGCGCCTCCGTGATGTCATGACAGGTGCCAATGGCCTGCGTGATGCGACCGTCCGCTTCGCGATGGGACTGCCAGCGCTCCTCCAGCAGGCGAGTTTCGCCGGTTGGCAGCACGATGCGATGCTCGAGCACGCAGGGATCCGTGTGCGACACCGAGGCTGCAAAGGCCGCATCCACCTTGGCCCGATCGTCCGGGTGCACACGCTCGAGAAATGATGCGTGCGTGACCTCGAAGTGGTCCGGGTCCGTCTGGAAGATCCGGTGCACCTCCAAAGACCAGCGTACCTCCAACGAACGGAGGTCAGTGACCCAGCTGCCCACTCTGGCCACAGCCTGCGCGTCCACCAGCTCCCGGTTCTGTTTCTCCAGCGCGTGTGTCAGCTCCTCCTGCGCAGTCAGAGCGCGGCGCAACTGCAGTTCCGTCATCACGAGCGCACTGAGGGTTTCGAGTGCCCGGCGCTGCGTGTCCGTCAACGTGCGAGGCGCCGTGTCGATGACGCAGAGCGTACCCAGCACGTGCCCCGAGGGCGCCGTCAGCGGGGCTCCCGCATAGAAGCGCAGGTTCGGGTCATTCACGACATAGCGATTCTCGCGGAACCGCGGATCAAGCAGCGTATCCGGCACCTCCAGCAGGCCGCGCCGATTGAGCGCGTACTGGCAGAAGGAATCTTCACGTGGTGTTTCCGGATCGGCAAAACCCACCCGGGCCTTGAACCACTGCCGCTGGTCGTCGAGCAACGTGATCAGGGCATACGGCGTACCACAAAGTTCTGCGGCGAGAGCCACGATGGCGTCGAAGCGCGGCTCGGGTGGCGTGTCCATGATCGCGAAGGAATGCAGCTCCGCGATTCGCGCGACTTCGTCCTGTGCCAGAGGGGGCATGTTGGCAGGTGAGGGGATGCTGCTCTTGATCTAGCACCCGAAGTCGTCGCCCCGCCAGAGGCTCTCCAGCGAGAAGCTCCGTCTCATGGTCTGGAACCCGAGGGCCCCGGGGCCGTAGGTTTGCTCATCATGAAGGGATCTTCGGAACTGCCGACCGAGCTGGGGCCACTGCGTGAGGCCATTCGTGGGCAATACCTCATCCAACGCGAATTGGGACGCGGTGGGATGGGTATTGTGCTGCTGGCGCAGGACGAGCGATTGGACCGCCTGGTCGCGCTCAAGGTGTTGCCCCCGACGCTGGCGGCCAGCCCGGAAATCCGCGAGCGCTTCCTGCGCGAAGCGCGCATGGCCGCCCAGCTCTCCCATCCGCACATCGTGCCGGTCTTCAGCGCCGACGAAGTGCAGGGCTTCGCCTTCTTCGCCATGGGCTACGTCGACGGCGAGACCCTGGGCGAGCGCATTCGCGCGCGTGGCACGCTGCCGCCTGCGGAAGTCGTGCGTGTGCTGCGTGAAACCGCCTGGGCGCTGGCGTACGCGCACGCGCGCGGCATTGTCCATCGTGATGTCAAACCCGACAACATCCTGATTGAGCGCGGCACAGGCCGCGCATTCGTGAGTGACTTCGGTATTGCACGCGCCGAATTCAACGCCGCACTCACGCAGGATGGACTGGTACTGGGCAGCGTGCACTTCATGAGTCCTGAGCAGTCGGCCGGTGAGCCACTCGACGGACGCAGCGACCTGTACGCGCTCGGGTGCATTGGCTTTCTCGCCCTCAGTGGGCGCCTGCCCTTCGACAGCAACATGCCGCAGAAGGTGCTGCTGGCGCATGCCACCCAGGATCCGCCGCTGCTCCGCAGCGTGGCGCCCGACGTGCCACCGGCACTCGCAGCGGTCATCGATCAGTGTCTGCGCAAACGCGCCGACGCCCGCTTTCCCACCGGCGAGGCGTTGGCGGATGCGCTGGGCAAGGCGCTCGAGTCGCTGGACCAGCGGCCGGCCGCGGCCGAGAAGGCGCTGTCGAGTGCCGAAGCCATGGCGGTGTGGCGCCGCGCGGCCGAACTGCAGGCGGAGGCGGCATCGCGACTCGAGGCGCGCATCCGCCGCGATGAAACGCGCGCGCTGCGCCCCGTGGGCAGCGCCGATACCGAGGCCGACGAAGCACCCGCCGTCTCAATCGGCAGCGACGCCTTTCGTCTGCGGGACGTGGAAGCGGCCGCAGTGGAAGCGGGTATCTCGCAACGCTATGTCGCACTCGCACTGGATGAACTGCGTGCGGCGCCCGCCGGTACGGCACTCGCCGAGCCGCTCTCGCCATGGCGTGATCGTGTGGCCACGCGACTCCTTGGCACGGCGCAGCGCACCTTGTCGGTCAGTCGCATCATTCGCGCCGCACCCGGCGAGGTACTGCCCGCCATGGGACGCACCTTCCAGTCTTCGCCCTGGCTGCTGCACCTGCGCGATACGCTGGGCGGCCATCCACTCGACGGCGGGGTGCTGGTGTTCGCGTTGCCCGACATGGTGGGCGGTGACTACAAGTGGACCTGGACGCGCTACGGGGTCTATGTCCCCGAAGTGCGTGTGAGTCTTGCCAGCGTGCCCGGTGATCCGCGCGCCACCGAAGTCACCATGGCCATCGATCTGCGGCGCGGCCTCACGGCCAACCTCTTCGGGTACGGCGCGGTGATGTCCGCCTTTGGCAGTGGCGGAGGCGTGGTAGGGGCAGTGGTGGCCAAGAAGGCGCTGGCCATGGTGGGCGCCGCGCTCATCGGTCCGGCGGCCACCGGCGCGCTGCTCGCCGGGTTGGCCGCCGTCGCCATGGCCGGTCCACTCTACCGTTGGGAGATGCGCAAGGCCGCCGAGGAACTCAATGCGGCGCTCGCCGGCATCGAGCTGGGCATGCGCGCCTTCAATCTTTTCGGCACGCTGGGTGATCGGCCCGCGCCCCGACCGATCGATCCCACGCTCGGGTACTGAGGGCTGCCTTCAAACAAGACAGGTTAGCCGGATCGTCCCTCACAACTGAGTTATATTGAGGGATCACCGCTTCGGGAGCCGTCATGTCCATTCGTCCTGTTCGTCGCATCGCCAGCGCACAGCCCACCATCGAAGGCGCCGGCGTGCACCTGCATCGAGCCTTCGGCTTCGGCGACACCAGCGAAACGGACCCGTTTCTGCTGTTCGACGACTTCCGCAACGACGTGCCCCGGCAGTATGCCCAGGGATTTCCCTGGCATCCGCATCGTGGCATTGAAACCATCACCTACGTGCTGGCGGGGCAGGTGGAGCACGCCGACTCGCTCGGCAATCGTGGCATGCTGGGCGCGGGTGACGTGCAGTGGATGACGGCTGGGCGCGGCATCGTGCATCACGAAATGCCGCAGGGCGATCCACAGGGTCGCATGCACGGCTTCCAGCTCTGGGCCAACCTGCCGTCGTCACTCAAGATGACGGCGCCGGGCTACCAGGACGTGCAGTCGGGCGACATCGCCGAGATCATGGACGACGATGGCACGCGCGTGCGCGTGATCTGTGGCGAGTTCTGGGGGAAGCGCGGCCCGGTGGACGGCATTGCGGCCGATCCCTGCTATCTCGACGTGTCCGTGCCCGCCGGAGTGAAAAAGTCACTGCCGGTGGACGCATATCGCAGCACATTCGCCTACATTTTCGAGGGGAGTGGCACGTTTCGCCACGCTTCCGATCCGATGGGTGTGCTGACCGAGCGCAGCGCCGGTAACGACGACGATCTGGTGCGCGACATGTCGGGCAACCGTTCGTTGGTGCTGTTCGACTCGGGCGACGAGGTCGTGGTCCGTGCGGGCAGCGAGGGTATTCGCTTCCTGCTCGTGAGCGGCGCGCCCATCAAGGAACCGGTGGCGTGGTACGGGCCCATCGTGATGAACACCCAGGCCGAGTTGGAGCAGGCGGTGCGCGAACTGCGTGCAGGGACGTTCATCAAGGACTGAACACCGCGAACCCGTGTTGATCGTGATTCCACGCGCTGTACGTCATGCCTGTTGTTTGCTGGTGCTAGGTGCGGCCGCGTTGTCCGCGCAGGCGGTGCCGGCCACGACGGGCAATCCGACCGGGAACCCGGCCCCGAAACCTGCGCCCAAGAAGAAGCGGGTGGATTTCAGTGCCACGCTGGGCTTCTCGCAGACCAACGGCAACGCGTCGGCGCTGGCCACAAACGTGACCAACAAGCTCAAGTACACGATTGCGGGTTGGTCCTTCCAGCAGGACTTGGCCTTTTTCTACGGCGAAGCCAACAGCAAGGTCAACACGAACTTCTGGAACGGCGGGTTGCGGGCCGATCGCACCGTGGCCGCGCGCGTTGCACTGTTCATGGCCACCCGATACGACCGCAACGTCGTGCAGGGTATCGAGAACCGCTATCAGCAGGGTTTCGGTGTCACGGTGGCGGCGCTGGATGACAAGTGGAACCGGCTCAACGTTGCGCTGGGCGGGTCGTTCTTCAGCCAGGAACTGACACCGGGTTCCGTGGCGCGAGCCTCGCGTGCGTTTCCAGCGGCACGCGCCGCCGTGGACTATCGCCGCAAGCTCACGGACGTCGCGTACGTGCAGCAAACAGCGGAGTATCTGCCGGCAGTGGGAGACAGTACGTCCGCGTACTTTGTAAATGCCGAGAGCGCGGTGGTCGCCCCCATTACCAAGAGCGTGGGCCTCAAGATCGGATATATCGTGCGCTACAATTCCGATCCGCCCATTCGCAACAACCTGCAGCTGAAAACGACCGACACGTTCTTCTCGTCGGGTCTCACCCTCACCTTCTGAGTACACGTCATGCCCATCCGTGCCGCGACGACGCGTGCGCTGGTCCTGTCCCTGCTGCTGGCGTCGGTGGCCGGCGCCCAGGCCGCTGATGCGCCCAAGAAGAACCTCGAAGTCTCGGGCAATGCAGGGTTTGCGCAGACCAACGGCAATGCCAACGCCCTCACCACGAACTTCGGCAACAAGCTGAAGTACTCACTCAAGGGCTGGGCGCTGGGCCAGGATCTCGCCTTCTTCTACGGCGAGGCAGACAACAAGGTGAACGCGAACTTCTGGAACGGCGGCCTGCGTGCCGAGCGCACGCTCACCCCACGCCTTGGCCTGTTCGTGGCCACACGCTTCGACCGCAATGTGCTGCAGGGTATCGCCAGTCGTTTCGAGGAGGGCTTTGGTCTCGACGCCAAGCTCATTGTCGCGCCCAAGGACAAGCTCAACATGCAGATCGGTGGCTCGGCCTTTCAGGTGAACCTCACGCCGGGTTCGACCACGGCCGGGAAGCGCCACTTCCCCGCCGCGCGCGTGGGCCTCGACTACAAGCACAGCTTCTCCGAGCTGGCTTTCTTCCAGCAGACGGCCGAGTACCTGCCGAATCTTTCGGAAAGCGGCGTGTACCTGGTGAATACCGAGTCCTCCATTGTGGCCCCGCTGTCCAAGCGCCTGGGGCTCAAGTTCGGCTATCTCGTGCGCTACAACTCCACGCCGCCCGAGCGCAATGGGGTGGTACTCAAGAAGACCGACACCTTCTTTTCCAGCGGGCTGACGTTCTCGTACTGATATCAGCTGCCACCCGGAATCTCATGCTGTGCAAACGAGGCGACGCCCCATCCGGGACGTCGCCTCGATGCGTATTGGGCGTCAACGCATTGGGGTCACTGAGAGCTGACGATCCTCGGCACGATCAATGATGCGTCAGGCGATGCGGCGGCGACGCGCAGCCTGTGCAAGGCCGCCGAGTGCGCCAACGAGCAGCACCAAAGACGAGGGTTCAGGGACCGGGGTGGTGGGAACGATGACAGCACCAACGGCGGCGTTGTCGGTGTCCACCGCAAAGAGAAACAGCCCCTGATCGACCGTCATGCCGCCGTCAAAACGCAACGAGAACTGTTCGAACAGATCGCCGACTGGCGGATTGCCGGTGAGGGACACCGAGTTGGAATAGACACCAAGCACGTCGGAGGCGTCGAACAGGTTGTGGCTGCCAATCTGTGCGACGAATTGGTTGGTCTTTGCCACCTGGGCCGCAATGGCACCTGATGACCCCGGAGTACCGTTCACGAGCGTGCCTGCGAAGTTGTCGCACCCACTTGTTGTGAACCGGCAATCGAACAGCGTGCGCCCGGGCGCTCCGTTGAGCGTCAGTTCCAGCAGCGCACCGTAGTCGCCCGAAGCGAGCCGCAGGAACCAGAAGTTGTCATTGCTGTCGCCCGCGGTGGGAAAGGCGAGTGAGCCCCAGAGGCCGGACACCCCGTACGCGCTGAACGATGCCCCCCCGTAGACCTGCGTCCCGAGGTTGCCCCACGTCCCCTGGAACACGTCGCCGGACGCGAACCTGGCCGTGACGAGCATGCCGGCCATCGCGGCGCCCGAGGTGGAGAAGCCGGTGAGACTGGTCGTGGTGTAGGCCGTGCCAGTCTCGTATTGTGTGGCGATACTCTGCCCTTGCGCGGAGGACGCAAGGAGTGCGCTCCCAATCAGGGGAGCCAGTAGTGAGCGAACGGTCGGCATTCGAGTCTCGGTGTGAACGGTGAGGCAGACGGTGATCGTCGGCATGATCGTCATGCACCTTCAATCACCGCTCGATGGCCCGTGGGATTCTCACCGCCACCCCGAGTGATGCATTTGCGCCACATTGCCACCTTGCTGACCCGACTGGCCGACCATGAAGCGGGACAGGGCGCTATACTATCGGGCGATGCCCCCCGCCTCCGCCCTCGACCAGCTCCTCGAAAAGTTCGACGCCCTGGCCCGCCAGGTGGCGCGAACCCGCGGGCTCGACGCCACCGAGGTGGACGACGTGGTGCAGGACGTCCGCATCAGGCTCTGGAAGGCCCATCCGACCGGTGAGAATCTCGCCACCCTCACGGCGTCTTATTTCGTGCGGGTCGTGACCTCGGCCGTCGTGGACCACCTGCGCCGCAAGCGGCGGCACTCGCACACGTCGCTCGACGCCGAGCATGCGGCGGCCACCGTGCCAACCACCCTGCAGGTGGCGCCGGCGGACCACGCGGAGCGTGACGCGCTGGCGCGCAAGCTGCGCCGTGCACTCGACACGCTGGCGCCCAACCGCCGGGTGCTGGTGCTGCTTCACCTCGAGGGCTACACGCGCGAGGACATGAGCAGCATGACGGGCTGGTCGGAGGCCAAGGTTCGCAATTTGCTGTACCGTGGACTCGACGATCTGCGCGAGGCCCTCACTGCCATGGAAGGCACCGCATGACCGCCAATCGTTCGAAGCAGCCACCCTCAGATGACGAACTGCGCGCCGCGTGGCAGTTGCTGCGCGACGGCAAGCCGGATGCGCTCGCCGCTGATCCGCTCAAGGCGGATGCCGTCGTGATGCAGCCGCCGCCGGAGCCGGCCGACATTGCCGCAGCCCTCAACGGCACGCTGTCCGACGACGATCTCGTGCGCGAACTCGATCGGGCCCTTCTCCGTGGTGCAGCGGACGAGGTGGCCATGCTGCACGCCCTGCGCAGCGCCGCGCATGACACGCTGCAGTCCGGCCAGAAGTCCACGCCATCGACCGACAGGCGCGCCGACCTCCGTACTTCATCTCGAGACAGCGGCAAGACCGCGACCAGCTCCCAGCCGGCATCGCGCCTGTGGGTTCTGCCAATGGCCGCGGCGCTGCTGCTGGCCGTGGGCATCCCGGTGTGGAACAGCAGACAGCGCACTGCGGTCAGCGATACGGCCCAGACGCGCGGCGCCACGTCCACCGTCCCCATACCGGTTGCCCCCGAACAGGGCGCCGGGGTGACACTGGACACCCTGCGCCTCACCTGGCGCCCGGTACCGTCAGCCGCCTCCTACATGGCTGAAGTGATGGATGCGGATGGTCAGCGCGTGGTGTCGGTGGCCACCGCCGATACCACGGCCCTCGTGACCATTGCCAACACCAGTGACCGACAGCGAGTGGCGGGCTGGTGGGTCACGGCGCGCATGGCCGACGGACAAACCACCCGCAGCGAGTTGCGCAGCCTCAACGCGAACCGCTGAACCAGCGGCGCAGCGTGGCCCTGAACCGCGACCACGCCGACGGCGCGCGACGCGGCAGCTCCAGCCGCAGCTTGGCGTCGCCGTAGTACTCAACCGCGGCCCAGATGGCCGGGCTTTCGCCACGTGCCGCAAACTCGCGGCGTACCGCGGTCAGCGCCTCGGCCACATTGGGCTGCACCGCCAACGTGTCGTACAGCGCCACCATGAAGCGCGTCATGGCCGTGTCGCTCACATCCCAGCGCGTGGCCACCACCCCGCGCGCGCCGGCGTCGAGCGCCGCACTTACCAGCCCGTGCAGACCCTGCCCGACCTGCATCACGCCGTCGCTGCTCGCACAGGCCGACAGCACCACCAGATCGAACGGCAGCGGTGACGAGGCAAACGCCGGCAGGCGCAGCAACCCGTCGTGCCTCGCGGTGGGCTGCAGCGCCACCGCCGTCTGCTCATACGACCCCGTGCGCGCCGTCACGTGCGTGGCGAGATGCAGTAGCGGCCCACCGTACTGTCGCTCAGTGCTCAGGCGTTCTGCCGTGGCGTCGTCACCCATGAACACACGCGCACCGGCCAGCCTGGCAGACAGCGCACGCAACTCCTCGCGTGCACCGGGCAGGGGGGCCCACTCCCGCATTCCCGAGTCCGCCTCTGCGAGGCGCGGCATGCGCTGCGGCGCGCCAATGAGCAACGGCCCGGCACGCTCGCTGCGCCGTGCCACTCGAGGCACGGCCCCCAGCGCATCCTCAACGGAGGCCGCGTGCGAGATGATGAAGCGTTCCTGAGCGCGCCTGCCATCGGGAAGACGCAGAGCGCCAAACGGCACCCGATGCAGTGCCCCATCGGGGATCAGTTGCACCTCGACCACAGAGCTCGGCATGGCGGACATGACGGGGGCCCAGATGGCGTCAGACACGCGCTGCAGCGTCGACGCCGGTTCGCGGCCGACCTCGAGGAATCCCTGAAGGGTGGTGAGATCATCCCGCAGTGAATCGATGGGCACCAAGCCCACCGCGCGCACCGTGTCGCGCGTGAGAACGAAGGCCGTGCCCGGCTCACCCCCCTGGCCCATCACGAACGTCACCACAGCCTGCTGCGGTGAAAGGGCGGCGCGACTCAAGGTGGGAAGCCGCGCGAAGTCCAAGGCCGAGTCGACCGTGGCAGTGGAAACGCCGCTGCCGCGCACACCATTCGCGGCCACGGACGTGCCCGACACGGACGTGCCCGACACGGGAATCGTGGTACCCTGCACGGCATCGACGCCGAGTCCGCTGCGTTGCAGGAGCTGCTGCTCCTGGCCGCGTACGCGACGCCACTCTGCCATCGCCAGCGCCTCATTCACCAGCCCGCGACGCACGACCTCCGCAATCATCGTGGCAAGACCAAGATCGCGATCCCAGTCGAAGGCCCGGTCCTGCAGTGCGGCCAGAGCCATCGTGCGGTCGCGAAATCCGCTCCGCCAGCGATCGAGAGTCTGCTGCGCCGCCAGAAAGGACACGCTCATGGAATCCAGCTGACCAACCCGCGCATGGGTCTCCGCCTTGCGCATCAGCACCTCGAAGCGCGACGGCCCCTGAATGCGTCGCGCCAGCAGGCTGTCGAAACGTGCCTGAGCGGACTGCATGCGTCCCGCCTGCAGATCACGGACCGCACGCTGGTACAGAATTTCCGCCGCCCAACCAGGTGTGTTTCGCAACTGCACCAGTTGCCGGGCGGAATCCAGCAGGCTGTCGCTGCGTGCGCCGCGATTGAGTTGGCGATTGAGGTCGGCTCTGGCCACGAGCATGAACACCTCCATCGCCGGTGCCAGCACCTGCGCATCACGCGCAAGTTGTTCCATCGCCGAGTCGGCGGCTGTCAGCTGTCCGCGCAGCAGCAATCCTTCCGCCGTGGCGCGGCGCGAGTACAACACACCGAGCTGGTCACCGGCCCGTGTGAAGCGCCCTCTGGCCTCAGCGAAATAGCGCGCGGCGTCCTCAGGCGCCCCAAGCCGCTGCGTCATGCGGCCGAGTTCCTGCAGCACCCAACCCTCTCCGGCCACATTCCCACTCATGCGCGCCAGGACGAGCGCGGTGTCGAGACGCTGGCGCGCGAGGCCGTAGTTGCCACCAGCGATGTACAGCGTGCCCTGCCACTGCCGCACCGCCGACAGGTTCTGCCAGTGCTGCACCGTCTCGAAGTTTCTGGCCACCGTATCGAGCAAGACGAGCGCGCGTTGCTGGAACCCAAGGGATTCGAGATAGCGCGCCTGAATGAACCCGCAGTCGGCACTGAGGCGGGGCGAGAACGCGGCGGCGGCCCGCAGCCGTGTCCACACCGAATCGGCAATGCGACGTCGCGTCTGCAGGGCCACCTGCTGTTCCGCGCATTCGGCGCGCACCGCCAGCGTGGAGTCACCCTGCGGTATGAGCGCGCGTGCGGCCCGATATACTTTGGTGCTGCTGTCGGGGCCGACGGAGCGCAGCAGCACTGCGGCCTGATTGAGCAGGCGTTCAGCCGCCCTCGCGGAATCAGTGGCCGACTGGAGAGGCGCCTCCTGTGCGCTGACGTGGCGTGCAGCACACAGGCCCAGCCCCCACACCGCCACCCATGCACAGCGCGTCGCCGCAGTGCGGAACGTCGTGCGCATCATGGGCTCCGGCCCCCTACACCGCCCGCTGGCGCAGCCGCGAAACCAGCTGCATCACACCCACCAGCACCGCACCCGCCACGACACCCAACAGCGCATCCAATAGCGCCTTCGCTACTGGTGCCACCGGACCCGTGCGGTGAGCCAGGCCCTCCAGCCAGACATCGGCCGCGTGCCAGCCATGCGCAATGATGCCACCACCCACCGTGAACATCGCGGCCGTGCCCAGCACCGACAGCGCCTTCATGAGTCTCGGCGCGAGCCGCAGCAGCACCGCACCCATGGCCTGGCCTTTCTGGTGCAGCCGCAGACCCAGGTCGTCGATCTTCACGATGCCGGCCACGAGACCGTACACAAACACCGTGGCCGCGAGACTGACGAGACTCAGCGCCATGACCTGCTGCGCCATGGGTGCGGTAGCCATGGTGCCCAGCGAAATCACGATGATCTCTGCCGAGAGCACGAAGTCGGTCCGAATGGCGCCCTTGATCTTGCCCTGTTCAATGGCCACCAACTGCGCGTCGCTGAGCTCGGGATGTGCCAGCGCCGGCGCCGCACTGTGTTTCTCCTCCGGATGCAGCGCCTTGTGCAGCAGCTTCTCCACGCCCTCATAGCACAGAAACAGTCCGCCGATGACCATGAGCGGCATCACCGCCTGGGGCGCAAAGGCGCTGATGAGGAGCGCGACCGGCACCAGAATGACCTTGTTGAGCAGCGACCCCTTGGCCACCGCCCACACCACCGGCAACTCGCGCTCCACCCGTACACCCGACGCCTGCTCCGCATTGAGAGCCAGGTCATCACCCATCACGCCGGACGTCTTGGTGGCGGCCACCTTGGTCAGCGTGGCCACATCGTCCAGCATCGATGTGATGTCGTCCAGCAGAATCAGCAGGCTCGAAGCCATGTGCGAATCAAGGAGGTGAAGAGCGAGTGGTCAGGTGCCGTCGGGCATCAGCGCCTGGCGGCCAGCAGTTTCTCGACGAACTGATTGAGGCTGGCATTGGTGTCCATCCAGCGCACCACCGCCACAAGATCGTTGACCGGATCCACGTAAATGAAGTTGTTGCCGGCCCCGACATGGACAATCGCCTCCGGCGGGGCGGCGGCCAGATACGAACGGTCCGGATTCACGAACCAGTTCATGTAGCCGTAGGTCTTCTGGGCCGGCGTGGGCGTGAGCGCCTGCGTCACCCACGCCTCGCTCAGAATCTGCCGATCGCCCCACTTGCCCCGCCGCTGCGTGAGCAGGCCAAAGCGGGCCATGTCCCAGGCGTTCAGAATCATGCCGCCGCCCCAGTGCCCACCACCGCTCACACTCTGCACCTCGCGGCCGTCAAGCACGATCCACGAATTGTCGTAGCCATACCAGCGCCAGGTGTCCGACGCCCCGATGGGGTCCATGAGACGCTCCTTGAGCACCTCGGGCAGCGGACGTCGCCAGACCTGCAGCGCGGCCAGCGCCAGCACGTTCACGCGCGTGTCGTTGTACTCGTACGCACTGCCCGGCGCCACACGCGGACGCGTGGTCCAGGTGGCCGCGTTCTGCGCGGGACGGTCGGCCCACTCCGGCTTGCCCCAGAGCGTGCCTTCCCAGTCACTCACCTGACGCAGCAGGTGATCCCAGGTGATCGTGCGGTTGTGCGGCGTATCGAACGGCATGAGCAAACGATCGGTGCCCGGCCAGTCACGCGCATAGCCCGTGCCGTTGGGCCGCGCGCGCACGATGGGTGGCACATAGTGCGCCACCGTGTCGTGTACGCTGCGAATCTTGCCCGCGTCCACCGCCAAGCCCACCACGGAACTCAGGAAACTCTTGGTGACCGAGTTGGTGGTTTCCTGTGCGTTGGGATTGCCCCAGGTGGCCACCACGTAACCGCCCTTCACAATGATGCCGGTGGCATCGCCGCGCGGCGGCAGCGGGCCAATAGGGTCGCCCAACGGCTCACGCCCGAATGTCGCGTAGTGATTGAGCTCGAGGTCACGCGGACTGCGGCTCTCCTTGCTGATGGCAAAGGCCACCGCCTCGGCCAGCTTGATCGAATCGAGACCGAGCGCGGAGGGACTGCGACGTTCCCAACTACCGGCGGGCGGCACATACGGTGTGACCGCCGCGCGTGCGCGATTCTGCGCGTCAGCCGCTGTGCCTCCGGCACCGAGCAGCAACAGACCCGCCACCACGCGGGCCCGCTGCTGCTTCAACAGACGGCACATCATGCGATCGGCCCCTTGGGCTTGGCCGGCGTCACCACGCCGGGCACGTTGTTGGCCTTGAGCAGCGCATTGAAGGCCGGCACATCCACCGTTTCCACGCGCTCCACCTCACGGCGAATGGTCTCCCACACCTTTTCAAGTTCGGCGAGGCGATCCTTCACCGGCTGCGTGAGTGTAGTGTTGCCCTCCACCTGCCCCAACAGGAAGCCATACTGGCCGTTGATGCCGTTGGCGTAGTTGATGATGTCCTGCCCGTTGGCCGCCTTGGTGGTCAGTTTGGGATCGATGGTGTCGAGCGTCGCATTGAGTGCGCGGCCAGCCTTCGTGATGGTGTCTGCAGCCGTGGTGTTGGCCGCGCGGGTCACGTAGCCCTGCACCTGCGTCTTCACGTCGCGCAAACGATGCACGGCCGAGTGAATCTCATCGATGCGTGACGCCAGCAGATTGGCCACCGAGTCGCGCTCGGCCAGCACCGCGGCTGGCACGGTGAGCCTCGGATCCTGCACCACCTTGAGCGGCTGCGTCTGCGAGGCGGAGCCCACGCTGAGACGCACGCTGTAGTCACCCGGGCTCACGCGCGCGCCCCCGTCACCCGGCGCACCAAAGAGCAGTACGTTCCCCACACGCGCGGGCGCCGCACGGCGGAGGTTCCAGCTGAAGGTGTTGAGTCCCGGACGCACCACCAGGCGATTGAGTGAGTCACCGCGCGACGCAAAGCTGCGCACCACGGCCCCCTTGCTGTCGAGGAACTGCAGCGTGACGGTGGCTGCGCTGTCCGGCACAGCCGGCATGCGGAAGTACACCGTGGCGCCATAGGGCGGGTTGCGTCCGGCATTGGATGGTGCGCCAAAGCCGCCACTGCCGGCAAACAGCACCGCCTCGCGCGGCGCATAGAGATGCGCACCGGTCGCGGCCATGGCAGCCGAACGCTGACGCAGTACCGACAGGTCGTCGAGAATCCAGAACGCACGCCCCTCGGTGGCGGCGATGAGATCCCCGTGACGCACCTGCAGATCGGTCACCGGCACCACGGGGAAGTTGCCGCGGAACGGCATCCAGCGCGCGCCGCCGTCGAACGACACATAGACGCCCGTTTCCGTGCCGGCATACAACAGACCGCGCTGCGCCGGGTCCTCGCGCACCACACGCACCGGCTCACCGTCGCGCAGGCCATTCACGAGACGCGTCCAGGTGGCGCCGTAGTCTTTCGACATGAACACGTGCGGGGTGGGATCACCGAGGCGGTCCTTGCGGAACGCCACGTACACGGTGGCCGCATCATGCGGCGAGATGGCGATCTCGTTGACGAGGCCATCGCCCCATGCCGCGGGAGTGACATTGCTCCAGGTGGCCCCGCCATCACGCGTGCGCTGAATGAGACCGTCGTCGGTACCCACATACAGCGTGCGCGCATCATGCGGCGACTCTTCAATGACCACAATGGTGCCGTACACCTCCCCACCGGCGCCTTCGTTGGTGATGGGGCCGCCGCCCCAGCCCTGACGCGTCTTGTCGTTGCGCGTCAGGTCGGGAGAGATGGGCGTCCACTGCTGGCCGCGTGTCGTGCTGCGGAAGAGTACATTGCCGCCGTGATACACCACGCTCGCGTCATGCTGCGACACGTGAATGGGCGCAGTCCAGTTGAAGCGGTACTTGGTCTTGTCGGTGGGCTCGGTGAGGTTCATCTCCGGCCAGGGCATGATGGCCCGCGAGAGGCCCGTCTGCTGATCGAGCTCGTCGATGATGCCCTGATAGCAGCCGCCGTACACGTAGCGTGACTGTGCCGGGTGCACACCGATGTTGGCGCTCTCGCAGCCCGGGCCTTCCTTCCAGTCACGGATGCCGATGGCCCCCCCGTCACTGCGCGATGCGATGATGACCGAGGAGTTGTCCTGCTGGCCGCCGTAGAGCTTGTACGGGAAATCGTCGTCCACGCTCACATGATAGAACTGCGCCGTCGGCTGATTGTCCTGACTGCTCCAACTGCGGCCACCATCGAGCGAAATCGACGCGCCGCCGTCGTTGGCGTTGATGAGATAGCGCGAGTCGGCGGGGTTGATCCACAGGCCGTGATTGTCACCATGCGTGGCCGGCACCGCGGCGAAGGTGCGCCCGCCATCGATGCTGCGCAGCAGCGGCGCGTTGTTCACCCACACCACGTCGGCGTTCTTCGGGTCGGCCGTGAGCTTCATGTAGTACCACGAGCGCGTCTGGATGAGACGGTCGCCCGACTGCAGGCGCCATGTGCGCCCGGCATCGTCACTGCGAAACAGGCCGCCGTTCTCCGCTTCGACAATGGCGTACACCCGATCGGGATTGGCCGGTGACACCGACACGCCGATCTTGCCCATCAGGCGTGGCAGGCCCTCGCTGAGCCGCGTCCAGGTGTCGCCACCGTCACTGCTCTTCCAGATACCGCTGCCCGCGCCGCCCGAGCGCACCATCCAGGGCATGCGCTGATGATCCCAGAACGCCGCATACAGAATGCGCGGATTGCTGGGGTCCATGGACAGATCGCTGGCGCCACTCGTGGGATTCTCGCCCTTGAGCACCAGCGTCCAGGTCTTGCCGCCGTCGGTGCTGCGATAAATGCCGCGCTCACTCGTGCCCTTCCAGCGCTCACCCTGTGCGGCCACATACACCACGTCGGGGTTGCCCGGATGCACGCGCACCGCAGAGATCTGTCGCGTTGCGGCAAGGCCGACGTGCGTCCAGTTGCGTCCCTGATCGGTGCTCTTGTACACCCCATTGCCATACGTGGACGACTGTCCGCGAATGGCATGTTCGCCGGTGCCCACGTAGAGCACGTTCTCGTCGCTGGGCGCCACGGCAATGGCACCAATAGACCCGCTGGCAAACCAGCCATCGGAGATGTTGCGCCACGAGATGCCCGCATCATCCGTCCGCCAGAGGCCACCGCCGGTGTAACCCGCGAAGTAGGTCAGCGGATTGGACGGCAGACCGGCCACGGCCACCGAGCGTCCACCCCGCCAGGGCCCCACGTTGCGCCAACGGAGCGCCGTGAAGGTGGTGGAGTCAAAGGCGGACAACGCGGCGGTGCCGGATACGGCGGCCGATGGTCCACGTTGGGCATGGAGTGGTGCGGTGGCCAGAGCGCCGACCGTGAGGACGCCGGTCGCCAGGGCAACGGGCGTGAGCGCCGCGCGCAGGGCGCGACGCTGAGGCAGGATAGACATGGTGACGTTTGGTGGGAGGAGACCTTCCTATTCTACCAGCCCGGGCTGCACAGGGTGGACTCTCCGTCGATATTCCCGGCCATGCCCGAGTTGCCCCGACCCTTTGCACTGCGACGCGCCGCCGACCAGACGGCCCTTCAGCTTGGCCGGGCCCTGCTCGGCTATCTCGCGCTCATGGTCGGCATCATCACCCTGGCGCCCTTTGATTTCCAGTCCACCCCGGCACACGGGTGGACCACGATCTGGAACCGCTCGGACATCGTCATGAACGTGCTGATGTTCGTGCCGTTCGGCTTTGTCTACCAGCTCACTCGGCCCCGCGGCGCCCCGACGGACTGGCCTCGAGTGGTGCTGCTTGGTGCGGCGCTCAGCGCCGGCATTGAAGTGGCGCAGTTGTTCGCCCCGCAGCGCTACTCCTCGCCACTGGACCTCCTCACCAATACCGTGGGCGCAGCCGCCGGGGCCGCGCTGTTTGCCCGGTTGGCGCGGCATCTTCCCGGTAGCGAGGCCGTGCGATCCTTCGCGCTCGAACTGCCGCTCATGGGCCTGGTGTACCAACTCGTGCCGTTGGTGTGGCTCGTTGGATTGGGCGCAGACACCGAGGCGCGACGCTGGTTGGTTCTGCTGCCGGTGATGATGGCCGGCGCCATTCTGGGAACAGTGCAAGCCGCGTATGTGGCCCCGCAGTTGGCGGAACGCGGGACGTCAACGGCTGCGTCGCGACGATGGCTGTTGATCTCCCTCGTGGGTTGGGCGGTGGTGGCGCTGCCACTGGCGGTTGGGCGCGACACCGCATTGGGCCTCGCCTGTGCCACCATGCTCGTTGGCACGGCGCTGCTCCGCAGTCTGGCCACGTTTCGTATGCTCGAGGTGTCCGCACCCGATCGCGCCGAGGCCCGCCGCTTTGAATTGCCAACACTGAGACTGTTGTTGCCGGTGTTTGCGGCCTATCTCACCCTGTCGGCACTCTGGCCGATGGCCGAGCTGTCACTGCGCTGGCAAGGAAGTTGGGCGTTGGTGTTGCCGGGTCTCTCGCTCAATGAAGGGATGGTCTACCGCGCACTCGAGCAGGTGGCCGCCTTTACGCTGGTGGGATACATGAGCGCGGAATTCCATGGACGTGACAGGCGCACGCTTTCGAGAGACTGGTTGCGTTCCATTGCCTGGGCGCTACCCGTTTCACTCATGTTGCAGGCCGCTCGCGGCTTCCGGGCGGACAGCGGTGCCAGCTTCTCGTTGTTGCTCCTGACGCAGGTGGCTGCGATTTTCGGTGCATGGCTCTATGTCTTGCAGCGGGCACATGTTCAGGCGTTGGTTGTGCGGCACACGCCGCCACACAGCGGCCCATCGTAGGCAGGTCTTCGCACCACTCGCCACCGCACATCCAATGACCATGCGCACGGCACGTCGGGCCATCGCGCTGCTGAGCAGCGTCGTGTGGCTGGGAGCCTGTCGGACCTCGCCACAACCGATGGGGGTTGATGGTCCACCGCCGATGTGGCTGCCGTTCGACGGTATTGGCCTCGACGGCGAATTCCACGACTGGACGGGCACACCCACGCTCCTGTCCATGGATGTCCCGTCACCACTGGCCAGTGTGCAGATGCAGGATGCGCCAGGCACCCTCGCGCTGCGCCTCGTGTTCCGCGACAGCGTGAACCTTCAGGCCATGCCGGGCACACTACATGTGCTCGTTTCGTCGATTGGAGGTTTTGGCGGAGGAACCGCCTATGGCGTCCCCAACGTGGAATTTGCCATCGACTTTTCGCGGCTCGACAAGGCGCAGAATGGGCGTGGTGCCGGTTTTGCGCTGCGTGAGGTCACGCCGGATGGACTTGGCGCTTTCCGTTCACCCTACGAACTCGATCTGGTCGCGCTGCCCACCTGGAGCTCCGATCAGTTCGAAGTGCGCATGGCCCGCCGTCCACGGGGGCAGTTCGGCCATGTGAATCCGCTCGCGGCCATCACCGCGGTGTATGTCAGCGCGGATTCGGTCGTGCACCGGTCGGCCACGGTCCGCTATCGCAGTACCACGCCGCCTCAGTCCAGCGCGCGCCCACGCGCGGTCGGGATTCCCGCACCACCGGCCGGCGCGCTGCGCGTGGCACAATGGAATGTGTCGGAGGGCTCGTTCCGAAAGCCCGCCATGCATGCCCGGCTGCTGGCCGCGCTTGTGCCTGATGTGCTGATGCTCGATGAGGTGTACGAACAGGTCACCCCCGATTCGCTGCGCGCTTTCTTCAACCTGCCACCGCTGCGAAAGCTGGGCCCCTGGCAATTCGTCATTGCCGGCAGTGGCGGGAGACAGCGCACCGTGGTGGCGGCGCGTCGCCGCGCCGTGCGGCCCGAGCCGAGCATGGCGCGCATGCAGTATGAGCCCGGTGCACTCGACAGTCTCAGGCGTCTGGTGCCCGCCGCAGCGCATCGCCTCATCGACATCGAGCAGCAGGCACAGATCTCGAGCACCGGTGCCTGGGTGGACGTGGATGGACGCGAGGTGCTGTTTGTGCCGCTCGATCTGCAGAGCGGCGGGTACGCGGGCAACGTGCAGGATGCGCTGCGCGTGCTGCAGGCGCGGGCCATTCGACGGCATGTGCGGCGGGTGGTGGACGCCTATCGTGAGGCGCACGGCGGAGAACATCCTCCCATCGTGCTCGGTGGCGACTTCAATCCCGTGGGGAGCTTCGAATCGGTCCGTCTTCTCGGCCCGCAGCTGATCGAGGATGTGACGGGCTGGATGCTTCCGTCGATTGTGCAGCGACTCAATCAGCCTTCGGCCGTGACCTGGTCCAGCGAGGTGGCGGCACAGTTTGCGCCGGGCTGGCTGGATCTCACCTACTACCGTGGGTTCCGTCAGGTTGGCGGCTTCGTCTTTACGACCGAGGATCTCAGCGACCGACTTCTCAAGCGACTCCGCATGACCCGCGGGACGTTTGCGCAGGTGAGTGATCACTTCATCGTGGTGACCGACCTCAGGCGCTGAGTATTCGGGACGCACTCTACACCGAAGTACTCAACGCAACAGGAGACGCAGCATTTCTGGCATGGCGTGCAGGTGATCGATGTGATCGGGTGCGCTGGTGCCGGCAAACCCCATCACACGCAGCTTGCCCACTCGCGTGTCGCTGAGTTGCTGCATGCCACGCGGGCCCCAGGCCAGTACGGGCTTTGCGCGAAGTCCAAGAGCGTGCAACATCCACTGCGCGGTTTCGGTGGTGCTCGCGTACGTGCCGGGAAAAATCTCGGAGTGCGTGACCAGCATGCGGGACTGCCCTGCGGCGGCCCGACGGGCAAACGCGGTGAGCGACAGCAGGTTGAGCGAATCGAGTGTGCCACCGTCAGCCAGCGCCTGGCCCTCCGGCACATACGACGTATGCATGCCGTCCAGCAACAGCACCGCATGCACACGCGCGGCCCATGTGCTGTCACGCAGGATCACGCGAATGGCGCCATGACCGGCGGAGAATCCGCTCAACACCACCCGCTCGATACGCACCGCGCGGCCAGCCAGTGAGTCGAGCCCACGCTGCACCTGCGCCATGACACGGTCCATGGCTCCCGGCTCGCGAAAGCTGCGGTCGTACACGCCCGATCCCGCGCCCAGGGAAAATGTGGCGACCGGCATACCCGGCTTCTGCGAGGCGGCGGCCTGACGCACCAGCCAGGGCGCGCCGTGAAAATGCACCAGGAGTTGCTGCGCACCCTTGCGCCGCAGCACATGCGGCACGAACAGCATGCCGCGTCCTCCACCCGGCAACGTGAGCAACACCGAATCGCCGGCGAGCGGCGCCGGCGCGAGACGGGCATGCAGCCGCAGATCCTCCTGCATGGGACTGCGCTGGGCCGGCATCACCCCGGCAACCAGACTGACCAGCCCGAGTGCCACGGCCGTGCCTCGTCCCAGTCGAGCTGCTCCCCGTCCGATCATCCCCCCTCCTCGTCGCCAACCGTGGAACCCGGTTTCCGCCCGGGGTACGCAGGTGGGTGGAAACTCGCCCCAATCCCTCCTGAACGGTACTTTCCACGGTCTCCCCTCCTCCGGGCCATGTCATGAGTCAGTCTGCCCAACCCGCGGTCGCTCGAAACGTCCGCCCCATTGCCACGCTGCTGACCGCCATGGGTTTGGCGTTCACTGAGGCCGGCGCCCAGCAGGCCGGCGCGCCCGTGCAGCCAGCCACCACGCTCGCCTCGGTCACCGCCGCCTCGGCCGGCCACACAACACGCGCTGGGCGCGTTGCGCAGGTGGCCAAGGTGGGTGGCATCGTCTACGACAGCCTGCGTGGCGCCCCCCTACCGGGGGCCTGGGTGCAGCTTCGCGCAGCCGACGACGCGGGGACCTTTGGTCTCACCGTGCGCAGCGATTCGCTGGGTCAGTTTGTCTTTCGTGAGGTGCCGAGCGGACGCTATGCCATCGGCTTCCATCACCCCAAGCTCGACTCATTGGGTCTGGCGCCAGTGGCGCAGACGCTGACCATTGCCGCGCCGGACAGTGTGGGCGCGTATCTCGCGGTACCGTCCCCCTCGCGCATTCGGACGGCCGTGTGCGGCGCTGGCCGCAACGGCTCGGTGCTCATGGGCCATGTGCGCGATCCGCTGACGGGCCAGCCCGTTGAGGGCGCGACGGTCAGCGGCGAGTGGCTGGAGTACTCCCTGAGCAAGACCGGCCTCGCCAAGCGCTCGCCGCGGCGCACCGTCACCACGCAGGCCGATGGATGGTTTGCCATCTGCGGCGTGCCCAGCCCCGGCATAGTGGCCGTGCGGGCCGGTGTGGGCGGTGACAGCACCGACCTCGTGGAAGCGCAGATGACGGAGGAAGGCTTCATGCGCCGCGAGCTCTTTGTGGGGGGCGGTACGACGACCCTGCGGGGTGTGGTGCGTCGTGCCGACTCGCAGCGTCCGCTGGCCGACGCCGAGGTGCGTTTTGTGAACGGCCCCAGCACCCGCACCAACGACAGGGGGGAGTGGGTGCTGCCCGACGCGCCCGTGGGCACCCGCCTCGTGGACGTGCGCGCGGTGGGCTATTTCCCGTCGCGGCAAACGCTCGATATACGCAGCGACATGGAATCACTCACCACCGATCTCAACACGCTCAAGTCGGTGCTGGACACGGTCAAGACGGTGGCGCTCTATCCGCGCTTCACGCTGGCCGAGGACATCAAGGAGCGCGCCCGGAGCACCTCAGGCATCTTCATGACGTTCAACGACCCCATGCTCAAGAACTCGATGACGGTGTCGGACGCCTTGCGTATGACCCGCGGCGTGTTCGTGGAGCGTGACATCAACGGTCCGGGTAACACCCTGTTCTTGCGCGGCGCGATTTCCTCCCGCTGCAGCCCGCTCTACGTGGTGAACGGCTTCGCCATTCCCGGCTTCACGGTGCAGGATCTCGATTCGTTCTACGGCCCCAGCAACATCTTCGCCATCGAGGTCTATCACGCGGGCACGGTGCCGGCGCAGTTCCAGCTGGGCATGCAGGACTGCGGCAGCATCGTGGTCTGGACGCGTTGAGCTCGACCACCGGTCGGCGAGTCCACTACGACTGATACGGCAAACCGCCGCTGCACGAGTTCTGTGCAGCGGCGGTTTGTGTGTACGGGCCAGTCGCGTCTCAGGCCGTGGGCATGCTGCGCTTGCCCAGCGGCGCGAGGCAGATCTGGGCGAGCTTGAAGTGTGCCAGCCCGAATGGAATACCGATGATGGTGAGGCAGTAGCCGATTCCAGCCAGGACGTGCGCGATCCACAGCCACAGGCCGGCGAACACGAACCAGAGCACGTTGGCAATGCCGGTGCCCGGCACGCGCATCTCGTCGACATCGCGTGCGTCCACCAGCGTGCGCCCAAAGGGGAACGCGGCAAAACCGGCAATGCGAAACGCCGCAAACGCCCAGGGCAGTCCCACTACGGTGATGGCCAACAGGACGCCGGCCAGCAACCATCCCAGCCAGGCGAAGAACCCACCGCCCAGCACGAACCAGAGAATGTTGCCCAGCAGCGCCATGTTCTGCTCCCGTGTGGAAGTGGTGGTGGGCCGTGGACCAGCGGTGGCCCCTCTCACTCCGTACGAGTCGCCGCCATCAGGTGTTTCTGCCACAGCGCCTTCAGGTCCTCCAGCGACGCGGCCGCGAGACGTTCGAGCGCGGTGCGCCAGGTGTCGTGGGTCATGTGCGGGGCCAGCTCGACCACGGCCCTTAGACCCAACTGATCGACGAGGAAGGTCACGAAGGACTCGGCGCAGGTGTAGTAGGCCGGCGCCAGCTCACCGCGGGCCTCACCGTTCAATCCGGCCACCATGCCTTCGCTCCCCACGGCCTCACGCATCGCGGCGCGTGGCGCCTCGCGCGTGCGCTCGGCACAGGTGGCGTGCACCGAACCTGCGGCCGTTGTGGCAAACACGTTGTACTCACGCAGACCGGCCACCTGCGCGGCACGCGCGGCCAGCACGTTGGGCAGACCCTCGAGCAGCCACTGTGCCGTGCGGTTTCCCACCGCCTGACGAGCCAGGGGTGCGTCATGCTCCCACACAAAGAACGGGGCCGGCGCCGTCAGCAGGACATGCGCGCTCTCGTGCAGATACGGGGCTTCGCCACGCGCCGCCACGCTGAAGGGAATGAACACGCGGCCATCGCCGTTGGCATGCGACACAAAGCGGCCGGGAGCGAGCAGAATGTGCACGGCCACTTTGCCGTGCCGCTGCCAGGCGTGCGGGGACTGCACCAGCTCGTGTAAGGCCTGCAGGCCGCGCTCCAACGAATCGGCCAGTGCCTCCTGATGCGCAGCGCGCATGCTGTCACGCGGAACAGTAAGCACCACGTGGGTGCGCGACACCCGGCGCCCGTGTGCCTCGAGCCAGGCCAGACGCGCCGGATCATCGGCGCGCCAGTCCACGCGCGCACCGCCTTGCATACCAACTTGCGCCGCACGCTGAGTCACTCGCTGCGCCCAGAGCGCCGTGTCCTGCATGACACTGAGCAACAGCACCATCCACACGCGGCGCAACCATCTGCCGCGACCCATTCGATCTGTGCCCTTCATCCCCGCTCCATCGGCGCCATGCGCCACGTGCCGCACCGGGTCCTGCGCCCGATGTCCTGACTATTCAGGCGAAAGCCGGTAGGCGCGCGTTTCAGGAGTCCGCGGTGGGCGAGATGCGGGTCAGGCCGCGGGATTGGGCCCGGGAGGCAGCGGCGGCTGATCCGGACGCCACCAGGCGTCTGGCGCCGCCGGCATCTCTGTTGGGGGCACCACGTTCCGTGACATCTTACAGGATGTCGCACGCTACCCCACATCGAGAAACCTCGCCAGCTTCGCCGAGGGCACGGATCGCGCCAGCCACGGCGTCCATTGTTGCGGCGCTGATCTCAACGCTGCTGCTTGCTGCATGCAGCAGCAGCGACGCGCCCACCACGCCGCCACCGCCAGTCAACACCTGCACCACCACACCGCCTTCGGCGCAGGCGGCCTACTATGACGCGGCGCGCAACAAGTGTGGCGCCGCCCTGCTCTCCGCGCTGCAGCAGTCCGTGCGCGGACAACGCCTTCTGGGCTACACGGCTGCTCGCGATTCGCTGTACGCCTTTGTCGATCGCGGCACACGGCCCTGGATCATTGACCTGTATACAGGACGAGAGGCGGTGGGCGTGACCACACGCGCCACGGCGTTCAACGCGCGCATCAATACCGAGCACACCTGGCCACGCAGCCGCGGCGCCGAAGTGGATCCGGCGCTGAGTGACCTGCACCATCTCTTCAGCTCCGATTCGGCAGCGAACGAGCGGCGGCAGAACTATCCGTTTGGCCTCGTGCGCGGCACGGTGCTGTGGACCAGCACACCGCCTGCCGGGCAAAGCGAAGTGAGCCGACTGGGCTACGCCAGCGGCAACAGTGGCCAACTGGTGTTCGAGCCCAGGCCCAGCGTGCGCGGCGACATCGCACGCGGACTGCTCTACTTCTATCTGCGCTATCACACCGACCGGCCCAGCGGCTACAGCGTGCTCAACTTCGCGCAGGAGCGGGACCTGCTGCTGGCCTGGGCGCGGGAAGACGCGGTTGACGCCTGGGAGCGCGCGCGCAATGACGCCGTGTTCAGAGCGCAGGGCAATCGCAATCCGTTCATAGACTGGCCGGAGGTACTCGATCTCCTTCCGCCGCTGCCGCTCAATTGAGAGGTGGGATTCTCGGATCTGGGAGTTGAGACGATGCGAGATGAGACAGAAATGGATGAATGAGAGGACAGCAACCAATGAGTTGAGAGACGGGACCGTGTTCGACTGAGGCCAGCGGTCGAGGTCGACGCCGACCCAGACCCCTCCCCGACCGGGACGGCGGACCCCGACTGCGGTCGACGGAGACCCGGACTGCAGTCCGCGGACGCCGAGATTCCCGTCTCTCAACTCATTCGTTGCTCATCTCTCATTCATCTATTTCTGTCTCGTCCTCGCACCGTCTCATTTCCCACCATCCCCCGGTCCCACCATCTCAAAAGAGAAGATGGGACCAAAGAGATCAGGACACCAGAAATCAGAAGGTGTACCGAATGCCGACCTGCATCGAGAACTGCAGGAGCAGGTTTCCGCCCAGCGGCGTGCGATCACCGAAGAAGTCGGTGAGGTTGTAGCGAATCGTCTCGCCCGTCGGGTCGTAGGACACCGGCACCATCAGATTGCGACGCGCCGCCGACACGGACTCGTAGCGGCCCCAGTTCTTGTTCAGGCCGTTGAGCACGTTGAAGAAGTCGATCGACAGCTCGGCGTTCTGACCCGCACGCGTGGGAATGCGGTTGCGCAGCGACAGGTCGAGACGGTTGAACCACGGCTGGCGGCAGGTATTGCGCGGAATGATCTGCCCCACGTAGTCGCCCACGCACTTGTTGTCGTTGAGATAGCCGCGGTAGATCTCGCGCTGCGCCGCCACGTACTCGGCCTGCGCCTGCGAGCCCGTCACGTTCGTGGGAATCGCCACCGGGAAGTCCTCCGGCGCGAAGATGAACGGACGGTCGTTGAACGAAAGACCATCGGCGTTCAGATCACCACCCTGCTCCGGGCCCCAGGGCGTGCCGCTCTGCATGCGGAAGATGCCGCTGAGACGGAAGCCAAGCGGGAGCTTGGTGAAGCCGGAGAGAATGATGGTGTGATTGCGCACGAAGCCCGACGGGCCCCAGGCCTTGTCCGTCGCGCCGATGCCGCCGATGTCGTTCGGGCCAGCCGCACCGATGCGCGACTCGCTCCAACCGGCGAAGGACGTGCAGCAGGAGAAGGACCCGTTGTCGTCAGCCGTCGTCCAGGTGTACGAGGCACGCAGCGACGACTCCTCGGCCAGACGGTGATCGAGATTGAACGTCAGTGCCTGCGAACGCGAACGACCGTCGTAGAAGTTCTGGAAGAGATTGCCGAAGTCGGTGTTGATGAGACGCTCGTTGCCGGCCGCTGCATTGGGGCGGAAGGCACCAATCGGCACATACACCTGACGGTTCCCCTCGTTGGCCAGCGAGAACAACGGTTGGCGCAGGTTGGTGTTGCGCACCGTGTACAGGTTCGAGGTGAACGCATACAGGTAGTCCGCGGACACGCGCGTCTTCCGACCCAACTGACGCTCGTAGCCGACGTTACCGCGATACGTCTCCGGAATCTCGAAGCCCTGCGTCCAGAACGAGTACTCGGGAATGCCACCGATACCCGCCGCGCCCGCGCAGTTGAACGGGTTGTTGTCCCCGTTGGCCGCCCAGTCGCGGTAGCCGTTCACCGGCGGCGGCGCGTTGGCGTCGCCGTCGGCCGCGCTACCCGTGCAGGCCAGGTTCTGCAGCGGCACGTCGGTGATGCCCACGTTGGAGCCGAGCACAGCGGGCAGACGGCCGTAGAAGAGACCCGCACCAGCGCGCCACACTTCGGTGGCGTCACCCTTGCGATCCCAAGCCAGCGCGACACGCGGCGAGATGTTGTTCTTGTCGAGCGGCGCGATGCCGGTCTCGATACCAAACGCGCGCTCGGCGTCGATCACGCGGCCCGGTGCATCACCGAAGCGCGAGAGATCGTAGCGCAGACCCAGCGTGGCCAGCAGGCGCGGCGTGACACGCCACTGGTCCTGCGCGTACACCGAGTACTCGTAGGTGTCGAACACCGCGCGCGGTACCTGACCGTCGGAGCGCACGTTGCGCGTGTACTGCAGCGGACGATACGCCTCGAGCGCGGCGAGGTTGTCGAAGGTGTAGAAGCCCGACCCCTGGTTCCAGAAGTCGTTCTCGTAGTGCGCGATGATGTTGTTGGTGCCGAACTTGAGCGTGTGGCGACCCAGATCCACGGTCGTGTTGTTCACGATCTGGATCTTGTTCTCGATGAGATTGTTGCGGAACGCCAGGCTGTTGCCTCCCCAGGCATAGGCCGTGCCGGGGATGAGGTTGTTCACGCGCAGCTGCGGCTTGAGGTCGGCGCCCACACGCGGACGCTCCTCACCCGAGTACTGGAAGCGGAACACGTTCGTGGCCCGATCGCCGAGCGTGCTGTTGAGCTCACCAACCAGCGAGTTCGTGCGGTTCTTGAACGACTCCGTCTGCGACAGGCCACCAATGGCGGTACCGCCAAAGGTTTCGTTGCCGTTGTCGTAGTTGGAGTAGTTGTTGCGCAGCGACAGGCGATGCTTGCTGTTGATGTTCCAGTCGATGCGCGCGAACAGCGTGAGCACGTCGTTGCGTGTGGCAAACTCGTTGTACGCGCCCGACGGATTGCCGATGCCGTAGCGGTCGTTCAGGATGCTGAAGAATCGACCCAGCGAATCGGCCGTCTGGCGCGCCCGCACGGCGGAGGCGCGCAGCGAGGCCGCCTGCGCCGGTGTTTCCGCCGCATCGGCGCGGCGCTCGAAGTCCGCGGCCTGCACCAGCAGCGCGTCCGGCCCGTTGGGCACAAACGGCTCGCGGCGACGCTGACCATCCACCGACACCAGCCAGAACAGCTTGTCCTTCACGAGCGGTCCTTCCGCCTGGAAGGCGTACTGCTGCACGTTGAAGTTGTTGACCGGCGTGCCGTTGAAGTTCTCGGACGTGAGTGCATCACCGCGGTAGTTGCCATACGCCGTAACCTTGCGGCGATTGGTACCACCCTTGGAGATGATGTTCACGATGCCGCCGGCGTAGTTGCCGTACTCCACGTCGAAGCCGTTGGTGATGATCTGGAACTCCTTCACCGACTCGATCGAGAAGTTGAACGGAATGCGGCTGCCGCCCCGGTTCTCACCGAAGAACGTGTTGTTGGCGTCCACACCGTCGAGCTGCACGTTGGTCTGCGACGGACGCGCACCGGCGATGGAGAACTGCCCGCCCGTGGTGGTCTCGGGCGTCGGGCTCACGAGGCCGGACAGGTTGATGAAGTCCGTGAAGTCACGACCCAGCGTGGGCAGGTTCTGGATTTCTTCCTGCGACACGGCCTGCTTCACACCACCGTCCGCCACGTCCACCTGCTGCGACGCGCGCACCTGCACCGCGCCGAGCTGCGCGGCCGCTTCGCTGAGTGCGAAGTTGACCGGCGTGCTGCTGCCCACGGTTACGCGAATGCCGGTGCGTTCCTGCTGCTGACTGCCGAGGCGCCGCACACTCACCTTGTACGTACCCGAGGGCAGCAGGCGAATGACATAGGCACCGTCTTCACCGGCCACGGCGTTGCGCACGAGGCCGGTTTCGGTGTTGGTGGCCGTCAAGGTGGCACCGGCCAGCGGCCGGTTGTCCGGCCCCGTCACCACACCACGGATGGAGCCCGTGGTTTCCTGTGCCATCAGGCGCGCGGGCGCAACGGGAAGCCAATCGGCCATCGGCGCCACCACGGGCGACGTGACCACCAGCGCACCCAGCAGCGGGAGCGCCATACGAGCACGAGTTACTGACACGAGACCTCCGTCACGTCGAACGCGCCGCGCGGCTGGAGCTGCGTCGCATTGTTGAAGAAGCCCACGATACCGGTGATGTCATAGCACTTGCCGGCTTCGAAGCGGGCCGTCCCGATGGTGGTGTTGGCGTTGCCGTCGAGACGCACCTGCGCCGCACCGCTGCCGTCGTTCATGGGCGCGTTGCCGCTGGCAAATGCACCAACGGTCACGCGACGCACCCGCACCAGCCGGCCCACATTGGGTGCCAGCGGATTGGTGGTCGCAGCCAACTGCGCCGTGGTGAGTTGCACCGGATCCGGCACGCCGGCCCCGCGCTTGATGTTGGGCGCAACACGCGGCGACGTGATCTGCAGCTGCGTGCTGAACGTGGCCAGCGTGCCCGTTACTTCGATGCTGTCGCCTTCCTGCAAACCGAGGCTGGCCGGCACCCCGAACACCTGAATGCCGCCGGTCGGGTCCTGCAGGTACAGATTGTCGTTGGCCGCACGGTAGCGTCCCGGCTGTGCCGTGACAATGCCGGCAATGGTCACGCTCGCACCCTGGGCCGCCTGCTTGGCCAGGTTGACGCGAATGACACAGCCGAACTTGAGCGGCGTCGGCACGAAGGTCGCCTCGTTCGCATACACGCTCGGCGCCGCGCCACACCACACGAAGTTGCCGGCCACGACGGCCGAGCTGCGCACGACGTCCAGGTCGTGTGTGCCCACCGGCACCGCGATCTCGTAGCGGCCGTTGGCGCCCGAGACAGCCTGCCCGAGCACGCGGGTGGTGCCACGGTCAAGCACGCGCACCGTTACGCCGGGCATGATGGAGTCGCCCGCCGTGGGCGTGTACACGTTGTTGTTGTCGCGGTCGAAGAAGAGGATGCCGGACACCTGGCCCGTTTCCTCGATGGCCGTCACCGGCGTCGGATCTTCGATACAGGCAGCGCTGAGCACCGCGCCGAGTATCAGGAGACTGGTTCGCGTGCGAGTCATGGTGTCACATCCGCGGCCGTGCGCGGCTTGATCTGCGCCGTGCCGTTGAACTGAGTGAGGATGCCGGTCACGGTGTACGTGTTGCCGACGACGAAGTTGCTGCGAGAGAGACCGCGCAGCGGACCGCCCACGCGCACCTGCAGCGTGACGCCGTCCACCGTACCGGTCACGGTGAAGGCCGTGGCGGTACCCGTCTGCACGGTGGTGACGGTGAAGCCAGCAAGGCGCACGAGCTGGCCTTCATTGGTGCGGGCTGCGGCCTGGGCCGCTGTCACGGTGACTGGCGTGATCGCCGCCACAGCACCGGTGCGCACCACCGTCGGCGTACCCAGCTGCAGCTGTCCGCTGAAGGCACTGCGTGAACCCGTGACTTCCACCAGTGCGCCAACCGGCAGCGTAGTGCTGTCGGCAGTGGGCACACTGAATACGGCGATGCCGCCCGTGGCGTCCTGCACCCAGAGCTCCGAGTTCACGTTGTTCGATCCACTCGTGAACGAACCGGGCGCGGCCGAAATGCGGCCGCTGACCGTGTACGTCGTGCCGTTTGTGCCCGACGTGCGCACCGTGCCAATGGGCGTGATGGGCACCCCCGCTTCGAGATCGCCGGTGTCGCGAATCTTGATCTGCGCGATGGCGTTGAAGCGCGTCAGGATGCCGGTCACGTTGTAGCGGTTGCCGAGCGTGAAGCTGGCGCGCGAAAGGCCCGTGCCCGTGCCCGCGATGCGCAGTTGCAGCGTGTCGCCCGCCGCATCGGTGGCCAGGACGGTGAAGGCCGCGCCGGTACCCGTCGGAATGTTCACCACGGTGAGATTCGGCACCCGCACCAGCTGTCCATCGCGCTGCAGGCTGTTGGCCTGCGACGCACTCTGCGCCACCGGCACCACCGGCGTGCCGGCGCCCAGATTGCGCACCCGCGTCACCGTGACCTGCGACTGCGCGCTGAACACACTGCGTGTACCCGTGATCTCGAGCTGATCACCGAGGCGATACTGCGCGCTGTCGGCCGTCGGCACACTGAAGGCGGCAATGCCGCCCGTGGCGTCCTGCACCCAGATCTCGGAGTTGACGCCGCCTGTGCCCGAGGTGAAGCGACCCGGCCGCACGGTCAGGTTGCCGACGATGGCGACCGTGGAGCCCACGGCCCGCGCCCGCGCTTCGGCAATGGGGATGATGAGCGCACCGGTGAACACGCCGTTGACCGAGGCGGTGGCACCGGCGGTCACGGTCACGTTGCGCGACGCACCATCGGCATAGGCAATCGTGGCCGGATTCTCCAGCGCCACCGTGTAGCTGCCAGGCGCGAGGAAGTTGAACCGGAACGCACCCTGTTCGTCGGCGAGCACCGAGTCCAGCCGCGCCGTACCGCGGCGCAGCACCGCAAACAATCCGGCGCCGGGCGTATCGCCCGCGCTGAACGTGCCGTTGCCGTCATCGTCACGGAAAATGCGACCGGTGATGGTGCCGGGCAGCCAACCGTAGCGCACGTCGTCCGCCCGCACCTGACCCGTGGCACTCACCACCACGCGCGGCGCAGGGGTCGTGGTCAGCACGGCACCGGCGGGGACGGTGGTCGGCAGCGTCAGTGTGTACGCGCCCGGTGCCACCTGCGCAAAGGCGGCCACGCCATTCGCGCCGGAGGTTGCCGCCAGCGCGGCACCGCGTTCCGCGTCCGTGGGTGTGAGGGAGAGGGCAACACCCGCCAGACCACTGTCGGCCTGACTGAAGGTGCCGTCGTTGTCGCGGTCGAGATAGACGCGAATGTTCACGTCTGCCGACCGACCCGGAGGCGCGACCGCCTCGTCGCAGGCCGCCAGCATCATCGCGGCGGCACCGCACAGGCCCGGGAGAAGCGCCCGTCCGCGCCAGCGCGCGATCGGGACTCCTGCGGGAGGATTCGAAAAGGGCATGCGAGAGTTGGAAAGAGCTGCGTACGTTCCAGCGGATGACGGCACCCGTGCACACGGGATTGCCGACTCGGGAAAACAAACGAACGAGAGCGCGGCGCCCGGAGCGTGGGGTGTCACAAGGGCGTAACGGCCTACAATATGAACGCGAAGCCGTCCCAATGGGTGCCGGCTTATCGTTCGCCACCGAACGGTTACCCTCGCCTCTCCCCACCACCGTCGCCCCGCCATGCCGACCACGTTCTTCACCTGGTGGCTCGTGCTCGCCACCCATCTGGTTGGACCAGGCAATTACTCGGCGCAGCCTACTTCGCCGGAGGGGACGCAACACCGCCTGCCCCCAGGCGTCATTTCGCACACCACCTGGCAGGCCCAAGCCCCGCTGGGTCATGCGGCAGATGCCATGCGGCGCAATAAGAAGGCCGGAGAGTCGCTGCAGTTTCACGACCTCACGGTGACCGTGCTGCGCGTAGCGACGGACTCCAGTGGGCAAACGCCGGTCGATCAGGCGCTGCTCCGTCTCGAAGCCGATGGGCAGCGACACGAACGCCTCGTGCGCGAGACCGAAGCCTTCAACTGGAATGGTCGCCATCTGGCCGTGGTGGCGATTTACGGTCCCGGTGAGCTGGGGGCAGGACTTGTAGCCCTCGAAGTGGCCACCCTGTCCTCACTGCCCGCGTCCATTGCCAACGCCACCACAGCCGGCGGAGCGGACCAGCGCCTGCGCATTCCCCACGTCATCACGCACGTCACGCTGCATCATACCGGCGACGCACGGGTGCTACGCCCCGACGAGGACCCGGCGCAGCGCCTGCGCAACCTGCAGGCCTGGGGCGCGCGCGAGCGCAACTGGTGGGATGTCCCCTACCACTTCCTGCTCGACCTCGAAGGCGACGTGTATGAGGGTCGCGACTGGCGCTTCATGGGGGAGACCAATACCACCTATGACCCGTCCGGCCACTTCCTCATCAGCATGATCGGCAACTACGACCAGCAGGAGCCGTCAGCGCAGCAACTGGCCGCCATTGCCGATCTCATGGCCTGGGCGCTGCGCGTCAACAACCTGCCGGTCGACCGTATCGGGGGGCACTACCACTATGCACAGACGGGCTGTCCGGGTGTGCACCTCCGGCGCTATCTCGAAGACGGCACACTGCGCCGTATGGTGAGCGAACGGCTCACGCGCGCCGCGGGCGGCTGAGCAGGCCCGCCGAAATCAGCACCGCCAGCAACCCAACCGGCAGCGGCTCGAGAAACGTGAACCCGATATTCACCAGCGGGTTCTTGTACATCTCGGCAAACTGCGTCATCTCCGCCTGCGTGGCCGCGACCTCGGCGTCACTGGCGCCGGCCGCGCGCATCTTCCGCACCTGGTAGTCGCCGTACACCTGCGCAAAATCGGGCTTGAACTTGTAGTAGATGACTTCCCAGGTGGCCACGTAGCAGCAGGTGGCCACCAGCATGATGAGCGCGCCTACCTTGGCGGCGGGCCAGAACGCAATGCGCCCGCCCGCTTCGGTGTCGCGATAGCGCCGGATGCCCACATAAACGAGCAGGAAGGCCATCACCATGCCGGTGTAGCCAAAGTAGGCGCCGTACTCCATCCAGAAGTCCCCTTCGAAGGGGACGAGGACGAGCATCATGGCGGACATGATGGCCCCGGCAATGAGGCCAAACGTAACGACGATCTTGCGCATGCAGACTCCGGGTTGGGGTTCGCCGGCCAAGTTGGAAGTCGGGGCCCGGATCGTCAGTCGCCCGAACGGGTGATTTTGCCCGCAAACGGCGGAAAATCACCCGAACGGGTGACGGATGGTCGGCCGAGCGGGGATGGTCTCGTGAAAGCCGAAGCACCGCGGCGCTTGGCGGAGCCGCGTCAGGGAATGAGCCGGAGTTGCTGACCACGCTGCACCGCCTGCGTGCGCCGCCGCACCTCGAGCTTTTCGAAGAGGCGACTCGCGTGTGTCTTGACGGTATTCTCGCTGACATACAGCCGTTCGGCGATCTCGCGGTTGCTGAGGCCTTCGGCCAGGAGCCCCAGAATTTCCAGCTCGCGCGGGGTCACGCCGAGCGCCGCGACCTGGTCGTCGTCGCGGCTGAAGTCCGCCTGAGGCGGCAATCCCGCGGAGCGCCCGGTGACCTCGCCGGGAATTTCCCGAACCACGACGCGCTCTTCGACGACCACCCTCGGGGTCGTCAATCGCAAACCCACCCAGATACCAACGGCGGCGAAGATGACTGCCAACAGCGCACCGTAAATCTCAAAGGAGTGGCTGAGCACCAGCCAGCGATACTCCACGAGGCGGAGCAGCGCGATGAGCAGGCCGGCGGCCAGACCATACCAGAGCACGTGACGGCGCATGCGGTAAGTTGGGGGGGCGGTCGCTCGCTCCGCAAAGTCCCCAGCCAGGTTCAGCACCGGCACCGTGTGTGATCGCGCTACAGCAGCCTCGCGCCCAGCGGTACATCCTGTTCAGGGATGCACAGTGCCACGTGTCCATCAGCGTTGTGAAATCCGGTGACCAGACACTCGGACATGAAGGGCCCGATCTGCTTGCGTGGGAAATTCACCACGGCGACCACGAGACGGCCCACCAGGGCCTCGGGTGTGTACAGCGCCGTGATCTGCGCACTCGACTTGCGGATCCCGATCTCGGGCCCGAAATCCACCTGCAGCTTGTACGCGGGCTTGCGCGCCTCGGGAAACGCTTCGGCTGCCAGCACGCGCCCCACGCGCAGTTCCACGCGCATGAAGTCGTCCCAGGTGATTTCCTGACGGACGGTCTCCGGACCGGTCGCACTCATCCTGCTGTCTCCATTCCTGAGTTCTTCCCTGAACGGCCTGCGGAGAAAATAGCAATGGTGGATCTCGACAAGGCACTGGCCACTCAACTGGCCAACATTCAACAGCGTACCGGCAAGTCACTCGAGGAACTCGCCCGAATCATTCGGGAGAGCGGACTGACCAAGCACGGCGAGCTGGTGAGCATGCTCAAGTCCACGCTGGGCATGGGCCACGGTGATGCGAACACCCTCGTGCATGTCGTCGAGAAAGGCGCCGCCACTTCGGCCGCGCCGGCGGGGGGCAGCGCGAGCGGTGGCGTGGCAGCTGACGCGGGAGCTGACGCGGGAGCTGACGCGGGAGCTGACGCGGCGGGTGTGGAAGTCGGACTCAACATGAAGGGTGTGAGCGCCACCGATAGGCTCGAGGCACTGCCGGCTGGCCAGATGTGTCAGTACAAGGTGCGCCTGACTGACGTGGCGCAGGTGGACGCCGAGTTGCGGGGCTGGCTTGAACAGGCATTTGCTGCCGCCGGCTGAGACATGCGGTCCGGGGGCCGCAAACGTGGGTCCGGCGAAGGGCCAGGATAAACCCCAGCCCGTCCACCGGCATCCAAGCGGTCAGACGACTCTCCCCTCTGGTTGGATGTCCCTCTGGTTGCACCGCAGACCGTGACTGACCTGCCCATCGACGGCCCAGCCGCCGATGACGTTCGCGCCGCCCAACGCGGCGACGCGGAGGCGTTCACACGTCTCTACGAGACGCACGTCGGACCGCTCTTTGCGTTCTGCGTCGGGCTCACCGGTGATCGCCAGGCGGCCACGGAACTCGTACAGGACAGCTTTGTTCGTGCCTGGGAAGCGCTGTCGGGCTTCCGCGGCGACAGCAGTTTTGGCACGTGGTTGCATCGCATTGCCGTCAACCTCATGCTCACCGATGCACGGTCCTTTCGGCGACGGGCGCTGCGCGTGGCCATCGAGGCCGATCTTGGCGGCGACGGCACGTCGTCCCCTCTCGAGAACGTGCAGGCGGCGCCGTCTGACTCCGCCCTGCGCCTCGACATTGCCCAGGCGGTGTCCCGGCTGCCAGCCGGCGCGCGCGCGGTGTTCGTGCTGCATGACATCGCAGGCTACCCGCACGCCGACATCGCCAGGCAACTCGGCATCGCGGAAGGCACCTGCAAGGCTCATCTCTTTCGTGCGCGGCGACTGCTGCGCGGGATGCTCGACCGATGACTGACTTCGACGCTGATGCCGCCGATCTGCGCGCGCGGTGGGACGCGGCCGCGGAATCCGGCTCGCTTCGACCGACCGCTGACGAAGAGGCCGCCATGCGCCGGCAGGTGCTCGCGGCCATTTCGGCCGGCAAGCCTGACGCTGCATCGGCTCCTGAGCGGCCGCTTGCGCTGAACCAGAACGATCAGGGTCAACACCAACAACCATCGCGCCGACGCTGGGCCTTCGCGGCGTCGCTCGCGGCAGCGGCGGTATTTGTCGTTTCAGTCATGCTGCGCGATGCATCGCGGGACGCATCGCGCGATGCCTCGCGTGATGCGTCCCGCGATCCGAATGCGGTCGTGATGTCTGGCTCATCGATCGCGTCTGATCCGGCTTCCGCATCGGCTCCGGACGATGCCATGCGTGCCGCTCTCGAGGCTGCCGGTTCCGCCCCCATGCGCACGGCGCTGCAATTGGCCAGCCGTGAGGCCTTGCCCGAGTTCGCGGTCCTGGATGCCGCGGCGGACGAGCTCGATGCCGCGCTGGCTCGCCATCCCGAGGACGCGGAGCTCCGCGCTTTCCGCGCCGCACTCGACGCGCGCCGAGATGAGCTGACACAGCGCATCAGGAGCGTGACGGAATGATGTCGCGGGTGATTTCCCGGGTGATGGCCCTGCTGCCGCTGTTCGCCGTCGCGCATGCGATGACGGCATCGCGTGGCGAGCAACCGGTGTCACGTGGCTTTGCCACCACCTCCGACGTCACCATGCGACTGTACGTCCCCTCAGGCCGCCTTACCGTCGAGACCTGGGAGCGTGACTCGGTGCATCTCGAGGGTCAACTCGGCGCCAACGCCTCGCTGTTTGGCGGAGGGGCCCGCACACACATCAAACTGGGTATCGAGGCGCGCTCCAACGCGGACTCCACGCTGCCGCAGGCCACGGTGCGCGTGCGCGTGCCCAGACGCGCGCGTCTCTGGATCAAGATGATTGACGGCACCCTGCAGGTGTCGGGCACACGTGAGGAACTCGAAGCCTACACGGTGCGCGGTTCGATGATTGTTCGTGACGTGGCGGGCAACACCTCCCTTGAATCGATCGATGCGCCCGTCGCCGTGACGGGCGCAAGCGGCAACCTGCGTGTGCGCGGCAGTCGTGGAATCGTGTCACTCACCGACGTACAGGCCACGATGTCGGTCAGCACCGTCAGTGGAGACGTCACGGTGGTCCGCTCGTCCGCCGAAGGGCGCGTGGAAACCATTGGCGGTCGCATTGCGGTGGACGGTGTTGCGGCCGGTGGCACACTGGAGTTGCAATCGCACAATGGCGCGCTCGACATCCGCGTGCCTGGAGCGCGCATCCCGTTGCTCGAGCTGTCGTCGCGCAGTGGAACCGTGAGCGGCAAGACGCTGCGTGGATCCGCCACGCATGGGCACATCATTGCACGCTCGTTCAAGGGCAATGTCACGGCACGCGTGAGCGATGGCACACGTTAGCCACACATCGATCGCCGCAAGACGGTAAACGCCGCGACGTCTGCCGGCATCTCTCCTGTGTCGTTCACCACCACTTCACAGGAGCTGCGTATGATTCGCGTCGCGCATGTCGCCACCGCCATGGCATTGGCCTCCGCAGTTGTTCCGGCGTCCGTTGCCGAATGGCCCGTGGCGTTTGGACCACCACACCTCACCGTGGCGCCCGTGCCCAAGGGCGTCGCACCGTCCAGTCTGACGGTGCAGGTCGAGCATCATGTGGAGCCGGAGGCCTTTCAACTCATCGCGCGCGCCGAATCGCGCCGCGGTGCGCAGCGGGTGGTGCGCAGTATCCCCGTGCAGCGTGTAACGGCCGAGTCGTTCACTGTACCCATTGCCCTGGACCGTGGCACGCCGTGGGTCGTGGTATTGGCCGCCATGCAGGGCAGCGAGGGCGCACACGGTGTCGCAGAGGCCATCGTGTCGCTTACGGCCGACGGACAGGTGCATCACATCGCCTACCCAAAGCCTTCGTTCACTGGTGGCAAACCCACGCGTGTCGGTGACCGCGAGATCGCGGCCGCGCTGTCTGCCATGTCGGCGGCGACTCGCCTGTCTCCCGTATCGTGGACCCGACCATTCAGCGGCAATGCAGTGGTGGATACTGCAGCCTCGGTGGTCCGCTGGCGCGGCACCAAGTTCGGTGGGCGTGGTGCGCATGCCGGCACGGTGCGTCTGCGTGCAGGCACGCTGGACTACGATACACGAAAGGCCGAGCTGCGGAGTGCTGTGTTCGAGCTGGACATGCGCAGCATTGCGGTCACCGACATGCCGCTCGGTGAATCAGAAGCGCGGCGCAAACTCACCACACACCTGCTGGCGGCAGACTTCTTCGACGTGCAGCGCCATCCCACTGCGCGCTTCGACGTACAGCGGGTCACGACGCGCGGCGGCAATCTGGCCCGACTGGAGGGACAACTCACCCTGCGTGGCGTGACGCGCCCGTTCGCGTTCGATGCGACCGTATGGTCGTTCGAACCCAGCAGGCTGCACGCCACCGCACGCGCCACGCTGAACCGTATGCAGTGGGGCGTGGCCTTTCGCGGCTCGCGCATCACGAATGACCTCGTGGACGACGTCATTCATCTTGAGTTCGACATTCTGGCACGCGTCGGCAGCGTGCGGGCCTCGCTGTGAGGAGGCGTCACATGGCCAACATGTCCGCGACGTCTCGCCAAGTCCTGCGTGTCAGCATCCTGACCTGCATGGCACTTGGGTGGACCACCCGAAGCGCCGGTGCGCAGAACTCACCGGACGATGCCGCCTGCCAGCCTCCTGCCCCGCCTCAGGGTGATCGCACGCTGCCGTCGTCGCTGACTCTGGCATCGTCCACGGAACGCGGCGAACCGCTCGAATTCACCTTGCACTTTCGCGCACCACAGGGTCGTCCGCTGCAGAACCTCGTGGTGTATGTGTATCACACCGATGCCTCGGGTCAGTACCGACGCGCCCAGGGGGCAACGGGCTGCTTTCGCTTCCACGGCGTGCTGCATGGCTGGGCGCGGCCTGACAGCACCGGTCGCGTATTGGTCCGCAGCATCAGGCCGGGGCCGTATCCGGGAAGCAGCGAACCGGCCCACGTGCACATCGTGGTGCAGTTCCCCGGACAACAGGGTTTCTACATCAACGATCTGCTGTTCGATGACGATCCGCGGCTGACGCCGGCCATTCGCGCCGCGCAGACGATGGCCGGTGGCCCGGGTGTGGTGCGTGCCACCAAAGACCCTCGTGGTGTCTGGCAAGCGGCGCGTGTGGTGACCCTGCAACCACCCGGCACGCGGTGAGCGTCAGCCGCCGGCCATGGCCCCCACGATCAACAGTGGGACCTCACCCCGCTGCACCACCTCGGGCAGCGGGGTATCGAGGGCGTGATGTGACCAATCCGCGCCGTTGGCGTAGAACCGAACAAACGCGCGACGCGCACCGCGCTCGTGATCCCGAATGGTGCCGCGCAACATGGGCCAGCGCGATTCCACCACGTCGAGTATGGCCGCAATGGTTGCCGGCGACGACACCTCCAACGTGACTTCGGCCGGTGCGCCGGACAGCGCGCGCAGCGGCGACGGCAGCACCACCCGCACCTGTTGATGCACCGGCTGAGGCACCGGCTGCGGCACCGCCTCGCGACCCGTGCTGTGCGCGCCATCAGACAAGTGTCTGTACCTCCACACTCAGCACCGGTGGCAAGTCGTGCACAATGGCGTGCCAGTGATCGCCGCCATCGGGCGACACATAGACCTGCCCACCCGTGGTCCCGAAGTACACACCACACGACGGCAGGCGGTCCACCGCCATGGCATCCCGCAGCACGTTCACGTAGCTGTGCTGTTCCGGCAATCCCCGGGACAACTCTTCCCAGGTGTTGCCTCCGCTGCGACTGCGCCAGACACGCAGCTTGCCGTCAGGCGGGAAGTGATGCGCATCGCTGGTGATGGGCACGACGTAGATGGTGTCCGGTTCGTGGGCGTGCACATCGATGGGAAAACCGAAATCCGTGGGCAGATTGCCACTGACCTCGTACCACGAATCTCCACCGTCGTCGCTGCGCATGACGTCCCAATGCTTCTGCATGTACAGCCGCTTCGGGTTGGACGGATGCATGGCCAGGCGATGCACGCAGTGTCCAACTTCTGCGTCACCTTGCGGGATTTCTCCAGAGCGCAGCCCCTTGTTGATGGGCTCCCACGTCGTGCCCCCGTCTCGCGAGCGAAACGCGCCGGCGGCAGAGATGGCCACGTACAGGCGATTGGCGTCGCTGGGATCGAGCAGAATGGTGTGCAGACAGAGCCCACCGGCTCCCGGTTGCCAATGTGGACCGGAGCCGTGACCGCGGAGGCCCGACAACTCCTGCCAGCTCGCGCCGGCATCGGTGCTGCGAAACAGCGCCGCGTCCTCCACACCCGCGTACACCGTATCACGATCCGTCAGGGATGGCTCGAGATGCCACACGCGCTTGAACTCCCAGGGATGGGGCGTGCCATCGTACCACTGATGCGTCCCGGGCACGCCGTCATAGGCGAAGTGGTTGTCCACGGCCGTCCAGGTGCGACCACCATCATCACTGCGCTGCATGACCTGACCGAACCAGCCGCTGGATTGCGACGCCCAGATACGATCGGGATCGACAGGCGAAGCCTTCACGTGATACACCTCCCATCCCGGGAAGTGTGGCCCGTCCACGGTCCAGTTGCTGCGCGCTTCGTCGCTCGTGAGCACAAACGCGCCCTTGCGAGTGCCGACCAGTACACGCACCTGACTCATCGTCGCTCCGATGCTGGGGTTGGGCAGAACATACTGGCCGTTTGATCGCGCGCCACGCGTTCGCCGTGTAGGATTGTCCTTTCGACCGCGGCACCGCCCCCGATTCATCGCGGCCGTACGAGCGCGCCGCCCATATCGGGTCGTTGACTTCCACTCGTCCCACCTATGCTGAGCAGCGAGGAACGCGCCCGGTATCAGCGCCAGTTGAGTCTGCCAGAAATCGGGGACACCGGCCAGGAGCGACTGCGACGGGCCCGCGTACTGCTGGTTGGTCTGGGTGGACTGGGCTCACCCGCCGCGCTCTATCTTGCCGCCGCCGGCGTAGGCCATCTTGGTCTGGTCGACCACGATCGCGTGGACGTCAGCAACCTGCATCGCCAGGTGCTGCATGGTACGCCCGACGTGGGGCGCCCCAAAGTGGAGAGCGCACGGGAACACCTGCAGCAACTCAATCCGCTGGTGCAGCTCGACCTGCACGACACCTGGCTCACCCGGGACAACGCGCTGGAACTGGTTGGCGCGTACGATGTGATCGTGGATGGTGCAGATACCTTTGCCACCCGCTATCTCGTCAACGACGCCTGCGTGCTCACAGGTCGCCCCAACGTACATGCCTCGGTGTTTCGTTTCGACGGCCAGGCCTCCGTCTTCTGTACGCCACACGGGCCCTGCTATCGCTGCCTGTACCCGTCACCCCCTCCCGCCGATCTCGTCCCCAGTTGCGCCGTCGGTGGCGTGCTTGGCGTACTGCCCGGCCTGCTGGGTCTGGTGCAAGCCACGGAAACACTCAAGCTCCTGCTTGGCATCGGTGAGCCACTCGTGGGGCGCCTGTTCATGTTGGATGCGTTGCACATGCAGCCGCAGGTTGTTCCGGTATCGCGCGACCCGAGTTGCCCGGCCTGCGGCACCCGCACCATCACGGCGCTCGCTGACTATGCGGCATTCTGCGGAACGCCGACGCTCGGCGTACCCAGCGACGACGTGGCCGAACTTGCGCCCGCCGAGCTGCAGCGCTGGCTGCGTGAAGGCCGCCCGATACAGTTGCTCGATGTACGCGAGCCGTTCGAAACAGCGCAGGGCATGATTCCGGGTGCAGAGGCCTGGCCACTGGCCACCATACGCGATGCCTTGCCGCAGCTCGACATGCAACGACCAATCGTGTGCATCTGTGCCGGCGGCGTACGCAGCCGCAAGGCAGCCGCGACGCTGATCAGCGCGGGGTGTGGAGACGTCTATTCACTCGCGGGCGGCATGAGTGCCTGGAGTCATCACAACAGCGCCAGCGTACCCGGGTAGTCACCATCGGCACGGGCAACCACATCCCGCCCGAACTCGGCCCAGCCACGCGGGGTGGCCTGATGCTCGTGATCGCGCAGGTCCGGCGATGCGCCGGCGTCCAGCAGTGCCGCCACCAATGACCTGCGGCCGTGCATGGCCGCCCAGTGCAGCGCGATGGCGCCCATGCCGTCCTGTACATTCACCGGCCAGCCGACCGCCAAACAGGCCCGCACACTGTCTTCGCGGCCTCGCGACGCGGCCCATGGCAGGAGACGCTGGTCGTCTTCGGACAGACGGGCAAACCACCCGGCCGATGCGGCGGCACGCGCCGCAATGGCGTCGCCACGACCACAGGCCGCCAGCAACTGCTCATCCATCGACAGCGGCTGGGCGGGCGCCCCGGCGTTCGCCAGCAACTCGGCTTGATCCGTGAAGCCGCGGCGCGCGGCCAGCTGCCACGCGCTCAGGCCATCGGCTCGGCGCAGTGTCACATCGGCGCCGTGCGCCAAGAGGGCCTGCAACACATCAACCGACTGCCCCTGCCACGCCGCCACGTGCAACGCCGTTTCCTGCATGGGCGTCGAGCGTACGTTGGGATCGGCGCCGTGTTGCAGCAACCAATCGAACCCGCGGCGCAGTGTCGAGCCCTCGACGATGTCGAACCAGCGCAGCAGGAAATACAGCGGCGTGTTGCCCCAATCCCCCACGTGGTTGAGATCCACATGATACTCGAGCAGCAACGCCAGCGCCGCTTCGTGAAAATGCTCGGCCGCGTGAAAGACCGACTCGCCGTCGTTGGGTGTGGCACCGGCAGCCAGCAGACGTCGCGCGATTGTCGGTACCTCGCGATGTCCCGTCACGAAGTACAATGCGGACACGCCGTATCGCGACTCGCGCACATTGGGATCGGCGCCGGCAGCAAGCAGCACGGCCACCGTCTCCTCGAGCGCAGCGTCATGCACACGACTCCGCCCATGCAGCGGCGAGGCACAGGCGGCCAGCAACGCCGTGAAGGCCTGCGGCCCTGCCGTGCGACGCACGGCTTCGGCATCGCGAGTCAGCAAGCCGCGCAGGACATCGGCCCGGCCCAACGCGGCCGCCACGTGCACGTCCGACACGGCCAGCTCCGGATGCGCCGCACCGTACTGCAACAGTGCGTCGCCATTGCCCTGTTCGAGCAGGGCGAACACTTCGTCCGGCGTGCCCTGCCCGGTCATGCCGTCATACCATAGCGAGTGCGGATGAACTCCACCGAGTTGCGAATGAGGGTTTCCAGCGCGCCCAGGTCGGCACCCGCGAGACGCTTGATGTAGAGACAGGACTTGCCGGTGCGCACCTTGCCGAGCTTCGCCAGCAGCGCCTGTGTCTCGGGTTCGTCGTAGCCAGCCATGAGGTAGACCACCAGCTCATTCTTGCGCGACGCAAACCCCACCACGCACATGTCGCCTTCGTGGCCGCTGTCGTACTTGTAGTGGTAGCGCCCGAAGCCCACGATACTGGGCCCCCAGAGCACCGGCGGACTGCCCGTGATGCGCGACATCAGATCGATGAGCATTTCACAGTCGCCCCGTCGCTCGTCGGACGGGATGCCCTGCAGGTACTGCAGAATGCTGACATCGGTGGCTTTGGTCTTGAGCTCGTACACGCCGTCCCCCGGTTCACGGTCCGCTGCGGTCCCACAGGCGCCGGCCACCCGCCTCGCGGAACGTCGGAGGCTGCCGAGCCGTATTGTGTATGGCACCACGGAACGTACCGCTTCTCCCGGGCTGCTGCCCGTCCCCCCATCTGCCGCGCCCCATGCGCCGCTTCCTTCTGTTCGCCCTCGTGCTGGGACTCGTGGCCGCGCCCATTGCGTGGTCACAGCGTCGGGCGTTCGTGCTGCCCAATCAGCCCTACGACGGACGCTTCACGTTCGTGCGGCTGCGCTATACCCAGGGGTATCGTCTGGCGTGGAACGCCGACTATCCGCAGATGGAACGCAACTTCATGGCCATTCTGGGCGATCTGTCCACGCTGCGCCTGCACAAGACCACCAGCAACGTGCACGTGCTGGACGACCCGGCGCTCGCGCACTACCCGGTGGCCTATCTCACCGAGCCCGGCTACTGGTATCCCACCGACGAGGAAGCCGCGGCGCTGCGCAAGTGGATCCTCAAGGGCGGCTTTCTCATCGTCGACGATTTCTACTTTGAGCGCCAGTGGGCGGTGTTCGAAGCGGCCATGAAAAAAGTGCTGCCCGAGGGACGCATCGAGCCACTGGACGTGTCGCACCCGGTGTTCAACACCTTCTTCAGCATCAAGTCGCTCGACGGCATGCATCATCCCGCCACGCCGTCGGCCCGCGCCATGTATCTGGGCATCCACGAAGACAACGACCCCTCGCGACGCCTGCAGGTCGTGATCAACTACAACAACGACATCGGCGACTACATGGAGTGGTCCGGCGACGGTTGGTATCCCGTCAACCTCTCCAACGACGCCTACAAGTTCGCCACCAACTACGTGGTATACGGTCTCACCCACTGAAGGAGCGCCACGGGCGCCCATGGCGCCGCCGCGCCGTCCATCAGGGGATGACCAGCGCCACCTCGGTTGTCGGACGCGACGACTCGGTGCCGCTGAAGCGCACGGTCACGGTCACCTGCGCCAGCGGTGCGCCCGTGAGGGGCGTCAGCACGCGACACACGCGAGTGTTGCCTTCAAGGGGTTGGAAGCCGGCCGGCGCCGCAATGGGAATCTCGAACCGCCCGTTTTCGTCACCCACCACCGTCTGACCGAAGGCGTCCGGTGAGCTGCCCACGCAGGACAGACCGATATCCGCGTTGCGCACCGGTGTCCCGTCGGCGCGGAATACCGTGCCGCGGATGAGCGCGTAGCCCGACACGTCGCTGTTCTCGATCTGGGTGAAGCCGAGACAGGCGCCGACAAAGGGCACCAACAGCCAGGGCAGCCAACGATGGGACAGGCGGTGCGCTCGCATGGACATGGCGCGTGGGGATGAGGGAGAGACGCGAACTCCTAACATGATCAATGTCGCGAGCCGAGCGAAAGATCCGCCGGTCCGCCGGAGGTGCGCAGGGACAGGGCGCACGGGGGCCCACATGAGCCGAAACACCGAAGTCCTGCGCGTGACCAGCAGGCCGTCATCAGGGTCGGCCGCCCCTTCTTCCCTCCGGACGCCCTCGCCATGTCCCGCTCTGCTCTGCTTCTGCTGCTTGCCGCGCTCGTCGCCTGTGGTGGCGGTGAGGACGGACCGACCACTCCGCCGGCTCAGGTCGCCGTATCGATCTCCCCCTCGACGGCGACGGTCAACGCCGGGGCTGCCGCCGAATTCTCGGCGACCGTCACCAACGCCACGTCCACGGCGGTCACCTGGACCGCCTCGGCCGGCACCATCACGCCCACCGGCGCGAGTGCCTCGTGGACCGCGCCGGGAGCGGGCGGCAGCTATACCATTACCGCGACGAGCGCCGCCGACCCGAGCAAGAGTGCCTCGGCCAACATCACCGTGACCCCCGTGGGACTCACGCTCAACCCGGCGACACTCACGGTCGGGGCTGGCGATACGGTACCGGTGGCCGTGAGTGTAGCCAACGCGGCCAATACAGCCGTGACCTGGGCGGCCTCAGCCGGCAGCATCATCGGCAGCGGAAGCAGCGTACAGTGGGCCGCGCCGCTCGCCGGGGGCAGCTACACCATCACGGCCACCAGCGTACTCGACCCCACCCGACGCGTCACGCTGAGTGCCACGGTCACGCCGGTCACCGTCGCGGTGGCGACCACCGCATCGGCGCTGTTGCGTTCAGAGTCCACCACGCTCACGGCAACGGTCACCGGCACGAGCGTGCCGGGCGTGACCTGGCAGGCCTCCTGCGGCAGCGTAACCGGCAGCGGCAGCACCGTGCAATACACAGCGCCGGCCAGTGGCAGCAGCTGCGTGGTGCGCGCCACCAGCGTGCGCGACACCTCGCGCAGTGGCAGTGCCACCATCATCGTGCGCCCCGTGTATCGCGTGGCGGTGCTCGATGACAGCGACGACGGCGCCTGTACCCTGCAGCACTGCAGCTTGCGTGAAGCCATCACGGCGGCCAACACGAATGCCAATCGCGATTCCATTCTGGTGGTGACGACGACACCCACCACCATCACCCTTGGCAGTGGGTTGCCGGCCATCACGGAAGACGCCGACCTGCTTGGCGCCGGGCCCACGCAGCTGATCATCAACGCCGCCGCCACGCCGGCGGCTCAGCGCGGCGTACTGTACGTGCGCAACGCGGCCGACGTGAGCATCCGGGGCATGACCCTGCGCGGCGGACGTCGACTGGGCGGTGGTGGTCTCATCATCGACGATTCGGCCGCCGTGACCATGCGTGAGGTGCATGTGCGCGAGAACGAGACAGTGGGCAGCGTGGGCGGCGGCATTCTTGCCATCCGCGGTGGCCGCGGCGTATTCACCGACATCGAAGTGGTGGGCAATCGGGCGAGCGGCACCAACGCATTCGGCGCCGGTGTGGCGGTGGAAGTCGGCAGCAGCATCAGCATCCGACGCGGCCGCATCGCCGACAACGAGAACACCTCGTCGATTGGTGGTGGGTTGCGGGTGTTCAGTGGCACACTCACACTCGACAGCGTCACCGTCACCAACAATCGCGCGCTGTCTGCCAGCGGAGGTCTGGGCGGCGGCATCATGGCCGACGGGCAGGCGCGGCTCATTGTCAGCAACTCCACCATCAGCGACAACGTCGCCGCCGTATCAGGCGGTGGCCTCAATGTGCGCGCACCGGCTGAAGCCGGCATCGTCAACAGTATCATCCGCGGCAATCGCGCAGCGGGCGGTGCCGGCCTCGAGGGAAACAGCCCGGCCTACGTGCTCAGCGAAGTCATCATTGAAAACAACATCGCGAGCCAGCGTGGCGGTGCCGCGCTGCTCTTTGGCGGCAGGTTCACGCAAACCGGCGGGGTGATGCGCAACAACTACGCAGGTCGCGGCGGTGGTGGCGCCATCAACTTCATCACCACGGCGGAACTGGTGCTGACCAACGTGGCGCTGACGGGGAATCGTGCGGATACGGCAGGCAACGGGGGCGCGATTGCCGGTAGCGGCGAGGTGCAGCTCACCATGACGGGAGGTTCGATCGCAGGCAACCGCGCGGCGGTGGTTGGCGGTGGACTGGCCCTCAGCAGCGGCCGACCGTCCACGCTCACCAACGTGACCGTAGCCGACAACGAAACGGGTCAGGGGGGTGGAGGACTCTTCGTGGCCGCCTCCGCCAATCTCACCGTCAGTGGCGGCTCCATCTCGACCAATCGTGCCGTTGCCGGTGGCGGAGGCGGCGTGTACACGGACAACAGCACCACGCTGCTGCAGAATGTGACCATGCGGGGCAACACCGCGGTGCAAAGCGGCGGTGCGGTGCTGGGCCTCACGGGAGGCGCAGTCACGTTGCGCAACGTCGTTGCGGAAGAGAATCGCGGGCTCAACGGCGGGGCGTTCGGCTTCACCGGTCCCATCACCATCGTGGTCGAGGGCGGGCGCGTGCAGCGCAATGTGGCCACGGCCGTCGGTGGCGGTCTGTGGAAGGCGGGGCAGACGGCGCTCACGGTCACGGGCACGGAGTTCATTGAAAACACGGCGGCGACGCAGGGGGGCGGTCTGCAGTTGGTGGCTCCCGGCGCACCAGCCACCCTGCGCGGCCTGCTGGTACGCGGCAACACTGCGACGGGCGCTAGCGGGGGCGGCGTTACTGCCGGGGTGAACACCACGATCGAGAACAGCACCTTCGTGGGCAACAGCGCACCGGCAGCCATCGGTGGTGGCCTCTTCTCGGCGTCCACCGCCAACACCACCATCCGCAACAGCACATTCTCCGGAAATTCCGCGGTGACCGGCGGCGGCGTGGCGGCCACCGGTGCTGCGGCCATCATCAACAGCACCTTCGTGGGCAACACGGCCACCGACTACGGGGCCGGCATCGGCACCAACAACGCCGGCGCCATGACCGTGACCAACGTGGTGCTCAGCAACAATCGCATCGGCCAGAACGCTGGTGACTGCGGACGTGGGGGCGCCAGCACCATTACCTCCGCTGGCGGCAACGTGAACGCCGACACGACTTGTACCACGTTCACGCAGGCCAGTGATCGCCGCAACGCCACCGTGGGCATCAACGCGAGTCTGGCCAACAACGGCGGTGGTGTGCTGACACACGCCCTGCTCGAGGGCAGCGCCGCCATCAACGCCGGCGTCGCCAGTGCTTGCCCGCCCACCGATCAGCGCGGCTTCGCGCGCGTGGGCACCTGCGACAGCGGCGCCTTCGAGTTCGGGGCCGCCGCACCGGCCGGTGCTCGTCTTACCGCGCGGCCGGTCAGGAAGTAGCGTAGGGAGATGAGCACCAGCCCACGCCATCACACTCTGTCACCGACGCGGGTGGCGGAACTCGAGGCCCTGTTCCATCAGGCCGTTCAGGTCACGGCCGAGTCGCGTGAAGCCTTCCTGTCGGATGTGTCGAGTCGTGATCAGGCGATGGCCGACGAGTTGCAGGCCCTGCTGGCGTTGCACGACAGCGATGCGTCGTTCGATTCCGCAGGCTTGGGCCCGACGATGTCGTCGCCCAATCAGGAGGGCATGCGACTTGGGCCCTGGGCGGTCGGCCGACGCATTGGCGCCGGTGGCATGGGCACGGTGCACGAGGGCGTACGCGCTGATGATCAGTATCGTCAGCGCGTAGCCATCAAGTTTCTCCGCCGCATCGCCGATGGTGATGCGGCGGCTCGGCGCTTCCGCACCGAGCGCCAGATTCTCGCCACGCTGCAGCACCCGCGCATTGCGGCGCTGCTCGATGGCGGTGTCACCCCAGAGGGGCAGCCGTACTTCGTCATGGAGTACATCGACGGCGCGCCCATCACGCTGTGGTCCGACAACCGGAAGGTCGACCTGGATACCCGGTTGCGCTTGTTCCTCGAAGTATGCGATGCCGTGCGCGCCGCCCACCGGCGGCTCATCGTGCATCGGGATCTCAAGCCGGGCAACATCCTCGTCACCGACGACGGAGCCGTGAAGCTGCTGGACTTCGGCATCGCGCGTCTCCTGCATGCAAGCGATGAGGCCGAGGCACCAGATGCTCCTCACACCGCCGTGGGTGCGCGAGTCTTTACACCCGAGTACGCAGCTCCCGAGCAGATACGCGGCGAGCCCGTGGGGACCGCCGCCGATATCTATGCGTTGGGTGTGCTGTTGTTCGAACTCATTGCCGGGGCTCGCCCGCTCTCCCTGCACGGATTGTCGTTGGCGGCCATGGAGCGCGCGGTCGAAAGTACACCCGCCCCCCGCCTGAGCACGGCGCTCACCGACGACCGCGCGCAGGCACTTGGCTCACGCTCACTCGATCGCACGCGACGTGCTGTGCAGGGTGACATCGATGCCATCGTCGCCATGGCGCTCCGCAAGGAGCCGGATCGCCGATACGCCACGGTGGACGCGCTCATGGACGATGTGACGCGACACCTCGCCGGCCGACCGGTCCGCGCACAGCCGGACAGCGTGGGGTACCGGCTTGGCAAGTTTGTGCGCCGTCGTCGCGTGGAAACGGCGGCGGCCGTTGTGGCGCTGGTATCGCTTGTGGGTGGTACCGCCGCAGCCCTGCAACAGGCGCGCCGCGCTGGTGCGGAGGGCGCGCGCGCCACGGAAGTGCAAACGTTCCTCACGGAGATGCTCGGCGCCGCCAAGCCCGGACAGCTTGGCCCCGATGCCCGCGTGCGTGACGTGCTCGACTCGGCGGCGGCGCGGCTTGATCGTGCGCCGGCGTCGCCTGCACTCGAAGCCGAGCTCCGACACATCATTGCCGGCACGTATGTGTCCCTTGGCGAGTATGCCACCGCCGACTCGCAGTATCTGCGCAGTCTGGCCGCATGGCAGCAGGCCGCACCCAGGGGAGATCCACGTGCCGAACGTGTGCTCCTCGATCTTGGCATCGCGCGCTGGGAAGAGGGCAATTACGCCTCCGCCGATTCCGTGCTGCAACGTGTCGACAGCCTGCATCGCCGGCGCTCGGACGTGACGCCGCTCGATCGCGCCACGCTGCTCGATACGCGCGCACAGACCTTGGCGCGGCTGGGTCGCAACGCCGAAGCGAGGCCGCTGTTCTACGAGTCGCTGGACATGCACCGGCGATACTTCCCCGATGATGCGGAGGCAGCCATTCCCACCTGGGTCTCACTCGCCGTGGTGGAAAGTGACCTGGGCAATCACCAGACGGCTGACACCTTGCTGCAAGCGGCCATTCGTCTGGCACAGCGCGCCGGCGCCGCCAACGGCAGCAGTCTATTGCCCATCCTGGCCGTACGGGCCGGTCTGCTCGAGCGCCTCGGTCAGATGGATTCCGCTGGCGCCACGTTCCGCGAGGTCATTCGCCTGCGTGAGCAGCTGCTTGGCGCTGATCATCCGCTGCTCGCCATGTCCATGCTCAACTATGGTGATCACCTGAGGCGGCGCGAGCAGTACCGCGAATCCACCCGGTGGACTCGGCGGGTGCTGTCGCTTCGGGGCAAGTCCCTCGAGGACACACACGTGGCCGTGGGTGCCGCCATGATGCACCTGGGTCTGGCCCTCGCGCATCTCGACTCCGCTGCGGCAGGCGAGCAATTGGTGCGTCAGGCGCTGCGTGTGCGCACGGCGGCACTGCCGCCGGGTCACTGGATTCTCGCGTCCACCCGCAGCGCGCTTGGCGAGACGCTGGTCTTGGGTGGCAAGTTCCGGGAAGCTGAAGACCTGCTGTTGCCCGCCGAGCGTCAATTGAGCGCCGAGCTTTCGCCTGACATCGAACCCGTGCAGGACGTCTGGCGGCGCCTGGGCATGTTGTATACCGCGTGGGGACGTCCGGACGACGCGGCCAAATGGGAAGCGCGTCGTCAGTCAACCGGGAACAAAGGTCCCTAGTTGCCGGGCGCACTCGCCGGCTCGATCAGCCATTCGTAGTAGCGCAGTGGCGTTCCCCGATACTGGACCGCACCGCATGAGCTGAAGCCACAGGCTTCGTAGAATCCACCTGCGCCCGCTGGTGCGTCCCAGGCGTCAAGGCGGATGGCGTGCGCAGGCCACGCCCGCATGATGGCTCTCGCATCGTCGAGCGCGCGTCGGCCTACGCCCGTCCGCTGATGGGCCACTGCCACCGCCATGTTGGTGAGATAGAGCGCCCGCGGCACCGTCGTGAAGTGGGCGACGTCGATGGCCCACGGCTTCTTCTGGGCGAGGCGCAGGCAGCACACGAGTCTCTTTGCGTCAACGCCGACACGAAAGCGGGCGTGGCGCATGGCCAGCGCGACGCCGCGTTCCGAGAACGGCCCGCCCCATGGCCCATCGCCGAACTGCGCCACGAGCGCACCGGCCGTGGCGTTCTGCAGGGCGGCGATCTGCGGAACGTCGTCGGGGGTGGCGTCTCGGAATCGGAGCGGCATGTGTGGTGAGGTCGTCGGACGATCAGGCGTCGGACGTCGGTTCGGACGTGGCCATCTGTACCAGACGCAGCGTGGTGTTCCAGTTGCGCACGGTCAGTTCCTTGTAGACCGGCATCTGCACCAGTCGACTCAGACGGCTGCTGGTTTCGCGCGCAATCAACCGCCGGTAGTACAGCGCATGACGCCCAGCTGTGGCGACATCCACCTCGGGATGAACGGGCACGTCGGCAAGCACGACCCCGACGTCCACACCGGGTCGCGCAAAGAGCACGTCGTACTTGAACCGGGTGCGATCGCTGCCAAACCCTGCTGGCGCATCATCGAACACTTCCTGCATTTCCGCGGCCGAACGCAACACCAGTTTGGCCTGGTAGTTGAACGAGGTGCTGAGCGCCTGCTCCAGGGTCTTCACCACGGTGGCGTGACGGCCCGGCGCATCGAAGAGCACATTGCCGCTCTGGATGTAGGTCGCCACGCGTGTGAATCCCACCGCACTGACGCAGGCTCGCAGATCAGCCATGGGAATGATGTTGTTCCCACCCACATTGATGCCGCGTAACAGGGCAACCCAGCGCGTGTGGTGGCGCACGGTGCTGCGCGCCATCACTCGCGGTCGAAGTGCTTGGTGGCGCAGGACTCACAGAGCGCGTGTGTGACACTCACCTTGTGCTCCGAGAGGTACTCCTCGATGCGCCGCCAGTAGCCGTCGTCGTCACGCACCTTGTTGCACCAGGAGCACAGCGGGAGCATGGACGAAAGCTGGTGCACATTCTCGAGGGCGAGCCGCAGCTCGGTGTTGCTCTGGCGCAGGTAGGCGACCAGTACGCCAACAAACAGGGCGACCATGAAGAGACTCACTTCGACGTCACCCAGGATCTGCACCACGGCACGCCCCCCGGCATCGGCATCAACGGCGGCCTGGGTGGCCAGTGCCGAACGCACGGCGTGGAACACGCCCTGCAGGGCGAGCACCACGGCCGGAAAGCGCATAACCACACGCAGACGTTCCGGCCCACGCCACAGCGTAGCCGCCGCCACCAACGAAAGGCCTCCCCAGAACACGCCGTTGGAGACCGTACGCCATCCGTCCAGCGCCGGCACGGTGCGCACGAGTAGCAGCAGCGCAAGATGCGCCGCGACGAGTGCGGCCGCCCAGCGCAGCGGCAGTTCGCGTTCGGTGCTGCGCACCGCCGCCAGAAGCAGCGCGACGTGTCCCGCAGTCACCATGAGCGTGGGCAGCATGCGCGGCACGACATCGGGAGGCAGCCCCGCCCGCAACACGAACAGGAGATCCGCCGCCGTCAGCACCCAGGCAGCAACAATCCACGGTCGCAGCGACATGCCTGCAGCTTCGAGTCGCCAATACTGGCTCATGACACCAGCCAGAATGAGACCGATGATCAGGTTGACGAGGTAGACGACCGTTTCCTGCGACATCGGACTCCGTGATCCTGCCGGGCAAGCGTGGGCCGACGCGCGTGGTCATCGGTGAGGGGGGTATGATGGAATTTACCGCACGGTCCCTGGAAGTTCAGCGTCGCTCGCTGAGCGCGCCACTCGCGCGAATCCGTGTCCACATGGTGGCAAAAAAGAGCAGCATGCCAAGCGCCTGCACGACACCGGCCGTGACCAGCGCCACACGCCACGGCAAAGTGGGCAAGGGTGTCAGGGTAATCTCCAGTCCTACGCGCATCGCCGTTCCGCCCGCGATGCCCCACCAGGCCAGCGCAGCCAGACCGGGACGAAACACCGTGTCTTCGGGGCGGGGCCGTGGAAACATCCACAGGGCGACGCCGGTGATCATGAGCATCATGAAGCCCACCAGCAGCGCATGCGTGTGCGCGCTCCGCAATCGCATGGGCACGGCCGCGCCGAATTCGCGAGCGACCATGAGCCAGACACCAAGCCCTACGCCAAGGGCGAGGAAGACGATGGCCGTGCGGAGATATCGACGAACCAGGGCATTCATGGTCCGAGCGCCCGCCACGCGACGTGCGCGACAGCGCGCCACGCCGCGCTGTCAAACAACAGCACCTCTGCGGTCTGTTCGAGGATGACAAACAGCCCGCCCCAAAGCAGAACGGGATGCACCGCCCCGCGCACCACGCGGTCGTGCATCATGGCCAGCACAATCCACACATCCGCGAGGACCAGAGCCAACCAGAGCTCCGGACGTGGTACCCACGGAAGCCAATGCCGAAACCGGAACCAGGCAGGCCAGATCACCACCAGCGTGGCCAGCAACATCCAGCGCGCGTGGGCCTCAGGAGTGCGGCGCGTGCGGTACCCCACCACGACCAGGCCAACGAACAACGCCCCGGAGGTGAACACGCCGAGCAGCGTGGAGATGGCGGTCTCCCCAACGCCCAGCGCCAGCTCCCGCCGCACCTGCGTCAAGCCGGCAGGAATCATGGTTACGGCAACCGCGAGGGCCAATGGCACCGCCGCCAGGCCGAGCTGACGGTGCCAACGTAACCGACGCGTATGCACAAGGATGGGCTGCAGCGCGAACATGAGAACCCAGCCCATGGCCAGTGCGCCGTGCACGTGCAACCACCATGGTCCCGTGAACTCGCCTCGACTGACCGGGACGAGGTAGGTTCCACCGAAACCGAGCAGAGTAGCCAGGACGGCCACTCCACCCATGAGCAGAAACATCGGAGTCCTGCCGGACCAGCTGCGCGATGCAATGGCGCGCTCCATGGCACTCCCGAGATCGTCGGCCAGTTACCTGCGGTGCGTGGGAATACCCAACCTTGGCCGCGGAACAGCGGGAGGCAAGCGCCTCGCTTAGTCCCGCTGCCAGAACGCCGGTGGTTCGATGCCCAGCGCACGCAGATAGACGTACCCCTGCGCCCGATGATGCACTTCGTTGTCGATGGCGTAGGCGATATGGCTCCACACCGGCCCGGTGAACTGCCCAAACACGGTCAGCGTTTCGGCGAACTTGTCGGACGGCACCTTCGCAAACCACGCGTCGAGCTCCGACGTGGCGGCATCCCAGGCGGCCAGCAGTTCGGCTTTGCTGGCCGGCACCACCTCGGCGTAGCTGGCCGGCTCACCCGACACGATCTCGCGCAACATGGGCACGGCAATAGCCAGCATTTCGCTGGCCAGCGCCGCAAACGGACGCATCCCGCCCACGCTGAAGCTGTGAAGCGACTCGTCAGGGAACGCCTCGATGACGCGGCGTGTGAGGCGGCGGTGACCCTGCCAGTGTGCGAGCAGGTCGGCAGGAAACAGCGCGGCAACGGTGGTGGACATGACAGGACCTCGGTGATGGGGAGTGAAACCGGGGAGGTCGAACTTCGGTGTTTATTCGGATTCTGTCAAGCCTTGCCGGCCAGGCATCAGCACCCGCCGGTCAACGGCAATGCGGTCCAGAAACCGCTCATCATGCGACGCCACCACCAGCGCCCCATCGAACTGCTGCAGGACGGATTCCAATGCCTCCAGACTGTCGAGATCGAGGTGATTGGTTGGCTCGTCCAGCAGCAGGAGACGTGGGGCGGGTACTCCCGGCACACCCAGCACACAGGCCAGCGCGGCCCGCATGCGTTCCCCGCCACTCAGCGCGTTGGCGGCGCGAAAAGCCATGTCGCGACGAAAGCCAAACCGGGCCAGCGCGCCACGCAGCGCGGTCTCGTCCGGCACCATGAACGCCCCACCGCGCATGGCCGCCATGTGCTGCATGGCTCGCAGCAGCGAACCGTGTCGCGACAGCACCGTTACCTGCTGATCGAGATAGACCACCTCCTCCACCGGGACGCCGCGATGCACGCGCAGCGCCCGCATGGGCGCGCGCTCACCAGACAGCACGCGCAGCAGGGTAGACTTGCCACTGCCATTGGGCCCCAGCACCGCCACCCGCTCCGGACCACGCAACTCGAATGTGAACCCTGCCACCAGCTCCTCGGCGGGTTCGCCCACGCCCAGCGTGGCATCATGCATCGCGAACACGAGCGTGCCAGCGGCCAGTTCGCTCGAGACCACGGGAAACGCCAGGGGCACCACCTCCTCGAGCAGCGCCTGCGCCTCACGCACGCGTGCGGACGCTTCGTCGTTTTCCCGTTGGCGAATGCCTTGCAGACGTGCCCCGGTGCCCTCGCTGCGCTCCGCCTGCATACCCAGCAGAATCTTTGCCTGCCCGCCGCGGGCCCGGGCACGGCGTCCTGCTGCGTCGCGGCGATCCTGTCGTTCCTTGGCGGCCTGCTGGGCGCGCTCCACCTTGTCGCGGGCAGCCAGTGCACTGCTGAACTCCCGCTCTGCCGCCTCACGCTGCAACGCGCGCTCCGCACGATAGTGCGCGTAATTGCCACCATAGCGTCGCAGTGTGCCCCGCTCCACCGCCTCGATGCGATCCACGTGATCGAGCAACTGACGGTCATGCGTGGCCACGACCAGGGCCCGTGGCCACGTGCGCACCAGCGTGTACACCGCGTCGCGATGCGCCGCGTCGAGATCATTGGTGGGCTCATCGAGCACGAGCACGTCGGGCGCATCGAGCAGCAACGCCGCCAGGCGCATGCGTGTGGCCTCGCCACCACTCAAACTGGACCAGTGTCGATCGAGCCGAATGTGTCCCAGATCAAAAGAGTGCAGCAGCGCTTCAAGACGCTCGGCGAGATCCCACTCGGTGCCAATGCGCTGCACGTCCTCCGCCGAGCCCTCGCCCGACGCGCAACGCGCGAGCGCAGCCAGCACGTCGGCCTTGCCCAGACGCTGCGCGACCGTGTCGTCGGTGAATGGCGCGCCGAAGGCAGCAGTCGGCAGCGGTGTGGCCAACTGCGAAAGCACCGCCACTCGGCCGCGGCGCGTGACCTGCCCCGCATCGGGCTGCCGAGCGCCGCTCAACACGGCCAGCAGCGTGCTCTTGCCGGACCCGTTGGGTCCGATGAGGCCTACGCGCTCGCTGTCGAGCGCGAAGTGAATCTCGGCGAGAAGTGGAGTGCCGTCAGGCCGATGGCAGGAAACGGCCGTGGCAACGAGCCACGCGGACGATGGACGAGACATGGATTTCCCAGACAGTCGTTCGGGGCAAGGCATCGGAGTGATGCCTGCGAGTCGAAGTCGTGATCCGGGTGCTGTCCATGTGGCGCCTCACTGCTCGGGAAATACCGTCCACCGGCGCATGGGCGTGTTTCGCTCGTCGCGCAACACGCCACATGGCCAGGGAAATTCAACGGTCCTGCTATGCTGCCAATCTACCTGCGGGTCGTGCGTGGCGTCACTTCGGCACGCGCAACACCACGGCGTTTGTGGCCGCGGAGACCGCGCCGGCCGGACCGGTCAGTGCCACCTGCGCACGCACCGCCCCTGTCTGCACGGCCCCATCCCCTTGCGGCGCAGACGGTCCGGACAGCACGGCGTGCACTTCCATCACGAACAAGCGCGTTTCACCGGGCGCGATGTCCACGTTGCTTGGGGAGAACGCACAGAGCGGCGACCAAGCGCGGCGCCAGCTTCCCGGCGCGGCCTGCTGCTCCACCACCGTGGCACACTCTTCGAAGCGCAACGCGGCGCCGGTGGTGTTGCGCACCCGCACCGGCATCGCAAAGGCGAGGAACTCCACGTTGCCTGAGCTGCGACGCTCACCCACCAGCGTGTCCCCAAGCGCCTGTACCTCGGGGGGAGCGGCCGTCGGTCCGACCGCGTCGCGGCAGCCCCATGCGGCACCCAAAGAGACGGCGGCGACCGCCGCCATACGCCAGCCTGCCACAGCTCGTGCACCTGCTCGAATCATGATTGGCCTCCTGAAAAGACTCCCTCGATATATCGCGCGTCGTCAGGGCGGCAGCAAGCGATCCACATCGGCGCGCGCATCCACCAGGCGATCCACTTCGTCCCCCAGGTGACGAACAGCGTCAATCAGTGTGGTGAGTGGCGACAGATCGGTTGAGCCGGCATGCAGACGCAGCAAGTCGAGCCGCAGCGTTTCGAGCGCCGCCACCGCCCTCGACAGCCGCTGGGCGGCCGCCTCGCGCGCCGCGCCTTCGAGCAAGGCCACCGCCGCGCGGGCGTCCGCCGCTTCCGCTTCGAGCGCCGCCAGTGTGGCCGGCAGATCCGAAAGCGCCTCACGCTGCGCCGAGGGAAGCGCCTCGTACAAGTCCTGCGCCGCCACTCCCAACGCCACTTCCGTCGCGCGGAACCCACCGGCTTCCAGCGCCCGCGAGCGCGACGGCGCGCCCAACTTGCGCGAGAGCCACGTACCAACCCGGCTGTTCCAGAGTCGATCCCTGATTCCCGACATCCACCACTCGCGCACACGCGGCGACACAAAGCGCACATCGAGTGCATTGCTCACCGCCACCGTGAGCAGCGTGGCACCGACCGGCGACAACACCATCCAGATGGGTGAACGATTCTCGTGCAGCACGCCCTGAACTACCAGCCCCACCGTCACCGCCAGCCAGGACACGGAAGCAAAGGTGGCATAGCGTAGCGCACGATGCACAGGCGACTCGGTATCAGCGTGCGACAGCGCCGCCGCCTCCACCCGCTCGCGCCGCGCGACTTCTATGGCCGCGCGCAAATCGGCGAGGGAATGACCCGCACGAAACTGCCGGCGCGCCTGATTGATGTGATATCCGAGAATGGGCAGCAGAGGCGCCGCGGCAATACCAGCCAGCAGCGCAATGTCAGCCGGACCGTCGGGACGATTGCCCGTGACCCATGCCACCAGATTGCCCATGGTGAGCACGCTGAAGCCGGCCATCCACCCACTGTATGGCAGCATCAGCGGGTTGCGCGCCGCCAACCAGGCGCGAAGTCCCGGTGCGAGCTGGCTGCGTGGCTCCGGTGTGGGAGCCAGCGCGGCCGCCAAGGCTTCGCCATCGGCAAATCGCTGGGCCGGATCGCGGACGAGGCAGCGGGCAATGGCCGCCTCGAGTGCCGCCGGCACACCGGGGGCCACCGTGCGCAGACTGGGGGCAGACTGCGTGGCCTGCGCCAACAAGAGCGCGGGCACGCTCTCGCCGTCAAACGGATAGCGACCACTGAGTGCGAGGTAACCAACCACGCCCAGTGCGTACAGATCACTGCGCCCGTCGAGCGTTGCGCCCGCGGCATGTTCGGGACTGATGTAGTGCGCCGTCCCCATCAGCGGCGCGGGGGTCAGCGCAGCGCGCTCCATGTCCGAGGCAATGCCGAAGTCCGTCACCATCGCGCGGCCGCTGCCTTCTTCGATGAGGATGTTGTCGGGTTTGATGTCCCGATGGACAATGCCGCGGCCGTGTGCGTAAGCCAGCGCCCACGCCACTTCGCGCAGCACGCGCGCCACCTCGCCGGGCGGCAGCGGTCCCTGCGTGCGCAGGCGCTGTCCGAGCGTTTCGCCGGCGATGTAGCTCATCACGAAGAACACCACGCCCTGCGCCTCACCGACCCGGTGAATGGGCACGATGTGCGGGTGTGACAGGCCGGCAGCCGTGCGCGCCTCGCGCAAAAAGCGCTCGCGTGCCACGGCATTGGCAGCGAGCTCCGGTGGCAGCACCTTGATGGCCACATCGCGGTCGAGCTGCACGTCACGTGCGAGGTACACGACCCCCATGCCTCCACGCCCCAGCTCGCGCTGCAGCGAGTATTCGCCAATCAGCGCCGATTGTACGGCGAGGAACTCCTGCGTGGCCGAGCTCATGCTCTCTACGATAACGGCAGCGAGGGAGGATGTCCCGTCACATCGGCCAGCATGTCGAGGACTCGCCGAATCATGACGTCCCGCTGTGCGGCGGCGGCAATGTGCGGCCAGCGATCACCCGGCTGGAATCCGTACCAGCCGAACTGCGAGTGATTGCCGCCCTCGATCCACTCCCAGCGCGTCGAGAGCGGCAGCTTGCCACGATTGCTCTCCACCTCCGCGCGACTCGCCAGACCGTCATGCGTGCCCACAATCTTTGTTACGGGCACCGTGAGTCCGCTGAGGTCCACGTCCCGCGGATGCGAGGTGCCAATGAGTACGAGCCCGGAAAAGCCCGGCCGCTGCTGCGAAGCGACGGTACTCGCGACCACACCGCCCTTCGAATGTCCCGCCGCCACCCAGCGAGCCGGCGAAGTGGCGCCGGTCACCACGCGGCGCAGGCGCGCTTCGAGCTCCGGCGAGTCGGCGCCACCAAACGCGGCGCGGCGCGGGATCTCCACGAGATAGGCGCGGTACCCGCCGGCGGCCACCGCGCGCAACAGCGGCGCATACGCCACCGGGTCCACCAATGCGCCCGGAAAGAAGACCAGCGCCGCACCGTCACCTCGGGACGAATCGCCTCGCGTGGGGACAAACGACCACACCCCGTCGTCGTGTTGCACCATCACCTGGTCATCACTGACCAGCGCGGCGTGTGCATCGGCGTCCGCGCGATACGCCCAGAGTGACCAGCCAGTGAAGACCACCGTGAACACCAGTCCGGCGGCAATCCAGACACGCCGAATGCGTGAAAGCCAGCGGTTTCGATTGTGGGCGCTGTTCATTGGGACGTTCGTGGGAGGGTGGCACATCGGGTGCTGGGGAGGCAGTGCCTCCTACGCGGTGGGCGCACATGCAGTTTCCGACTTGCCACACCCTGCTCGTGGGCAGAGCTTGGAACGTACACCTTATCCCCCGCCTCATGCGATCCTGCCACGTTCCGTTTCGACGCGACACGCTGCGCACCAGCCTGGCCCTCATCGCCAGCGCGTTGCTGTCTGCGTTTCTTCCCGCCTCGCTCACGGCGCAGGGCACCACGCCGTCCAACCCACCACGTGCTGACGAACCCACACGCCTGCTGCGTCAGCCCTCCATCTCGTCCACGCACATCGCGTTCACCTACGGATCCGATGTCTGGATCGTCGACCGCAGTGGCGGCGTCGCGCGGCGCATCACCAGTACCGCAGCCGTCGAAAGCGACCCGCGCCTCTCACCCGACGGGCAGTGGATTGCCTTCACGTCCAATCGCAGCGGCACACCCGCGGTGTACGTCGTGAGTGCGCAGGGCGGCGAACCACAGCGCCTCACCTGGTATCCCGCGCCTGCGCTCGCGCGCGGCTGGAGTCCCGATGGACAGCGCGTGCTCTACGCCACCACCTACGGCACCGCGCCCTCGGCGTATCATCGCCTCTGGTCGGTATCGCGTAGCGGCGGCCCATCCACGCCCGTGACCATTGGCTGGGGCTTCGACGGACGCTGGGCGCCCGACGGTCGTACGGTCGTTGTGGATCGCATGACACGCTGGGATCCCGAGTGGCGTTCGTATCGCGGTGGACAAAACATCCCGCTTCGGCTGCTCGATGTGCAAAGCAAGGAAGAAACGCTCATCCCCAATGCCGATCGCAGCACCGACCTGCAGCCGCATGTGCTCAACGGCAAGGTCTACTTCCTCTCCGATCGTGACTGGGTCAGCAACGTGTGGGCTTACGACATGGCGTCGAAGGCCCTTACGCAAATCACGCGCTTTCGCGACGTCGACGTGAAGTGGCTGGGCGCGGGCGGCGGACAGTTGGTATTCGAACAGGACGGCTACATCCACACACTCGATCCCGCGACGGGGCGTTCGCAACGCGTGGCCATCACCGTGCGCGGCGACTTCCCCTGGGCGGCCACCCGCTGGGAAGACGTGACGCGCAGCGTGGCCGCGGCGTCGCTTTCCCCCACCGGCAAGCGCGTGCTCTTCGAAGCGCGCGGTGAAGTGTTCACCGTACCCGAAGAGCAGGGCGACACACGCAATCTCACGCGCAGTTCCGGCGCCGCCGACCGCGCACCCAGCTGGTCACCCGATGGCAAGCAGGTGGCCTGGTTCAGTGATGATGGCAGTGGGTATCGCCTGCACATCGCCAATCAGGACGGCACCGGCACGCCGCGGCACATCGAGCTCGGTGAGTCGAAGATGGCCTGGGAGCCCGCCTGGTCGCCTGATGGCAAGCGCCTCGCGTTTGTCGACCATGTCACGCGGGTGCGCATCGTGGATGTCGCCAGCGGCCGCATCAGCACGGCCGATGTCGGCGGCGCGTCCAACGATCGTGGCAGCATGGGCCTTTCGTGGTCACCCGACTCGAAGTGGCTGGCGTACAGCAAGACCTATCCCAACAACTTCCGTCGCATCACGGCGTGGAATTCTGAGACGGGTACGGTCTCGCCGCTCACCGACGCCATGGCCCATGCCGTGCAGCCGGCCTTCGACAAGGACGGACGCCATCTCTGGTTCCTGGCCAGCACGAATCTGGGCCTGGCCAGTGGCTGGGCCAACACCAGCGCCGGTCTCGCCGATCCGCAGTACGGGGTGTACGTGATGGTGCTGCGCAGCGGCGACCCGACGCCCTTCCCGCACAAGAGCGATGAAGAGGCCGCGCCGCCGCCGCCCAAGCCCGACACGGGTGCGGTGCAGGTGCGCATCGATCTCGAGGGCCTCGATCGTCGCATCGTGGTCACCTCGTTGCCCGTGCGTCGCTACGCTGATGTACAGACGGCGGGCAAGGGTGTCGTCTTTGTCAGCGAGCGCGTGGAGAATCAGCCCGGCGTCACGCTGCACAAGTTCAACCTCGCCGACGGCAAGACCGAGGTCTTCACACGCGGCGTCAGTCGCGTCTCCGTCTCGCACGATGGCAAGAAGATCCTGCTGCAGAGTGGGCAGCAGTGGACTGTCACGGGCACCGAGGCACCACCGCAGCCCGGGCGCGGCAGCGTGGCCGTATCCCTGCGCATGCAACTCGATCGGTTGGCCGAATGGCGACAGGTGTTCGACGAGGTCTGGCACTTCGAGCGGGACTTCTTCTACGATCCCGCCATGCACGGCAACGATTGGGATGCGGTGCGTGAACGCTATCGCCCCCTCGTACCACACATTCGCCACCAGGCCGACCTGGCCTATGTGGTGGATCTCGTGAACGGTGAACTGTCGGTGGGACACAGCTACGTCAGCGCCGGCGACCTGCCGCCCGTGGATACGTCGCGCGTTGGTACGCTGGGCGCCGATCTCGTTCTCGAGAACGGACGCTGGCGCATTGCACGCATCCTCACCACCGAGAGCTGGAACCCCGGCCTCGGCGCGCCGCTCGACCGACCGGGATTGCGCGTGAAGGCCGGCGACTATCTGCTTGCCGTGAATGGTGAACCGCTCACGGCCAACGATGATCCCTATCGTTTGCTTGACGGCACCGCCGACCGGCAGACCACACTGCTCATCAACTCGCGGCCCAGCACCGACAGCGCGTGGAGCATCACGGTGGTGCCCGCGGGCAACGAGAACGCCTTGCGTCAGCGCGCCTGGGTGGAAGACAATCGCCGCAAGGTCGATTCACTGTCCAAGGGACGTCTCGCCTACGCCTGGATTCCCAACACCAGCGCGCCGGGCACCACCAGCTTCGATCGCTACGTGTTTGCCCAGCAGGATCGGCAGGGTGCGGTCATCGACGAGCGCTACAATGGCGGCGGGTCACTCGACGACTACATGGTGGACTACCTCACGCGCAGTCTGCGTGGGGCGCTCACCAATCATGTGCCGGGTGGCAGTCCGTCCGCGCTGCCGCAGGGCGTGCTGGGTCCCAAAGCGCTCATCGTGAATGAGCGCGCGGGCAGCGGCGGCGACTACTTCCCCTGGGCGTTCCGGCAACAGAAGGCCGGCGTGATTGTTGGCACGCGCACCTGGGGCGGTCTGGTGAGTGCCGCGTCGCACTACCCCATGGTCAACGGACTCAGTGTCACTGCGCCGGTCATTCGCGTCTTCGATCCCGTCAACAACCAGTGGATCGCCGAGAATGAGGGCGTGGCGCCAGACATCGAGGTGATTGTGGACGAGAAGAGCGCAGCCGCCGGACGAGATCCGCAGTTGGAGCGTGCGGTGAGTGAAGTGCTCAAGGCAGTCGATGCGCAGGGTGTGCGGCGCATCACGCCGCCGCCCATGACACGCCCCGCACGGCGGCGCTGAGTGCTGGTTGGCGCGTAGGAGCCATCGCGGCGTACGAGGCGAACTATCCGTTCTGCTCGTACGCCGCGCGCAGCAACTGCTCCACTTCAGCAGTAATGTCCGATACGGTTTGCAGCGACAATTTGTGCGTGGCCTGTCCAGGCGCCGCGGACTCAACCAACAGGGTTGACCGCGGCGCCTTGGTGTATCGAAGCCCGACATCCACCCGCGTCCTGGTTGCCGCAGCCACCGCCACGAACTGGCGCGCGCGCACGAACGGGATGTAGGTGGCGCGCCCCTCGACCACAACGTCGGGGCCCAGCGCGGTGAGCAAGGCCTGCAGTCGATCATACACGGGACGCAGCGCAGCCTTGGCGCCGTCGTACTGCTGCGCCACGTATTCGTCTACCGTGGGCGCCCTCCACCCCGCCGCACGCGCTGCGGCATCGGCAATGGCCCACTGCGAGTTCTGCAGCACACCATGCGTGCTCTTGAGCCAGCGACGCACGGCGTTCTGATCGAGTGCGTCGAGTCCGCTGGCTTGCACCAGCGTCACCCATTCCTCGAGCGTCTTGCCGGTACGCTCGTGCATACTGGCCGTGACGGCCTGCATCATGTCCTTGGGGCTCTTGGGGCTTTTGGGGCGCATCACGATCCTCGGGGCAGTGGGTCGCACTAGTCTAGCGCCCGCGCACCACCTCGCGCACGCAGTCCACAAAGGCCTCGGCCACCGCGCTGCGCTGCGCCCCACGTCGCCACACGGCCACGATCTCGCGGTGCAGCGTGTGGTCTGCGAGCGGCACGTACGCGCACTGCGGTGTGTTGTGCCGAGCGGCAGCCATGGCCGGCACAATGGACAGCCCCACCTCCGCACCCACCAACTCGAGCACGGTAGCCAGTTGCGCGCTGCGGCACACCACCGACGGCAGCACCTGCTGACGGCTGCAGAAGCCGGCCACCTGTTCGCCCAGACAGTGCGCCGGGTCGAGTGTCACCGCCGGCGTATCGCGCAGCTGGGCCAGCGTGATGCGCCCCGCGCGCGCGGCCGGATGCGATGCCGGCACCGCCACCACCAGCGCGTCGCTGCCCAGTGACTCGATCGCGACATGCTCAAACGGATAGGGCTGCGCCGCGATGAGCACATCGAGCTCGCCCTCGTGCAGCAGGCGCGCCAACACGGCGCTGTAGTCTTCTCGCAGCTCCACGCGAGTCGCCGCATTGCGCACCTGCATGCGCCGGAGGGCGGCCGGCAACACATAGGGCGCCACCGTCGGAATGGCGCCCACGCGCAGCGTATCAGGGCCGTCCAGACCCTCCCGCCGCACCGCGTCCTCCGTCTCGCGCAGCTCGTCGAGCAGACGCCGGGCCCGCGGATACAGCGCGCGCCCGGCATCCGTCAACGTCACGCCACGCCCATGGCGATCGAAGAGTTCGACGCCAAGGTGCCGTTCGAGGCGCTGGATCTGGGCCGTCAGCGATGGCTGCGACAGACCCAGTTGGGAGGCGGCACGGCTCAGAGCACCGGAGTCGGCCGTTTCGAGGAAGGCGCGCAGAAGTGTGCTGTCCATACCAGATAAAGCTATAGCAACTATCTATGCCAAGTATAGACCAAAGCCCATTGCTGACTATGGCTGGAATCCCTAACGTTCAACGGCTGACCCGGTCCATGGACCGGCCCCCCTATTTCTGCAGGACCCATCCACGCAGCACGTACGGAGACGGACCGATGGAAGGACACAAGAGCGAAACCGGTGGCAAGTGCCCCGTGATGCATGGCCATGGCGCGCCGGCGCGCGCGACCTCCATGGCGGGTCGCGGTAACCGCGACTGGTGGCCCAACGCGCTCAACCTCGGCATTCTGCGTCAGCACTCGTCACTGTCGAATCCCCTGCCCGGTTTTTCGTACCGCGAGGCGCTCAAGGATCTCGACGTCGAGGCGCTCAAGGCCGATCTGGTGCAGCTCCAGACGGACTCCAAGGACTGGTGGCCGGCCGACTACGGGCACTATGGCCCGTTCTTCGTGCGCATGGCCTGGCACAGCGCGGGCACGTATCGCACGGCCGACGGCCGCGGCGGCGCCGGCAGTGGCACGCAGCGTTTTGCGCCGCTCAACAGCTGGCCGGACAACGGCAATCTCGACAAGGCCCGCCGTCTCCTGTGGCCCATCAAGCAGAAGTACGGCAACAAGATTTCGTGGGCGGATCTGATGATCCTTGCCGCCGACGTGGGCATGGAAACGATGGGCTTCAAGCCCTTCGGCTTCGGCTTCGGTCGTGAGGATGTCTGGGAGCCCGAGCAGGACATTTATTGGGGCAGCGAGGGCGAGTGGCTCGCCACCAGCGAGAAGGAAAACAGCCGCTACTCCGGTGACCGCGAGCTCGAGAACCCGCTGGCCGCCGTGCAGATGGGCCTCATCTACGTGAACCCTGAAGGTCCCGACGGCAAGCCCGACCCGATGGCCTCGGCGCGCGACATTCGCGAGACGTTTGCGCGCATGGCCATGAACGACGAGGAGACGGTGGCCCTTGTGGCCGGCGGTCACACCTTCGGCAAGATGCACGGTGCCGGTGACACGGCGCTCGTTGGCCCCGAGCCCGAAGGCGCCCCCATTGAAGCCATGGGCTTCGGGTGGCTCAACAGCTTCGGCAGCGGCAAGGGTGAGCACACCACCACGTCGGGTCTCGAAGGCGCGTGGACACCCAACCCCATCAAGTGGGACAACGGCTACTTCGACACGCTCTTCGGCTTTGAGTGGGAGCTCACCAAGAGTCCGGCCGGCGCGCACATCTGGGAGCCCACCGACAAGGAGGCCTCGCTCGTTGTGCCGGACGCGCACGTGCCGGGCAAGAAGGTGCGGCCCGCCATGTCCACGGCCGACATCGCACTGCGCACCGACCCCAAGTATCTCGAGATCTCCAAGCGTTTCCACGCCAACCCGCAGGAATTCCACGACGCCTTTGCGCGCGCGTGGTTCAAGCTCACGCACCGTGACATGGGCCCGAAGGCCCGCTACCTCGGCCCGCTCGTGCCGCAGGAAGACCTGCTGTGGCAGGACCCGATTCCGGCCGTGAATCACCCGCTCATCGACGCGCAGGACATCGATGCGCTCAAGAGCAAGATTCTGGCCTCGGGTCTGTCCATCTCGCACCTCGTGTACGTGGCGTGGTCAGCGGCGTCCACCTTCCGCGGCTCCGACAAGCGCGGGGGCGCCAATGGTGCGCGCATCCGTCTCAATCCGGCGCGCAACTGGGAGGTCAACCAGCCGGCCAAGCTGGCCAAGGCGCTCGAGATCTACGAGACCATCCAGGCCGAATTCAACGCGTCGGCCACCGGCGGCAAGAAGGTCTCGCTGGCCGATCTCATCGTGCTTGGCGGCGCGGCAGCCATTGAGCAGGCGGCCGAACGCGCGGGCTTTGTGGTGAGCGTGCCCTTCACGCCGGGCCGCATGGATGCCTCGCAGGAGCAGACCGACGTGGCGTCGTATGCGGTGCTCGAGCCGCAGGCTGATGGCTTCCGCAACTATCAGAAGGCCCGGTACACCACCTCGCCGGAAGAACTGCTGGTGGACAAGGCGCAGCTGCTCACGCTCACTGCGCCCGAGATGACCGTGCTGGTAGGTGGCCTGCGCGTGCTCGGCGCCAACTACGCCGCGGCCAAGCACGGCGTGTTCACCGATCGTCCGGAGACGCTGAGCAACGACTTCTTCGTCAACCTGCTCGACATGGGCACGGCGTGGAAGCCGGTAGCGCCTGGCGCCGACGTGTACGAAGGCCGCGATCGCAGCACGGGGGACGTGAAGTGGACGGCCACGCGCGTCGATCTCATCTTCGGCTCCAACTCGGAACTGCGCGCGCTGTCCGAGGTGTATGCGCAGAACGACAGCAAGCAGAAGTTCGTGTCGGACTTCGTGGCGGCGTGGACGAAGGTGATGGAGCTCGATCGCTTCTGATCTTCCGGAGGATCGGAGAACAGACGGTGTGAGGATCGGAGGATCCGGGGATTGGAGGGGCGGGCGGCGAGGGACCTCATGGCGAGTGTCCCTCGCCGCCCGCCTCTCCTATCCTCAAATCCTCCGATCCTCACACCGTCTGTTTTGATGCAAAGATCCTGCTCCGACTAGAATACGGGGATGCCCCCACGCGTAATCGTCATCGGCGCAGGCGCCGCCGGCACCATGGCCGCCATCTTCGCCGCCACCCACGGCGCGCATACGACACTGATCGAACGCACCCGTGACGGCGGCCGCAAGATCCTCATCAGCGGGGGCGGTCGCTGCAATGTGCTGCCTGCACGCCTCGACGAATCGCGGTTCGTGACGGACTCATCGCCCAACACACTGCGCAAGATGCTGCGCGCCTGGCCGCTGGCCGAGCAGCGGGCGTTCTTCGAGAACGAAGTCGGTATTGAACTCGAGGAGGAGGTCGAATCGGCCAAACTGTTCCCCGCTTCGCACCGCGCGCGCGATGTGCGCGATGGGTTGCTGGCGCTGGCGGTCCGACGCGGCGTGCAGTTGCGCATGGAGACCACGGTCACGGACATCGTGCCGGCGGACTCTCAGGTCGATGGCGCGCGCTGGGCCGTTCACACCACCGAAGATGCCCCCCTGCATGCCGATGCCGTCATCGTGGCCACTGGCGGCTTGTCGGTACCGGCCACCGGAAGCGACGGTGCGGGTCTTGGCATGCTCCAGCGCCTCGGCCATGTGCTGCATCCCACCTACGCGGCGCTTACGCCCATCACATCAAACGATGCCCGCTTCGCGGACCTGTCGGGCATTTCGTTCGCGGTGGCGCTCGACGCGCGGGGAGGCGGGCATAGCGCGTCGGCACGTGGCGGATTTCTCTTCACCCATCGTGGCTACAGCGGACCAGCCGCACTGAACGTGTCGCACGTCCTGGTGCGTTCGCGTCAGTCACACACGGAACCGCCCGCGTCCCTGCGCGTGCAATGGACCGCGCTCGATGCCGACGCGTGGGAATCGCGCCTGCTTGCACGTGACGGGGGCAGCAGCACACGACAGGTCAACACGCTGTTGCGTGCGGAGTTGCCGGATCGCCTGGCCACCGTGCTGCTGACGGAGGCGCGTGTGGAACCCACACGCACACTCGCCGAGCTCACCCGCGATGAACGGCGTCGCCTTGTCGACACCCTGGTGCAGGGCGCGCTGCCGTGGAACGGCGATGAAGGCTACAAGAAGGCCGAAGTCACCGGAGGCGGCGTTTCATTGGCCGAGGTGGACCCGCGCAGCATGCAGAGCAAGCGTCACGCGGGCCTCTTTCTCTGCGGGGAAGTCCTCGACGCCTTCGGCCCGATCGGTGGCTACAACTTCTTCTGGGCCTGGGCCACGGGACGCGCCGCCGGCACGGCCGCCGCAAGCGCTTCGTCATCACCCACCGCAACCGTCTGACCGGGCGCCGCACCGTAACGCCGCTCGCGCTTCGCGTAGTCGGCAAAGACCGTATCGAGATGTTCGGTGGTCAGATCGGGGAACGGCACGTCGAGGAACGCGAGCTCGGCGTACGCGCACTCCCAGAGCAGGAAGTCTGACAGACGACGCTCGCCGCCTGTGCGCACCAGCAAGTCCACCGGCGGCAGCAGCGACTGAGCGGGTGTGGCCGCATCCAACGTGACCATCGAGTCGTTCACAGCGCTCTGCGCGAAGGCCTCGGCAATGGCTGCGCGGCTCGAGTAGTCAATGGCCACACGCAAATGCATGCGGGTGCCGTGCGCGGTGCGCGCCTCGGCGTGGGCGATGGCCTGCACCAGCGCTGCCGGCAAACGATCGCGCCGCCCGAAGATGCTGAGCCGAATCCCGTGCTGCAGCAAGTCGGCCAACTGCGACTCGAGGTGCGACGCAAAGAGCTCCAGCAGAAAGCCCACCTCTTCGCGAGGCCGCTTCCAGTTGTCACTGGAGAACGCATACAGCGAGAGATGGTCCACGCCCAGGCGCGCGCAGTGCGCCACCACTTCGCGCGCCGTGCGCGCGCCGCGTGCATGCCCCATCCAGCGCGGCCGTCCGCGACTCGATGCCCAACGACCATTGCCGTCCATGATGACGGCCACGTGTGATGGCACCAGCGTGCGCGGGGTCATGCGCCTCCGACCTGTTTGATGAGGGCTTCCATGTGGGCGAGATAGCGCTCGAGCGCCGCGCGTCCGTCGGCGGTGAGCCGGTAGACGGTGCGTGGAATGCGGCCGTCGAACCCCTTGTCACAGGTCACGTATCCGGCCTCCTCGAGCTTGCGGGCATGCACCGACACATTGCCGTCGGATGCTTCCAGTAGACTCTTGAGCTCGTTGAAGGTCAACGATTCGTGGACGGCGAGGGCACTCACGATGGCCAGGCGCATGCGCTCGTGAATGACCCGATCGAGTGCGATGGGAATGGCCATGTTGCCCTCCACGGACGTCAACGCGGCCGCTGGTTCCGGTGTCGTGGCGCGGGGACCCGCGCTCTGTGCGGTGCTGGCGTCGCGAGTGCGGGCCGCAGCGGCGGGGCGCTTAGCCACCGTGCCGCCGAGCGATATGTGCGCCAAAGCCGATCTGGAGACCACCAAAGCCGAGCGCCATCATCAGGTTACCGTCGAGGGAAGGCCACCACAGGGCCACCGCGCCAAGGGCCATGAACGCGAGTCCCATGACGGGGACGGCGCGAATGGAATAGGCACCGGCTGTGGTCACACCCAGGCCGTACAGCAGGAGCCAGACGCCTGGCAACAGCGGATGGGCCGCGCGATCGACCAGTCCGGGCCTGGAGGGCTCCAGCAGGGCCAGCGTGAGCACGGCGCCAACGGCCACCGCCGGCCAGAAGCCCAACAGGAATTTCCGGAGCGGCGTGGTGAGCTGCAGGCTCCCCCCGTCAACGAGGCGTCGGCGCATCTTGCGTTGCATGGCCAGTCCACCGGCCGTCACCGCCACCACTGCCGCGCCAAGCCAGGTGAGCAGCCACGCCATCGGAGTCGTCGAACTGGAGGCCAGCCATGCCGCCGCCAGCGCGACGCCACCCACTCCAACGAGGCCCCAGCCGGGCACGTCGGTGAACGCTGCCGCGCCCTCCATGGTCCGGCGGATGTAGGACAGGTCCTGGAGCGCACGCTGATGCAGGGCCGGCGGCTCGCCGGAAGTGGGGCTCATGTGTTGGAGTATCTCCGGACGGGACTTGCTCGTCAAGTGCTTTGCAGTGTAAAGTGAAGAACCATCTTCCCACGAGCGTCCGCATGTCCCGTCTACTCCCCCGACTTCGTGCCGCGCTGGGTACCGCCGCCACCTGGGCCATCGCTTGGGCTGGCGCCGGCCTGTCCATTGGTGTGCTCAGCGTGCTGGCCCCTGCCCTGCCAGTAGGCTGGTTCTTTGAAGTGTTCGACGCACCGCTGCCGGCGCTTGCCATACCAGGGTTTGTCGCTGGGCTGTGCTACGCGCTGGTGGTGAGCGTCGCCGGCCGGAGGCGACCGCTGCGTGAGATCGGCCTGGGAGAAGTGGCGCTCTGGGGTGTCGGAGGCGGCATGTTGCTCAGCGCCATTCCGGGGCTTGCACTCTTGGACACTGGTCCGAGCGGGGCGCCCGATGCCGACTGGCGGATGCCGGCCGCGATTGCGGTGCTCATCACGTTCAGTGTGGCCTCTGCCGTTGGCTCATTTGCTCTTGCCAGACGGGCCGCGCGTGCCGACGAACGCCAGTTGCGCGAACGACTCGTTGATGTGCTGACCGACACTGCTGCGTCATCGCCGGCGCTGCTTCCCGCTCATGGCAGCGTGAGTCCCAACTTCGACGACAACCAGCGCACACGCGAATCGAGTGCAGCGCGCGGCAGGCCGTGACCCGACTCGTACCACTCGACGGTCTTGGGTGACGTGATGGCGCTGTGAAGCGCCTCTGCCGCCTTAGGTGGGACCAACTGGTCGTTCCGTCCGTTCTGCAACAGCACGGGCGTGCGCGTGATATGCGCCGTGAACCGCAGCGGCTCTATGGGCCACATCGCCTGCAGCCAGCGTGTGCGGACGTCGGCACCGAGTGATGTCAGTGGCCCAGTCGGTGTGCCATCCTCGCTCAGGAAGTGTGATACCAGTCCGCCGTCTGCCACGAACAGCACCGCGGCAGCCAGTCGCGGTTCGGCGGCCACGAACAACGTGCCCATGGCGCCGCCGTAGCTGCCGCCAATGAATCCCACGCGTGTGGAGTCCACCTGCTCATGCGCTACCAGCACATCCACGGCGCGTCGCAAATCGCGAATGAGTTGCACCTGCTCACTGCTGTCTCGCGGCGTGAAGTCGGGCATGCCACCGCGCCGTACCCAGGGCGCATCAATGGCCAGCACCACGGCACCACCGCGCGCGAGGGCGCGGCCTTGGGACTGCAGCGCACTCGCGGCCGTGCCGGGTAGCCCGTGGAGTACCACCACGCCGGCCCGAGATCGCGCGGCACCGCGCGGTCTGAACATCATTCCACTTACGCGACCGCCATCGGGACTCGCGTAGCTGATGACGAATTGTTCGAACGCCGAGTCGCTTCCGGTGACTGATGCCTGCTGCACATCGAGCGCCGCGCGTCGGTCATAGTCAAACAGCGTGAGTGGCGCGGCCTTAACCGGCGGCTGTGCTCGCAGCACGCTGTCGGACGGACCACGCGCTGCGCCATGAAACACGACCATGGTACACAGCAGGCAGCCCGCCCAGGTGTTGATGTGCATGCACTCCTCGATCGCGCAGCGGGGATGGACAACCCTAAAAGGTATACCTTATGACCCCACTGCGTCGATCAGGGTTTCCTGCGGGACTTCGGCGGCGGCGTGCCGGGCGGCGTGGAGGGCGGCGTGCCGTGCAACGCCCCGGCGCCGACGTATTCGCGCAGATGCCGGCCGGTGAGTGAGCCCGTGTCGTTTGCGGCGCGCGCGACCAAGTCCGCCGGCGTGCCCTCGAACACCACACGACCGCCATCATGTCCCGCGCCGGGCCCCATGTCGATGAGCCAGTCGGCGTGCGCCATGACAGCGAGATGATGCTCGATGACAATCACCGACTTGCCGCTGTCCACCAGACGGTCCAGCAGCGCGAGCAGATGCTGCAGGTCGGCGAGATGCAGACCCGTGGTGGGTTCGTCGAGCACATAGACCGACGCGTCGGTTCCCATGTGCGTGGCCAGCTTGAGACGCTGGCGTTCACCGCCGGACAACGTGGTGAGTGGCTGCCCGAGGCGGATGTACCCAAGGCCCACATCGACGAGCCGCTGCAGAATGGCCGCCGCGGCCGGCGTGCGCGCGTCGCCGTCGCTGAAAAAGTCGAGCGCCTCGTCAACCGACAGATCGAAGACATCGGCGATGTTCTTGCCTGCCAGACGATAGGCCAGCACCGAGGCCTGAAAGCGTCGCCCCGCACAGTCTTCGCAGGGTGAACTCACACCCGCCATCATGCCAAGGTCCGTGTAGATCACGCCGGCGCCGTTGCAGGTCGGACAGGCACCTTCCGAGTTGGCGCTGAACAGCGCCGGCTTCACCCCATTGGCCTTTGCAAAGGCCTTGCGAATGGGCTCGAGCGCATCGGTGTAGGTGGCGGGGTTGCTGCGCCGTGACCCCTTGATGGCGCTCTGGTCCACGGTCACCACACCGTTCTGGCCGCTCACCGATCCATGAATGAGCGAACTCTTGCCCGAGCCGGCCACACCGGTCACCACCACCAGCACGCCCAGCGGAATGTCCACGTTGACATGCTGCAGGTTGTGCGTGTGCGCATCCCGCACCTTGAGCGCCCCGGTGGATCGGCGGACCGTGGGTTTGAGCTGCGCGCGGGTCTCGAGGTGCCGACCGGTCAGCGTTCCACTCTGCTTGAGCGCTTCCACCGTGCCCTGAAACACCACCTGCCCACCGGACGTGCCAGCGCCGGGGCCCAGTTCGACCACGGTGTCGGCAATGGCAATGGTCTCGGGCTTGTGCTCCACCACCAGTACGGTATTGCCCTGGTCGCGCAGCCGCAGCAGCAGCGCGTTCATGCGCTGGATGTCGTGCGGATGCAGACCAATGGACGGCTCGTCGAACACGTAGGTGACGTCAGTGAGCGCCGACCCCAGATGGCGGATCATCTTGGTCCGCTGCGCTTCGCCGCCTGACAACGTGCCCGACGCGCGGTCGAGACTGAGATAGCCGAGCCCCACTTCCACGAAGCAGTCCAGCGTGTGCTGCAGCTTGGCCAGCAGCGGCGCGACGCTCGGCTCCCGCAGACTGCGCACCCACTCGGCGAGGTCGCTGATCTGCATGGCACAGACATCGGCCATGTTGTGCGCACCGATCCGTGAGCTGCGCGCGCTGTCGTTGAGCCGCGTCCCCTGACAGTCCGGGCAGGTGGTGAAGGTGACGGCGCGTTCCACGAAGGCACGGATGTGGGGCTGCATGGCCTCCACGTCCTTCGAAAGGAAGGACTTCTGGATGCGCGGAAGGAGTCCCTCGTAGGTGAGGTTGGCGCCGGCCACCTTCACCTTCATCGGCTCCTGATGCAGCAGGAGATCGAGCTCCTTCTTGTTGTAGCGCGCGATGGGCTTGCTGATGTCGAGGCCCGCCGCTTCGAACATGCGAGCCTGCCAGCCCTCTGCAGTGTAGCCCGGCACCGTGATGGCGCCTTCGCTCAGCGACTTGCGCGCGTCGTAGAGCTGCGTGCGGTCGATGTCGTTGATGACCCCCATGCCTTCGCAGCGCGGGCACATGCCGCCCAGCACCTCGAAAACCTTCTTCTCGGTCTTGGCGCTGCCCTTCTCCACCGTCATGGTGCCCACGGCGCGCACGGACGGCACGTTGAAGGAGTAGGCGTTGGGCGAACCCAGACGTGGTGTGGCAAGACGGCTGAACAGCACGCGCAGCATGGCGTTGGCGTCGGTGGCCGTGCCGACGGTGGAGCGCACATTCGCGCCCATGCGCTCCTGATCCACGATGATGGCCGTGGTCAGTCCATCCAGCGCGTCCACGTCGGGACGCCCGATGGACGGCATGAAGCCCTGCAGAAACGCGCTGTACGTTTCGTTGATGAGCCGCTGCGACTCGGCGGCGATCGTGCCGAAGACCAGCGATGACTTGCCGGAACCCGATACGCCGGCAAAGACGGTGAGTCGCCGCTTGGGCAACTCGAGATCGATGCCGCGCAGGTTGTTCTCGCGGGCGCCGCGAATGCGAATGCGGTCGTGCTGGTCGGCCGGGTGAAGAGTGTCGTCGTGCGCGCGCGGGCTCATGGCAGCGCGTCCAACAGGGCCACGAGCTTGCCGCCCATCATCTTCCAACCATAACGCGCGCCGCCCCAGTTCTGCTTCTGGTCTTCGCGGAAGCCGGACTGCACCAACAGCAGGTGTGTGCCCGTTGCCGTTGGGGTAAGCGTGAAGCTGACCTCGGTGTCGAGCATGGGCACCGTCCAGGCGTAGCGCAGTCGCGTGTGCGGCTCATAGTCGAGCAGACGGCAGTTCACGGTGCCATCCCAGCCTGGATAGGGCTGCGTCTTGAAGGTGAATGCTGTGCCGGGCTGCGTGTCCCAGCCGATGACAGGCAGCAGCCATTCGGCCAACAGTTCCGGGGTGGTGAGCGCACGCCAGACCTTTTCAGGCGGGTGCGGCAGATCGAATTCGAAGGCGAGCGCGTGGGTCTGGTCGGGGGCGGTGGTATCGCGCAGCGTCATCAGTCGAGCGTCTCCAGCAGGCGTTCGAGGCGACCCACGCGATCGAGCCAGAATGCCCGATAGTGCGTCAGCCAGTCAATGAGGGGCTTCATGCCCTTGGGCTCCACACGGTAGAACACCTGGCGACCATCGCGGCGGCCAGTCACGAGACCGGCCTCCTTGAGCACGGCGAGGTGCTGCGACACGGCAGGTTGCGAGATGTCGAATCGAGCCGTGAGATCCTTCACGGCTGCCTCGCCGCGAGTCAGCGACTCGAAGATCGCACGTCGACTCGGATCGGCCAGAGCGGAGAACACTCGGTCTTCGCGTTCAGCGGTGGTGGGCATGGGTCAATCAATAAGCCATCGCTTATGCAATGTCAACAGAGCTTCGCATCGATGGGTGACGGCGATCAGCGCGGCGGCAACGGCGGTAGCCGACGCCGTTGGCGCGCGGCTGCCATGGCAGCAGTTGGGCGCGCAGTGAGTTGCGGCGCCTCCACCTGCTCGCCGCAGCGTTCGCAAACGAGTTGCATGCGGACGATGCCCTCGCAGCCGGCATGCCCATAGGCGATAGGCGGCCCGTCGGGCGCCGCCCAGCGATCGCCCCAGGCGGTAAGAGCAACAATGGCCGGCGTGAGATCCTGCCCCTTCCGGGTCAAGTGGTACTCCAGGTGACCGCTCTCGCCGAGCATGGTCTCCATCAGTCCTTCCTCAACAAAGAGCGCGAGGCGGACCGAGAGGATGTTGGGGGCCACACCGAGCCGCTGTTGGAAATCGGTGAATCGCGTGCAGCCGGCAAAGGCGGCATTGCGGAGAATGAGCAGACTCCAGCGCTCGCCCACCACCTCAAGGGCACGGGCGGCGGAGCAAACCTCACGGTCGTAAGTGCGTCCGAGCATGTCAGAAGCCTAGAACGGACGCTTGCATGACGCTAGCGCAAGTACTAGCATCATGCAAGTAACGAAGACTCCCCCTTGTCCCCGCCCACACCCATGCCCGACATCATCCATCGCCTCGGTACCACCGCGCCACTCGCCACCGTGTACGACGCGCTTGCCACCGTATCGGGCATCGCCGGCTGGTGGACGCGCGCCACCACCGGCACCAGCACTGTTGGTGAACGCATCACCTCGCGCTTCCACGCCCCTGATGGCACGGAAGTCGGCGCCTTTGTTTACGAAGTCCGCGACCTGGTCCCCGGGCAGCGTGTTCGCTGGCACGTCATTGAAGGCCCCGAGGAGTGGGTGGGCACGGATATCGAATTCCACATTGCGCAGGAGGGTGAACACAGCATCGTGCTGTTTGCGCACCGCGGTTGGCGCGAGGCTGTGCCCTTCATGGCGCACTGCAGCATGAAGTGGGCGACCTTTCTGCTCAGTCTGCGCGCCTACGTGGAAACCGGCACCGGCCGTCCCGCGCCCGACGATCTCAAGATCGACAACTGGAACTGACATCCTGCCTGGCGGCACACGGCGGTATCTTTCGCGGCGTCTGCACGCCGCGCCACGCAGTACGGCGCAGCGTGCCCGCCGTCACCCTCTCTGTCGTCCAATGAAGATCTACTCGTGGAACGTCAACGGCCTGCGCTCGGTCATCAACAAGGGCGTGTTTCTTCCCTTCATTGAGGCGCACCGTCCCGACGTGCTCTGCCTGCAGGAAACCAAGTCGGAGCAGAGTCAGGTGGACATCGACCTTCCGGACTACCACGAGTACTGGAACTCGGCGAGCACCAAGGGCTACTCGGGCACGGCCATCTTCTCGCGCACCAAGCCGCTGTCGGTGCAGAACGGCTTCTCGAAGACCATCGCGAAGAAGTACAACCTCGTCGATGACGAAGGCCGCGACAGTGCCAGCGAAGGCCGGGTCATCACGGCCGAATTCGAGCAGTGCTACGTGGTGACGGTGTACACACCAAACGCCAAGGAAGACCTGAGCCGCTTGCCACTGCGTCATGCGCACTGGGACCCGGCGTTTCTCGCGCACTGCAAGGCTCTGGAAAAGAAGAAGCCGGTGGTGTTCTGCGGTGATCTCAATGTCGCGCACACCGAACTCGATCTCGCCAACCCCAAGCCGAACCGGGGGAAGAAGGGCTTCACCGACGAGGAGCGCGCGGGCTTTCAGGCTTTTGTGGACGCGGGCTTTGTGGACACGCTGCGTCTCTTTCGCGAAGGCAATGGGCACTACAGCTGGTGGAGTCACCGCGCCAATGCGCGTGCGCGGAACATCGGTTGGCGCATCGACTACGTGCTGGTGTCCGGCACGCTTCGCAACAAGGTGCGTGCCGCCGACATCCATCCCGAAATCATGGGCAGTGATCATTGCCCGGTGAGCATCACACTCGACATCGCCTGATTCGACGTCGGCGGGTCAGAAGAATTCGTCGAGGCAGCAGTGAAACGCGAGACGGGCGTTGTCAGGCGGCATCACACCATACGCCGACAGCCACGTCTCCTGCAGCTCGGCGCCAAGCTCGGACAGATTGTTCCACAGTATCGCCACGTCCTGATAGGGGTCGGCTACACCCAGTCGGCCCACGTCAAGACAACCGGTCACGCGACCGTCTGCGAGGAAGATGTTGTCGAGCGAGAAGTCGCCATGCGTGACCACCCGCTCGAACGAGAGCGGCAACATGGCCTGCATCTCTGCCCACAGCGCTTCGGCTGACATGCCTGCCCGCGCCTCGTCGAAATCCTCCTCGTCCACAAGACCGGCGGCGAGGCGCTGACGCGCAGCCGCCAAGCGCAACACATGCCCCGCCTCGAAGGGGCAATGCTCCACCGGGAGCGCGTGCAATTGGCGCAGAAACTTTGCGATGCTGTGCACGGCGTCAGCGGCGCGTTCCGGATGTGCCGCCAACCACTCGGCGGCCGCCACGCCAGGCAGCGCGGTTGAAAGCAGCGCGGCGTGGTCGTCATTACGCACAAAATGCAGCACGCGCGGCGCCGGCAGGCGCCTATCAAGCCACGTGAGCCGCAGCATTTCGTGGGTGATGTCGTCGGACACGCTGCCACGACCCGCCTTGAGAAAGCAGTCGGCTCGCCCGGGCGCCGAGAGACGGTGCACCTCGCCCCCCGATTCGCCGGTCGTCACTGGGGTGGCGGTGTATCCGGCCAGACGCGTCCGCAGATCGGCCGGGAGACTGGTGAGGTTGACCGTGACGTCGCTCATGCCACCACAACGGACAGCCAATACGCCGGTTTCACGAGCGCCGTCCGACGTCCTGCTCGAGGGACTATTCCGGTCTGTAGGTGCGCTGCGTGTGCGCACGAACTTCGGCCTCGGTGAACCACACCGGCTTGTACTGCCCTCGGGCAAACATCTCCGCTTGATCGGCATGGTGTGGCGAGGCGGGATTGTCGCTTTGCCCATAGGCCAACACCGAATAGGCTCGCGGCCCTGTGGCACCGAACTCCACGGCCAACACCCATCCGTCGCCGGTGTTGGCGGCGAGTTTGCCGTCGGGCGCACGCTCGTAGCCCAGGACCCGAAAGCAGCCCAGCGCGCCGCTGCAGCCGCCCACGGGCACATCCACCGCACCGCGCCGGACCCGGTGCACCTCGCCCCAGGCCACGTCCGGAGTGCCCCAGCGCGCCTGCACGGTATCGATGGCGGCCAGCATGCTGGAACGCACGAGATCAGGACGACCCAATCCGCGCGGCGTCGTGGCAAGTTGCGCCCAGCGCCATGGCTCGGCGAAGGCGCTATCGCGCGCGGCCGCTGTGTACAGGCGCCACCACGTTTCGAACAGCGTGCTGCCACGACTGTCCGGCGACACGGTGTTGTCCCAGCGCGTCAACAGCCGCGTGGCATTGGCGAGTGCCGGAGTGGTCGAGTCGGCCCGCAGCGCACGAAGCAGGTCGGGCTTCACGCGATCGGCCAGCAGCATGCGATACGAATGTTTGCGCCGCATCACTTCGGCAAGCGACAGCTTGTCGTTGCCACCAACCAGCTGCACGGCTAGTTGACTGCGCAGATCGAACGAGCCGCGCTCCACGTTGGCCGGAAAGCGCGAGGTGTCGAGTACGGCGCGCAGGTTGCCGAAATGCGGTGGATCGTTCTCGTTGTGCACATAGCCGCCGCGTGGATTGAGAAACTGCGGCAGGGAATCGAGTGGCAGCAGTCGCGTCCAGATGTCATTCGACGTGCGAGCGCGCGTGAAGAGGCTGTCGCCGGTGGCCGCATGCGGGAGACTGGGCAGGCTGGCCATCCAGATCGTGAAGATGTTGCCCGCGCGATCCGCATACGTGAGGTTGCTGGTGGCCCGTGCGCGCATCGCCAGTGCTGCCTTCCACTCGCGCAGCGTGCGCGCACGCATCATGGCCAGGAACTGCTGGCCCCCGCGGTACTCGCCAGCCGGACCGGCCCGCACCACGTAGACCGTGCCGGGTGTGCGATGCACCACCGGACCAAGCGGCGTGCTCCACTGCACGCGGGTGCGTGGCTCGAGGCCCGCAGCACCACGCACCAACACGGTGAGTGACTCCACATGCAGGGGCTGCGATGCGCCGTCGAAGACATAGCGCAGACTGTCAGACGGATCGACATCGAGCGCGTACACTTCGTCGAGATCGGTGGCGTTGTTGGTGGTGGCCCAGCCCAGATTGCGGTTGAAGCCGGCAATCACGCCAAAGGGCCCACCAATGCGGAAATCGCCGTAGAAATCGAGTTTCCCCGGCACGGTGACGTGGGCTTCCCAATAGCCGGCCGTCCACGAGAGATGCGGATTGCGCAACAGGATGGCACGCCCCGACGTGGTGCGGCTTGGCGCGAGCGCCCAGGCGTTTGATCCGTCTTCACTGTATGTGGGCTCGTCACGCGCTGGAGACGCCGCTGCCGATAGACTGTCGCTGCGCAGCCTTCGCAGGACGAGGCGCTGCGCCGCCGTCACGTTGGCCTGCCCGATGTCGCCGGCTGCCACGTCATGTCCCGTGAATGCCGGCTCGGCCCAGTCCGGCAGCGCCGCACGGTTGGTACGAATCCAGCGATTCACCCCGTCGGCAAAGCCCTCGTACACCGCACGTGTGTCGGCGTCCAGCAGATGATACGTCTCGCGCACGCGCTGCACGGCCAGCAGCGCGTTCCAATCGCCACTCATGCTGTCTGTGCCAAACACCCGTCCCATCCAGCCCTTGTTGCGCAACAGGACGCGCAGCACACGCTCACCGTAGTCCTCGCTCATGGCGTAGCCCAGTCCCACGCCAATGCCGCGAAAGTTCGCGGCCGTGACGTGTGGTACGCCATACTCGGTGCGACGGATGAGTGGCGTGTTGGAATCCGGCGCTGGCGACGAAGCGGACTGTCCCGATAGCGTGTTTGACGCAACGAGCGCGCTGAGACACAGCGCGAGCAAGGGGATGACGGGTGATGTCATCCCCTAAGTATGCGCCCTGGCCCGTGCTGCGGAATGGCTCAGCGATCGCGCGCTGACTCGCCAGTGGGTGGAGCAGCGCCGGACAGCGTGGAATCGCGGTACACCGCCGCGGCCCCGTGCTGATACACCAGCCGTCCACCCGAGTGGCCCACCGCGTAGCCGGCCCAGAGCAGGGCCAGCGTGCCGAGTGTCGCGGTCAGCCGAGCCCACCGTCCCATCTGGCCGCGCACGAGTCCGACAGCCGCGACCGCCAGCAGGACAAAAGACCCGATGGTGAAGACATCCGCTGCCTCTTCGTGCGTTTCGATGGCTGCGTGCGGCACCACCTCTTCCACGCGGTCCTCCTGATCCTCACCCGTGGATTTGGCGACCACGGCACTCACGGACAACAAGGTTAGCAGCACGACCACCATTCCCCAGCTGCGCGGCACATCCGCACCGCGCGACACCAGCAGCAGCGCGCCGGCTGCAGCCACCGGTGCCAATACCGCGAAAGCCACCGGCATGTGCACCAACGCGGCGTGCAACGGGTCGGGCATGAACGAGGCCAGCATGCGTATCTCCTGTCGTGGAAGCCGTCGGACTCAGATCACCGCCGGTCGTACCATGCATACGTCGGACAGACCAAAGTTTCGTAGGGGATTTCCCCATGCCAGCGTCGGGGGAATGGACGGGCCGCAGTGTGCGCCGTATCGTGGGGGACTTCTGGCAATCAATCCGTCCCATGGAGACCATCGCAATGCCCAAGCGTCCCATCGTCATCATTCACGGCTACAGCGACAAGGGCGAGAGCTTTCGCGGCTGGCGTGACCTTCTCGTCAACCGGCTCGGCTACGACCCGGGTCAGGTGCACATCTGCAGCTATCGTTCGCTCACCAACGAGATCTCGATCAAGGATATCGCCGAGGGCTTCGATCGCGCGCTGCGCCTGCAAACCAGTCTCAAGGAGGGGCAAGCCTTCGATGCCATCGTGCATTCCACGGGCATGCTGGTCATTCGGGCCTGGCTCACCCAGTATGGCGCGGCGCAGTCGCCGCTTCGCAACCTCATCGCATTGGCGCCGGCCACCTTCGGCTCACCGCTCGCGCACAAGGGGCGCAGCTTCATCGGGTCCGTATTCAAGGGCGACAAGAATCTGCTTTCACCGGACTTCATGGAAGCCGGCGATGAGGTGCTGTTCGGCCTCGAACTGGGCAGTCGCTTCACCTGGGATCTCGCGCACCGCGACCTCTTCGGCGACGATCCCTTTTACGGTCCCACCAAGCGCACACCGTACGTGTTTGTGTTCTGTGGCACCAAGTCCTACGGCGGCATCCGCAAGCTCATCAACGAGCCGGGAACGGACGGCACCGTGCGCTGGGCCGGCACGCCGCTCAACTCCCGAAAATTCATCCTCGATCTCACCGAGCGGCGGCGTGAAGCCAATGCGCCGCGTGCCAAGACCGAACCGTTCCGCAACGTCGATATTGATTTCATCCCCATTGAGGGCAAGGATCACGGCAGCATCGTCAAGGATCCTGGCGACTTGCTCATTGATCTCGTGGAGAAGGCCTTGGCCGTGGACAGCGCCGCGAGTTTCGAGCAGTACATGAAAGACGCGCGCAAGCGCACCAAGACGGCACTCGAGGGGCTCACGCCCTATCAGCAGTTCATCATTCGCGCGGTGGACGAACGCGGCGACGCCATTCCCGACTGGAATCTCCAGTTCTTCGTGGGTGACCTGCACAAGCAGCGCTGGAAGGAGTTTGCGGTGGACGTGCATGTCTTCGCACGGGACAAGAGCCTGCGCTGCTTCCACGTCAAGCTTGACGATCTGGGCGATCTCAAGACCGGCACCTTCATGCTCAAGGTCATTGCCACCACCGGCACGGACTTTGTGAGCTACTACGGGACCGGCTCAGAGATGCTCAACGTCGCGCCGGGCACTCCCGGCAAGCGCTGGGATGCCCAGATCATGCTGCAGAATCAGATCGACGCGGACACGACACTCTTCCACCCGTTCACCACCACGCTCATCGAGATCGTGCTCAACCGCGAGCCCATGCCACTGGACTACACGCTACCCAACGAGATGACGCGCTGGCTCGTGGACTGATGGCGCGAGGCCGCGGCCGCGAGCGCCTGGTGCGCGCCGCCCCCGTCCGAATCGCACAGGCCCGCACGTTGCTGCAACATCTCGAAGCACGATGGATCGGGCGCTTCAGCCAGCTCGACACCGTGCTCGGCCTGCTTTCAGTCCAACCACGCCGCCCGCTCGTCCGGGAGCGGGCGGCTCCTTCATCAGGGGCCAGCGCGATAACTGAGGGTGAGCACATCGTTCGTTCCCGCCACGCGATACCGCAAGGTGTAGCCATCGGCGGTTCGTGTCGCGCGATGCTCGAGGGGCCAGACAAACTCGGACGTCATGCGCACAGCGCCCTGCGCATCGAGCTGCACCGTGCCAAAGTCTGTCTCGCGCTGCACCAAGCGGAGCTGCTTTTCCCGCCGGCCGTCCACGTCGCGCACGTTGTACTCCACGTACCGCAACTCCACTTCGTACCGTGGCTGCGCACCGGCGATGAACTTGAGCCGGCCGCTCTCGAGCCACACCTCGTGGTATTCCGGCACTCCATCCCATTCCACGGAGTCGCTGGCGACGAGGATGGGGATATCGCGACCGTCCTGGCGCATGAGGGCATGCACACGAGCGCCAGGCAGCACCTCAACGCGCGCTGATGCGTTCACACCCTCGCTGGCAACACGCACAGTGGTAATGCCGGAGCCCTTTGCGATCAGTCGCCCCGTGGAATCGATGCCCGCAATGAGCGAATCATCGATCGTGTAGCGCACGGTACGTCCCGTCAGTTCGCGGCCGTTGCGACCCACGAGACGCGGCTGGATACTGGCACTATCGCCCTGACCGAGCCGGAACGTGGCCTGACGCAGGTCAATTTGCTCGACGCGATCGGGTTGATCCGCAGGCGGTGGCAGGGGTTCGGTTGCGCGCTCGTCGCAGGCGGCCAGCAAGGTCAGCGCCAAGACTGCCGCAGCGGGTGAACGCAGAAGTTGGTGTGAAGCGAACAGCGTGCTTTTTGACATATGAATGCTCGAGGTGCAGGTGAAGAGGCGCAGCGACTCGTGTGCACACCCTACCTGCCGCCAGCCTCTCCTGTCACACACCGCTCGGCGCACGAGCTCAGCATTTGCCGTGCTCAGCGGCGAATGGCGACCCCAAGCTCCAGCAACCACACCCCTTCCCGGGCTTCGCGAAACAGGTTCCAGGTGGCGCCGGCCCGCAGGCCAAGATTGTTCTGGCCCAGCAGCACTGTCGCCAGTCCCACATGCGGGCCATACGCCCCGTCGGTCACGCCTCCACCGGCGACCCCAATCACGCTGACTCCCGCCGATGGCAGCAGATATGCCCCTCGTGTGAGTTCAAGCGGGAGCGCCGCACCGCCACGCAGGCCGATGCCCAATACACTGTTGGCCAGCAACCGCGGCATGGTACCCACTGCGACATCGGCAGACAGCCGACCCGGCTTCCACTGTGTCCACTGGACACCAAGCGTGTAAAGCTCGCGGGCCGTTTCGCCGTACGCGGCGGGTATGCCGACCGACACACTGAGCAGATACGGCGATCCGCTGCCGCCCGCCTGCGTAGTTTGCGACAACGCCAGATTGGCGCTCATGGCCAATCCCATCACCAGCCCAACAAGACGTGGAAGAGGGTGCATCATACCTTGAGCCGATCCCGTCGATAGCGTTGGCGAAGGCTGCCCAGCATCCACATGGCATGCTTGAGCAAGAACACAATGAGTTTGAATCGCTTCCCCGGGACGCAGACCACCGCCCCTTTTCGCGCAACCTGCGCCAGACTCTCATCGACCACGCGGTCAGCCGACAGCCAGGCCCATGACGGAATGCCCTTGCGGCCACTGCCCAGGCGATCGTGGAACTCCGTATACGTGAAGCCCGGACACAGCGCCTGCACGGACACACCACTGTCCACAAGCTCGGTCGCCAGCGCTTCACAGTACACGCGTTGATAGGCCTTGGTGGCGTTGTAGTTCACATTGCCGGCCGTTGGCGACCAACTGGCCACGCTGGCCACCACGATGATCGTGCCCGCGCCACGTGCCACCATACCGGGTACCACCGCACTCACCAGCTCGTGGGTGGCTTGCACATGCAGACGCAGCATGCGCCGTTGCTTGTCAGGATCCGCGGTGATGATGGTGCCGCGGGTTCCGAATCCGGCATTGCTCACCAGCACCATCTGCCGCCCCGTTGTGCCATTCGACTCCACCCGCAATCGCTCGGCCAGCCGCGCAATGTCCTCGTCCGTGGAGAGGTCGGCCACAAAGGCCTCCGCCTGCACGGACCACTCGGCCTGCAATGCCTGGCACACGTCGCGCAGTCGCTCCGCATCACGCGCCACCAGCAGGAGATCATGGCCGGCCGCAGCAAGTCGCTGCGCAAATACGTGACCAATGCCGGCGGTGGCGCCGGTCACCACCGCGAGAGAACGGGAGTTGGGCATGGCGGGAAAGTACGGAGCGGCGCGGCGTACCGACAGCAGCCGCGCGTCGCTCAGCGCATCGCTCAGCGCGTCCGCTTGTGCAGCGGCTCTTTGCGCGAGCCGTGCATGGCGTACACGGACGCCGCTTCGGCCCGCGCCGCGAGACTGCGGCGTACGGCGTGCACACGATCGCGCGCTTCGCGATATGCCGAAGCGTGATCCACGATCGGCCACGGATAGTCGAGTCCGAGACGCAAACCGGTCATTCCGGCCATCAGGGCCGGCATCTCGTGTGGGGCATGCACAAAGTCCACCGGTACCGATTCCAGCTCCGGTACCCAATGCCGGATGAAGGCCCCGTCGGGGTCGTGCTCCAGCCCCTGCTTGTAGGGATTGTAGATGCGGACGGTGTTGATGCCCGTCGTGCCCGACTGCATCTGGAACTGCGAGTAGTGAATACCCGGCTCGTAGTCCAGAAAGTGCGGCGCCAGTGCCTTGGATGTGGCCTGCCACGGCAACCAGAGATGATACGAGGCAAAGGACACGAGCATCGCGCGCATGCGGAAGTTGATCCAGCCATGCGCGCGCAGGGCCCGCATGCAGGCATCGACGAACGGATAGCCCGTGCGACCCTCAATCCACGCATCCAGTCGTGCGCCGTCGGGTTCTTCGGAGCGGAGGCCCTGATAGGCGCGTGAGAACTCCTCGTACTCGATGCGTGGCTCATCTTCGAGTTTCTGCATGAAGTGATCACGCCAGGCCAGTCGGGCCGTGAACGACTGGAGCGAGGCCAGCCATGCCGCGTGGCCCGGCCGATCGTCTAGCAACTCCGCGCGTCGTCGCTGCGCCGCCTGCCACGCTTGCCTGCCGGACATGGTGCCAAACGCGAGATGCGCACTGACTCGAGAGCAGGCGGAGAAGGCTGACACCGGTGATGACATCGCGCGACGATAGTCTTCACCGCGCGCCGTGAGAAAGCTGTGCAGGGTTTCGCGCGCGGCACGTTCTCCGGCCGCGGATTGCACTGGCCGCGTGGAGGCATTCTGCACGCCGAGTGATGCCGGCGTGGGAACGACACCGGCTTCCGGTGCTGCCTTCCCATCCGGTGCCTGAAACCAGGGAAGTGCCGCAAACTGCTGCGGTGGATTGGCCACCGGCGCTCGTACAAAGGCCTCCCAACGCTCAGCCCAGCCATCACGCGAGTCCAGCCGCCGTATCACACCACTCCCCGGCAATTCGCGAAACGGGAGTCCGCGGGCTCTGGCCCAGGCGCGCACGCGGCGATCGCGGGCGTAGCTGAGCGCATTGCCGGTTTCCTCATGCGCCCACACGCACTCGGCGCCGACCTCCTGCACGACCTGCTCCATCACGGCCGGGAGTTCTCCCGTGCGAATGAGCAACGCACCACCGCGTTTGACGAGACGCTGCCGCAGTTCCGTCAGTGCGTCCGAAATGAAGCGGAAATGCTGCACATCATGATCCGGTGCGCGCACCATGCTGGGCTCGAACACATAGAGCGCTACCACCGGGCCCTGACGTGCCGCAGCGGCAAACGGTGCGTGGTCATGGAGGCGCAGGTCGCGCTTCAACCAAACAAGTTGGACAGCCATGCTGTGCCAACGGGGCAAGGGCGCGGATGGTTCACCGCCGGCCTCTCTCGCCACAACGAAGATGTAGCCACCCCCACGGCTTGCGGCAAGGACCCGGGGGCATGGTACTGTCGGTGCCGTTGTTCACCCACACCGGAGCGCAACCATGAGCACACTTCCCCCGGCCATCCTGTCCGGCTCTCGGTCGCCGTCGTCAACAGGTTTGGACGCTGACGTCATCATCGTTGGTGCTGGCCCGACCGGACTCACCCTCGCCGCCGAATTGGCCATTGCCAAAGTGAACGTCCTCGTGCTCGAGCGTCGGGCCAGTCAGGATCTCGACGGGTCGCGCGCCGGCGGCCTGCACGCCCGTACCCTCGAGCTGCTCGAGACCCGCGGCGCGCTCGCGCCGTTCCTGGCCGCAGGTGCGCCCGCGCAGATCGTGGGCTTTGCCTGGATGCCACTCGACATCAGCGACTTCCCCACGCGACACCCGTACGGCCTGGCGCTTTCACAGCAGGATATTGAGCGACAGCTGCTTGCCTGGGCGACGAAATGCGGGGTCAGCATTCGTCGGAATACCGTGGTGGCGCAGCTCATGCAGGACGAGCATGCGGTAACGGTGCCGCTTGACGACGGCGAGGTGCTCCGCGGCGCGTGGGTCGTGGGCTGCGACGGTGCGCACAGTGTGGTGCGCCGTGCGGCCGGTATGGCCTTCGAGGGATCGCCACCAAGCATCTGTCACATACTGGCCGAGCTGCGCCTGCGTGAGACGCCGGCGTGGGGACTGAAGCGCGACGTGCTGGGCATCCATGCCATCGGTCCATTGCCCGAGACGGGCGGCGGCGCCTCCAATGCGGTACCCGGCACCGTTCGCGCTCGTGTGATGCTCACGGAAGCCGGCGTCGAACGTCGCACGGCACCGACATTGGACGAGGTGTGTCAGCGCCTGCGTGAGGTGTACGGCCAGGACTTCGGCGCACACGATGCCAGCTGGTTGTCATGGTTCACGGACGCCGCGCGTCAGGCATCGCCGTATCGCGTGGGGCGCCTGCTGGTCGCTGGCGATGCGGCGCATGTGCATTACCCCACCGGTGGCCAGGGACTCAACCTGGGCATGCAAGACGCCTTCAATCTGGGTTGGAAGCTCGCGCAGGTGGTGCGTGGCATCTCCGATGAGACGCTACTCGACAGCTACCAGCGCGAGCGCCATCCGGTGGCGGCCCGCGTGCTGCAGAACACCCGCGCGCAGTCCGCCCTGCTGCGTACGGACGCGCAAACCGAGGCGCTGCGTGAGAGCGTCGCGTCGTGGCTTGTCATGAACGAACCCCGGGTGGCAGTGGCGGCCATGCTTGCCGGACTCGATGTGCACTACGATCTGGGCCATGGGCATCCCCTGCTCGGTCGCCGCATTCCGGATCTGCGGCTTCACACGGCCGATGGTCCAACGCACATCGCCACGCTGCTGCATGATGCCCGCCCGCTGCTCATCGACCTGGGCGTGCAAGACAGCATCGACATCGGACCGTGGACGCAGCACGTGCGCATGATCAATGCCGAGTGCCGGGAACGCTGGGTGCTTCCGGTCATCGGTGAAGTGACACCACCACGTGGACTCCTCGTGCGACCGGACGGGCATGTCGCCTGGGTCAGCGAGGGCGGGACATCCGGGCTCGCTGAGGCGTTGGTGCAGTGGCACGGCTGCACCGTAAACACGACACCGCTTGCCGCGTCGAAAGATGGACATAGTTTCATGTCGGAAATTCCAATTCCCAGTAACCCTCCCCTCGCGACATGATGATGCGCTCTCACCTTGTTCTGTTTGCGGCCGTCGCACTTGGCGGTATGCCGTCCGTTTCAAGTGCTCAAAGTCTCGGTGAACGACTCAAGCAGCGCGCAGCCGAGCGCGCCAAACAACGCGGCGAAGACGCACTCAACCGCAAGACCGACGAAGCGGTCGACAAGGCCATCGACGGCAGCGTGAACGTGGTCAAATGCGTGGTGACCGACACGGAGTGCATCAGCAAGGCGCGTGACGAGGGCCGCACCGTGGTGCGGACCGACAAGGCAGGCAAGACCATCCCGGCGGATGTGGCGGTTGAGAAGAACGCGGCCAAGAAGGCCGCGGAGGCCGCCGATTCGGAAACCGAGGCGACTGCTCGGCCTGCACCGCGACGTCCGGCTGCGGCATCGGCCTGGGCCAACTACGACTTCGTGCCCGGTGAAAAGCCGCTCGTCGTCACCGACTTCAGCAAGGACGTCGTCGGTGATTTTCCGCGCGCCCTCGAGGCCGTGGGTGGCAACTGGGAGATTGTGGAGATCGAAGGCGAACGCTGGGTGCGCGGCAACGGCAAGCCCAATGAGTTTGCCGTCAAGGCCGCCGGCCCGCTCCCGTCACGCTGGACACTCGAGTTCGAACTGCTCGGGACCGACGGCGAGTGCTGGGTCTATCCGGGTGGTCAGAGTGAGCCGCCGTATCTCAACTTCTCGGCGCGCCACGACGGAGGCTACACCCGGCAGAACGGCGACGTCACGCGCGTCGACGCCAAGGATGATGAGGGTGTTGGCGTGCCGTATCAGGCGCGCATCATGGTGGACGGCATGTATGTCAAGTCGTACATCGATGCCAAGCGGGTCGTCAACGTACCCAATCTCACCCATACGCGCAGTGATCGGGTGCACTTCTGGTGTGACGGTACCGAAGAGGACCCCATCTTCATTCGCAACGTGCGGCTCGCAGGCGGCGGCCGAAAGCTCTATGACGCGCTGGCCGAGTCGGGACGGGTGGCCACGCAGGGTATCTACTTCGATACGGGCAAGGACGTCATCCGGCCGGAAAGCACCCCGACGCTCAAGGAAATCGCGGCCATGCTGAACGAGCACACCGATCTCCAGCTCACCATTGAGGGGCACACCGACAACGTGGGCGCAGCGGCGGCCAATTTGGCGCTGTCACAGAAGCGGGCCGACGCGGTACGCGCCGCGCTCGTGTCGCAGTATGGCATCGATGGATCGCGACTCACGGCCACAGGCCGAGGACAAGCGGCGCCTGCCGCACCCAACACCACACCCGAAGGGCGTCAGCAGAATCGACGCGTGGAGTTGGTGAAGCGCTGAACGACGAGTTGGCCGTTGGCGGGTGTATCATCCACCAACCGCCGCCGTCAACACGAGACGTTCACGCGTGGACACCACCACCCCACCGGGCACTTCGAGCGTCACGGCAAACAGGGTAGCCCGACGCACCGGCACGCGCGCGTCGATGACCACCAGCACCTCGCCGTCGCGGCCGATGTCAAACACGCCACCGTCCACGGGATAGCGGGCATCACGTTCGGCATCGACGATCCAGAGCTGGTACTGCGCCAGACGCGGATCGTTGGGCACGAGGCCACGGATACGTAGCACCCCGCGCTGCCGCGCGGCATCCCACCACACTTCCCCCTCGGCATTCCGTGCGGCCGGGTCCTCGGACTCGGCCCAGCGCACGGGCACGACGGAGGAGTCAGCGCGCAGTTCCGCAAACAACTGCGCCGCTGACGGACCAGAGACGGGCGCCGCAGCATCGTTCATGGTGTTCCGCCACAGCGGAGCAAGACGCGGCAGTAGCACCGCCAGGCCGGCGGCCGTCGCCAAGGCCCACACCAACAGCGCACGACGACGGCGTGCTGACCGAATGCTCATCACCACACCACCAGACGATGCGGCGAGCGGCGGAGCAGACCGGTGCCGACTTCCGACCATCGCTTCGCCGTCCGCGATCAAGCGCTCCGCAAAATCCGCCGAGAATTCGGAGGCGCCAGTCGGCGCACTGGCGTCGTGTTCAGCCGCCTGACGAGCAAGCACCGCCGTGAGCTCGGCCACCGTTGGCTCCAGTGCATGCAGATCCATGCGAGCCGGTTCGTGATCCGGTGAGTGGCTGTTCATCGCTCCTCCTGCGATTCGCGCTGACCCGTGAGGAGTGCCCGCGCGCGCAGCAGGCCGCGGCGGATGTGCGATTTGACCGTTCCCAGCGGCAAGGCTTGCTCCTTGGCGATCTCTTCGTGCGTGCGACCATCGAGCAGGTGGCGCTCGATGCACCGCCGCTGCATCGGCGTCAATGTGGCCAATGCGTCCTGTGCAGACACGGCGTCCGTCACGGCCGCCCCCTCCTCCGAGGGCACGTCCGGCAGGTCAAAGCCGGCCTCCACCGACTCGGTGCGCACCATGCGCAGGCGCTTGCGATGCCGGTCGATGAGTCGGCGACGTGCCAGCAGCGCCACGAACCCGCGCTCGCTCGAACGGGACGCATCGAAGCGTGCAGCCGTCTTCCACAGGTCGAAGAAGATGTCCTGCACGGCATCCTCGGCATCCGCGCGATCGGTGGACCAGCGGCGCGCGAGCGCCATCACCATGGGGCCGTAGCGCAACACACACTCACGCACCGCCCGCTCGTCGCCACTCGCAATACGACCGAGCAGCGGCGCGACCTCTTCACCTGACGTGAGGTCGGACGTGAACATGGAAAGCGAAGTGACGGAGGGGGTGGCCACGGAAATTGAACGGCACGGATGTCAGGCTGGTTCGCAGAGCGGGCACGATGACCGGAGGGGAGTCCCCGGCCACGAGAGAGTTCGACTGCAGAGGGTGGTTTGGATGCACCACCAGGGCTTGGGATGCCGGTGCATCCGGAATCGGTTTGGGCAGCGAATACCGCCATGCACGCCGGATCAACCCGGGCCGTGCCCCGGTCATTCCCACGTTCCTCATGCCTCGCGAGGTGTTCCCATGCTGCCCATTCGTCGTTCCGCGCGCCTGCGGCGTGCGCTGCTGCCCGCCGCCTCCCTGCTCTGTCTGTCCGTTTCCCCCGTCGCCGCCCAGCGCGGGGACATTCCCACCGTAGCGCGCAGCGCGGGGCAGTTCGCCACGCTCGTTACGGCCCTCGAGGCCGCGGGCCTGACGTCCACGTTGCGCGGCAACGGTCCGTTCACCGTGTTTGCCCCAACGGACGAAGCCTTTCGCAAGCTGCCCGCAGGTACGGTCGAGAACCTGCTCAAGCCGGAGAACGCGGAGCAGCTGCGCAGCATTCTGCTTTATCATGTGGTACCCGGACGGGTCACAGCCTCTCAGGCACGTCGCCTGAACAGTGCCAGCACCGTGGAAGGACGCAGCGTGCGCATTCGCAGCGAAGGCAGCACACTGCGCATCAACTCGGCTACCGTGCTGCGCGCCGATGTACCAGCCACCAATGGCGTCATTCACGTCATCGACGAGGTGCTGCTGCCGCCCGATCGTGTGTCGGCCGATGAACCCGATCGGACGTCCGATGCACGCGCGGCGCGTGAGCTGCTTGGTCTGGCGGTGCGCCGCGGGGCGCCGCTCTTCAACGACGGCAACGTCGAGGCCACGGCGGCCATCTACGAAGTGGCTGCGCGCAGCGTGCTGGCACTTGGCAATCGCGTCGACGGGACCGCACGTCGTGCACTGGAGCGGGGCTTGCGTGATGCGGACCGGGAGCGCGATCAGGAGGAGAAGGCCTGGGTGCTGCGGCGTGCCATTGATGACGCGGACCGCAGTCTCGAGAGCGGACGGCGGCGCATGGCGACGACGCGCGCGCACTGACGCGGACCCTCGTGCACGTCAGGATCGCAGCAGCAGCCTCGCATCCAACCCCTGCGTATGGTGGCGCGTGTGTGCGCTCAGCAATCGTAGCGTGTGGTACGGCGAGAGCGTGCCGAAGTATGCGTGCGTGAACGGCGCGGCATTGGGCGCGCGCAAAGCCGTCAGGGCATCCGCACTGGCATGGTGCAGGCGTGCCACGACGTCCTCAACGCGAAGCGTCGTGGCATCCTGCAAGTCAGGCCGCACCTCTCGCGGCGCCGGTGCTTCGCGCGGGAATGTGCCCGTGGCCAACATCAGTCGCAGCAGCACGTGCCGGGAAACGAACGCCAGCGATCGTGGACTGCGCAGTGCCATGCTCGGTCCGCCACGTGCTGCGACGGCACCCAGTTCGTAGGACTGACACACATGCAGCGCCAAGGCCGCCGCACTCCATCGCCCGGGCGCGGGTTCGCGATGCCAGTTGGCCTGTGAGAAACAGCGCAGCGTATCGCGAAACCGCGATACGACTTCGTCATGTTCGCGCTCGGCATTTCTCCAGGCGCGGGACAATGGCGGTAGGACCGGCGTTGGACCCATGGCAATAAAAACGGGGCAGGGCCCCAGACGGTGCCCTGCCCCGTTTCCAGTGTCACGAATACGTCGTGCGCCGCTTGTGAAGGCCTCAGGACGGAGGCGTCACCGCGTGGCTCCGGTTATCGCGCCACAGGCATGAGTAGGCAAACGCCAACAGGGGAATGTGCAAAGCGAGGAGCGTCCAGGACCATGGTCTGCCCGCCGGGGAACCGGCTTCGCGCAGATAGTTGCTCGCAGCCGAGAGCCACATGGTGATTGCGAGGGCAAGATGCCCATACGCCTTGCGTGAAGTCCGTCGATCCGGCCATGTCTCCACAAGCGTGCTGAGATAGACCAGACCCACACCGCTCCATCCGGCAATGGTGAGCCGGGCCGGCACGGGGAACGCTGAGGGCAGCACGTTGTACAGCCAGATCGCGACAGCAATTCCAAGGAGCATCAACGCCACGGTCACCATGTCGCGCCGCGTGGACACCGTTTGCATGTTACTTCCCCGGCGGCGGCGGCCGGCGGATACGGAACACCTGATGCGATTCCCGCTGCATCGTGCGCATCTGCTCCACAATGGCCGCCGCGTCCGCATTCTTGCCCGCCGCCACGGCCTCGTGCAGCTTCGCGGCAGTATCAATGAGCTTTTGCAGACCCGCCCTGAAGTCGGCCACGAACTTCTCCTGCCCCGCCGACTCGATCTGCGCCTTCTTCTCCGGCTCGAACGCCAACGCCTCCTTGGCGTTCGTCTCGAAAATGGTCACCTGCTCCAGCGTGCTCGCGTTCTTGCTGGAATCGGCGACCTGCTGACCGATGGTTCGGAATGCAGCATTCATGGCCGACATCTTCTTGCCGAGCGGCGTCTTGTCTTCGGTGGACTGCGCACGCAGCGCCGAGGTGGTGAACGCAAGGGCCAGCGCGGCCAGCGCACCGAGAGAGCGGAATCGCAGCAACATGACAGGGCAGGGAGAAAGGGAGGCACAATGCAAACGCCCCGTTCGGACCGACCGAAACGGGGCGCTCAGCAACCAACGGTCGTGCACAAAAATTACTGCGCCGGCGGCGCCCCCGCCTTCCGGATACGGAACTCCTTGTGCGACTCCCGCTGCTGCGCCTTCATCTCATCCACGATGGCCACGGCTTCGGCGTTCTTGCCTGCCTTGACGGCCGTGCGCAGCTTGACCGCGGTATCGATGAACTTCTGGATGCCCGCCTTGTAGTCAGCCACGAACTTGGCCTGCTGGGCCGCCGGCACCTGCGCCTTCTTTTCGGGTTCGAGCGTCAGCGCCGCCTTGGCGTTGGTCTCCATGACCGTGATCTGCTCAAGCGTGCTCGCATTCTTCGCAGGGTCCTCGATCTGCCGCCCGATGGCTTTGAAAGCCGTGTTGATGGCGGCCATCTTCTTGCCCAATGGCGTCTTTTCGTCACTCTGGGCCTGCAGAGCCGACGACGTGAGCGCGAGGGCGAGCAGCGACAATGTACCGAGAGACCGGAATCGCAGGAGCATGGCAGGCAGGGGCTGAGTCGGACCGTAGGCAGGATGAAGCGATGGACGGCACTGGTACATACGGATGGCTCGCCCGGTTCGCTGACTGGCGAGAGGCTGTGGCCGAACCAGCGAACCACCCGCACATTGCGTAGTACCCCAACCGGGACCGGCTGTTCGGAGGGTGAGCACTTGTGAGTACACGCCCCACGCCGGTCCTCCCGCCTCGTTGCCCTCGCCCATGACCGAGTCCGATCAGGCGCCCGACCGGCGCAACTTCGTCACCAAGGCCGCCGCTGTCGTGGTGGGTGGCCTCATTTCCGTCGTGGCCCCCGTGGCCGGCCTGTTCACCGTCTTCGACCCGCTCCGCCGCAAGACGGACACCCGGGGCCTCGTGCGCATCACCGCGCTCTCGGCCCTGCCCGACTCGGGCGAGCCGCGCAAGTTCCCCGTCCTCGACACACTCGTCGACGCCTGGAATCGCACCGAGAATGTGCCCGTGGGCTCGGTCTACATTCAGAAGACGGGCGAGAACACCGTGCGCGTGCTCAACACCGTCTGTCCGCATCTTGGCTGTTCGGTGGGCTACAACGCCGCGTCGTCGGGCTACTTCTGTCCCTGTCACAAGAGTGCCTTCGCGCTCGACGGCAGCATCGCCGACCCCAAGAGCCCGAGTCCGCGCGCCATGGACGCGCTCGAGGCCGAAGTGCGCGACGGTGAGGTCTGGGTGCGCTTCCAGAACTTCCGCAAAGGCTCACCGGACAAGATTCCCGTCTGATGGCCAATCGACTGAACGACTGGAGGCAGTGGCTCGACTCGCGCACGGGCTATAAGGGCCTGCTGCACGAGGTGCTCTTCGAGAACGTGCCGGGCGGCGCGCGCTGGCGCTATGTGTGGGGCAGTACGCTCACGTTTTTCTTCGTGGTGCAGGTCATCACGGGCACTTTTCTGTGGATGTCGTACAGCCCCAGCTCGCAGACGGCCTGGGAGAGCGTGTACTTCATCCAGCACCAGATGATGGGAGGCTGGTTCCTGCGTGGGTTGCATCACTTCGTGGCCCAGGCCATGACCGTGCTGCTCGTGCTGCATCTCATGCAGGTGGTCATCGACGGCGCGTACAAGGCCCCACGCGAAGTGAACTTCTGGTTTGGCGTGGCGCTGCTGCTGCTCATTCTCGCGCTTTCCCTCACGGGCTATCTGCTGCCCTGGGATCAGAACGGCTACTGGTCCACCGCCGTCTCCACCAATCTCGTGGGCATGAGTCCCGTGGTGGGGCAATCCATGCAAACGGTCGTCGTGGGTGGCGTGGCCTACGGCCATCACACACTCACCCGATTCTTTGCGCTGCATGCCGGCCTCATTCCCGGCCTCATCATCCTGCTCATCGTCGGGCACGTGTATCTCTTCCGGAAGCATGGCATCACGCCCAAGCTGCCGCCCAAGGGACCCGACGAAGGCTTCTGGCCCGAGCAGGTGCTGCGCGATGCGGTCGCCTGTCTCGCCGTGCTCGCCGCCGTGGTGTTCTTTGTCGTGCGCGAACACGGCGCGCCACTGGGCGCTCCCGCCGACCCGGCCGAGCAGTTCTCGGCCGCGCGGCCCGAGTGGTATTTCCTCTTCCTGTTCCAGTTCCTCAAGTATTTCCCGGGCAAGACGGAAATCATCGGCGCCATCATCCTGCCCACGCTGGTGTTGCTGATCATTGTCGCCATGCCCATCATCGGGCGCTGGCGCCTCGGTCATCGCTTCAACCTCGGCTTCCTTGGTGTGCTGCTGGCCGGCGTGGCGCTGCTCACTTGGCAGGCCGTGTCCGCCGATCGCAACGACGCCGAGTATCAGGTGGCCAAAGCGGTCTCGCGCCGCGACGCCGAGCGTGCGGTGGTGCTCGCGTCGGGTGGTGTGCCCATCACCGGCGCGCTCACGCTCATGCGCGAAGACGCGTACACGCAGGGTCCGCGCATCTTCTCACGCAACTGCGCCTCGTGCCATCGCTTCGACGGGCACGATGGGCTCGGCAATGCGCTGCCCACGGATTCCATCTCGGCGTCCGATCTCAAGGGCTTCGGTTCGCGCGCCTGGGTGAGTGGCTTCCTGCACGCCGACACCATTCTCACGGCGCGCTACTGGGGCGGCACGTATCACGCCGAAGGAGACATGGCCATGTGGCTGGCCGATCACATCCCCGAGGGCGAAGACGAAGTCACCATGCGCCAGAACGTGGTGCTGGCCCTGTCGGCGCAGGCCAAGTTGCCGTCGCAGGCTGAGGTCGATGTGCGCGACAGCGCGCGCATTGCGCTGGGCACTGCATTCATTCGCAACACCGATTACGGCTGCGCCTCGTGTCACACGTTCGAGGATGTGGGCACCGACAGTCCCGACCTCACGGGCTGGGCATCGCGTGACTGGATGATTGCCTTTGTGAACGATCCGGCGCATCCGCGTTTCTTCGGGCGGGACAACGATCGCATGCCCAGCTACGGCGTCGAGAAGAGTCTCACGCAGAAGGAAATCGAGATGGTGGTGGACTGGATTCGCGGCGAGTGGTACACACCCGGACGCAAGGCCGCCCAACGGTAGGTGCTGGTCGCAGCGAGGGTGAAGCCTGCCCTATTCGTGGTGCCGCCCCAAACGCCGCACCACGATGGGCAGGTACGGCCCGAACGTCTCGGGCGCCTCAGCAACCAGACGCGCCGCCACCGCGTCCTCATCGCGCCGCGGCACGCCGAACACCTGCAGTACGACCCACTCGAGCCGCGACCAGAACTGCACGCGCTCCAGCACGGGATTGAGAAAGTCCGTCAGAATGCAGTAGTTGCTGTTCTTTTCGTGCGCATGGTGCCGATGATGATGCGACGGTGACTGCACAAGACGCAGTCGCTGCAGCAGACGCACCACAGGGCCATTCTCCCGGCGTGTGCGATGACTCCACTTGTGTACCTCGTTGGCATTGGCCGAGAGAAACAATCCGAGCGCCACCATCCAGTTGAACACACCGAGCGCCGCAGCCAACAGGCCAAGCAACGCGCAGATGGCCAGCAAACCGCGCGCGCTCCGGAACCAGCTGTTGTCCACGATGGCGCGCGGCGCGTAGTGGTGCAGCAAGTTGGGGCGCGTCATGTGTTGACCCAACACGGGCAGGTCGGGATTGCCGTACGCATCCTCGAGCCAGTGTACAAAACCCGTGATGAAATCAGCGATGAGCCAGACCAAGGCAATCTGGCCAGGAATGAGCAGGATGGAGGGGACGGACATGAAGGCTCCGGTATGGTGGACACCTCCATTCTCCATCTCCGCTGCCATTGGGACCATGCGTCAATTGACGTAGCCTCCCACGCTGGGCGGGGCCGAAACCGTCCTGGTTATTTGCCCTCAGCCCCTCGACACGCCAACATATACGGGCTGGCCCGCGTTGCCTTTGGCGTCCGACGCGCAGCGCCGGTCCTCGCCCTCCATTTCGTCACCGACGGCCCGCCCTTCGGCCGTCACCGGGAGCCCCTCGTGAGAGTGTTTCGTACCCTCCTCGGCGTCACGGCATTTACCGCCACCACGCTCGAGGCCCAGCAATCGTCCCGCACCGAGCCGGTAACGGGTCTTCGCACCAATGCCACGGGTTATCACGCCCTGGTTGGCGCCCGTGTCGTCACCGCGCCCGGCCAAACGCTCGACAACGCCACCATCGTCATCCGCAACGGCATCGTTACCGCGGTTGGCGCTAATGCGGCCGCCCCGGCCGGCGCCCGCGTCTGGGACCTCAAGGGCCTCACGGTCTACCCGGGCTTCATCGACGCCCACGCCGACCTCGGGGGCGACGCGCCCCAGCAGGGCGGTGACGTGGGCCCCACGCACTGGAATCCGCAGGTGCGCGCGTGGTTCAGCACCACCTCCAACGCCAAGGAGGACACCACCCGCCGCTCCTCACTGCGTTCCCTCGGCTTCGGCGCCGCGCTCGCCGTGCCCCGCCAGGGCATCTTCCGCGGCACGGCCTCGGTGGTGCACCTCGGCGACGCCGGTGTGCGCGAGCGCGTGCTGCGCCCCGACCTCGCGCAGAGCGTTGGCTTCTCGCGCTCCTTCGCTCTTGGTGGCACGTACCCCAACTCCACCATGGGCACCACGGCGCTCATGAAGCAGACGCTGCTCGACGCCGAGTGGTACATGCGCGCCTGGGGTACCTACGAGACGAGCGGCCGCTCCATCCTGCCCCCTGAAACCAGCGAGGCGCTCGCGGCCTTGGGCAAGGCGGTCAAGGGACAGCAGCCGGTGCTCTTCCAGACCGAAAGCGAAGAGGAGTACCTGCGCGCGTTCAAGATTGCGAGTGACTACAAGCTCACGCCGTGGTTCCGCGGCAGCGGTCAGGAGTATCGTCTCATTGACGTGCTCAAGTCGCGCACGCAGCCACTCATTGTGCCACTCGCCTTCCCCGACGCGCCCGCCCTCAGCAACCCCGAAGCGGCCGACAACGTCTCGCTCGGCGACCTGCGGCACTGGTACCTCGCGCCCACCAACCCGGGCCAGCTCGCCAGCAACAACATTCCGTTCGCGCTCACGGCCGACGGGCTGTCGTCGCTCAACCAGTTCTTCCCCAACCTGCGCGTGGCCGTTGCCCGCGGCCTCGCGCCCGACAAGGCATTGGCCGCGCTCACCACGGTGCCGGCCGGCATTCTCGGTATCGACAAGACGCACGGCACCATCGCGGTTGGCAAGGTGGCCAACCTCGTCGTGAGTGAAGGCGACCTGTTCACCGAAGAGGCCAGCGTTCGCGACGTGTGGGTGCAGGGTACGCGCTACGGCGTGACGCGTCCGCCGCAGGTCGACCCGCGCGGCACCTGGACCATCGCGTCGGATGATCAGGGCACGTTCAAGAGCGCCACCCTGCGCCTCGAAGGACCGCTCAATCGCATTCGCGGCACCATCGAAATGCCGAGCCGCCGTCCGGTGAACCTCACCGGCGTGCGCATCATCGCCGAGACCGGTCGCCTTGAGGCCACCTTCAACGGCGAGCAGCTCGGCCTCGAAGGTGCGGTGCTGCTCTCCGGCTCGGTACGTGGCGAAGAGTTCTTCGGCACCATGTCGCTCCCCACCGGCACCGACGCGAGCTACAAGGGCACGCGCACGGAACCGTTCCAGGGCGCGGCGCGCGGCGCCGTGGCAGTGAAGGTGCCCAAGATCGACCTGCCGTTCATTCGTCCGAGCATGGAGTTCGGTCGCAGCGCACCGCCGGCCCAGCCGGCTGCCGTCATTGTGCGAAACGCCACCGTGTGGACGTCGGGCCCGCAGGGCAAGATGGAGAACGCCGATCTGCTCGTGCAGAACGGCAAGGTGGTGCGCGTGGGGCAGAAGCTCTCCGCCCCCGCCGGCGCGGTCGAAATCGACGGCACCGGAAAGCACGTCACGCCGGGCCTCATCGATCCGCACACGCACGGCGGTGTGAGCAGCGTGAACGAAAGCGGCTTCGCCATCGTGCCTGAAGTGCAGATGGGCGATGTCATCACGCACAACAACATCTGGTTCTACCGCCAGCTCGCCGGTGGCCTCACGACCACCATGATCAAGCACGGCTCGGCCAACCCCATCGGCGGCGAGAACGTGTTCGTGAAGACGCGCTGGGGTTCGCTGCCCGACGAGTACAAGATCGACAACGCACCGCGCACGGTGAAGTTCGCGCTCGGCGAGAATCCGAAGCGCGCGCCCACGCGTTACCCGAACACGCGCATGGGTGTGCAGGAAATCATTCGCGACCACTTCCTCGCCGCGCGTGATTACGAGAAGGAGTGGAAGGCCTGGGAGAAGACCAAGACGGGGCTGCCGCCGCGCCGTGACCTGCGCATGGAAGCCATCCTCGACATTCTCAACCAGAAGCTGCTGGTGAGCTCGCATGGCTATCGCGGCGACGAGTTCCTCGCGCTCGTGCGTCTGGCCGAAGAATTCGGCTTCCGCGTGCAGACGCTGCAGCATGGCGTCGAGGCCTACAAGATCGCCGACGAACTCAAGAAGTCGGGCGTGGCCGCCGTGGTGTGGAGCGACTGGGGCGCCTTCAAGCTCGAGGCGTACGATGCCACGAGCTACAACGCCAAGATGCTGCTGGAGGCAGGCGTGGTGACGTCCTTGCACTCCGACGACAACGAGATCTCCACCCGCATGAACTGGGAAGCGGGCAAGCTGCTGCGCAGTGGCGTGACGGAAATCGACGCACTCAACACCGTCACCATCAACGCGGCCAAGGCCATTGCGATCGACAAGCGCATCGGCTCGCTCGAGGCTGGCAAGGACGCCGACTTCGTGATCTGGAACGGCTACCCGCTGTCGCAGTTCACCAAGGCCGAGCAAACCTGGGTGGACGGCCGCCGCTACTTCTCACTCGACGAAGACAAGGTGCTCCGTGAGGAAGTGGCCAAGCAGCGCGCGCAGCTCATCCAAGCGGTGATCGCCGCCAGCGCCGACGCGGCGCCCGCCGCTGGTGCGGCTCCGGCGCGCGGCCGTGGCCCGGGGAGCAACTGATCATGCCCATGCACACTTTCAACGGGATGCACATCATGTCTCTGGCCCTTACGCGCGCGGCCCGCGCCGCCGCGATCACGGCGTCGCTGGCGGTGACCGGTCTCGTGGCCACCGCCACCATGCCTTCGCTGGTGCACGCGCAGGTGGTCATCCCCACCGCCGCGCAGGATGTGCCGGTGGTGCTCAAGGGTGCCACCATCCACACGGTGACCAAGGGCACCATCACCAACGGCACCATCGTGCTCGAGCGCGGCAAGATCACCGCGATTGGCGGCGCGGAGGTGGCAACGCCACGCGGCGCCAAGGTGGTGGACGTCACGGGCAAGCACATTTACCCGGGCCTCATCGATGCGTACAGCACGGTGGGCATCACCGAAATCGGCGCGGTGGATGTCTCCAACGACATCAACGAGCTCGGCGACTTCAACCCGAACGCGCGCCCCGAAGTGGCCATCAACGTGGAAAGCCGACACATCGGTACCACGCGATCGGCTGGCGTGCTGGTTGCTTTCGCGACGCCAGGTGGTGGACTCATTTCCGGTCTGTCATCGGCCATCTCGCTCGAAGGCTGGACCTGGGAAGAGATGAGCATGAAGGGCGCCGCGGCGCTCAACGTGAACTGGCCAGACCCCAACGCGCGTCCGCGTCGCTTTGGTGGCGGCCCGCCGCCGGGCTTCCCCGGTGCGGGCGCGCGTCCGGCGCCCAAGACCTACGCCGAACAGGTCGAGGAAATCCGCAACTTCTTCGGCGAGGCGCGCGCCTATCGTGACGCGCTCAAAGCCGGGCAGTCGGTACGCACTGATTCACGCTATGCGGCCATGATCCCGGCGCTCAACGGCGAGATTCCGGTGGTGGTGGCCGCTGATGGCGTGGCGCAGATCAACGACGCCATCACCTGGGCCAAGCAGGAGGGCGTCAAGCTGGTCATTCGTGGCGGCCGCAACGCCATCAAGGTGGCGCCGCGGCTCAAGGCGGAAAACGTGCCGGTGATTCTCACCGCCACCATGTCCGCGCCGTCGCGCAGCGACGATGCCTATGACGAGGCCTACGCCACACCGGCCGCGCTCTACAAGGCCGGCGTGAAGTTCGCCATCGCCGGTGACGGCGATGCGCTCTACAGCTATCGCCTGCCCTGGGACGCGGGTGTGGCGGTGGCGTTTGGTTTGCCCGAAGAGGAAGCGCTCAAGGCGGTGACCATCAATGCCGCCGAGTTCATGGGTGTGGCGGACAAGGTGGGTTCGCTCGAGGTGGGCAAGGAAGCCACGCTGGTGATAACGACCGGCACGCCGCTCGACATGACGACGAACATCATCCAGTCGTACATCCAGGGGCGTGAGATTGACATGAACGACATGCAGAAGCAGTTCTTCAAGAAGTACATGGAGAAGATCAACCAGAACAAGAAGAAGATCGCGAGCTGAGCGATCGCGTCTCAGTCTGGCAGGTCTGAAGCACAACGCGGGGCACCGACTATTCGGTGCCCCGCGTTGCGTTCAACGATCCTCGGTTCTGCCCAGACGCGCCGCGATCTCAATACTTGGACCGGGCTGCGTGATCATCGCGACGTATCCAGAGTCGAGCACGGCCGTCAGCGCCGAACGCGCGCGCTCCACCGAGTTGCCGTGCGTCTTGAGAAATGCATTACCGAATGGCATGCGATCGGTGAGATCGATGCGGAAGTTGTAGGAACCGCTGGCAGCAGGCTCGAGAAACGGGAAGGCCAGCACCTGCGATGACCGATCCATGGGTGTGCGCGGTGGTGTGCTGTACACCTGCACCCCCTGCACAATCTGCTTCACGTCATGCCACGTCAGCTGCACGAGCAGCGAGGTGCCATCGAGTGTCAGGGTCAGATTGCCAAGAGCTGGCGAGTCGTTGGCCGGTGTGGCTTCAAGGCCGGTGAGCACGCCGGTCCAGGTCTGCGCGGGCAGAGTGAGTGGCGCCGACGCAAGCAACAGGCTTGTCAGGAGGCGAGCAGTAGAACGCATGGAATTTCGGATTCTGGTGAGACATGATGAAGCACCAATGCCTTTACCGTCGCTCCGCACCCCGGGGTCCATACCGCTCCCACTCCTGCAGCCAACGGGCTGCAGCGGTTGGCTGCGCGAGGGCAGTGTATGCCTCAGCAAGATCCTTGCGGGCGGCCTGCAGGAAGCTGATACCAGGCTCGGACTGCCGGCTCACCACTTCATAACCCGCTTCGCTCTCGACAATGCCGTCGCGCCAGCGGCGCTGGCGCATGAGCGAACGCCCCAGCTTGATGCGCGCAATGCCCGTATTGACGTGGTCCGCGCCCTGCGCGCGCGTAAATCGCCGCACGACGTCCCGGTAGATGGCCTCAGCCCGCGCAAACTGCCCTTGTTCTGTATACACCGTGGCGCGATTGGACAGCGCCACCGCCACGGTGAAATGGGCATCGCCGTTGGCGGCGCGATACACGGCCGCCATTCGTGTGAAGTATGCATCGGCACTGTCGTACGCCTGACGCGTGATCGCGCCGTTGCCCAGCTCGTTCAGAATACTGGCTACTCTCGGATGCCGGTCGCCAAACGTGGCTCGCTGTACCGCGTGCGCCTGCTTGAGCAGCCGTTCCGCTGCGTCGAACTCTTCGAGTCGAAGCAGCGTCCGCCCCCGCATCACCAGCGTAGCTGCGGTGCGAAAGTGCTGTACACCGTAGAAGGCCGAATCAATGGAAAACGCGCGGCGATACCACGCGTCAGCTTCGGCATAACGTCCCCGCTCGAAATCGCTCGCACCCAGATTCACAAAGATCTCCGCGACGGCCGGGTGGCGCGCTCCTCCGCGTGCCTCGTGAATGGCGAGTGCCAGGCGATTGAGCGAATCGCTTGCGTCATAACGCCCGGCATAGAAATGCACGTTGGCCAGCTCGCCCAGCATCGCGGCACGCGTGGCGGGTTCGGGATCGCCAGCCGGATATGTGGCGAGTGCCTGTTGCAGCTGCGCGGTGGCCGAGTCGTACTTGCCCTCCTCCTCGAGCCGCCGGCCGATGGTCCAGAGTATTCGTGACCTGAGCAACGCCGGAGCTGCCACGGATAGGCGCGTGGCATATTTGAGGGCCGAGTCCGCCTCAGCGAAGCGCGCCTGGTCAATGCGCAGGTCGGCACGCGTCAACCACAGGGCAGCGCGTGCAGCGGCATTACCTGCTGGCGCACGATCCTGTGCCTCGATCGCTTCGCTCAGCAACGAGTCGGCGCGCTCGAATCGTCCAAGCTTCTGGTTCACACTGGCCAATGACTGCAGCAGGTCGGCCTGAGCCGCCGGATCATGGCGCAGCAAGCGGGCCTCCTCCACCCCGCGGTCAATCAGCGTCACCACCCGCAGACTGTCAGCCGGCCCCGCGTCATCGTCGCCACTGAAGAGCGAGAGGAGAAAGTCTTGAAGCCGCGCGCGTCGTTCCGCCTCGAGCACCGCGGCATCGCGCGCCCGCTGAATACGCACCGTGTAGTTGGCCGTCGCCACGATGGCGGCGCCCACCAGCAGCGCTGCGGCGCCCACGCCGCGGCGGCGCCGATACAAAAGCCGACGGAGGCGATAGCCGGTGGATTCCGGATGCGCATCCAGCGGTTCATGCGCCTCGAAGTGTGCAACATCCCGCAGGAGCGCATCCACACTGCGATAGCGTCGTGTTGGATCCTTCTGCATGGCAGTGGCGCACAACAGGTCGAGCTCGCGCCACCGCGGCGCCGAGAGCCACGACACTCGCTCCGGATGCTCCCGCTGCACTATCACCGACGGTGGCGGCGGCGACTCCTCCAGCATACGCCGTTCGAGATCGGACGCTGCGAGGCCTTCGGCATTGTACGGTGGGCGCCCGGTCACCATCTCATGCAGCAAGGCGCCCAACGCATATACATCGGTGAATACGCCAACGCGCTCGCCGCGCAATTGTTCCGGCGCGGCGTATACCGGCGTCATGAAGCGCAGCCCCGTGCGCGTGATATCCGCCGCTTGCACCCCGCTGCGCTGATCGGCGACGAGGCGCTTTGCTATGCCAAAGTCCAGCAGCTTGGCCGTTCCGCTCTCCGTGACCAACACATTCGACGGTTTGAGATCACGGTGCACGATGGCCTGATCGTGTGCATGCTGAACCGCTGACGCGACATCCCGAAAGAGCGCAAGCCGCGCACTCAGTGGCGCCTGACGTTGCTCGACCCAGGTCGTGAGAGGCTGACCTTCCACCAGCTCCATGACGAACCACGGCGTCCCGTCGCCCAGCGTGCCCGCGTCGTACAAACGCGCAATATGCGGATGGTCGAGCTGCGCGAGCGCCCGCTGCTCGGTGATGAAGCGCGCGCGGCGCGCCGGCGACAACCAGGCATCGCGCAGCAGCTTGATGGCCACACGGCGCCCCACATCATCGCGCTCTGCCGCATACACCACACCCATGCCGCCTTCACCCAGCAGCTGCAGCAGGCGATATGGACCAACATGGGTAGGCGCCCCCACAAGAAATGGCCGATCCCCAATGAATCCGGCCGCCAACTCGGCCTGATTGCGATCGAGCAGCGGTAGCCCGGCGTCATGCGCGTCAAGAAGATCGCGCACTTCGCGCATCAGGCCTGCGTCGTCGCCACACAGCGTGCGCAGCACGGCTTCGCGCGCTGACGGCTCCAGGTCCACGGTTGCGTCGAATACCGCGTGCAAACGCAGCCATTGCGCGTCTGCCTCGGGATCTGGGGTATGCAAGACGGAGTCCGACATCTGGCGTCTCCGGCGTGATCAGCGGAAGGCCGCCAGTTCGCGGGCCAGCCAGGCGCGAGCCAGTCGCCAGTCACGCAACACGGTGGATTCGCTGATGCCGAGCACCTGCGCGGTGTCCGGCACACTGAGCCCACCGAAGAACCGTGCTTCCACCAACTGCGCCTGCCGTGGTGAACGCTGCGCCAATCGCTCCATGGCGGCATCCAGCGCTATCAGTCCTTCGGCATCGAGTGCGGCGTTTGCCGATTCGGCGTCGAATGTGACATGCCACGCCGATGCGTCGCGCTTGCCGGCCATGCGCCGTCTGGCCGCCTCGATGAGCACCTGGCGCATGGCGCGTGCCGCGATGCGCTGAAAATGCAGAGGCGAGGTGTTGGCCACCTGGGGGGTGCGCGCCAGCTTGAGCCACGCCTCGTTCACGAGCGCAGTTGGCGTGATGGATGCACCCGGATCGCTGCGGCGCACCGCTGCCGCGAGGCGCCGCAGCTCTTCGTAGGTCACGCTGAACAGATGATCGAGTTCTTTGCGATCCGGCGCATCGACGGGCATTCGCTGAACTTGCGGGCTGGCTCCGCAATCCGCGAGCCATACAGCGCACCAGCCCTGACAGCTCAGCGGGTGGAGATATCGAACGCGCCGTTGCTGACAGTGACGCGGTTTGTGAATCCCGCGCCGTTGCTTGGCGCCGGCGCCAGTACGAGTGAGAACGTACCCGCGAGTCGTGTGGCGGTGACGGTGGTGAAGGTGATCGAACCCGAGCCGGCACCAGCGGCACTGTTGAGGTTGGTGTACCAGAGATTGGGCGCCGAAGCGTAGGTGCCGATACCCGAGTAACCGCTGCCGGGGGGTTGGGACTGCGCTGCGGCATCCAAAGCGTAGGTGCCCGGTGTAATGGGGGTCAGCCGTCCGATGGTGATGAGCACCTGCTGCACACGCGTGGCTGTGCCGTCCACGCAGCCCACGCCAGATATCTGCACGATGTTCGGGCCAAGGGCGGTAGCGTTCTGGATGGTGGCCTGGGTACTGAAGTTGGCGGTGAAGGCGGCGCCATTGAGCTGAGCCGTCATGGTGCCGGTTGGTGGCGTAATGGCGCAGTTGGTACTGGGACCAGTTGGCGTCCCGGTGCTGCTGCCAGGGTTGTCATCACCACCACCGCATGCCGCGGCAAGCAGCGCGATCAGCACAGGCGGCAGAACGCCGCGTGACAGACGCCGCGGGAGATTTCTCATCAGAACTTCCATGTGGCCCCCACGGAGAGCGTACCGTAGCCAAAACCCAGTTGTCCTTGCGCGGCGAACTTCTCGGTGAAAAACCAGCGTGCACCCACCTGACCGGCGATGTCAGTACCGCTGGCACTCGCACTGGCCGACCCGAGTCCCGTCACCGTGGCGTTGACGACTGAATACACCAACGCCAATCCCGCATACGGGTCGAGCTTTGGCTGCGACTTGACCGCGAAGTGGTAGTTGGAGAATGCCTGGATGGGCACCACGGAGTACTCGTACTTGCCGCCGGGATAGGTGAAGTCCCATGAATACCAATCGACACCGAGACCGGCGGAGATGACGCCTGGTCCGTACTTGCCCGGCGCGGTCAGACCTTTTTCAGCCTGCACGCCGATGGCGGTGGCCCCATTGAGGTTTCCGGTCCAGATACGCGGCCCAGCGTAGACGGCGCCGGTAGCAAAACCCTGCGCTTCGGCGACCGCGGTTGCGGCGAAACTGTTCAGCAGAAGGAGCGCCGCGATGGTGGGAGCACGAAGGCGCGAGCGGGAGGCAGGCATGGGCACACTCGGGGAGGGATTCAGAGGGAGGGGCGGAATGCCGGTACGACGTCCGACCATCTGCATTGCGCAATCGGGCGGAAAACCCCGTCATCCGACCTGCACTAAGGCCAATCGGGGCACCGATGCTCAGGTGCCCCGACGCTTGAACCCCTCTCGCACGCATCCCGCGACGGCGCGCTACCGGCCAGCGTGACGCGACGGCTTACCCTACGGCGTCACAGCCCTCGGCGCCGGTCCTTCAGTCTTGCTGCGCACGATCTCCGGCTGGCCCGCCGCTTTGAGCATGGCGTTGATGCGCGGCAACTGCAGCGTGATGAAGCGTTCCATGCGCGCCAGCTCACCGTCGGTCTTGGGCGCCAGCACGTTCCACACGTCGTAGGCCTGCTTGGCCGGCCGACGCTCGCCGCTCATGACGAAGCCCATCAACCCGGCCAACTGATCGTTGAGGCGAATGGGGAAGTTGAGCGGATCCTGACCGCTCTGGTTCTTCGTCTGATACAGCGAGTCTTCCACGACGTTCAACGAATCAGCCAGACGCTTGGCCAGCGGCGCGAAAGCCGGCACGGCCGTCATCTTCTCCGTGCGATCGGTGAGATCACGCTTGAGATTGCGGCTTTCGATCACACCCTGGTTGGCCGCGGTAATCTTGTCGCGAATCTGCAGGGCGAAGCGCACCTGTTCCTTGAGATCGGCTTCCGTCGCGTCACTGCGCGGATCGGGTAGCACACGGAACTCGTAGCTCACCGGCGCACTGTTGCCGGCCGTCATGCGCACGCGGTACGTGCCAGGCGCCATGGATGGCCCGTTGCCACGACCGGCCCAGGTGATCATACCGCGGAACGTCACCGCATCCGGATGGCGCATCGTGTAGGTGAAGCGGTTGACGCCCTTGCGATTGCCGGGCTTGGGCGGCGCCGGCGGCGTGAAGCCCATCTCGGCGAAACGAGGATCGGCCGCAGCGCGCGTGGTATCGTTGCTGGCGGCCGTGCCCACCAGCTTGCCGGCGGCATCGTAGAACTCGAACTTGACCACCAGACTGTCAGCCGGCAGACGATACGTGAAGGTCGGCTGCGTCTGTCCGTTCAGTCGATACACCGGCACCGGCTTGTAGAGATACGGCGCATTGCCGGCCACGGCCGCGGCGCTGTCGGCCCAACGCAGACTGGTGAGATTCTCCATCACCCAGAAGGCGCGGCCGTGCGTGGCAATGGCCAGGTCATCATCACGCAGCAGCATGTCGTGCACGGGCACCGGCGGCAGGTTCTTCTGCAGGCTCTGCCAGGTTGAACCGGTATTGTAGCTCACCCACACGCCGCGTTCAGTGGCGGCATACAGCATGCCGGGACGATGCAGGTCTTCACGAATGGCGCGCGTGAAGTGATCGGCCGTGATGCCGCTGGTGATCTTCGTCCAGGTCACGCCGTAGTCCGTAGTCTTGAACAGGTAGGGCGTGAAGTCGTCGAGCTGATAGCGATTGCCGGCCACATAGGCCGTGCCGGGCGCGTGCTGCCCGGCCTCGATGATGCTCCAGCGCATCCACTCGGGCAGACCCTTGGGTGTGACGTTCTTCCAAGTGACGCCATTGTCGCGCGACACATGAATGAGCCCATCGTCGCTGCCGGTCCAGATCAAACCTTTCACCAGCTTCGACTCGGCCAGGGTGAACACCGTGCCGTAGTACTCGACACTGGTCTGGTCCTTGGTGATGGGACCGCCGGAGGGACCGAGTGTGCGCGGATCGTTGCGCGTGAGGTCACGCGAAATGGGCGTCCACGACATGCCGCGATCAGTGGAGCGGAACACCACGTTGGAACCCACATAGATCGTGTTCGGATCGTGCGGCGAATGCACGATGGGATAGGTCCACTGGAAGCGGTACTTGCTGTCCTTGGCGTCGTGGCCCATGGGGTTGAGCGGCCACGGGTCGAGCGACAGGCTCTTGCCGGTGCGACGGTTCAGCATGTCCATGCTGCCGCCGTAGTTGGCGCCGTAGGTGATGTCCGGATCGCGCGGATCGCTGCTCACGTAGCCACTTTCGCCGCCCGCCACGCCATAAAACTCACTGAATCCGCTGGGAGCGGCCGCCGGCGCGGCGCCACCACCAAATCCGCCGAATCCACCACGTCCGCCACCAGCCGATGCGCGCACCGGCCCGCAGCTTGAGCCGGCGTCCTGCTTCGCACCACACACGTGGTAGGGGAAATGATTGGTCAGATGCACGTGATAGTACTGACCGGTGGGCGCAGCCACACGCTGGCTGGTCTTGCCGCCGTCCTTGGTGACGATGAGGCCGTTGTCGTGCGCGACCGCGATGCGCTCCGGATTGGTGGGATCAATCCAGATGTCGTGATTGTCCCCGCCACCAAATCCGCGGCGGAAGGTCTTGCCGCCATCACGCGACACCAGCGGACTGACCTGCGGGCCATACACCACGTTCGTGTCTTTCGGATCGGCGTACAGCTTGCTGTAGTACCAGGCGCGCTGCCGCAGATTGCGGTCGCCCGTCATGAACTGCCAGGTCGCGCCGGCGTCGTCGCTGCGGTACACGCCACCGTTGGGCTCGTGCTCGATGATTGCCCAGAGGCGGCTCGGCTTGGCCGGACTCACGGTGATGCCAATGGCACCCAGTGGCCCGCTCTGCGGCAGTCCGGGGTTGCGCGTAAGCTCCGTCCACGTATCGCCGCCGTCCGTGCTCTTGAAGATGCCGCTGTGCATGCCGCCGCTCACGAGCTGCCACGGCTTGCGGCCCACCTCCCAGAAGGTGGCGTAGATGATGCGCGGATTGCTCGGATCGAGAATCATGTCCGCCACACCGGTGCTGTCGTTGCGGAACAGGATGTTCTTCCACGTCTTGCCACCATCGGTGGTGCGGAACACGCCGCGGTCCTTGTTGGGACCGAAGACATGACCCAGGGCGCCCACATACACGATGTCGGGATTGCCCGGGTGAATGAGCACGCGCGCGATGTACTGCGTTTCCTTGAGACCCATGTACTGCCAGGTCTTGCCGGCGTCCGTGCTCCTCCACACGCCGTCACCGTGACTCACATTGCCGCGAATGGGAGTCTCGCCACCACCCACCCACACCACATCGGGATTGCTCTGCTGCACCGCAATGCTGCCGATGGTGCCGCCGAAGTAGGCGTCGGTCACGGGCGCCACGGTCTTGCCGCCATCGGTGGTCTTCCAGACGCCACCACCGGTGGTGCCCATGTAGTACTCATCGGGCCGGGCCGTGCTGCCGGCCACCGCGGTCATGCGCCCCGCCTGATTGGGGCCGAGGTTGCGCCACTTCACGTCGAAGGACGTGTCGGCGGATGCCGACGCGCCGGCCTGTGGGCGTTGCGCGAAGGCCGACGTACTGGGAGACACCAGCGAAACGGCCAGTGCCGCGGTCGCGACGCGACGTGCGGTGGCCAGGGTGGTGGGCGGAATGGAAGTCACGCGAAGCGGGGTGGGAGTGGTCGACGGGCGAACTCCCTACGCAACGCTATCGAGCTGGACTTGGCAAGCGTTATCGCGCCGGACCAAGGGGGTTCACGCAACCCATCAGCCTACCGCCAACTGGAACGGGTACAAACAGCGCGTCGTATGCGATCAGCGCCGGGGCGTCAGAAAGCGCAGCACTTCCGACTGGAACGATGCGGCATGTGGCCCGAATATGGGGACATGGTCGCCGTTGGGCACGATCCACAACTGCCCCTTGGTCAACCCAGCGTACGTGGCAGCCGGAATGCGCACGGGAAAGAAGGGGTCGCGATCACCGTGCACCACCAGCGTTCGTGCCGTGATGCGGCGCAGGTCCTGCTCGGTGAGGTTCATGTCGTCTCGACTGTCCTTGAACCCGTGAAACGTCCGGACGAGATCCAACATCTGCGGCTCACCTCGTGCGACACAGGCCCGCAGTTCAGCCACCACATCGGGTGGGATGGCATCGAGCGAGGTGGTTTGCGCCATGATGGCACGCGCTTCATCGGGGAAATGCGTGGTGGCCCCGATGAGCACGAGCGACTCAAACCGATTCGGCTGCGACATCGCCGCATGCAACAAGGTCATGCCACCGCTGCTGATGCCGAGCGCCCGCACGCGCGACAGCCCCAGCTGGTCCAGCAGGCCCAGCAGATCCCGACCCGTTTGTCGGTGTGAATACTGCTTGTCCGGAAACGATGAGCGTCCGTGACCACGCAGGTCAGGCACGATGAGTTGAAACCGTTCGGCCAACCGTTCGATATGCGGCGCCCAGGTTGCGCCACACCCGAAGAAGCCGTGCAGCAGGACGAGTGGCGGACCGGAGCCGAGGGTTTCCACGTAGAGGTCGGCGCCGTTTATACGGTGCAACGCGGAGGTGGCCGACGGCAGACGGGGAGTACGCTGGGCAACCGCCTCGTCGGCCGGGAACCCTGACTGAATCAGGCACAGGGACATCGCCGTCACCCAGACCGGCACGCAACCACGTCGTGTACGCACACGTTCTCCTGTAATTGCCGAAAATTCAGAGGAACCGATGGCGGGTCCAAAGTAGCTCTGCGGGTCGCTGGGCGCTTGCGGTAAGCGTGGGACCAGCCGTTCCTGGGTGTGACACCGTATCCTCGCCAATCGTCTACCATCTGGAGTACAGAACGCTGCCCGACGGCGCCCCGACGATGAGGCGAGGCGCGGGTTTTCGCATTTCCGCCAAAGTCCCTCGTGCCCTCAGTTCCCTTGCCCACGGCGGCCGTGTCGGCCCCTGCCGACAACGCCTGTCGCCGCTGCGAACAGCTGCCGCCGATCCCGGTGGAGGCGCAGACGCTGCACTGCTGGTTCCCCACCGGCCATGTGGGCGGCAAGGCGCGTGCGGTGTTCCGCGACTTCGGTGTCTCTGCGGACAAGACAGTTGGCGGGGGGCTCAGCTTTCTGTGGGATGAGCACAACGGTGAGCAGATCGCCCTGGCACTCGAAGAGGCGCTCTCCGGCATTGAACGCGAAGACACCCGCGCTCTGCTTTGCGCCCCGCAGCACCTGCCCAGCCCCGATGACCTGGCCCGGGTGGAGCCCCTGGCGCGCATTGTCACCCGCGTGCGCAGCGGCTGGCTCATCAACCTGCTGGAGGAGCGCCGCCTCACGTCGCACTTCCAGCCCATCGTACATGCCCACGTGCCCGATCGTATCTATGGACACGAGGCGCTCCTGCGTGGCGTGGCCCCCGATGGCAGCTTCGTCTCACCGGGGCAGTTGTTCGACACCGCGCGCGGCGCGGGACTGCTCTTCCAGCTCGACCTCGCCGCACGACGCTCGGCCATAGCCGCCTCGGTGCAGCATGCGCTGCAGGGCGCACTGTTCGTGAACTTCGCACCCACCGCCATCTACGATCCCCAGGCCTGCCTCCGCAGCACGGTGGCCGCCATCGACAAGGCGGGCATGTCACGCGATCAGGTGGTGTTCGAACTGGTGGAGACGGAACGTGCGCACGATGCCTCGCACCTCCGGCGCATTCTCGACTACTATCGTGGCGCCGGCTTCCGCATTGCGCTGGACGACGTGGGCGCTGGGTACTCTTCGCTCAACCTCATCCATCTCTTGCGCCCCGACATCCTCAAGCTCGACATGGAGCTCATCCGGGATGTCGACAAGGATCCGTACAAGGCGCGCATTGCAGCGAATCTGCTGAACGTCGCCACTTCGCTGGGCATTGATGCCCTGGCTGAGGGCATCGAGACGCAGGGCGAACTGGATTGGGTGCGCGAACACGGCGCGAAGTTCGTGCAGGGCTATCTCATTGCCAAACCGGCTGCGGCACCGCGCCACGCCGACGCACTGCGGCGCAGCGCGTAGCGCGTAGCAGAATGGAAGATTAGCCGGCGGCCGAGTTACTCCTCCTGGAACTCGGCCACCACCACGCGTCGCCTGTCCACAGGCTGCGTACGCACCACGAGTGTCTGGCCATTGAATTCCGTGCGGACACTGCGCGGTTGCGACGCCTCGAACCACCGCACACTGCGATCCACTGTGGGCACGCCCGGCGCAATGCCGCGCGCCAGCTCACCATCGAAGCGTAGGGTATCGCGTCCGACCCCCAGATAGCCGCGCGGGCGGATGACCTGTACCGCGACACTGTCCGCATTGGACGGACCGACTGCCACGCGCCGTGCCGGCGCGGCTGGTAGTCGCAGGTTGACCACCTGACTGCTGCGCAGAAACGGCGCACGATAGAGATGCAGCAGCACACTGCTGTCCGGCGCCACCACTTCGAACTCGTACACCGCACCGGCACGCGCACGGAATGGCCCCCACTGTCCATCGTCGCGCGTGGTCACGCGGTGCACGGCTTCTGCGACACGTTTTCCGGTCGCCGCATCGGTTTCGTGTACCAGCACCTGCGCACCTCGCAGCGGCAGATTGGTTGGCGCACCAGCCACCGTGCCACTCACCATGCCGTTCAGCACAATGACGCTCTCCGGCTCGATATCCAGCGTGCGTGGGGCACGTCCGGTAATGAATCGATACTGCGCAGCAAAGGCTTCCGGTCCGAAGGCCACTTCGCGGTGGTCGGTGCCCGGCAACACGATGTTTGTTGCGCCCTTGAGCGCCGGAGACATGGCATCGACACCGGTCTGCATACCCGGCGCCCCGAGTGCCGCACCCGTCGCCTGCGCGTACTTGTCCAGCGAGTCGGAACGCAGCGCCAGAAAGCGCACACCGCGCACCACTTCGCTCCCGCCATTCAGTGCACGGAGATACGGTGAGAACCCGTTGAACTCGTTCTCCGGTTGCATGCTGGCCGACGCCATGACGCCGTGATTGGGCGTGCCACAGGTAATCACATGCGACACATGTGCCGCGCCGCCGCCAAACCGCACATAGTGGCGGATGGTCAGCCCACCACGGGAACTGCCCACCAGCGCCACCTTGCTGGCCCCGGTGCGAATCAACACCCGGGTCACGAAGGCAGCCAACGCCGCCGCCTGATCATCCGGCGTGCTGCGATTGGTCTCCCGTGCCGACGGCGTGGAACTCGCCAGCGGGTGGGGCAGATCGACGGCGTACAGCCGATCGCGGGGATAGCCGTTGCTTTCGAAGCGCCAGATGGTGTTGTCCCACAAGCCGGCGTGATCGCCATTACCGTGCACGAATACAATGGGAACGGGCGCAGCCTCGGCAGCGAACCGCCGACTCTGCGCCCGTTCCGTGCTGTCACTGATCAATGACAGGGCCAGCATTGCCGCAGGCAAGCGGGCCGCGATGAGGTTGAACATCCGCGTCATGCAGAATTCACCGACTGGAGTGAAAACGGGCGGGCCCGCCCGATCACACCAGCGCGCCGCCGATGCTCAAGTATGCTGCGCGATCAGCTCGAGTGCACGGGTCGTGCCAGCCATGGTGAAGGTTCGTTACGTGATGCCATCGTGGCATTCATCGCGGTGAACGCCGGGGTCGGCGACGGCTCCGGTGACAACGGCGCGGATTCAGGCGCCACATTCCCAGCCAGCTCCCGTGCGCGCTGCACCCACTGGGCCACAGTCTTCTCGGGCGGAATGGCGCGAATGAGGTGTTGTTCGCGATTCACGCGATCCATGAGGTTCACGAGATTCTCCGGCTTGCGCTGGCTCAACGTGGCCACGTCCTCGATGCCCGACGCCTCGAGAAGTCGGGCGTAATTGGGGCCAATGCCGTTGATCTGTTCGAGCGAGTTCATCATGTCGATCCTCCCTGGCATGCATGGCAAGGTTGCCGATATGCAGTGCCCGTTGCGGTTCGCTTCGTCGCCCTGAAGGTTCGGGCGTGATCGTCGATACGATCGGAGCGCCAGTCGGATGGTCCGTGGCATGTCGCCTCTGGCGCCAGAGTGCCGTCCATTGACGTGTCGCGCGTCATTGACCTACCCCAACATCATAACAGAATCCCGGCTTCAGACCAAGGGCTCAAGATGTTGAAACACAATGCTTTACGCGGAACATTGAGCACCATCGGGGGTAGGCCGACGGCGCGCGATTCCCCTCAGCGACTCCGCACGGTAGCCAAGCCACCGTCCACACCGATCACCTGACCGGTCACCCACGCGGCGTCAGCGCCCAGCAACCAGGCCACCGCCGGCGCCACATCATCCGCCTCGCCAATGCGCCCCAGCGCATGCAGGGACGCCGACGCCTTCTCGGCCGCCTCGTTTCCCGTGATGCGCGCAGCCATCGGCGTGCGCACCAGTCCGGGCGCCACCACATTGCAGCGCAACCCACGCGAGGCATAGGTGGCGGCTGTCGATCGCATGAGCCCAATCACTCCGCCCTTCGCGGCCGCGATGGCCTCGTGATTGGCCAATCCATGACGCGCGGCCGCGGTGGCCACCAGCACGACAGACCCGCCACTGGGCAGCACCTTGGCTGCCGCGCGTACCGTGGCGAACGCGCTCGTGAGATTCTGCGCAATGACCTGCGCATACTCATCCTCACGTGTCAGGTGGGCAGGCTTGAGCAGAATCGACCCCACGAGATTGGCCACACCGACCAGTGGGGCGTCTGCCGGCGCCGCCGCCTGCGCGGCCTGGGCTGCCTGTTCCACCGCGTCGAAAGTGGTCAGGTCTGCGACGTGTGTCGCCAGCACACCGGCGCCCAGTTCTGCGGCCAGCGCGTCCATGGGAGCCGCCGAGCGACCCGCCAGCACCACGCGGTGTCCTGCGGCAACAAGACGACGGGCCGTGGCCGCGCCGATGCCGCCGGCGCCGCCAAGAAGCAGAAAGGTCGATGCATGGCTCATGGCAGCGGAATGCCCATTGCCACAGTGAGAGTTCCCGCTGGTGTCCGGGACAGGGCACTCGCCTGAGGCACCGCGCGTTGTCCACCGTGATCCGACCCGACGACTTCTCCGAACATCTGGCCGAGCGCATCACCGCGTACTCGGCGCATCAGCCGGCCAATGCACAGGCCGAGTATGTGCTGTACTGGATGCGCACCGCCGTACGCGCCCACGAGAACCCTGCACTCGACGTCGCCCTGGACGCGGGCCGGCGTCTCGGTCTACCGGTGTTCGTGTATCACGCGCTGTCGGAGCGCTATCCCTACGCCTCCGACCGGCACCATACCTTCATTCTCGAAGGCGCGCGTGATGTGGAAGCCGAATGCGCGGCGCGCGGCATCGGCTATGCGTTTCATCTCGAGCGGCCCGGACACCGGCAGAAGGCGCTCAAGACCCTGCTCACGCGCGCAGCGCTGCTGGTGACGGAAACCATGCCGGTCCCGCCGCTCGACTGGTTGACCGAGGGACTGGCCGACGACGCGCCCTGCCCCGTGTGGAGTGTGGACACGGCCTGCGTGGTGCCCATGCCGCTGGTGGGCACCGCGCACACGCGTGCCTTTGCCTTTCGCGATGCCACCGCGCACCTGCGCGACGAACGTGTGGGGCGACCCTGGCGCGATGTGGCGCCGCATACCCCGCCGTTCACGCCGCGCGACCTGCCGTTCACGCCGGTGCGCTTTGTGGACGCCGACATCGCCGAACTGGTGGCGCAGTGCGAGATCGATCATGGCGTGGGTCCGGTGCCGCACACGGAAGGCGGCACCGCCGCCGGCTATGCGCGCTGGGAGACGTTCAAGCAAAGCGGTGGCCTCGCGCGCTATGCCGCCAAGCGCAATGACGCCACCATCGAAGGTGTGAGCCGCATGTCGGCCTACCTGCACTATGGCATGGTGTCGCCGCTTCGTCTGGCGCGTGAGTGCACCACGCTTGTTGGCGACGGGCCCGCCAAGTATCTGGATGAACTGCTGGTGTGGCGTGAGCTGGCCTACGCCTTCTGCTACTGGCATCCCTCACCCACCACCATTGAGGCCGTGCCGGTATGGGCGCGCGAGACACTGGCCAAACACGAGCGCGACTCGCGCACGGTGCTCTCATGGGAAGCACTCGCGCGCGCGCAGTCCGGCGATGCGCTCTGGGATGCCACCCAGACTTCACTGCTGCGGCACGGCGAGTTGCACAACAACGTGCGCATGACCTGGGGCAAGGCCATCCCACTCTGGTCGGACAACGCCGAGCAGGCGCTCGATCGCCTGGTCGATCTCAATCACCGCTATGCGCTCGATGGCCGTGATCCGGCATCGTACGGAGGCCTGCTCTGGTGCCTGGGCCAGTTCGACAGACCGTTCACTCCGCCGGTGCGCATCCTGGGCACGGTGCGTCCGCGCCCGACGTCGGAGCACCTCAAGCGCCTTGATCTGGCGCGCTATCAGCGGCATGTAACCCGGCCGCGCAGCGAGCGTGTGCCTCGAGTGCTGGTCGTTGGCGCGGGACTCGCCGGATTGGCCTGCGCGCGCACGCTGCACGATCATGGCCTGCCCGTTACGCTCCTCGACAAGAGTCGTGGCGTGGGTGGTCGCACCAGCACACGCCGTGAGGGGCAGTGGAAGTTCGATCATGGCGCACCCGGCATCGCCTGGCAGGATGCGCGACTGGCCCGCCATGCTGAGTCCTGGGAGCACGACGCGGTGTTGTCGCGACTGGGTACGCACTGGGTTGGACGCGACGGCATGAGCGGACTCGCACGGCATCTGGCGCGTGGTTTGACCGTACACACCGGCGTGCAGGCCGCGTCGATCGAGCGGTCTCGCATGCAGTGGATTGTTCGCGATACCACGGGTGTGGCCCATGAAGCTGACGTGCTGGTGCTGGCCGTTCCGGCGCCGCAGGCCAGAACGCTGCTGAATACTGTGGCGTCGTCCGGCGGTGGCGTTGAGCAACTGCAGCAGGCCCTGCATGACGTGGAGATGAGTCCCTGCTGGAGCAGCATGATCGTCTTTGACGGCCCGCCGCCTGTGCGTATCACCGACGCGCTGCACAACGGGGCGTTGCCTGAGGAGAAGCATGCCATGCTCAGCCGCGGATGGCGTCAGAACGTCCGACCGGGCCGCTCATCCGATGAGGCCTGGGTGGTGCAGGCGTCGGCAACGTGGAGCCGCGAGCATTTGGAAGCCGACGCGTCCACGGTGGCGTCGCAGATGAGCGAGGCACTCCGGGATCGGCTGCAGATTGCGGGCAACGTGGTGCACGCGGTGGCCCATCGATGGCGCTATGCGCGCGTCGAGCGTGGCATCACGGCGAGTTGCCTCTTCTCGTCGGAGGACGCCCTTGGCGTGGGGGGCGACTTTGCGTGGGGTCCGATGAACACGGCACGCGACGCCGAGGCCGCGTGGCTGAGTGGTGTGGCCATGGCGGGACGGGTGCTGAGTCGATAGACGCGCGTGTGTTGGTGCGGCGCCTTACACCGGTTCAACACGGACGCCGTGGCGTGCCAGTACGTCGAGGCCGATGTCCTGGGGACGTGAACGGAATTGCTGCGTCTCAACGTCCACGCGTTCGAATCGGTCCAGCCTGAAGGTGCGCGGCTCCTGTCGCAGGTGGTCATGAGCCAGCACATACCACACCGGCCAGCAGATGAGCAGCGCGTGCGGTTCCAGCCGTCGTCTGGTGGTGGTGCCGTCGTCTCGCGTGTAGGTGGCCGTCACGACTCGCTCGTCGACAAAGGCGGCCTGCAGGCTGCGCATCGCGGGCCCATCGGGCGTGATGTACGAGGCGCGTACCGACGGCGAGGCCGGACTGCCCAGCAGGATACGCTCGCGGAGCGGAGCAAGTCTTCGGCGCTCGCTCGCCGGAAACACGTCCGCCAGCTTGCGCCTTGCCCGTGCCGTCTCGTGGCCGAACATCGGGAGACCGAGACGCTCGGCCACTGCCAGCGCCAGCAGGGCGCATAGCGCCTCTTCGCGCCGCAGCTGCACCATGCCCAGACCCCAGTTGCCGCGCAGACGCAGGCCGCCTCCGCGCCCGCGCGACGACTCGACGGGATAGCCGCGATCGCGGAGGCGGTCCAGATCGCGAAAGATACTGCGCGGGCTTACACCGAACTCCTCGGCCAGCATCTCGGCGGTGATGCCAGGTCGATCCCGCAGTTCGCGGGCAATCTGCTCACAGCGGTCGCCGCGGCTCTGTGTGCGAATCGTGGGCATGAATCAAATATGACATACTTCGGCATATTTGGTGGCATTCTGCGGATTCATCGACTGTAGTTCATCCCGCGTACCGGAGGATTCCGCCATGACTGCCGCATCCCCTGTCCCGATGTCTTCGCTGCCCGCTGCCTTTCTTGACGCCAACGTGGTGGTGTAGTTGGTTCCGTTCCGCCTTGCGGATGGCGTGAGCGAAGCCGAACTGCTTTCCGCCTCCGATCGCTTGCACGAGGAGGTGCTGCGCCATCATCCCGGCTTCGTGCACCGCGAGCTCGTTCGGCTCGAAGGCGGTCAATGGGCCGACCTCGTGTTCTGGCGCAATCAGGAAACGGTGCAGGCCATCATGGCCCAGGCGCCACGTGATCCGGTGTTTGGCGCCTACTTCCGCTGCATGAAGGACGGCAGCATGGCGCTGGCGCAGCGCGTGCGGCTGTATTGAACGGAGCGGGCCGCCGTCGCCTCAGCGTGGCGGCGGCCACACCACTGGCACCTTGAACTGTTCCTGCATGCGTCGCACGTAGTCGGTCATGGGCGGTAGCCCCACGGCGGCGCGTCGTGCGTCGAGGCCTGTCGTGTCGCCGATGGGTTCGGGCACCAACTTCCCGTCCAGCAGCGTGAACTGCGTCGCGTAGCGCTGCGGGGCACCACGTTTGACCATCACCCGGTCAGCCAGCATCGCCACATCATCCGGCGGCAGTGCGCCAGTTGAGGCCAGGCGTTCGAGCTCCGGCAACATGCCCGCTCGCCATGCGGTGTCGGGACTGTGCTGCAGGATGAGCCAGGCCGCTTGTGCCGCGGAATCCGAACCTGCAACGGTCGGTGGCCATCCGAGCCGGGCGACCTGGTCCTTCAGCCAACGACTGCGGACACTGTCTGCACGCAACGAGGCGAACAGGACTGCGGTATCCTGCGCTTCCACCGCCTTCACCAACGCGTCACGCCCACGCTGGTCCTCCTCGCCGAAGCGCAACAGCGAATCGGTCACGGCGATCGGCCACGGACTGGAAGAACCGGACACCGTGCGCGTTGTATCCGCCACCGGTGCTCGGCGATCCGCATCAGCGATGCACGCGCTGCCGCAGAATGCAACGGACACAACCAACAGCCTGACCTGCGTTCGGGGCATGGAATGTTGAAAGGACGGTGACACACGATCGGTTGCCATAGTATGGCATCCCACGCACGTTCTCACCACGGCTCTTCTCACGGAGGAATCGCTTGCACCACGCCTCGGCGCTCCTTGTGGCGTTGACCATGCTGCTTACGTCCATGCCGGCACGGCCCCTCGCAGCGCAACTCGCCGAGCTGCAGCCCGGCACGCGGGTCCGGGTGCGCGGAAGCGATGTCGCGGGTGGCCTGCAGGGGGTTGTGCGGTCGCGCAGCGGCGACTCGCTGACCGTATCGCGTCCGAACGGCCCGCCCATTCCGCTCGCCCTCAGTGCCTTGTCGCGCGTGGAGGTTTCGCGTGGCAAGAGCCGCGGTCGCGACGGCCTGCAGTTGGGCATCGCCTGGTAGCCCCAGCGCGTGCGTCGGGGCCATACTGAAGGCATGGCATTCTTTCCCAACGGCTGGCAGCACTATCTCATCGGCGGCCTGCTCATCGGCAGCGGTGTTTCGCTGCTCTTCGCGATCACCGGTCTCATCGGTGGCATGAGCAGCGTCTACTCGTCCACATGGTCGTGGATTCTGCGCACGCCGTTCTTCCAGCAGCCGCGCCTCGTGAACAGTAGGCAGTGGCGGCTGGCGTACGCGGGTGGCCTGATACTTGGTGCGGCGCTGTGGTGGTTCCTGCTGGGCGGCGGCGCCCGTGTCGCTGTCGAACTCTCGCCACTGCGGCTGCTGATTGGCGGTGTTCTGGTGGGCTACGGCGCCCGCCTCTCGCGCGGTTGCACCTCGGGGCATGGCATCTGTGGACTGGCCTCACTCAACCGACCGTCACTGCTGGCCGTGTGCACGTTCATGCTCACAGCCATCGTGACCGCGAACCTGCTTTCACGCGTGGTTTCGACATGAGCACCACGTCGTTCACGACCGGACAGGCCACCAGCACCTCGCGCGTCCCCGTGAGGGCGCGTGGTCAGCTGCTCGCCGCCACCGTAGCGGGCTTGCTGTTCGGGTTTGGCCTGTCGCTCTCCACCATGATTCAGCCGCGTGTGGTGCTCGACTTTCTCACGCTGCAGGACTTCGGGCTGATGCTGGTGCTGGGCGGCGCCGTGCTGGTCACCTTCGTTGCGTATCGTCTGTTGCCGCGCCTGCGCACGACACCACTGCTCGGTGGTGTGTTCGGACAGCACGAGTCCATCATGGATCGGCAGACCATCATCGGCGCCGCCATCTTCGGCATCGGTTGGGGCATCTGCGGCGTATGTCCCGGGCCCGCCATTGCGGGACTCGGCGCCGGCAGCTGGGAACTGCTGTACGCGATCGCGGGCATCGCACTCGGCGCGCTGGTGCAAGGGCTCACGACGAAGTAGGCCTCGCATCAGACTTTCCTGACGTTGGCGCCGTTCAATCAGCGATGTAAACCCACCGCCTGCCGAATGAACGCCGCCACCGGCGGCCAGAACCGTGTGCCCGGGGCAATCACACCGAAGTGTCCGCCCTCTGGCGCGTCGAGCAGCGTGACCCGGTCACCGGCACGTTGCGCCGCCGACTGGTAGGCCTTGGCTTCGTCGGCGGTGAGCACCGTCGCACTTACGAGATACTGCGCCGCACCAAACGGCAGACGTGCGAGCGGTGAGCCCTCCGCGTAGCGTGCAGAGACTTCGCTCGGCATTCCCCCCATGAACGGCGCGATCACGGGCCTGCCGCAGATCTCTGCATCACGACCAACCAGACCGGCCAGATCACCCGGCCCATCAATGGCCACGGCCGCTCGCACGCGCAGCGGATTGCCACCCCGCACTACACTGCTGGTCGGCAACGTGTGGCGGGCCGCAGCCCAGAGTGCGAGATGAGCACCGGCCGAGTGCCCGATGACCACCACGTGGCTGGTGTCGATCGGATAGCGCGTGGCCAGCGTGCGCGCATGATCCACCGCCGACGCGATGTCGCGATAACTGTTGGGCCAGCCACCACCCGGATCACCAGCCTGCCGATACTCCACGTTCCATGTGGCCATGCCGTCATCGACCAGCGCGCTGGCCACGGCCGCAGTATTGCGTCGGGTCGCAAAGCCGCGCGTCCAGCACCCACCGTGAATGACCACGACCAGCGGGAACGGCCCCTGGCCTTTGGGTAGACGCAGTTCACCCACCTGGAGAGAATCCGTGCCATACGACACCACCGCGTCGGGTGTGCGACTTGGCAGCGTATCAACATCACGTGGACGGAGTCGCTGGGCCTTGGCCGTTGATGCGCCGATGAGGAGGCTTGCGAGGGATGCAAAGACAACGGTGGGTAACGCGTATCGCATCGGTCAGTTCACTGTGGCAGGAGACGGCGTCAATCATCGCTGCCGCCGCGCGGCTGCGCCAGTGACATGCGTGTTGCTTGCCAGGGCGCGGACATCGGGGACATAGTAGGGTGACAACGCGCGTCCGCACGGGCGCTGTCCCCCACACAATGGAGGCATTCGCATGCACACCCAGTGGCGTGTGGCTTTGTGCGCCGTATTCACCACCGTCGCGGCGGCGTTCGTCGGCGTGGTGACGCCCAACGCGCTGCTCGCGCAATCCCGTGCGGCGCCCGCCTGCAGTGGCAAGGTGTATGGTCAGGGGCGGCGCGCCATTTGCCTGCCCCAGGGCGCGGCATCTTTCGCCGACTCCGTGGTGTCCTTCGCGCCGGGAGCCCGACCCTCAGAAGGGGATTGGGCGCAGCCCCGTTTCGCGCTCGGTGAACCGGATTACACGCGCACCACAGCGCCCGGCTTTCTCTCGCTGGGCTGCGATGGCGTGCTGGTGCTGCGTTTCGACGACAACGCCCTCGTCGACGTGGACGGTCCCGATCTGTACGTCTTTGAAGTGGGACCTGCCGTCGAAGCCACGGAACTGGCGGTCTCGGTAGACGGGCGAACGTGGCTCGAGGTGGGGCGCGTCGAAGGCGCACGCGCAGAGCTGGAACTCAGCGGTGTCATTGACCCCGATGAAGCGTATCGCTATGTGCGGCTCACCAACCGAAGCCGAACCTGCGGCGGCCGGCACTCGGGCGCTGACATCGACGCCGTGGCAGCGGTAGGTTCGGCGCTGCGCCTCGCACTCGATGCGGCCGTGTTGTTCGATGTCGCCTCCAGCACACTCAAAGCCGACGCGAGTGCCGCCATCGCCAACGCGGCGGCGATCATCCGGGAACGCCGGGCCACACGGGTGCTGATCGAGGGCCACACGGACAGCGATGGCGACAATGCAGCCAACGATGCCCTGTCGCTCGCGCGTGCCACCGCGGTGCGCGATGCGCTGGCCGCCGCCGGCGTCGAGCGCAGTGTGCTGCGCGTTCGTGGACATGGCGAACGCCGGCCAGTGGCGCCCAACGACACGCCCGCCAACAAGGCCCGCAATCGGCGCGTGGACCTGCTCATACGCTGAGATGGCGGCATCGCGCGCACGGATACGCTAAGTTTCAGGGCACGTTTTGCGGTTCCCACCTCTGCTCTCGACCCATGTCCACGAGCTTTCTGGCCCAGGTCAACGACGCGTTTGACCGCGCGGCCTCGCATACCAAACACGACCCCACGCTGCTGGCACAGATCCGCGCCTGCAACGCCGTCTATTTTGTCAGCTTCCCTATCCGCCGCGACAACGGCAGCATCGAAGTCATTCAGGGCTGGCGCGCCGAACACTCGCAGCACAAGTCGCCCACCAAGGGCGGCATTCGCTACGCGCCCAACGTCACCGACGACGAAGTCCAGGCGCTTGCCGCGCTCATGACGTACAAGTGCGCCATCGTGGATGTGCCCTTTGGTGGCGCCAAGGGTGGCGTCAAGATCGACCGTCGTCAGTACTCCGAGGCGGAACTCGAGCGCATCACGCGCCGCTACACCTTCGAGCTGGTCCGCAAGCGCTTCATCGGCCCCGGCATCGACGTGCCGGCGCCCGACTATGGCACCTCGTCCAAGGAGATGGCGTGGATTGCCGATACTTACGCCTCACTCGCCAATGGTGAGCTCGACGCCATTGCCTGCGTAACGGCCAAGCCGCTGGCACAGGGCGGTATTCGTGGCCGCACCGAAGCCACCGGCCGCGGGGTGTTCTACGGACTGCGTGAAGCCTGTGACGATGGCGAGGCCATGAAGAAGCTCGGCCTCAGCCGTGGCCTCGAGGGCAAGCGTGTCATCGTGCAGGGCCTTGGCAACGTGGGGTACTGGGCCGCGCGCTTCCTGCACGAAGCGGGTGCGAAGGTGGTGGCGGTAGCCGAATACAACGGCGCCGTGGCCAACGATCAGGGGCTCGACATCGTGGCGCTCGATGCCTGGCGCAAGGAACACGGCAAGCTGCTGGGCTTCCCCGGCGCCAGGGACATCGTCGATGCCATGTCGGCGCTGGAGCTGCCCTGTGACATTCTCGTGCCGGCGGCGCTCGAGCACCAGCTCACGGGAGAGAACGCCCCGCGTATTCAGGCCAAGATCATCGCCGAAGCCGCCAACGGCCCCACCACGCCGGAAGCAGAAGCCGTATTTGCCGAGCGCGGTGTGCTCGTGCTGCCCGACGTGTGGCTCAACGCCGGTGGCGTGATCGTGTCGTACTTCGAGTGGCTCAAGAATCTGTCGCACGTGCGCTTCGGCCGCATGCAGAAGCGCCACGAGGAAGAAACGTTGCGCAAGTTGCTGCGGGCCATCGAGGGCAAGACCGGCACCACGTTCACCGAGGCGGAGGCCTTGGCGCTCACCGAGGGCGCGGACGAGCAGGATCTCGTGGCGTCCGGTCTCGCCGAGTCCATGATCGTGGCGTATCGCCAGCTGGTCGAGGTTCACCGCCGCATCGGCAAGCCGGAAGTCACGCTGCGCACGGCGGCCATGGTCAACGCCATCGACAAGGTGGCGCAGAGCTACGTGGACATGGGCATCTTCCCCTGATCGCGCATCCGTCGCCGGCACTCCGTTCCATCCAGGGTGCCGGCGGCGGGCCTCAGGGCTTGGCAGTTATCCGATTGACCAGATCCTGCAGGGCCGCGAAGGTGAAGGGCTTCTGCAGCAGATGAAAGTCGTCCCGCTGCGATACCATGTCGAGCATGTCGGCGTGATAGCCCGACATGAAGACCACCGGCAGATCGGGGCGGCCGGAACGAATGGTTGAGGCCAGATCCTGACCGGACATGCCACCGGGCATGATCACGTCGGTGATGAGCAAATCCAGGCGATCCATCGAACCGGCCATCCGAAGAGCGGACGGCCCATCGGGAGCGGCCTGCACCGAGAATCCCATGCGCTGAAGTACACGGAGACAGGTTTGCCTCACCGAGGCATCGTCCTCCACCAGGAGCACCTGCTCAGGTCGAGCGTGCTGCTGCGACAAGTCGGGACCAAGTGGTGCACAGCGCGTGGCGGCTGTTGCAACCGGCGCCACCGGCAGCGTGAGCGTCACGGTGGTCCCCTGATGGACCACCGAATGGATGGTCATCTCTCCACCGCTCTGACGCGCGAACCCGTACACCATGGCCAAACCAAGCCCGGTTCCATGCCCAACCGGCTTTGTTGTGTAGAAAGGCTCCGTGGCATGGGCCAGCACCTCGTCCGACATGCCATGTCCACTGTCGCGAACGCGAATCGCGACGTACTCACCAGCGGCGAGACCGGTCTCCGAGTCGGACGGCGCCGTCAGCTGACGCTGACTCACCCTCGATGCGTCCAGCCGCAGCGTGCCGCCCTCTGGCATCGCATCACGGGCGTTTATGGCCAGATTGAGCAGCGCGTTCTCCAGCAATCCCGCATCCACCAGAATGGGCGGAACGTCCGTCGGACAGACCACGTCGATGGTAATCGTCGCACTGATCACGCGGCGAAGAATGGACGCCACACCGTTCAAGGCATCGGCAACGGCGACGACCTGCGGTTCCAGTCGCTCCTGTCGGGAGAAGGCCAGCAGCCGCCGGGTGAGTCGTGCCCCGCGTTCTGTGGCCGCGAGCGCATCGCGCAGCAGCTCGCTTGCTTCCGCCGGATCGACGTCGCCACTGCTCAACAACTCGAGATTGCCACTGATTACGGCGAGCAGGTTGTTGAAGTCGTGGGCCACCCCACCGGCAAGCTGTCCGATGGCCTCCATTTTCTGTGACTGACGCAGCCGCAACTCGAGCGCCCGACGTTCCGTGATGTCGCTGTTGGTGCCGGCCACGCGACGCAGACGCCCCTGCGCGTCTCGCAGAATGACCGCTCTGGACAGAACCTGGACTGCGTGGCCCGCCTTGTGTACGAAGCGGAACTCGATCTCGTAGTGCGACACCGTCGGATCATCGAACCAGGCCTTCAGGCTGCGCTCCACGCGCTCGCGATCATCCGGATGCACCACCCGGCTCCACGCATCGTGACTCTGCGGAAGATCGTCGGGCGTGTACCCCAGCATGTCGAACCAGCGCGGTGAGTAGTACACCTCACCGCGTTCGAAATCGTTGTCCCACGGTGCATCCGACGACCCTTTCAGGATAAGCTGCAGTCGCTCCTCCGACCGCTTCAACGCTTGCTTGGCCTGCTTCATCTTCGTTACGTCGGTGAAGCTGACCACAACTTCGGTTACCTCACCGCCAGCGCCGGTCACCGGATACGCGTTGCAGAGAATCCACACCTCTTTTCCGTCACTATCCCGCCGAAGACCCAGCATCAGATTGCGAACAATCTCGCCCGTCTTGACTGCCCGACCAACCGGGTAGTCGTCGACTGGCATCAACGTGCCGTCCTCACGGATGAAACTCCAACGCGGATCCGTGTTGACGGCGCCAAGTACCGTTTGATGGGTGACGCCCAGCAACTCCGTCGCCTTGGCGTTGGCGTAGAGAATCTCCGTGTTGGCCTTGTGTATGACGATCCCGGCCTGGACTCGCTCCAGAAGCAAGCGGTCGTGCGCTGGCGATTCACGCAGCGCAGCGCTCGCAGCTCGTCGCGTGGACACATCGCGAAGAATGATCATTCGCTCATGTTCAGCTCGAGGCACGGTGACCGCGTCGCACCAGAAGCGCGTGGTGCCCGGACCATGGCAGAGGAATTCGGCCGCATGAACCTGGCCGACGCCGACGGCCGTCAGGAAGGCCTGAATCGCCACGGGATCATTCTCTTCAGCGATCAAGTCGGCCAGCGTGGTGCGCGCCAATGTTTCGCGGCGCAGTCCGGTCAGCTCGACGAACAGAGCATTGGCCTCGCGCAGATGCCCGTCGACTGAGCAGACGGCGATCGCGACCCCAGCTCCGGCGTCCAGCACCTCTGCTGGAACTGACGCCAGAGCCTCTGCCGGCCCCTGCGATACAAGCGCCACGGGCACTCCGTGAACGAGTGTGAACAGCATCTGCAGGTGGTGATTCTTCGACGAATCAGCAGATCAGATGCGGCTCTTCCCTTCTACGCTGTATCCAACGGGAGGGCGAGGCAAGGGGGGACCAGCGGTATTAACACAAAGCAAACGGCTCCTGTCACCCCAACCGCGCACGCAGCGCTTCAACGCGCGTGCGACCCACGGGCACCACCATCCCGCCGCGCAGGTGCAGGTGATACCGGCTGCCACTCTGCACGTCGAGACGCTCCGCGTAGTCGAGGTTGGCGAGGTGGGAGCGGTGCACACGATGAAATGTCGTCGGCAGCAGCGACTCGAGTCTGTCCAGTGACTTGTCGTGCAGCAGACGTTGTCCGTCGCGAAGCTGCAGCAGACTGTAGTCACCATCGGCCGTGATACAACAGACGTCGATGACCTCCACGAATTGCACGTCCCTGCCGCGCCACACACCCAGGTGACGCAACGCGCGTGTGGCGCTCCCACGGCCTCGCGCGCGATCGAGCGCTTGTGTCAGGCGTTCGCGGGTGAAGGGCTTCGGCACAAAATCCAGCACACCGTGCGCGAAGGCTTCAAGCGCTTGCTCAGTGTATGCAGAAACAACAATGGTATGAAAGGCACAGGCTGCGGCCTGTTGCATCACTGCAAAGCCATTCTTTCCTCGCAGATTGAGATCGAGCAGCAGCACATCGATGGGCCGCGTTCGCAGCAACTCCGCCGCGTCTTCGACACAGTCTGCCATATGAATATGAGCGCCCTTGCCCAGGATCTCGCGACACAGGCGTTCCAGGCGCTGACGGACCATCGGCTCGTCTTCGACAATGAGCAGACGCTCACTCATGCGTCACGCCCGTCGGTGTCGTGCAGATGGCGCGCGGCGGCGTGTGGCAGGCCAATCGTGGTCTGCCACCGTCCGTTGGATGCTCCCTGCTCGAGCCGCCACTGCGAGGGAAACGCCGCTTCGAGACTCGCCTCCACAAACTGCGTACCAGTGCCGCGAGCCGGCTCAGCGGCCGCATTGCTTCCCACTCCAGATGGAGTTGCCATTGGAGCCCACACAGTGAGGATCAGCATGTCATGCGACAATCGAACGGACAACGTGAAATCCGGACCATTCTTCGGTGCTTCCACCCCGCCGTGTGTCAGCCCGTTCTCGACGAGTGTGTGCAGAATCCCCGGCGGCAGAGCGACACCATCAAGCAGGTCTTCCCCTTCCACGTCCATGCGCCGCGGCGTCGGCAGCGCCATGGAGACAATCGCCAGATGCGTGTGACACAGCTGCAGTTCGCGCGTGGCGGCAATGAGCGGCCGCGCACTGGCCTCGGTCACCATGCGAAACTCATCGCCGAGGAGATCCACGAGACGGCTGGCCCGCGATGGATCCATCTCGATGAGCTCCTGCAGCGACGTCAGTGTGTTCATGAGCCAGTGCGGCTGGATGCTTCGACGCAGCAGTGCGCTGGTCAGCCGCACGCGCGCGCTCTCAAGGGCCAGTGCCTTGGCGGCGATCTCCCGCTGCTGCGTGGCATGTCCCAGCAGCACCACCGCCATGATCACAGCCAGGGAGATGCTGTACAAACCGTCGATGTATGCCGACGGATCGAGCGCTGCGGCGACCAGCGCGGTGACGAGGAGCGTGGCAACGATGCCTGGTGACGCCTGAGACAGAGCATCGGGCGAACGAGTCGCCAGGCGCGTTGCGCGTCCCGTGAGGAACAGCGACAGGGCAAGTCCCACCAGATGAAGCACCCATACCGTCGCGTCAAAGTGCACGAACCCCAGCATGAACGGGAGCCCGATGAGCGCCGCAATGCCGATAGACCAGGGCGGCCGCAGGAAGCGTCCTCGAGTGGTGAAGCGCGAGGCGAAGTAGCTGACCATCAGGCCCATCGTGAGGACCGTCAGCACGAGGATGACCGACAGACGGGGTGCGTGCCACGGGTAGGGATAGCCAACGATCGCGCGCCAGCCTTCCGCCATGCTGAGGAGCACTCCACTGCCGGCCAGGCTGAGGAGCAGGCCACTACTGTGGCCTGAGGTTCGTGCTCCCGTGAGTATGACAGCCACATAGCATGCGCCAGCCAGCACACAGCCCATGGCAATGAGTGGGATCAGCCACGCGCGATACGCCATTGCGAGTAGCGCCTCGTATGCGGCAACCCGAACGCGCGCATCACTCGAGCGCAGCGGCCTGGTCACTCCGTGACTTGACGCCACGAGCCGCAGTTCGTGCGTGCCCGGCTGCGAGAAGCCCGACGGAACGGGCACCACCCAATCCACACGGCCGGGCTTCTCACTCGCGCGATCGCGGCCGGGCTGCCCATTGGGCGGCAGGGCCACACCATCCCATGTGGCGGTGAACGCTGCGCGCAGGGCGATATGCATGCCAAGTGGCACCACAGCATCGGCGGCGTCCAGATGAAACAGATACCGCAGCTCGTATGGCCCGCGCCACGTGACAAGCAAGGCATCATCCAGGGGTCTCCAGGCGCTGTCAGCATTGCGCGCATTGCGCTCCGGAACCAGCAGCCGCATCTCGCGGCGAGCGACGGGGACACTGGCCGGAGGGGTGGCCAGCCAGTGAGCCATCCACAACAGCCCAGCCAATCCCGAAGCCACCAGTCCGAGACGGACACGCGAACGAAGCATGCCGCGAATGTAATCGTCCTGCCGTCCGTGCATGAGACGTTCGCCGGGCTCGCAGAGCAGTTGGGCGACGCGTGACGCTCACGCGGCGCGCGCAGTGCCAGCATGAGAGGCACCGCCTTTGACGGAGTCACGCCATGCCCACGAAATTCACTCGCAGCACCGGTCGCGGCCTTTCGGCCCCGCGCGCCAACCTCAGTGGTCTCCTGCTCGCCTTGATCATCCCGGTTGCGCCAATCCTCGCACAACCTGCAGCGGCCCAGCCCGTCCTTGCGCTGGAGCCGTTCACGCTGGCCACGCGAGCGCACGGCGAAGTGCAGGCAGAGTTGGGCAGTCTCTCCGTTCCGCGTCACCATGATGATCCGACCGGGCCCACCATGGTGCTGCGCTTTGTCCGACTGAAGGCGACACGCCCGACGACGGCACCCCCTGTTGTCTATCTGGCTGGTGGACCAGGCGGATCGGGGATTGATGCCGCGCGCGGTGTACGGTGGCCGGTGTTCAACGCGGTACGGCAGCACGCGGATGTGATCCTGCTCGATCAGCGCGGTACCGGACGTTCTGAGCCGCCCCCGCCCTGCCCAGGCCCGCCCCAGCCGATCTGGCCCGTCGATCGTGCCCTCGGGCCTGCGGAGGCCGCGGCCATCATGAAGGCCGAAGCGGCGCGCTGTGTGAACGCATGGCGCAAGCAAGGCGTGGATCTCGCGGCCTACACCACCGTACAGAGCGCACACGACGTGGACCGGCTGCGTCAGGCGCTTGGCGTACCACAAGTCAGCCTCTGGGGCATGAGCTATGGCACCCATCTGGCGCTGGCGGTACTGCGTGCGTATCCCGCAACCGTGGCGCGCGTGGTGCTCATGGGCACAGAAGGCCCCGATCACACGCTCAAGTCACCACTCGAAGCCGATCGACTCATTGATCGCCTGCACCGCTGGGCTGGACGCGACCGCGCGGCGCAGGTGCACACACGCGACCTGTGGTTTGTCTTGCGACGGGCACTGGAGCGACTCACGAGCGCACCACTAGTGGTACGAATTCCCGGTGCCCCAGCGGAGGCAGCACCGATGCAGCTCGGGGCCTTTGACCTGCAACTGGTGGTGGCCGCCATGATCGGGCGCACGCAGACCAGTTCGCTGCTTCCGGTGATGCTGGGTGCACTGCACCGCGGTGACGCCAGCCTGTTTGCACAGTTTGCCTGGCAGGTGCGCAGTCAACTCTCGCGGTTCTCCGCCATGCCGCTGGTCATGGACGTGGCATCCGGCGCCTCACCCGCCCGCCGCGCAGCGGTCCTGCGCGAGCAGGAGCAAAGTGTCCTGGGCGAGGCGCTCAACTTCCCGTGGCTCACGCTGGGTGAATACCTGGGCCTGCCTGACCTCGGGGACGGATTCCGCGCTCCCATCAACAGCGATGTGCCCGCCCTGTTCGTGAGCGGCACAATGGACGGTCGGACACCGCCCGCCAACGCACGTGAGATCATGCGGGGTTTTCGGAATGCCCGGCATCTGACCCTCGATCAGGCCGGACATGACGATGACTTGTGGATCTCCTCTGCCACGATTGCGCAGCGGGTGTCGCGCTTTTTCGCGGGCGAGTCGGTCCGCGGGGGAACGCTGCGCACCAAGCTGCTGCGCATCCCCACGCGGCCTCAAGGCAGCTGACGCCGGCCCATCTTTCGAGAACCGGCAACTATCAACTACGCGTTCAACGGCCCGTTGCCTGGCGCCGCGTTCAGATTGTAGCGAATGATGCCCGCGTGCACGCTCGTCGGATCACGCTCGGCGTCATACACATCACCGGCCGGCATGGGCAGTGACGACAACACGTCGCGCAGCTGCGCGTGATCGCTGGCTGAAAGGGTCAGCCCCAACGTGGCCAGTGTGCGCCTGGCGCTCGCCTCACCGCGAAAGCCCACGATCACCGCCCCCACACCGGGCTGATCGAGCACCCAGCGCTGCGCCACGTTGGCGATGCCTACACCATGCCGACCTGCAATGTCGGCCAGCGCATCGAGCACCAGCTGATGGGCAGACCATCCACCACAGTCGTCGATGATCAGCCGATACTTGACCAGCGAACGATTCTCGAGATCGCCGCGTGGAGCCGCCGCGCCACGCCATGTCTCTCCCAGAAATCCGCCCGCCACCGACCCGTAGCACAGCAGCTGCAGGCCACGATCCACGGCAAGGGGCGCCAGCGCCGCCGCCGGACGCCGGTCGAGCACCGAGTACTGCACCTGCGTCGCCACCAGCGGAATGCCGGCGTCGAGCAGCGCCGCGGTCTGTGCCGTGTTGGTGTTGGTCAGCGCCAGATGACGGATCTTGCCGGCCTGTCGCAGATCGTTCAGGAACCCTGCCACCTCCAGCATGCCCGGCACCTCGTATCGCCACCAGTGAAACTGCACGAGGTCGAGGTCCTCCGTGCGCAGGCGCGCGAGCGAGCGCTCGATGATGCGCACGACATAGGCGCGGTCCACCTGACACAACGCATCACGATCGGGCACGAACTTGGTGTGCACCTGCAGGCGGCGCCCCGGCCGCGCGGCGCGATACTCACCAATGAGTGACTCCACGCCCGTGTAGATGTCGGCGCAATCCAGCGTGTCGCAGCCGTGCTCCGCCAGCATGTCCCAAGTGCGAAAAAGGGCATCGCGGTCCACGGCCTGCTGCGAGTGCCCCTCCGAAAGCTGCCAGGCGCCGGCAATGACCGGTGGCACACCATAGTCCGCTGCGAGAGCACGACGCATGGTCATGCCGACGCGCCGGGCAGCGTTTCGCCGCTCTCCTCGGAGTGCCGCAGGGTGCGCGTCGCGGTGCGGGAAATGCGAAACACCGCGCCGCAGTGCACATCGGGACAGGCAATGTCACTGTCGGTGGTCATCCAGTCGTTCGGATGCGTGGGGCGCTGCTTGGCCGGCAGGAGCGGCAGCAGCGCGGCCATCGCGTAGAGCGGGAAGCCCTGGCCCGGCGGCATGCTGATGGTTCCCGACTTCACCTCGAAGTAGTCCCCGATGCGCTCGCGACACATCATGCGTCCGCGATTGGCCACCACCTCCACGCGGAGGTCGTACAGGGTGAACTCGTCGTTGCTGCTCATGGCGCCCTCGTGCCGGTGTCTGTGGGGTTGCTCCCGGCTATGCTAACGGCTCGCCCCATAGCGCAGCAATGCGGCATGCAGCAGGGGCGCGCGACAGGTGATAGCTTCGTGCTCCATGCCGGATATTCGCCTGCTGCTCCTGTCTGCCCTCGGTCTGCTCTCAGCCCTCTTCGTGTGGCAGTGGTGGCGTTCCCTCGATCGCCGCAGCCCGGAGCGATTGCGACCAACGCCCCTCCAGCTGCTCATCGGGTTTGTGGTGAGCTTCCTCGACACGCTCGGGATCGGCTCCCTCGCCACCACCACCACGCTGTTCAAGGCACTGCGCATGGTGCCCGACGAGCGGCTGCCCGGCACCATGATCGTCGGGCTCACACTCACCGTGGCCACGCAGGCGTTCATCTTCATCGCCAAAGTGGATATCGATCCGCTGCTGTTGCTGCTCATGATCAGCACCGCGCTGTTCGGTGGTTGGCTTGGCGCCGGTATCGTGTCTCGGCTACCGCGTCGGCCCATCCAGGTTGGGATGGCCGTGGCCCTGCTGGTGGCCGCGCTGTTCATGACAGTGTCGCAACTGGGCCGCATGCCGGAGGGAGGCACGGCCCTCACACTGGACGGCGGCGCGCTCTGGCTGGCACTTGGGGTGAATCTCGTGCTGGGCGCGCTCATCATGCTTGGCATCGGCAACTATGGACCGACCTTCGTGCTGCTGGCCGCCCTGGGCATGGACCCGCGCGCCGCCTTTCCGATCATGATGGGGAGCGGTGCGTTCGCCGCGCTCATCGGCGGCATCGCCTTCGTCAAACGGCAGCGACAGGTGAACCAACCCGCACTCGGTCTGGTGCTGGGCGGCATTCCCGGCGTCGTGGTGGCGGCGCTGCTGGTCACCAACCTGCCCATTGCGGCGCTTCGCTGGCTGGTCATCGGCGTGGTGGTGTATGCCGCCCTCACCATGATACGCGACGCCATGCGGCCGCCGCAGCGGCCGTGAATCCGGCCGCTGCGTGAAGGGCCGCAACGCGGGTCAGCGCACCGCCAGCCGCTTCCGCTCCACCGTCTCTTCCCAGTCCGCAAATGGCCCGTCGAAGTCCTTGAGCTTCGGACCGTCGAACCACCAAACGCGCGTGGCCACCTCGCGCAGGAACGCACGGTCGTGGCTCACGATCAGCACCGTGCCTTCGTACTCCTCCAGCGCGTCCTCGAGTACCTCGATGTTCTCGACATCGAGGTGATTCGTGGGCTCGTCCAGTACGAGCAGGTTTGCGCCGGACAGCGTCATGAGCGCCATGGCCATGCGGGCGCGTTCGCCACCGCTCAGCGTGCGGATCTCGCGGAACACTTCTTCGCCACTGAAGCCGAAAGCCCCCAGGTGATTCTGCACCGACCCGCGGCTCCAGAGCGGACGCTGCGCCTGGATGGCGTCGAACATGGACAGGTTGAGCGGCAGGTCGCTCAGGTCCTGACGGAAGTATGCCGGCGTGATGGAACTACCGACACGCGCCTGACCGCCAGAGGGCGCGCGGTCTCCCATGATGCTCGCAATGAACGAGGACTTGCCGGCGCCGTTCGGACCGACCAGCGCCACGAAGTCGTTGCGGCGCAGCACCGCCGTGAAGTCCTCCACCAGCACCCGGCCGGGGACTTCCACGCGCAGGTCCTTGATGTCGATGACCTGATCACCGCCGCGCTCGGCCACCTTGAACTCGAGCGACATGGCCGCCGGATCACCGGGAGGCGGCGCCAAACGCGGCAGGCGCTCGAGACGCTTGCGCTTGCCCTTGGCCTGAAAGGAGTTCACACCGGCGATGTTGCGACGGATATACTCCTCTTCCTTCTTCACATACGCACGCTGCTTCTCGAGCTCGCGCTCACGCGTGAGGCGACGTTCGGCACGCTGCGGTACGAACTGGCTGTAGTTGCCTTTATACGACTCGCAGGACTTGGCCTCGATGTGCAGAATGTTCGTGCAGATGGCATCGAGAAACGCACGGTCGTGTGACACCACCAGCACCGTTTCATCGCACTCCTTGAGCCAGTCCTGCAACCACGCAATGGTCTCGAGATCGAGATGGTTGGTGGGCTCGTCGAGCATCAGCAGGTCGGCTGGCGCAATGAGCTGCGCCGCCAGACCCACACGCCCGCGTTCTCCACCGGACAGCGTGGACACGAGACGCGTCTTCGATTCCTCGGCATCGAAACCAAGACCCTGCAGCACCGCGTCCACGCGCGAGTGGTAGATGTAGCCGCCCAGATCGGCAAAGCGCTCCTGGTCGCGGCCGAACTGCTCCAGCATGGCGTCCGTGACCTTGTCACCCAGCTCACCCAGCTGCATGGCCTGCTCAGCGATGCGCTGCTCGAGCGCGATGACCTCACGCCACGCGGCGGCTCCCGCCTCCCAGACCGTGGTCGCCCCCTCGAACGCGCGGTGCTGGTCGAGCAGGGCGTGTCGCATGCCGGGCTTGCGCGCCACACTGCCGGTGGTGGGCTGCCGGTCACCCGTGATGACGCCAAAGATGGACGTCTTGCCCGCCCCGTTGCGCCCGATGATGCCCCAGCGTTCGCCTTCGGCCACGGTGAAAGTGATGTCCTTGAGCAGCTCGGTGGCGCCGAAGGAAATGCCGATGTTGGAGCAGGAGATGAGGGTCACGCGCGCACGGAGTTTTCGGGGAAAGCCACGGAAACCACAAAGCTAATGCCTCCGCTGCCGCCACCCCACGAGACCGAGCCCGAGCGCCGACACAACCAGAAGCGACGCGCTGGCCGGCTCGGGAACCTGGACCGGCAACTGCGCCACTGCATAACGGGCCATGGCCTGCGAGACTTTCGGATTGCGGTGCACGGTGTCGAACAACAGGTAGGGACTGTCCAGATAGGGGTCGCCCGCCGTGGTGGCGGCAATGGCTGCTTCGAGGCAGGCGGCGTCGGTATTACAGCTGCCAAAGCTCGTGATACCCAGCCCGGCCAGATACCCGGGGGCCAGCAGCACCGTTTGATTGAACACGCGGGTGTCGAGTACCGTCAGTGTGATGCCGCTGATGCTCGACAGGCCGCCAAGCAGGGCCGCGTTGTAGGCGAGAAACGGGTCGACGGCGCCACCCAGTGTTTGCACCAGAAAGTTGGTGGCGCCCGCATTGACCAGGCGCTGGATCTGTGACACCGCGGCGCCGGCCACGACGCCGGCCTGCGCGGTGGTGCGGCCGAAGAAATCGAAATCGTTGGATCCGATGTTGATGACGTACAAGGCATCGGACGGCAGCACACTGCTGTAGTCGGTGAGCGCCGACGTCACCTGCGAGCTGAAATGGAGCGCGGTCTGCGCCCGTAGTGTGCCTGGAGTTGGAGCCGCTTCCCCAGCGAGTGGGCCCACCCAACCGAAGCCATAGGCGTAGTTCTGACCTCCGGCCAGCGAAGGCATGGCGTCGTGGCCGAGCGCCTGGGCCAGATAGTCGGAGAACGCCGGTCCAGACTGCCAGCGCCCGTCGTAGTAGCCCTTGTCTGCGGTCGGCGCTGCGGGGTGGTTCTTCAGATCATCGTCCAACAGCCAATTGCCGGTGTCGAGTGCACTGGTCCCGAAGAAGAACACGTCAGAGTAGAGCGGCTGGGCAAGCACCGGCGCAGCGGGCAATACCAGCGCAACCAGAGCGAACAACAGTCGGCGAAACATGCGGGCCTCGTGCACAGGGGGAGCAGAACGTGAACGGCGCAGGGCCAGGGTCCTGCACGGACGTATGCATTCACGCGAGAAATTCCTGCGTTTCGGCTCATGCGCTGCGCATATCAGGAACCATCACCGCGCCCCGTGATTTTTACCGACGTCACAGACCGTCGTGCGTTCGGGCACGATGACCGACTGCGACCCGCCCCATCCGCTGTGTCATGTCGTCCTCGTCCGCGCGTTTCGCCTCGGCTCCGTCAGCCACATCGTCTGCTCACGCCCTGCCCTTCGCCCGACGGCGGCTGCGGCTTGGCATCACCGGGGTGGGGAGCTCCGTGCTGCTGGCTGGGGCGCTGCTGCTGGCCGTTTGGCAGGCGTGGATCCCGCTGGATGCGAGCTGGCGCATGCAGCCGGGACTCGGCGGCATCGCATTGTCGGTGTTTGCGCTGACGATGGCCGTGTATCTGGTGCATGCGCTGCTGTTGCTGCCGGTGGAGTATGCGGGCGGACGTCGTGCCATTCGACAGATTCCGCCGCTCTCCATCTGGATGGGGTCATGGCTGCGCGGCGTGCTGGTATTGGCGCTGCTGTCTGCGACATCCATGGCGGCAGTGATCAGCGCCGGTATCGCTGGTGGCACGCGTGCCGCGGTGCTCACGACGGTTGGCGTGTCCATGCTGGTGTTGACGGCGCAGGGGCTGTTGGCACGATGGGTGAATCGCCTGCCGGTCCGCTCACTTCCCGCGGCGTTGAACGACGAAGTGAAGAACGCCGGTCTCGACGCGCGGGACATCCGCGTGGTGGAGGCCGCAGACGAAGCGTTCGTGGGCGGATGGCTTGGGTCGCTGCGACCGACCTTGTGGATTCCGGCTCGCTGGACTGGCAGCGACATGCAGACCCTGCGTCGTGTGCAGTGGGTGCGCCGCGGCGTGCAACTGCGTTCCGGCGCGCGCATGCGCGGCTGGTGGGCGGCCGTGCTGTGGCCCGCGTTGGGCCTGTGGTTGAGCGTCTCGCTGCTGCCCTTTGGCTGGGACGATGCACGGCTGTGGGTGTCGTTGCCGGCGATGAGCACCGTGTGGTCGTTCGTGGCCGTGCTGTTGCTGCCGACGATGTCACGGCCGGCGGTCTATCACGCAGACGCCGAGGCGGCGCGCGTGGTTGGGGTGGAGGACACGGCGCGGGTCATTTCACAGCTCGACCAGTGGCAGGATGACGAGCCGGAACGCACGGCACTGGTGGAATCGATCTTTCATCCGGTGCCGTCAGCCGGCAACCGCGTGCGACGTCTGCACGATGACGCGACGGCAGAGAATCGCGGCGGCCATCAGCAGACGCGACTCACCCTGCTGTCCTCGCTGGTGACGGGCAGTGTGCTGGGCCGCGTGGTGCACTGCAATATCGGGCGGCCCGCACTCTGGGTGGTGTACCCGGGCGACTGAGCGCGCGGTACGGGGTATCGCGCGTCCACCTGGCTGAGTCTCGAGAGCCCATTCTGACCGAACGATGGCGGATTCCGATACTTAGGTATTTACAAAAGTGTTGGACGACCGTAGACTGCGTGCACCCACCCGTCTCTTGCCCCGTCCAGCCATGGCCCGAGCTGCAGTTGCCGATGCGGTGTTTGCCGCACTCTCCAATCCGACCCGACGCAAGGTGCTCGAACGACTGTCGGTCGGTCCGGCCACCGTCAGCGAACTGGCGGAACCCTTCGACATGCAACTGCCGTCCTTTGTTCAGCATCTCTCGGTGCTGGAGCGAAGTCGTCTGGTGACGTCGAACAAGCAGGGGCGCATTCGCACCTACGAGCTTACGCCAGAACGGCTCAAGCTGGCAGAAGACTGGCTCAGCGCACGCCGCGCGGTGTGGGAGTCCCGACTCGATCGATTCGAGCAGCACGTCCACCACCTCAAGACCAGAGAGGCGACACCGTGAGCGCGCCACAGAGCCCCACCGTGAGTACCACGTTTGCATTCGACCCCAAGCGGGACTTCGCGATCGAACGCTTCATCGATGCGCCCATTGCGCTCGTATGGGAAGCGCTGACGAAGCCGGAGCATGTCGCCGAATGGTACATGCCCAAAGCGTGGGGGCGCGTGACGTACGCCGAGATGGATCTGCGACCAGGGGGCGCCTTTCGCGTCGACATTGCCGTAGGGGACGGCGCAGCGTTCCCCAACCTTGGTTGCTTTCTGGACGTCGTGCCGCAGCAACGGCTCGCCTGGACCTCCATGCTGTTTCCCGGTTATCGCCCGGCGGTGTTTGATGACATCCCCATCACCGCCATTGTTACCATGGAGGCTGTCGGACGCGGCACCCGCTACATCTTCACGGCCCTGCATCGCAGCGAAGCCGATTGCGAAGCCAACAGGACCTCAGGCTTCTACCAGGGGACGGAGATGGCGGTGGACCAGTTGGTGAATCACGTGCTGGTGCTCAATCGCGGGTAACGGGCCGCGTGCGCCCAGATGTTGCACTGGGCGATCTGGATGTGCGTTGCCTGACGCCGCGAATCAGTCGCTGAAACGTCGGGCAGGCCAGATGATGCTGTGCGCGACAGTCTGCAGCGTGTCGCAGGCCGTCGCGCATGGCCGTCAACCGCCGGATCTGCCGTGAGAACTCGTCGGCGCGCGCGCGCAGCAACGATCGGTCAACAGACAGCGTGCCGTCGGCCCCCAGCATCTGGCCGATCTCGTCGAGCGAAAGGCCGACCGATTGTCCAAGCGCGATGAATGCCAATCGATCCAGCACATCGTCGGCAAACTGCCGGCGCAGTCCGTGGCGTGAGGCGGACCGAATGAGGCCCAGGGATTCGTAGTGGCGCAAGGCCGAGGCGCGCAGACCCGTGTGGCGGGCCACTTCGCCGATGTCCATCATGGTGCTTGACCTCAAGTCGACTTGAAGTCGTATGCTGCCTCCGTCCGCCGTTTCCCGCAACCCGGAGGCCACATGTCCCTTGCCATACGTACCGCGCTCATCGGCGTGCTCGCCACCCTGTTCATGGACCTGTGGGGCATGCTGCGCGAGCCCCTGTTCGGATTCCCCCGTGCCAACTACCGGCTGATCGGGCGCTGGTTCGCCTACATGCCGCGCGGGCGATTCCGCCACGCGCCCATCGCCGCGTCGCCCTCGCTCCCGTATGAGCATGCCATTGGCTGGCTGGCACACTACGGCATTGGCCTGCTGTTCGCCGCGTTGCTGGTGTGGTGCGGCGGCACCGACTGGCTTGAGCGACCCACACCCGGGCTGGCCATGGGTGTTGGCATGACCACGCTCGCCGCTCCGCTGTGTCTCATGCAGCCCGCCATGGGAGCGGGGTTTGCTGCGTCACGCACGGCGAAGCCGTGGGCCGCGCGCACACAAAGCGCCATCACGCACGCGATCTACGGGCTCGGGCTCTACCTCGCCGCATGGACGCTATCCCGATTGGCACCCCTGGCCGGCTGATGCGGCCGCAGCCCGACCCGCTCACTTCGTTCACCATCTCCCATTCACTTCGGATATCCCCATGCGCATCCCTGGGTCGTGGCACGCGTCACCGCGTGACCCGCGCCCGTTGAACCAACGCCTCGGCCGCACGCGCCGTGACCTCGCGAATCATCGCAGGCTCCATGAACAGCTGGTGCGCGTTCGCACGCAACGCCGAAAGTCCATGCACCAACGCCCACAAGGTGGCCACATCCACGGAATCCTCAGCCCCCGTGGCCTCACGGATGCCAGCGCGCAGGAGATCGAGCGTACGCGTCGCAATGGGCACGGTCTCCGGCCGCGCCGTCGCATCAACGGGCTGGAACATCAGCGCGAAGAGGCCGGGATGCGCATCGGCGAAAGCCACGTAGGTCTGACCCATGGCGGCGATCCGCTCCGTCGCTGTGTCACCTCGGACGTGCTGCAGCGACTCGGCGAGGCGCGCGAAGCCCTCAGCACTCAGCGCATCCAACAATGCGTCGCGATCGGCGAAGTGCCGGTACGGCGCGTTGTGAGACACGCCAAGCTGGCGCGCGAGGTCGCGAAGGCTCAGGGACGCCGGGCCGTTGCGTTCCAGTACCTCGCGCGCCGCCGACAACAACGCCTGGCGCAGGTCGCCGTGGTGATAGGGAGCCGCATGATCGCTCATCACGCAAAGCTGCCCTGCGGTGTTGACACCGTCAACATGCCGACATTATGTTGTCACTGCCAACATTATCTCAAAGCACCACATCGTCTCCCCAGCTACCATGTCCGAATACGGTATTCGCCGCACTCCCTCCACCTGCCTGCCACGGCAACCACTGGCCACCATCCTCCTCGGCGTTTGCCTGGGGCTGTGCAGCAATCGCGCTGCAGCCCAGGCTCCCGCACCTGGCAGCTTGACTGTGGTGATCGAGGGGGGCCGCAATGTGCGCGGACAGTTGCGCGTCGCGCTGTATGACCGCGCCGAGGGCTTCCCCAGCGACCAGTCGCAGGCCCTGCGTACAACGCGAGTGCCCATGAAAGCCACCAGTGACAGTGTGCGCTTCACCGGTCTGCCCGCCGGCCGCTACGCCGTGGCCGTGCATCACGACGAGAATGGCAATGAGAAACTCGACACGCGCCTTGGTTTGCCACAGGAGGGCTGGGCCGCCACCAACGACCCGCGACCTCGCTTGCGCGCGCCGCGTTTCCGCGAGGCGGAGATCGTCCATAGCGGTGACACGCGCGTCGTCGTGCGCCTCACCTACTGAACCGGAGCCCTCATCATGCTGCGACTCGTATTGGCCGTCCTGCACCTGCTGGCGCTGGGCATCGGCCTCGGCGCCATCTACGCGCGTGCCCGCCATCTCTCCGCGCTCTCAACGCCGGACCACGCGTCGGGGAGAACACTCGCACGGGTGTTTCATGCAGACAACTGGTGGGCCGTCGCAGCCATGCTCTGGGTGAGCACCGGCCTGTGGCGGGCCTTCGCCGGTACCGAAAAGGCCTCGGCGTACTATTGGGCACAGCCCGTGTTCTGGACGAAGATGGGTCTGCTCGGCCTGATTCTCCTGCTCGAGCTGTGGCCGATGATCACCCTCATTCGCTGGCGCGTGGCTGAAGCGCGCGGCCAACTGCCTGCCATGTCGGCGATGGCCGGTCATGCGCTCATCATGGCGCGCATCAGCCACGTGCAGATCGCGTTGAGCGTGGCCATGGTAGTGACCGCAAGCATGGTGGCGCGAGGTTACGGCGCGCGCTAGCACGCTGGACCGCGAGTCGACACCACTCAGCGCGGTCGCTGCTCCGCCAGCCACGCCAGACCACGCAGCACTCCACGCCGTACCATGAGCGTGTGCCCCTCGCCGGCGAGTTCTTCGTAGCGACCGGTCGGCGTGCCCTCAGCGGCCGCGCGAACCCGTGCAGCTGGAATAATGGGATCAAGTGCGGCGCCGATGAACAGCATGGGCGGCGCGCCGGGCACGGATACGGACGCGCCGCCGGCCAGACAGACCACCGCGGCAATGTGCGACGGTCGAGCCCGCGCCAGACTGGCTGCCGCGCCGGCGCCCATGGAGTGTCCCATCACGAACACACGCGCGGTGTCAATGCGCAATTCACGACGCAGCACGGCCAGCAAAGAATCGAAAGGCTCGGCCGATTGTACAAACGGCGTGGTGGTGGGCGACACCAGCACCAGCCCCTGCTCGGCAGCAAGACGCGCGGCAATGCCCTGCCCGTACGCGTCCACGAACATGTTCTCGTCGCCACCGGCACCGTGCAGTGCAAGCAGCACACCGAGCGGGCGCTTGGAGGCCACGAGGGCGGGGGCCGCCACCACGCGCATGGGGATGATCAGGTCATCGCGCACACGCAGGCTGCGTCGCGAGTCCCCGGGAAATGCCGAAAGGGCCGGCACCGCGGTGACGGAAGGCGAGGGCACACCGCTGGCAACGGCCAGCAGTTGAACCGACGAATCGATGGCCGCCACCGCCGCCGCAAAGCGTCCGCCAAAGAAGCTGAAGGTGGCACGATCAAACGTCCGATTCACCCGCATGCGGGTGGAGTCACTGATGCGCCCCAGTGAATCGGCAGCAGCGTAAGCGCGGTCCATACGCAGATAGGCGCGTGCCAGTGCTTCCCGCGCCTCACTGGCCGGCGTCGACACACCAGATGCCGTGCCCTGCGCCATCAGCGCAGGCTGATGGACCCCAATGATCGCCAACGCCACGGCGACGCTGAGAAACGTTCGCCTCATGACGTCAGCAACAGACCCATCATCGGACCTCGCACCGCGGGGAAACCACGTCACCCCCGTACTCATGTTTCCTCGTTCCCCGCACCAAACGCCACCACCTGTCCACTCTCGTCCACCAGTTCGAACGCGTCCCCCTGCATGACGACCCGCAGCGTCTGATCGAGATAGGCCGGGCTCGCGAATGACATGGTGAATCGCACCAGTGGCCGGCCGTGCAAGGCCAGCTGTCGGATCATGGCGTTGCGCAAGCCGAGACCCTGGAGAAACGGACGCTTGACGCCAAACAGCTTGGCGGCCCACGCCGTCGTGTGCACCGGATTGAAGTCACCGGACACTTGGCCGAATCGCTTGCCCATGTCAGACGGAACGCGAATGGCGCCCACCACACTGCCGGGCTGCGTCGCGTCGAGTTGCGGGTCCTTGCGGCGCAGTTCGGCCAGCGTGCGCAGCAGCGCGCGCCCCGACTCAAGCCGCTCCAGATCCGCCTCAGGTACGTTGCGGATGATGAAGCGATCGTTCACCGTACCGAGCAAGTGTCCGCCGTCGTGGCGGGAGCGATGGATGGCAATGCGCAGCGCGATCATCGCCTTGCCGTCTCCGAGCTTCCAGGCTCCGCGCACGGACGCGTGCAGTTCCTGTCGGTCGGTGTTCACCCAGTCCAGTACACTGGCCCAGTGCTTGGTCTCGTGCTGCACATGCAGCAGATGCCGGAAGTTGATGCCCAGGTCAGCCAGGAGCCGTGTGTAGAGCAGAGTGCCGACACTCTGGTTGTACAGGTACGGCACCGGCACATCGGGGTCGCTGCGATCGCCCGTTTCGTTGAACAGTCGCTGCCATCGTGCACGCAGCGCCGGCGTGATGGTCACGGGCGCACCATACAAGCGCACGCCATCCGTACGCAGCCCGTGCGTGGCGCGCAGATTGCGCACGGTGGATGTCCAGTACGCCCAACGATAGTGCAACGCCTGCGTCACGCCTGGCAGCGGGAGCATGAGCGAGTCGGGAACGCGCTGCAGCGTGACACCGATGCCCGAGGTGAACGTGGAGAGACGCTGACCTTTCAGTCGCTCCACATGCGATGCCGATGATGGCCGCTCAGTTCTGGACGAGGGATCACTCATGTGACAGTCGACGTGTTGAATGCAGCGCAGCACCCGGAGCCTGGGCAACCCGGCCCGTTCCTATTTCCGGGACAATTTAGCGCCATGTGCCGCATCCTGCCGCAACCAGGCCCGCACCCGCGCAGCCTGACGGCGACTCACCGGCACCTGCTTCCCGGAGTGCAGCACGAGATGCAGACCGCCGCGTCCGCTGCGCAGCGCCTGCACCGCCCCCCGGCGCACGATCCACGAGCGATGCACGCGCAAGAACTCATCCGACGGGAGCGACGCCAGCAGCGTCGCCATGGATTGCCGCACGAGCCAGCGACGCGCTCCCACATGCACCGCCACATACACATCGTCGGCCTCCGCACAGTCCACCTGCTCGAGCGCCACCAGTTCCTCGGTGCGTCCGGTCCGCACGAGCAGCGGCACCGGAGACGTCGGAACGGGCGGCGCTGGCGGACAATGACGTGTCACATGCGCGCGAATACGCTGCAGCGCCCGATCGAGCTCCAGCATGGTGACCGGCTTGCAGAGGTAGTCCAGCGCCTCGGTAGCGAATGCCGGTACGGCGTAGCGGTCAAAGGCCGTGACGAACACCACGGCCGGCAGCGGCCGTGCGCCCACCTCGCGCGCCAGTTCGAGCCCCGACACACCGGGCATCTCGATGTCCAGCAACACGGCATCCACCATGTCGAGATGCGCCCGCGCACTGGCGGCATCGGCGCATTCGATCACCACGGCCACATCAGTTCGCAGGTCGAGCAGCTGGCGCAGCGCCCGGCGCGAGAGCGGTTCATCGTCCACCAGCATCAGCCGTAGTACCGCGTCCGTTGCCTGCTCCGCCATCGGCGTTACGCTGCCTCCCGGCGATACGGCAGCACCAGCGTGACCTCGACTCCGCGTGGCGAGACGCCGAGCAAATGAAGCGAGGCCCGCTCGCCATGCAAGGTGCCAAGGCGCGCGCGCGAGTTGGCCAGGCCATAGCCCAGCGCCGCCCGCTGCTCCCAGTCCGGCGAAAGCCCCGCGCCATCGTCGCGCAATGTCACACGTAAATCATCGCCCTCGACGCGGGCCACCAACTGCAACGCACCACTGTCGGCACGGTTGCGCAGACCATGTCGCACACTGTTCTCGACCAACGGCTGCAGAATCCACGCCGGTACCAACGCATCTGCCGCATCGGCTGGCACGTCGGCCGTGAACATCACCACGCGTCCAAGACGCATCTCCTCGATGCGTAGATAGTGGCCGAGCCGCGCGACCTCCTCGTGCAGTGGGACCTCGTGATGATCGCTGGCCCGCAGGGCGCTCCTGAGCAACACACTGAGCTGCTCGAGTGCCGACGCCGCGCGTGCCGACTCTCCGTCACGCACCAGCGCCGTGATGGCCGTGAGGGTGTTGAACAGGAAATGCGGCTGCAACTGAGCGCGCAGCGCTGTCAGCTGTGCGTCGCGCAGCGCCAGCATGAGCTGTTCCGCGTGCCGTTCCCGCTGCTCGAGCCGTACGCGCGTCACGGTGGCCTGACGAAAGGCCACCACGGCGCCGTACACCACCACACCGGCCGGAAGCAGCACGAGAAACCATTCGGCCACCACAAAGCCCACCAACGACCACGGCGCCGTACCGAGCAGTGCACTGCTCAGGAAGGCCGTAAAGGCCTGCAACGCGGTGAAGACCACGGCCCCTGACAGATGCAACCCCACATGCCAGGCCAGCCGACGGCCGCGGAGCGGCCAGCGGTCTGCCAGGCGCTCGACGACGGGCGTGAACAGCACCCAGGCGTACCAGATGGACAGCCCGATGAGCATGAGCTTCCAACTGGGTACACCCGGCTCGCGGGTTGCACCGAGCCGCTGGACGTACAACACTCCCATGAGAGCGGGCACGCTCCACACGGCGAGTCGTGTGCGGAGCCGCGCACCAGGCACGCGCACCGCAGCGTCCACCAATGGCGTGGCAACATCGTTGGCCATGCCGAAGTGTAGACGGCCCGCACACAACCGGACAGCCGCTCACGACATGAATGCTGCCGTTCGCCACACGGCGGGAGAGCAAGCGAATCACTGCCCCCGGGGCCACACGTACCGACAGGGATACGATGCACGTCCAGTCTTCCCCATGCCCCCGTCTCATGCTGACTCATCGTCTTGCCAGTCTGTGGGTGTGTGCCGCCCTGCACGTCCTGCCCATCTACGTCACCCGCGCGCAATCGACCACCACGCCCGCGACCACCGCCGCCCGCTCCCGACTCGATGCCCCAGCCTGCACGCCCACCAGCACGCCTATTGGCGTGAGGGCCTCGCGGGAGAGCTGGACCACCTGGGGCGGCAACGTGCGCAACACCCGCGCTGGCACCCCGGCTACGCGGGCCGCGTCCGATTCGCTCGTGTTGCGCTGGGCGCTTTGGCTGGGTGAGGTGGGCAACGCACGCTCACAAGCCACCGTGATGAACGGCCGCGTCTACGTAACCAGTGAGGGCGGCAGCGTATGGGCCCTCGACGCCGAGCGTGGCTGTCAGTGGTGGCGAACGGCCGTGGGCGCGCCGGTGCGAACCAGCGCGGTACTGCTCAGCGACAGCAGTGGCGCAGCGCAATTGCTCTTTGTGGGTGATGCCATGGGACGGGTACTGGCGCTGCGGGCCAGTACCGGCGCCATCGTGTGGACGGCGCGTGTCGATGCGCATCCCATGGCGATCGTTACTGGTACGCCACAGTTGCACCGCGGCGTGCTGTACGTGGGCGTATCATCGTATGAGTCGGCCATGCCGCTGCAACCCAAGTATGCCTGCTGCACCTTCCGTGGTAGCGTGGTGGCCCTCGATGCGCGCACGGGCGCGCAGAAGTGGAAGACCTATACCATTGATGAAACGCCATCTGCAAACGGCAAGAGCAAGTCGGGGGCCGATGTCATAGGTCCCTCGGGCGCTGCGGTCTGGTCCACACCCACCGTCGACGAGCAACGTGGGCGGTTGTATTTCGGCACGGGCAACAACTACTCTGCCCCACAGAGCGCACGCAGCGATGCGGTGATGGCGCTGGATCTTGCCACCGGTACCGTGGTGTGGAGCCGGCAGTTCACGGCACGCGACGGCTACAACGTGAGTTGCGATGTGCCCGGCAAGTACAACTGCCCGGAGGCCGATGGTCCCGATGCCGACATCGGGCAGCCGCCCATACTGGTGGACTTGCCGGGCGGCGGACGCAGCCTGCTCGTTGGCGCCAAGAGCGGCATGCTGCGCGCCCTCGATCCCGACCGTGAGGGAGCCACACGCTGGGAGTATCAGGTAGGCCCGGGTGGCAAGCTCGGTGGACTGCACTGGGGCTCGGCCACCGACGGGCGATTGGTGTTTGCTGCCTACGGCGGCCAGCTCATCTCGGCTGTGGCCGACTCCACCGCGCCCGGCGGCATGCGCCTCGTGGCCGACGCATCCGCCGGTGGTGGTCTCGTGGCGTTGGACGTTCGCACAGGTGCCCTCCAATGGCGCGCTCCCGCTCCCGTGTGCGACAAGCGTCCGGGCTGCAGCCCGGCACAAAGCGCGGCCGTGACCGTGGCCCATGGTATGGTCTGGTCGGGCGCGCTCGACGGACATTTGCGTGGATACGACGCGCGCAGTGGACGCATCGTGTGGGATCAGGACATGGTGCGCGACTACCCGACGGTCAACGGCAGCGGTGGACGCGGCGGGTCGCTTGACGTCGGCGGACCGGTCATCGTGGGCAACAGTCTCTATGTCGGCGCGGGATATGGACTCTATGGCGCCATGCCCGGCAACGTGTTTCTGGCATTCACGCGCGTGGCGCGCGGTGGCGGCAGCGGCAACACGCGCAGCGGTAACGCGCGCAACGCGGGGACGACGCGATAACGCCCATCGACATCAGAAAGCCAAACGGAGAACCGGCCGGCGGACACCGGGCATACGCGTCGTGTGCCAACTGGCCACACGGCTCAATGCGTGCTAGCGTCTCCCACATCTTCCAAGGGAGTCGTCATGCCACGCACCGTGCATCCCGAACGACACTTCACACATCGCGTCGGCTGGCTCCGGGCCTCGGTACTCGGCGCCAACGACGGCATTGTCTCCACCGCAGCACTGGTTGTGGGCGTTGCCGCCGCCGGTACGGAGCGCCACGGCCTCCTCGTCACGGGGCTCGCGGGTCTCGTGGCGGGGGCCATGTCGATGGCCGCCGGTGAGTACATCTCCGTGAGTTCACAGGCCGACACCGAGCAGGCCGATCTCAAACGCGAGCGGCAAGAGTTGATCGACGATCCCGCGCATGAGTTGGACGAATTGACAGCCATCTACCGGGCGCGTGGTCTCGACGACACGCTCGCGCGTCAGGTGGCCGAGCAACTCACGGCATACAATGCACTGGAAGCCCACGCGCGGGACGAACTCGGGATCACCGAGGCACTGTCGGCGCGGCCCGTGCAGGCAGCGCTGGCTTCTGCCGCCACCTTTGCGGTGGGGGCCGCTCTCCCGCTGTTGTTGGCGCTGATGGTTCCGGCAAAGGCTGTTGTCACGGTCGTATCGGCGGGATCGCTGGTGGCGCTGGCGGGCCTGGGTGCGTTGGCCGCTGGCGCAGGGGGCGCAGGTCGCTGGCGCGGTGCAACGCGCGTGGTGCTGTGGAGTGCCATGGCGCTGCTGCTCACTGCCGGCGTAGGGCGCCTGGTGGGCGAGCCGGTGTAAGCCGGCCCTGCAAGCGACCTCGCACGTTCAACGCCAGGGCGCGGCCGCCACGACCTTCTGGGTTTCGCCACAACGCCGCTTGAGGTGACGGCCGCTGGGATCGGGAAACGACAACAGCGCCGCCGCAATCGTATCCGTCCGCGAGCGTGCGTTCTTGAACGCCGCATCACAGGCATCGGCGCTCGACACCGCATGCATAGGTGCCATGGCCAGCCAGGCGATGAACACGCCGAGGCCAAGAAGAATCACCGCACCGCCACTGTAGCGCAGGGGAGATGGTGTCAGCGCGGCGTCCCTCGATGATTCGTCAGGCGCTGCGTTCTGCTGCTGTTCATGCTCAAACATGACGCTCTACCTCCAGTTATCGCGGGACGTCCGTGATCGACAGCAGATTGCCATCCGGATCCTTGAACCACGCCACACGTGCGCCGCCGGGCGCCTGCCAGAGATCGTTGGCATCCTGCTGCAGAAACGGATAGCGCTCGAACACCACACCGCGCGCACGCAGCGCCGCTGCGACCTCTACCGCATTCCCCACCTGCCAGCCGAGCGCGGTGAAGGGATGCGGAGTCAGTTCACGCACCTTCTGCAATCGCAGTGGAACGCCGTCCATATCAAACACCACCGAAAACTCATCATCCGACAAGACCGGCAGGCCCAGCGTGTCGGCGTAGAATGCCCGCGCGCGATCCGGCATGGCGGTGGCGAGAAAGGCAACTGGCGCGCTGCTGCTGAGCATGAAGCGACCCTCGAGGCTATGGCGTGCGCATCGGCAACCGGCAATCGGATTGACCGTCAAGCACATAGCATGCGGCCAAAACGAGCAGTCGGCAAGAAACCCGCGCGCCAACCGCCCTATGAATTCAGCGCGCGAACGGCAGTGAGCTCTTCGTCCGTGAGCCCGACACGACGCAGTGCTGAGAGAATGAAATCCGTCTTCCCGGCCACATAGCGCGTCATGTCGTCCGCATGCTGACGGGCAAGCTGCTGCTTGAGCTCGCCGTATGCCCGGGCCAGGACAGGGTCGGCGCGAAGCAGGTTGCGCAGCCCCAACTGGTTCCGGCAGCTCAGACTGTCCCGATGACTGGCATACAGGTGATGACGCGGCAGACCGTCTGGCGCATGGAAGGCTTCACGGTCCGGAATGCCCAGATCGCCACGATGCCGATATCCAATCGCGGCCAGCGCCGAAATAATGGACGGAATGTCGTCGCGTGAGGACACGACGAGACAGGCATCGATGACCGGTTTGGCTGCCAGTCCAGGCACGGCGGTGCTACCCACATGCTCGAGGCTCAGCGCCAGATGGTGAACAGCGGGCCAGATCAACGAGTGAATCTGCGCGAACTGCTGTGGCCAGTCGGAATCGTACGCGCGAACCTCAACCCGGGTCATGCCGGTCTCCGCTGAATGTCGTGCCGTCGAGTCAATCCGGCGCGTATCTCTCAATCTGCGCTTGCGCCAGGGTGTTGTATGATATTCCCCACCATGCGCCAACCGAAGACCTCCGGTCGATACACGCCCGCCAGGTATCGAGGCCGCTTCTCGGCACCGGACGATGTCTGATTTCTACAATACAGGTCGCGCCGGTCTGTCTAGCATGTCCACTCGCTTCCCTTTCACGATGAGGAGATGGACATGCAGCAACCCAACGCCGTGGGCTGGTTCGACATCTACGTTGACGATATGGAGCGCGCCGTCGCGTTCTACGAGGCAGTGTTCGCGCAGACTCTCGAAGCCATGGGCGATCCAACCGGCGAAACCATCATGCGCAGTTTCTCCGGCAACATGAGCACCTACGGTGCCGCCGGGGCGCTGGTCAAGTCCGCGCATGCGCGACCCGGAGCAGGCGGCACGATGGTGTACTTCAGCGTGGATGACTGCGCCGTCATCGAGCCGAGGGTGACTGCCGCCAAGGGGACCGTGCTGCGGCCCAAGTTCTCCATTGGCCCCTTTGGCTGGGTGTCGATCTGCGTGGATACCGAAGGGAACCTGTTCGGCCTCAACTCCATGAAGTGAACTTGGCCCCCCGCCCGTCGGCGTCCGGTGCGCCGACGCGCGGGGCGCCGACGCGCGGCAATGGAGCAGTTGCGGGACGAATCAGCCGGGAATGGCGCTCACATGCCCTGCAACGACACGCCAGACGCCATCGACCTCGCGTGCCCACATGCGGGTGTAGCGTACCGGGCCTTGCATCACGAGCGCACCATTGGCCTCCACCGTAAGGCGCGCGCGCAATGCCACCACCGCAACGTCGGCGCCCACACGGCGAATGCGAAGTTCCTCCGGTTCATGCGCCCGGATGCGAACCGCACCTGAACGATGCATGGCCAGGTCGTCGGCTTTTGAGGCCAACTGACCATCTGGACCGGTGAACAGCAGATTCTCGGCGATGAGTGTGTCGAGCGCGGACACATCGGCCGAGACCTGCGCGGCACGCAGTCGAGCCTCGAGCGTCACGATGTCGGGATCGGCTGGGCCAATCAGCACCGACTGCAGGAGGTTCAGATCTGATACACTGAGTTCGGTCATGAGAGGAATCGAAGGTCGTGAGGTGCCGCCGTGAAGCACGATGCGGCCCAGGAATGGCCGACACGATACATCTAGTCCGCACCGAATGTGAAGATCGTCACCGGCGCCGCCTCGCCGCCCAGGGCCTCGTAGAACGCCAGGGCGTGATCATCTTCGTTGTCCGCCGGCACGAAGGTCACGTCAATGCCCTCGGCCGATCCCAGCACCCGCAGCGTTTCGACCAGCGCGCGGCCGATCCCGCGGCGCTGATAGTCTGCATGTACCGCCAAGTCGTAGATGAACAGCTCGCGACTCTCACGTCGCGTCATCGGGAGCACGTGCGCGGTGAGTCCGCCTACAGGCTGCTCGCCCAGGAATGCGCCCAGCAGCCAGAAGTCGGCACGCTCCAGCAGCGTGCCGACATAGGCGTCGGACAGCAGCGACGAGGGTTCCTCAAAGACGGCATGCATGAGCTGGAGCGTCGCCTGCGCCTGCGGGACGTCCTCGCGGGTGAGTCGCCTGATGTCTGTGGAGGTCATGCGCACAATCTGTCGAAGTGAAACGCCGCTAGACTTCGAACCGATACCCCACCTTGCGCACCGTGATGATATGCACGGGTTTGGCCGGCACCGGCTCGAGCTTCGCCCGCAGCTCGGAAATGTGAATATCCACCGTGCGGGTACTGACGTCCTGCTGGTACCCCCACACGGCGCGCAACAGATCCCCGCGGGTCACCACGCTACCTGCCCGATCCATCAGGGCCACCAGCAGCTCGTACTCCTTGGGGGTCAGTGCCACGGGAGTACCGGCGCGCGCGACGCTGCGCGCCGGCCGATTGACCACGATATCGCCAAAACGGGTGGACAGCGAGGCAACCACGGGATGGCGTGCACGACGCAGCAGTGCCTCGACGCGGGCCAGCAATTCCATGGCCCCGAATGGTTTGGTTACATAATCGTCGGCGCCGAGGCGCAGTCCGCGAACTTTGTCCGCTTCCTCGCCGCGCGCCGTCAGCACGAGAATGGGCGTCTCAACGCCTTCGCCCCGCAGTTCGCGGATCACGCGATACCCATCAAAGCCGGGCAGCATGAGATCGAGGATGATGAGATCCGCGTCCCGTTGTCGCGCACGGTCTACGCCGTCGGGGCCGGTACCGGCCACGGCCACATCGAATCCTTCACTCTGCAGCGCGGTGGTCACGGCAAAGGCGAGATCCGCGTTGTCCTCTATGACCAGAATGCGGGTCACGTCGTGCGTGTCTCCATCATGCTGAGGGGCAGTGTCACGAGAAAGCGTGCACCCGCCGCCACGCCAGTATCGGATTCGTTGACGGATTGCACCTGCACATCGCCTCCGTGCGATCGCACCAGACGACGCACAACAGCAAGCCCGATGCCGGTGCCACCGACGGCACCGCCCATATCACGCGACAGGCGATAGTACGGAGCGAATATGGCCTCCCGTTCGCTTGCCGGCACTCCGGGCCCCTCGTCAGTCACTTCGAGCGTCCAGCGGGCCCCTGCGCGGGCAGTCGCGACAGTGACGGTCTGCCCGGTTGGCCCGTAGCGCACAGCGTTGTCCAGCAAGTTGAGCAACACCTGACGTAGCGCTCCGCGGTCTACGTCGGCGGTGAGTGCTGGTGCAAGTTGCAGCAGCAGCCGCACGCCCCGTGCCGTGGCCAGTGGTTCAAATCCGGATACGATCTCCTCAACGTCCACGCTGATGTCGGTCGGCGTTGGCGAAAGCGCAGCGCGTTGCGAGCTGGTGAAGCTGAGTATGCTCTCCACCAGAAACGTCAGACGGCGCGCCTCCTGATCGATGATGCGCAATGAACGGTCACGCCGCTCCTCGGTGGGCACCTTGCCCAGTCGCAGCAGTTCAGCCAGCAGCCGGATCTGAGACAATGGCGTGCGCAGCTCGTGAGAAACGCCCGAAACAAACTCGTCGCGCAGCCGTCCCAACTCCTCCTGTCGACGATACTGGTAGAACAGCAACCCGAGCAGCATGACCGCGAGAACTGCCGTGGCCAGAATCTCCGGGAGCCGCGAACGTGGCAGCCCACCAATGATGAGCTGACCGGCCGCTGTCGGCACGATGGCAACCTCAAACTGCAGTCCGCCCTGTCGCGGCTCGAGAGAGTCGCTGGCCGCGTAGCGTGTGTCGGTAGCCACGCGATTGCGATAGACCAGTGCACGTGCAGGGGTACGCACCGTGATGGTCAGGATGGAATCGATGTGCAACCCACGCGTGAGGGTGCTGGGCAGCACCGGCTGCGACGACAGCACCAGTTGCACCGCACGTGACACCGGCGTCTCGGCCGGCACGGCGAAACCGTAGGCAAGCAGTGGTATCCCGCTCGTGTCGACGGACACGGCATGCGTGAACAGATAGGGGCGCGCGTCGATCGCTCCGAAGATCGTGACCAGATACTGCGAAGTCAGCGGCACGCCGATCGGTCGCGTGCCAGACGGATTGGCAAAGGCCGGTTCCACACGACTCGGCCCCTGCACCTGCGCCAGTACGGTATCGCGGATCCGGCGCAAAGCATCCGACGTTGCAAGCGCGGAAGCACTGGCCTCAATGCGGCGGTCGGCAAACGTGACTTGATAGAAGAAGCTGATGCCGTCGAGGCAGCGGCAGATGGTGCCCTGCTCTTTCACCAGTTGCGCGAGGCGCTCTGCACCAAGCACCGGCGTTGGGCCACGGGCGTTGATCCAACGCACCACCGGGTCGAGCGCCTGCCGGTGCTGGCCCATCATGCGCGCCATAGTGGCGCTCTTGAGTTGAAACGCCGCAAAGCCCGCGTACTCCCGGAGAGTGCGCTCCGTCAATTCGTGCTGAGCCCGCGATGCCTCGACCGCGCGATAGGCCAGCAACGCCGTCAACCCCACGGCAAAGCACACCAGTCCAATCATGATGGACGGGGTCAGAGCGGGAGGACGCGGCGAGCGGTGCTTCACGCCCGGAATCTACGCAGCAACCAACGCAGCGGGTCGTCACGTGCCGATGGCAACGCAGTGCGAACACAACTCTTACAATCCGCCAACACCGGGAGGGCCGGCGGCCACGTCATACTGTCGAAGGTGCGCTACCTGGCAACGGACCAGTATCTGGTGCGCCCCCACCTCCATGGAGTGCGCACATGCTCTCACGTCGTGAGTGGCTCGGTCTGTCCCTTGGCGCCGGCGGGAAGCTGCCATCGCTCGGTACGTCTTCCGTGGCAGCACTCACGTCTTTCTTTGAGGGGCAGCGCCACTTTCGTGGCGGACGCGTCAACCCGGCACCATTGGCCTTCACAACGGCTGTGCAGGCAGACAGCAGCTTCGCGGCGACTCCCTGCGACTCCCAGCGACTCGCAGTGGCGCGGGCGCTCGCCCTGCGTGCCCGACGGGGGCGCTGACATGTGCAGTGGGACCGGACAACCTGCTGTTCGAATTTCTTAGCGGGCCCTTTACGCCACAACAGACGATAATGATGGGCACGTCAACGAACTCAGCCGTCCGCCCACATGTCGCTCGTTACCGGCCCCTTTCTCAGCGCGCTCATCCTCACCGGGGTGTTTGCGCTCATGTGGAGCAACTACCGGGAGCGCTGGCTTGGTTACTGGGCCATCGCATCGGCCATTTGGGCCGCGCGGTACCTGGTAGCACTGGTGCTGGACAACTACCAGTATGACGTGGCAGCGCATGCGGTGCCGTTCATGGCCATCGCGCGCGGCTACTTCCTGCTGCAGGGTGGCTACGCGCTGCTGGAACGCCCCATGCCACGTTGGTGGCTGGCGACATTTGCTCTGGACGCGCTGGTCCTGCTATGGGAGATCTTCGCCGGTGACGTCATCATTGCCGGCGCCGTGGGTGTACCGCACTATCTCCTGTTCTCGACCGCCACGATTGTCACGGCCGCCAAGATCACCCTGACCAGACGGCAGTGGGGTCGGTCGGCAGTATTCGTCGGCGCATTCCTGACGCTGATCGGCATTGCCAATCTGACCTTCCCGTGGCTGTCGTCGGAGCCCGGGTGGGCGCCTTTCATGTTTATGCTGGCGCATGGCGCACAGCTTGGCGTGGGATTCAGCGCCCTGCTGCTCTTTCATCGCCGCGCGACCATGGAGCGCGACGAGGCGCGACATCGATTGGAGATCGCGTTGTCACAGGCGCTCAGTGGCTACCTGCCCATTTGCGCGCACTGCAAGGCCATTCGCGACCAGCACGATGTCTGGCAGCCCTTGGAGCGCTACTTCTCCGATCGTCATGTCGTGGCCTTCAGCCACGGCGTGTGCCCGGAGTGCGAAGTCATTCACTACGCCGAATTGTTCGAAGAAGCCCGGTAGCTGGAACCGATCACGCGACCTTGGGCAGCAGCAGCGTGAAGGTCGTGCCCCGCCCGACGGCGGTGTCCACATGCACACCGCCACCCGATTTGACCATGGCGTCGTAGAGCATGGAAAGGCCGAGTCCCGTTCCCTTGCCAGGTTCCTTGGTCGTGTAGAACGGATCGAAGCACTTTTCGAGCGTTTCCGTGCTCATGCCCGTACCCTCGTCCATCACCGCCACGGTCATGTACGTGCCAGGCCCGACCGGTGGAAATGTCGGTAGCGTCTCCTCATGGACCACGCGCACACCCGTTTTGACGGTTACCGTCCCACTGGTTCGACCTGCGCTGGTCGTGGCATCGCGAGCATTGATGATCAGGTTCAGAATGGCCTGTTGCATCAGGTTCACATCGACTTCCACCAGCCCGTCGGCGACTCCCGTCCGCAGATCGAGCTGAATATTGGCTGGCAACACCCGCTCCAGCAGACGTCGCTCAGCGACCAGCAACTGATCGAGTGTGGTACGCGAGGTCTGCGCCGGGGCTCTGCGACCGAAGGCCAGCAGTCGACGAGTGAGCTCGGCGGCCTGATGTGTGGCCTGTTCGATTTCATCGAGGTAAGTCGTATCGGTTCTGCCATCCTTGGGTTCGTCACGTGCCAGTTCGAGATTACCCTGGATGACCGTCAGCAGATTGTTGAAATCGTGCGCCACACCGCTGGCCAGGCGCCCCAGCACTTCCATCTTCTGCACTTGTTGCAGGTGCGACTCCAAGCGCTCCCGTTCCCGTAAACTGGCCGCCAGGGCGTCGTTGACACGCTGCAGATCAGCGGCCTGCGCCACCAGAAGCTCGTTCGACTCGGCGAGCGCATCGGCCCGCGCCTGCTCACGCTCGCGTTGACGCGACAGCGCGGCATCACGAACCAGCGCTTCGACACGCGGCAACAAGGGGGGAAGAATGATGGCCGTGAGCAGCGACACCGCCGCGGTGGCGACCATGGTGGTGGTCTCCACGACACCGCGGTTGTCGCCCAGCGGCAGCACCCCCATGACGTGGGTTGCACCACAGAGCACAATGAACGCGCCAAAAAGAACAAAGACCACCTGAAACGGCAGCTGATCTCGCAGACGCACCACCAGCACGAGGATCGTGGCGGCGATTGCGAAGTACGAGATTGCCGTGATGATATCGGCGGCCATGAACAATTGATGCGCTGCGGGCGACAGACCCGCCGGAACCCCGTGTGCGCCGTATTGCACAACACCCGAGGAGATAGACCAGACAGCGACGGTAAGAGCCGGAACAGTCATCGGGTCAGTTTGTCGGGAGAAGGAAAGCCACGTCAGCCGGCTATACTCACCTTGGTGTACACTTTCCTGCAGAACATACCCCGATTTGCACTCAGTGGACACCACAGACAGACTCGACCATTCTCGGCTTACGGCAGACACGCTGCGCGAGGGCACCGCGGCTCTCGTTCGCATGGAGCCGGGCTTTGCGCGTCTGGTCCAGGCCCATGGTCCGCCGCCACTCTGGGTGCGCGCGCCCGGGTTTCCGACCCTCGTACGGCTGATCCTCGAGCAGCAGGTGTCGCTGGTATCGGCCCGGGCGGTCTACCGGCGGCTGTGTGAGGCCGGCGGTGTACGGGGTGGGCGGCTCTCCGCCCGCCATGTCGCGGCGCTGGGTGAAGACGGATTGCGCCGGGTGGGATTCACTCGGCAGAAGGCCTCATATGTCCATGGCCTCGCGCAGGACATGATGGCCGGACGACTACGCCTTGGTACAATCGATCGACTGCCTGGCACCGAGGCGCGCGCGGCGCTGCTGGCCATTCGAGGCGTCGGCCCGTGGACGGCCGACGTGTATCGTCTGGTGGCGCTGCGCGAACTCGATGTCTGGCCGCATGGTGATGTGGCGCTGGCTGACGCGGCCCACCGTCTGTTGGACTGGCCGTCGCGCCCGGCGCAGGAGGCGCTCACCGCGCATGCAGCACAGTGGGCACCCTGGCGATCGGTGGCGGCGCGGCTGCTGTGGCATGGGTATCTGTCGCAACGCGCCTCGCGCTGAAGACCTCGCGCTGAGCGGCTCGCGCTGAGCGGCTCGCGCTGAATGCCTTGGTCGGTGACACACCACCATACCACCGGGATTCGGATCAGACCGCATGCTGCTTCGACTGCTGATACACGTGCAGCAGGTCCTTGCGCAGCAGCGCGTATGACACACCGTGTCTGGCCAGAACCTGCGATACGGCCGAGTCCGAATCGCGGAGAAGTGCGAGCAGCAGGTGCTCCGTGCTGTACTGCTCCGTCCCCATGGCGTCAGCCTCCGGCCATCGCCAGGTCATGGGCCAAGGCGAATGCGCGATGGGCGCGTGTCGTGAGGTAGGGTCGGTTCATCACGTTGGCTCCTCGTGCCGTGGTCGTGTGCGTGGCAGTACCGACTTGACCGGCAGACGCGCCTGAAACTGCCGCATCTCCTCCCGCAGCCGTTCCTTCTCGTCATGCAGGCCAAGGCTGTCCAGACTGATGTAGTACTCCGAATAGGCATCCATGGCCTCAGCGGACGCACGCGCGGCTTCGCGCATGCTGCCGATGTGACCCTCTTCAGCTTTGGGCCACCATTGATAGAACGCTTTCACCCGGCGTGAAATGAGGCCACCGAAGAACTGATGGATCCGATCCCGATCCTTTCGTTCACGCAAATGGTAACCAAGAACGACAATGTCCTCGCCCCCACCACTGTGTCCGTGATTCGCATGAATGGTCCGGATGAGCTCATCAAAGCGCTCCGCGTCGATCCACGCCTGAAACAGCTCCCCCTCAAGCTGCCTCGCTTCCTCCGCCGTGAGATCGCGCCCCAATGCACGGGCGCGCTGCGACCACAGGCGTTCGTACTCAACAGAAAAGGATGGCATAGGCAAAGGAGGGTCGTTGGGTGTCGGGCATACTCAGGGTACCACAGGCCGTGCCACCCTGTCGTCTTCGGCGCGAGGGGACCAACGGTTCGATCAGCCCTGCAAGCTGTGGCTCAAACTCTGCAGCCACGCTGACCGGAAGGAGACCGGCACATCCGACCACGGTGCCATCTGGGAAGGGAGACGGTGATGGCTCGTTACGGTTCGCCTCGAGCATCCAGAGACCGAGCGCCTGCGGCGCCAGCGCGCAACATTCTGTGACGGTGGCCATGGCCTCGTTGCGATCGATCACCCGATCGTCCCAGAGAAACCGGCGAACCAGGGGATCCGTCCACAGAGTCCAGAGAGCCTCACCATCCGTTTCGGTTGCCGGTCGAAGCACCAGCCGCGCAGTGACCAGAGTGGGCTGCATTGTAGCGTCAGCAGGAAGGTGGTGATTGGGTGACTCGCAGCGCTGGCGATGCAGGTATTGGGTCTGCGTCAAGGTTGAGTACGGGATATGAACCCGATGACGGTGCCTTCCGGTGCCTGCACGTAGGCAACGGTTTGCCCCCACGGCATGTCGCGGGGCGGGGTCAGGGCTGATGCCCCAGCTTCGAGCGCACGCGAGAAGGCAACGGCGACATCCGGTGCCCAGAAGGCGATCTCCGTACCACGCACTCCATTGCTCCTGACATCGTCATAGCCGTCGGCAAGCATCAGCTCACCCGCAGCATGCGACGCAATGGCAACCGTCTGGTCAGCGCCAAGCATCGCAAACCCAAGGTCGCGATCATAGTAGCTTGGTTCGAGACCCGTCGCCTGCACATAGAAATCCACCGAGCGGGCCACATCGTCCGTGTACACCACGGCACACGCAAACGCGAGCGAAGACGTACTCAAGACACACCTCGTTGGTGAAGGACCGGCCACCTGCACACTACGTTCCTGTCGTGACTCCTGTCATGACGCCCGTCATCCACTCCCGGTAGTGGCTGAGCCGGACATTGCAACTTACCTGTCCATACCGCCCCGGAACCCGCGCGGTGCTCTGCGGATCAGACCACGAGGTCAGCCCGGCCAATACCCAGTCCTGACCCGATTGCAGAAGTACAGGCCCGCCGCTATCGCCACTGCCAGAACCGCCCTCCAAGGGTAGCGCGTCCGGCGGCGCATCGAACACATAGCAGATCCATCGACCATATGCCGAGCTGATCCGGTTGTATGCACGCCGCAGCGTGGTGCGGTGTGGGTCGCTGAACGCATAGCCGGACTCGCCATTGCCGGTTGCTCCCTTGCCGATGATCTGGACGATCTGGCCGTACTCTCCCTCACCCGAGTTGACGGTCACCGCCGCCACATCAGTCACGGGGTCTGACAGCTTGAGCAAGGCGATATCGTCCGACGCGGCAAGTTGTGATCGGAACAGCGTCCAATCCCAGGTGGCGAGCGCCTGATCCAGCAGCGCTTGCACGGGTTTGCGGTAGCCAGGGTGAATCACGAGTCGCTCCACGTTGCGCGCGCGCCCATTGAGCATCACCTGCCGGATCTCCGACTGCCACGTCACCGCGTGCGCTGCAGTTACCACCCACTGTGGCGCGATGAGGACGCCATGGCCCTCACCCGGCATGTCCACCAGCGCCGGGAACACCGAAGCGGGAACGCGATACTTCGCATCGTCTACATCGTGGCGGACGACAATGGCACCACCCGCCGAGGACAGCACCACGAGTGCAAGACCGATCAACACGAGACGTCGACGCATGGAGACGATGCAGAAGAGTTAGGGAGAGTGGCGCACCGCAATGATATAACTGAGTCCATGCGCCCCCCCGGCTCCGCCGGAGAACACGAACGGCAAGGTAGCATCCGACCGCGCCCCATCAGCCGAGTACCCGAGCTGCGCACTTGTGGCGCCTGCTGCGTAAAACATGTAGTGGCCCGGGTAGAGTTGGCGCGTCACACGACCGGTGCGGGGATCGAGCACCACGTCACCCGCCAGCATGTAGGCCACACCGCCACCGCTTGGCCGCCTGAATGTGCCTGCGGCAAATCCGGTGTCGATGGCGCGCGCAATGGTCTCATGCGATGCACCGGACGCCAGCAGTTCACCAACCTTGAGCATGACCGGCAGGTACGTGTCCTCGCCGGCCGCGTCCCAACACGTCGGCTTGAACGCCGACGCGCCATAGAAGAAGGCATCACGGTTGACCAGACAGCTGAAGCCGTTGCGTCCGCTGCGTACGCGCTCGAAGCCCCGAGCACCATACACATACACGCTGGCGTCAGCCCGCAGATGCACCGGTGCCGCAGAGAGGGCTAGTTCCTGCTCGGCCTCACGCGGCAGCACCACATTCAGCGCCGCCATTGCTGCCGACACCGGATCGCTGGCCCGCTCCTGCGCCATCGCCACATGTGGCCCGAGCAGCAGGGCCAGTACACTTATCACGCCACGCATCCGTCATCCTCGATTGGTTGGTACAACGACTCACCGTAAAGGGCGCCTGCGCAGACCAGTCTTGGCAATGCGCTGCGCGTCGCGATAGACAGCCAGACGCCCTCTGGCCTCGGCAAGTTGCGCCGGCGTCTGTGCAAACTCAGAAATCACCGTCTCCTTCGCTCCGGCGTTGAGCAGCACCGCGATCGTTTCCGCTGTGGCCGCACGCGCCGCGACATGCAACGGTGTTTCGCCCATGTCACCCACTGCGTTGGGATTGGCACCCTGCTGAAGCAACTGCCGAACGGCCCAAGGGTCGTTCCGCCAAAGATAGACATGCAACGCCGTATCGCCATCGCTGCCGGTCATGTGCACCGAGCGCTCGGCGGGCGGGTTGCCGGCCGGGAAAAGCACCGAGGCAGCAACCGACAGCAACTCGTCGAGTGTTCGTGCATCCTTCTGCTGCGCCATGCGTCAGCGCTCCGCCATCGGGAGACCATTGTGGTGCGCATGCTTCATCCGCCAGCACCACCATTCATGGCTGTCGCACCGGAACGCCAGGCGTGGTGGAACTCGATGACGTTCAGCATGAGATGCGCCGCGTACGGGGCCCAGACGCTCCCGCTCCATGCATGGAGAGCAGCGAACAGTCCGCCGGCAATGATGGCCGTGACCAGCACATACCAGATGCCGCCGGCCCAGTGCAGCAGACCAAAGCACACAGAGGACAGCGCAATACCGGCCGCCGTGCCGAAGCGATCCGAAAGCAGTGGCAGCGCGTAACCGCGATAAAGAGTTTCCTCCACGAGGGGGGCGAGCAGTACGTTGGCAAGAAAGAAGACGCCGATGCTGCCCGACAACGTTGGCAGGACGGAGCCCGGTGGCACATAGTCGCCAAACCGCTGCTGCCACCGCACGATCGCGTCCCCGAGCCAGCCGACATACGCCAGAGCGAGCAGCGCACCAGCACCGGCCCCAACGAGCGCATGCTTCACGGTGTGAGCGCCGGGCCAGGCCCAGATTCCCGGCAGGTCGGCACCCGCGACCAGCATCAGGAGCAGCCCGAGGACACTGAGTACGCCCAGCAGAATCTGCGGCATCAGCAACGGTACGCGCTCGGCAATGGCAGCGGGCGCCATTCCACGCGCACCGAGCAACACGGATGCGGCGACGATACCCAGCAGAAAGAGCAGCGGGCCGGCGAAAAGGAGCAGCCACACACCGGAGGGTGGTGGATCGATGGATTGCATACGGGGCGGGATCGAATCTGAGTAACCGAAGACCGCAATCCGTACGCCGGTCGCGCGGCAGGGTTTCGTGCGTCGTGCGCTGCTCCGGGACCAGAGACCGCCCTACTTCAGAGTGCGCGCCGGTAGTGCATGGCCACAGCGCCGTTTCGCAGCGGGGTGGCAGAGACCAGCGTGAGGCGGCGTGTACTCGGCAGCCCCTGCTGATAGAGTGTTGGGCCGTGACCTGCGATGCGGGGATGAATCAGAAACCGGTACTCGTCAACCAGGTCCAGCCGGTCGAGCGCGCAGGCCAGTTGGCCACTGCCCACCAGCACCCCGGCTGGCGTCGCGTCCTTGAGTGCCTGCACGCCCGCGCGCAGATCGCCGGCAATATGCTGACTGTTGGTCCACGGATAGTCGCGGCGCGTGGACGACACCACGTACTTGGGCTTGGACTCCAGCTGCACCGCCCACTCGCGTATCGCAGCCGGTACCTCCACGTCACCGCGGGCCACTGCCGGCCAGTAACTCTCCATCATCTCGTACGTGACGCGCCCCCACAGCATCGCACCGCTCTCGTTCATGAGTTCGGTGAAGAAGGCGTGTGTCTCGTCATCGGCGATGCCTTCCTGGTGGTCGACACAACCATCCAGGGTGAGATTGAGGCAAAAGGTCAGGATGCCCATGGCGGTAGTTCAAGCGAGACAGAAGGATGTGGCACAATCATGCGTCCACGGCACGCGCTCGGCCAGAAACAGAGCGTCCCGGGCCGCCCAGACGCCTGGGACGGTGTCAGCTCACGGCACCCGGCGACCGCCTGGGCCCACGTGGCGTCCACTTCGCGTCTTCGCGGCGAATTCGGGTGCCGGGCGCCCCTAAGCTGCGGGCATCACCCACCGCACATCGGAGCGCCGCCCCATGCCCATTGCCGAGACACGGCACCGCCAGCCCTCTGGCAATCACTCGTCACACGCCGCCCGCGCGCTCAGCCGCTGCGCCATGCTCGCGGCGCTGCTGGTCGCCACGTCGCTGACCGCCCCGAACGCCGGCGCACAGTCGGCACGGCCACCGGCCACAACACTCACGGCACAGGCGCCCGCGACGGCAGACGGCCCGGACCTGCAGGGCATCTGGGACTTCACCATGCGCGTGGGCGAGCGCTCCTCCCCGGGATTCTTTGCACTCGGTCCCGTCGACCGGGGCTGGGCGGGCTCGATCACGATGTACCTGACCAACACGCTGGCCGTCAGGCCGTTCACGGTGACCGGCGACTCGCTGCGCATGGTCGTGGCCTCACGCGAGGGCGACGTGCGCTTCCTCGCACGACTGACTGACGGCGGGCGCAGCATGGAAGGCATCGTGGAATATCACGGCGGCGCGCGTCTGCCGATGATTGCCACGCGCCGTAGCCAGCCCGCGGCGTCCCCTTGATCGCAGCACGCACCGGCCTCGATACTCCAGTGTGACCACTTCCGGACAGGAACCCACATCGGTCGAGGCCGCAGAGTCTCCTGCAGACTTCGCGATTGAGCGATACATCGTGCCGGTGGGGGCCGTCGTCCTTACGACGTTCTTCGCTATCCTGTTTGCGTTGCGCGGCAGCATTGCAGCCATCGACCGTGGCGAGAATCCGCAGTGGGCACAGCAGCTGGGCTGGTCACTCGCCATGTGGTGGACCTGCCTGCCCCTGCTGCCGCCACTCGCGGCACTGGTTCGTCGCTTTCCGGTGGGCCGCCCGCACGCCTGGCGCAACGCCGGTCTGCTGCTGCTTGGCACGATGACCGCGGCGTGGCTGCGCCACGTCGTGTTCAGTCCGGTCGTGGTCGTGTTGAGTGGCGTAGCAGACGGTCAGGCCAGCGCGTTCGCGCGCATCCTCACCTACTTCACGGTCTTTCTCGTGATGGTCGCGCTGTTGCATGCCGTGCACTACTATCGCGCGGAACGTGCTCGGGAGCGGCGGGAAGCCGCCCTGGCGCGAGGCCTGGCCGAAGCACGGCTCGCAGCGCTGCGCACCCAGCTGCAGCCGCACTTCGTGTTCAATGTGCTAAACGCGGTGACCACGCTCCTGCATGCCGATCCCATGGCGGCAGATCGCATGCTCACCCGCTTCGCCGAGTTGCTGCGTGTGATCCTGCACGATCAGGCGGAGGAGCATGCACTCGAACACGAGCTGGACCTGCTGGCCCGCTATGTCGAACTGATGCAACTCCGCTTTGGCGATCGCATCAGCGTGGAGTGGCGGGTGGATGACGCGGTGCTCGGCGCCACGGTACCGTATCTGGTCCTGCAGCCTCTGGTCGAAAACGCCTATGAGCATGGGCTGGCGAGCCGGGAGGCGGGCGGACGACTGCGCATTGCCGCGTCGCGGGTTGGCGATCAGCTCCAGCTGCTGGTCGAGGACGATGGTGTGGGGCTCGGTGCGAACGCCCACGCGAGCATCGGACCTGCCGAGACCGAAACGAACCACGGCATGGGGCTGCGCATCACCAGGGATCGTCTGACGCAGCTCCATGCGACCCAGTCCTCGCTGGTACTTGAGCAGCCGCCAGAGGGCGGCACACGCGCACGCCTGATCTTGCCGTATCGTGAAGCGCGGACGGAACCTGCAGGGTCTGCCACATGAACCAGCCCATGCAAGCGCCGGGTGATGATGTGACCTCGATGGTCAGACCCCGCTGGAACGTACTCATCGCCGACGACGAGCCGCTGGCGCGAGCCCGCCTGCGCACCTTGCTGGCCCGGCATCCCGAGTTTGCACTCACCGCCGAATGCGGCAGCGGCACGGCCGTGCTGGCAGCGCTTCGCGAGGGGCCGGCCGATGTGTTGTTGCTTGATATCCGCATGCCCGGCCTCGACGGACTCGCCACCATCGAGGCCCTCGTTCGCGAGGCACCGTGGGCGGTGGGACGTCCGCCCTGCGTAGTGCTGGTCACTGCCAGCGAAGAACACGCCATCCGGGCCTTCGACCTCGATGTGGTGGACTACCTCGTGAAGCCCGTCGACATCGACCGGTTTGACCGGGCCATGAAGCGGGTCCTGGACACGCTGGCCACGACCGCCGACACCACCGACCGCGTGAGGGCCCAGACCCCGCGGGAGATCAATGCAAAGGGGACCTATCCGAAGCGTCTCGTGGTGCGTGACGCGCAGGGGCTGTACTTCGTGGCGGTCGCCGATGTGGACCGGGTAGAGGCGGATGGCAACTACGTGGCGGTGATTGCCGGCGGACGACGGCACCTCGTGCGTGAGTCTCTGCAGCTGCTGGCGTCACGCCTCGATCCGGCGGAGTTCGTGCGTGTGCACCGCTCGCACCTGGTGCGCATTGACCGGATTCGCCGACTCACACCTTGCGGTCACGGCGAATACGAACTGACCATGACAGACGGGACCCGGCTCACCTCGAGCCGCAGCTATCGGGACGACCTGCGACGCCTGCTGGGATGATCTCAACCAGAGTAGTTGCGCAGCGACGCGAAGCGGCGTACCTGTAGCACATGTCCGGTCCAACCGAGTGGCATCGCATCCGCTCCTGCTTCGAGCAGGCGCTCCTGCTGGATGGCGAACCGCGTGCCACGTTTCTCGCGCGCCTTGCCACCACCTCCCCAGACGTGGAGATCGTTGTGCGCCGTCTCCTGCTCGCGCACGAGCGCACATCTGGATTTCTCGAGGGCACCGCGGCGGAAGCGCTCGACGGGTTCGGTGCCCTGCAGGATGTCGACTCGCTGCTCGCGCCACCAACACGCATTGGCCGCTATCGCATCGAGGACCGCATTGGAGAAGGGGGCATGGCCGTGGTCTATCGGGCCGTGCTCGACGATGCCGGACTGCAGCGCGTGGTGGCGCTGAAAGTGTCACACGTGGCGACTCGCGCCGCGATGGCCGAGGCCATTGTAACTGAGCGCGACGTCCTCGCGCGCCTGTCGCATCCCAACATAGCCCATTTGTACGACGGCGGTCTCACGGAGGATGGACGCGCATACCTCGTCATGGAGCATGTGGCAGGACAGCCCATCACCGTTCACTGCGCCGAACGGCGACTCACACTCAAAGCGCGGATTCGTCTGCTGCAGGATGTATGCGCCGCCGTCGACTATGCGCATCGCAATCTCGTCGTGCACCGCGATCTCAAGCCGTCCAATGTGCTCGTGACGCCGGAAGGGCTGGTCAAGCTGCTCGATTTCGGGGTGGCCAAGGTGCTCGACCCGGACGTCATGCAGCGGGGCGCGCTGGCAGCACGCACCATGCCCGCACTGACCCCAGCCTACGCCGCCCCCGAACAGTGGCGGCGAGCGCGCATCACCACCGCAACCGACGTGTGGGGGCTGGGCGTCTTGGCATATGAACTCATCACGGGGGCACGCCCTCACGCGGTGGAAGATCTGTCACCGGCGGCCGCCGAACGCATGGTTTGCAATGCACCGCCCGTCGCACCTTCGGTGGTCGCCAGCCGCCGTGGCCTGCGCCTCAACGTGCCGGCCGCCGGGGACCTCGACGCGGTGCTCCTCAAGGCGCTTCGGGTGGACCCGGCGGAGCGCTACGCAACAGCCGGTGCCTTCGCTGAGGACTTGCAGCTGGCGCTGGCTGGTCAACCGGTGCGGGCTCGCCCCATCACGGCAGGCTATCGGGCCAGACGCTTCCTTCACCGCCACCGCACAGCAGCCACGCTGGCCACCGTCGTGGCCATCGCGTTGCTCACTACCACCACGATGGCGGTGCAGCAGGCCCGAAGCGCGCGGGCCCTGGCGCTTCGCGCAGAGACGGAGCGGGCACGATCCGCCGCCGCCACGGTGCGTGCGCAACGCATCAACCAGTTTCTCCAGAGTGTGTTGGCCACCGCCAACCCGTCGTGGTATGTGAGCAGCGCGGAGAAGGGTCCGGATGTTACCGTGCTGCGCGCACTCGAAATGGCCGCAGCGCGCATGGATCGTGAGCTGGCCGAGGAACCGGAGACACGTGGCGACATCCATCATACGCTGGCCGATACGTATCGGGCGCTCGGACGCTACGCGGAGATGGGACGTCACTTCGATTCGTCGTTGGTCATCCGTGAGCGCGTATTCCGCGCCCCGCACCCCAAGATCGCAGACGCCATGTACTACGCCATGATCGGGGCGTGGCAGCGCGGAGACTGGGATCGCGCCGACTCTCTCGTGCGAGGCGCATTGGAAATGCAGCGCGCGCGGGACGAGGGCAACAACCTGCCGTACATGCTGGAGACGGCAGCGAGCTTCGCCATCGCGCGTGGAGAGTATCAACTGGGGGAGTCACTTGCGCGCGAGTCCGTTGCAGTTATTCTGGCGCGCTACGATTCCACCCACATCGCACATGTCGTCTCGGAAGAAGTGCTGGCGCGCGCACTGCTGCATCAGGGAAAGCGCGACGCCGCTGCCAGTCTGGCCGAGCGACTTGCGGCCCACTCTAGGGCGTCTGGCCGCTCAGACGCGGCGCCGCTGCGCATATACGCAAGCTTGGCCGCATTCGACGGTCGCCATGCCGAGGCCGACTCGCTGTTTGCCACCCTGATTTCCATGCACTCGAGCACCACACGCATTGACTTTCGTCTGCAGCGCGTGCGGAGTGCCCTGCTGCCATCTGCCCGCTATACAGACGCACGGCACCAGCTGGACTCGGCCCGCACGGAGATCGACATGTTGCCGCCTCCGCTCACGAAATGGCCCGTTGTGGACGTCGAGTGGCATGCATTGCAGGCCAAGTTGTCACTCGATCAAGGTCGTCGTGATCAGGCGGCGCGCGAGGCACAAGACGCCGTTGCGCATGCCAATCGCGCGCGGGGCAGCGCTAAGTCCGACCCGTTCTGGCGCAGTCGCGTGCTGGCCAATGAGGTCCTCGCCCAAACAGAGCTGGCTCAGGGTAAGCGCAATGCGGCCGTGGGCCACTGGCGCAAGACTCTAGCGGAATTGATGGCCCGCGATGTGCCCGAGGCACAGCGAGACTCCATCCGGACGAAGCTGCGAGAGCTCGGTGCAGGCGGCACACCGTCTCAGCCAGATACTGCGTCCTCGTCGAGCGCGTCGCGCAAATAGGCGCGCGCAAAGGTCCAGTCGCGCTTGACCGTGGCCAACGACACACCCAGCACCTTGGCCACCTCTTCAAGCGACAAGCCGGCGAAGTATCGCAGTTCGACGACTCGTACTGCGCGCAGCTCAATCTCCCCAAGCCGCTCCAGAGCATCGTCAAGCACCAGCAGGTCAAGCGTACCGAGCGTGGATCGACCTACCATATCATCCGACACATCATGCAGAGCAATCTGGACGCCACCATTGCGTCGCTGGGCCTGGCGCGCACGCGCATGCTCAACCAGAAGCTGTCGCATGAGACGCGCAGATACTCCGAAGAAGTGGTGACGGCCCGTCCATGCGGGCTGCCGCCCCCCGAGCAAGCGGATGTAGGCCTCGTGCACCAGGTCCGTCGGCTGCCACGTATGGTCGCGGTGCTCACGACGCAAAGCGGCGGATGCCAGAACTTTCAGCTCGGCATACACGACACGAACCAGAGACTCGGCCGCTCCGGCGTCGCCGCTGGCATAGGCTTCAAGAAGTTGCGTGATGTCGGACAACGGAGGGGAGGAGGACATGGCGCCTGAATTTGTCGCGCCACGCCGTCCTCGGCGAGGGGACACCCTGCGCAAACTGGCGCGCCCTCGCTCCGGTCACCTTGTACGCCGATCAGGCCCTGCGACGTCGAGCGACGACGCCAAGCCCCGACAAGCCCGCCGCGAGAAGTACCCACGTAGCTGGCTCCGGAACGGAGGTCGCCGGTGGCGTGAGTGTCCCGAACACCTCGACTTCTGCGAAGTTGAGATAGCTGTTGAGCGTCGACTGACTGATGCCAACATAGCGACCGGTCTGCGCCGTCAGTGGGGAAAATGTCTGCTGCTCATCACCACCACTTGTGAACGTGGTGCTCCACACCGCCACGGGTGAGGAGTTACCGAACGGCACATCGGCAAAGATGCCGAGCGTAGCACCGATGATGCGATTCTCGGTGCCATTGTCGACGCGGTTCCAGAAGGTGATGCTCTGGATGTCGTAGCTGGCGCCGAGATCCACGTACCACCACATCACCGGATTCGCTACGCTGACCTGTGCCGAATGATAGATGCCGCTGGCGAAGGTACCCACCTTGTCGTCGTCCACGGCGAGGGACGCAACACAGGTCGGGCACCCAGATAGCAGGTCATTGGAGAAGGCGGACTTGTTCAGTGCCACGTTCTGCGCTGAAGCGGCAACCGGCCCTGTGAGCAGCAGAAGGGCGGCTAGCGGGGCCAGTCGAGCGGTTGATGTCAGGCGCATCAGACGGCTGACAGTGAGGCGGCGAAGCGATCGAAACACGGTGGGATCTCCTGGCGGCACATGGTAGGCAGGACGCTCTTCCGGTCGAATACCGGCTGAGGCGGGATACAAGCCGAGGGCGTACCAAGTACAGGCGCGGAAGTCCGGCAAAATGGCTCAGACTTCATGTCCAGGATGTTCATCGGGACAGCGATGAGCCGTTATTTCCCCACTTGTCGCATGTACTGAAATGTGTGGTGCAAGACCACGGAAGTTGCATGATCAGGGCCATATCAGGTTCACCACCTGTGTCGGCGCTGACTCAGGTGTCCTTCCGAAACGAACGACCACGCTGTCTCGCACAACACCGGTGCGATCAAAGAACACAGAGCACTTCAGTCGCAGCGTGTCGGCTATTCCGGCAGGCAGGACGCCGGCAGGTGGCAGTGTGCCCGCAGCGCGAAAGTGACCATCCCGATCCGTGAGATCGACGGCGAAGAACCCCCCAGCGGGTCCACCACAGCGACTGACGAGTACTTCGGCGTTGCCAACGGGCGTGCCGTTGGCCATGCGCACGGTTCCAGCGACCACTCCGTAACCCGCCGGAGGGCCCCAGTCATCCACGATATGGTTGCCTGCTCCGTCGCATCCGAGTATGAGTAGCGATACACACGCCATCAGGCCACCTCGAGAACGCCAGATTGACATCGCCGCATCTCCTGACTGCACATGTTTGGAACTGGGTCTCAATCGACTTGACATGGACGCGACACGCTGGCCAGTCGTCCATCGCCCACTTCTCCCAGACAAGGTTCAATATACCCCACCTCGGGAGATGCCTGAACTACTGTGCCACACCGCGAACCGCTCAGCAGGAGCAGCTCTACGGCGGCAGGTCCGACGGAATGAGCGAGTACACGACAGCATCGTGCGCTGTGCCATTGATCACCAATCGGTTGCGCGCCACACACTCCCTCGTGGCGCCGAGTGATTCCGCCACGCGCTGACTTGCCAGATTGTGCGTGAGCGTGACGATCTCCACACGCGAGAGCCCGATCTCTCCAAAAGCCAGTCGGGCAGCCTCCCGCGCAGCAAAGCGGGCTACACCCCGCCCTGTGTGCGGTGTGGCCACCCAGTAGCCGAGATTGCCGAAGCGGTGCATGCGGTTGATGTGATTGATGCCTGCCCCACCCACCACCGCGCCACTTGCCGTCTCGAAGATGCCAAGCGGGAACTCCGTGCGCGCGGCCCAGGCCTGCTGCGAGAATGTCACCCACGACTCGGCCTGCGCGAGCGAGTACTCGGGCGAACACCAGGGCATGGTGGACACCAGTTCGTCGAGCGACGCGCGAACCGCCGCAAAGAGCGACAGGGCGTCGGTGGCAACAAAGGGACGGACGTGGTACGGAAAGTTGTCGGACATGTTGGCAAGTATTGTGAGACGACCGACGTTGGTCTATACCCGCCGTGGGCGGGACACGTCGCTTGGACGTCGACCGGTCCACCGCTTGTACGCGCGCGAGAACGCCGCCGACTCGGAGAAGCCCACGCGGGCAGCCACGGCATCGACAGTCAGTTCACCTCGGCGCAGCAGCGCATCGGCCACCTCGCGGCGAACCTCGTCGTGCAATTTGGCAAACGTGGTGCCCTCGGCTCGCAGATGCCGGTGCAGGGTCTGCCGGCTGACCGCCAGCTCGCGACACACCACGCCAAGCGCGGACAGCCCGGAATCCGACGCGTCGCGTGGCAGGACCACGCGCAGCCGTTCGGCCACACGTTGGCTCCACGTCGCGTCCTGTCGCATCTGCTGCAGCAGCGTATCGGCGTGCCGAACCAGTACGGCCTGCACGGGCGCAGCCAGTGGTTCGAGCGGCCGCGCGAGGAACGCGGGGTCGAGGCATAGCGCGTTGCGGGGCGCACTGAATGTCACCGGCACCCGAAGGACCACGTCATAGGCGTCACGATGCAGGCGATCGACGGGCGCATCGTGCGTCACCTGCAACGCGCGAACGATCGACTCCCCACCGCGCCGGCGAATACCGGTACTGAAGCGGGCAAACACCGATTCGGTGAGCGCCGGCCAGTGGTAGGCCCCGCTGGCCGGTCGCTGATCCTCCAGCCACACCCCCAAATCGTCCTCGACGAAGCGGTAGCGCAGGGCTGGAGTCCGCGCACCGAAATCCAGCGCGAGCGTGGCGTATCGATTCAGACCATCGAGTGCATCACGCAGCGTGAGTGACGGCGCGCTGTTGAGGGCTGCGCCCGGACCGGCAGCTGCCTCAGGCCGAGCCGCGGCGAGTGCCGAAGCCAGGGTGAGTTGGGCGCACGGCACGCCCACACCAAAACGCAACGCAAACGCTGGATCGCCGAGCAACGTGGAGGCGCTGTCGAACAGCGCGCGGAGCGTGGCAAGCGGCAGACGGTTCTCAGGCGTCTCGAATGAGCGCTCGTCGAGACGAGCAGCGCGCAGGAGGTCCTGTGCCGGCACCCCACAGTCAGTGGCGAAGTCCAGAAGACCCTTGGCGTATCCCGCCGACACGCTGCCGGTTGCCCGCTCGTCGTCGTGCATGCTGGGACCCGATGTCATGGTTTCGCGACCGGCTGTCATGGTGTTGGCGAATGGGCCTGGCCAGCATGAAAGCGACCCCATGCATCGAAGCACACTATGCCAGACTCTGTGAACACTTCCCAATCCCGACGGATGGCGGACGTCGACGGTTTCGCGGCGACGTCATTCGCCACGGTGCCAGACGCCGCCCCCAACATCCCCACCGCCCCTGAGCCCGAGCAGACCCGTGCCCAACTTCGGCGTCATGGGCGCTGGCTCATTGGCAGCCTGCTTCTCGCGCAGGCGCTTTTCGTACTCTACCTCCTGGCAACGTTCGGCCGGACGGTCATCGCTGGAAACGTGGCCGCCTGGTCGCAGCTCAGTGCCAAGGGCTGGGTAGCCGGTGATCGGGCCGGCAACACGGCAATGGTTCTGCACCTCGCGTTTGCCGTGCTGATTCTGTTGCTCGGCGCCATCCAGCTGTCGCAGCGGGTACGGCAACGTGCTCCCGCGCTGCATCGCTTGAGCGGACGGCTCTACCTGGGCGGATGCTACATCGCAGCCATCAGCGGACTGTGGCTGGTGTGGGTTCGCGGCACGGTGGGCGACCGCTTGCAGCACATCGCCATCACGATCAACGCGCTGCTGCTGTTCGTGTGCGCCATCATGGCGTGGCGCACGGCACGCAGCCGGAGGATTGCCGAGCACCGCACCTGGGCCCTGCGAGCCTTCCTGGTGGGCAATGGCGTGCTCTACTTCCGGATGTTTCTCGCGCTCTGGTTGCTGGTGTTCCGGGCGCCCGTCGGTTTCACCCCCAGCACCTTCAGCGGCCCGTTCCTCACCATGCTCGCCTTCACCGTGTACGTGTTTGGCCCATTGTCGGTGTTCGAGACCTACCGTTGGGCCGAGCGCAGTACCTCGCGCACGCGGCACCGTGTGGCGTCGGGCGTGATGATCGGCGTGGCGCTGCTTCTGGTGTGTGGCGCCATTGCCGCGGTACTTGTGCTCTGGATGTCCCGCATGCTGCGGGTGTGGCATTGACGATCCGGGTTGCGCTGTTGCCCCCGTCAGATCGCTGCACGCACACGTCGCCCACAACACCAAGCGGGATGGTGTGTCGAACGCGGCATGGATCATCATGCGCATTAGAAACGCACACCGGCCACTACCGGAAAGAAGTACCCGATCGCGTAGTCACCGGCCCCGTGATCGGTGAGGTTGGCGTGCACCAACACCTCCAGAAAGACGTGACGCGTGTGATGCCGCCCGGTGAGACCAAAGCCCGTGCGCACGCCGGGGGTCGTGCCATAAGGATTGCGCACACCAACTGTGTTGAGACGCTGAAGTCCAGCGCCAAGCGCGAAGTAAGGCGCCCAGTGGGGCGTCCGCGGACCAATCGTAATGGTACCGAAGAGCCCAAGGCTTGTGATGTCCGCATCACGCGAAGCCAACGATGGAGACTGTTCGCGGCCAGTCATCCTCGCATACTCCATTTCAACGCGCCATTGCGAGACACGACGCGGATGGCCAAGCACTACACCGGCGCGTGCAACCGGTCCCGTGTTCCTGAACTCGCCCAAGCCGCCCGACGGATTTGCGAGTCCAAATGACACGATTGAAGAGACAGCCTGTGCCTTGAGATGCGCAGGCAGGAATGCCAGCAGCGCAATGAGAATGCCAAGTCGCACGTGGTGCCTCATCAGACGATTGCGGCAGTCTGCGCGACTGGTCCCAGCACCCGGCGCACACGACAGCTGACACTGAATCTGCGCTCGCACCGTAGGAACGGCTACCGCAGCGCCGATGGCTGCCGGACTCCCGCCCTTCCTCCCTCGCGTCGCCCCCCATGCCCCTCTTCGAAGCCGTTCGCTTGGCGCTGGGTCAGATCCGTGTGCAGAAGCTCAAGAGCTTCTTCACCCTCCTCGGTGTCACCATCGGCGTGATGTTCCTGGTCGCCGTGGTCTCGATCGTCGAAGGCATGTCCACCTACGTCGAAGAAGACTTCATCGGTCGCTTCATTGGCGCCAACACCTTCACGCTCCGTCGCTGGCCCGACTTCACGGGGCCGGAAACCGAAGAAGAGTGGCGGGACATGCAGCGCTGGCCGCTGATGTACAGCCACGACGCCCGACACGTCGTCAACGTGCTGCCGAAAGACGTGAAGTGGGCCATCGAAACCGACGCGAATGCCACGGTGTCGAGCATTTACGCGCCGCGCCCACGCCAGACGACCATCTACGCGGTCGAAGGCGACTACTTCCAGATCAAGAACTACGACATCGTCGCGGGCCGTGCAATTGCCCAGGAGGAGTATCGTCTTGGCGCGAACGTGATCGTGATTGGCGACGAGGTGGCGACCTTCTTCTTCCCGGATCTTGATCCGATTGGCCGTGAGCTGCGCGTCCGCGGCGTGCCCTACACCGTGGTTGGACGAATCGACAAGCAGGGATCGCTGTTTGGCATGTCCATGGACCGCTTGATCATTGGCCCGCTCGAATCCGGCCTGGGGCGCATTACCAATCCACGCGGCGACATCGACGGCATGATGCTGAAAGCCTCGAGCACCACAGCCATGTTCGACGGCATGGAGATGGTGCGCGAAGCCATGCGCGCGCGCCGCCATCTCCGACCGGGACAGCGGGACAATTTCTCCATCGAAACCTCGGAGTCCGCGCTCGAGGACTTCAATGAGGTCAAGAACGTCATGACCATTGCCGGCACGGCACTGCCGATGATCGGCCTCGTAGTCGGGGGCATGGTCATCATGAACATCATGCTGGTGGCCGTGGCGGAGCGGACACGGGAGATTGGCATTCGCAAATCCCTCGGCGCGCGCCGCAAGGACATCATGCGGCAATTCCTGGTCGAGGCCGCAACACTCAGTACACTCGGAGCCGTGGTCGGCATTGGTCTGGGGCTTGGTGCCGCGTGGGTCATTCAGGCCACCACACCACTGCCCGCAGCGGTCGCGCCCTGGTCTCTGGTGGTGGCCACGATGCTCGGACTTGGTGTCGGTATCGTGTCCGGCGTCTATCCCGCGCGCCGCGCCTCGCGGCTCGACCCCATCGACGCGCTGCGTCAGGAGTAGGCCATGAGCGCTGCAGCCAGAATCCTGAGTGTCTTCGAAGGCGTCAAGATCGCGATGAGTGCACTGCGCGCCAACAAGGTGCGCGCCGGACTCACCATCATGGGCGTCGCCGTTGGCGTGTATGTCGTCGTGGCCTTGTCGTCGGTCGTGCAGGGGGTCAATGAAAGCTTTGCGCGCGATGTCGAAGCGGCAGGGCCGACGTCCTTCTTTGTGTACCGGCGGCCGATTGGCGGCTTCCAGGTGTGCGACGGTACCGACGAAACCTGCCCGGAACGCCGCAACCCCATGATCACGTTGGACGAAGTGCGGATGCTCGAGCGTCTGCCGACTATTCGTTCGGTCACGGCACACGTGGCCACGGGCGGCAAGTTCCGCTACAAGGACCGTCAGCTCGACGCGGGCATCGAGGCGTACTCCGCCAACTGGACCGACGTGGACGCCGGCGACATCAACCCGGGACGGAGCTTCACCGCCGCGGAATACGAGGCCGCAGCCCGCGTGGTGATCCTCAATACGAAGCTGGCACAACGGCTGTTCTATGACTCGGACCCGATCGACAAGCGGATATTCATCGACGGTGTGCAGTTCACCGTGATCGGTGTCTACGACTACACCGCGAGCCCGATGGGAACCCCCACATCAGCGGGTGAAGGCAACGACCCCAAAGCCATCATTCCGTGGACCACCGGCAAGAATGCCCTGAACATGTGGGTGCTTGGCAACAACCTGATCGTGCGACCACGCGCGGGGGTGACGGCTGAGCAGGGCGTGGACGATGTCACGGCAGCATTGCGTGGCGCACGTGGACTGCGTCCGAGTCAGCCCAGCAACTTTGCGGTCGTCACGCAGGACCGGCTGATGGAGATCTACGACGAACTGTTCGGGACCTTCTTCCTCATCGGGCTGGCCCTCTCATCGGTTGGACTGCTGGTCGGCGGGGTGGGCGTGGTGGCCATCATGATGATCTCGGTCACCGAGCGCACGCGTGAGATCGGCGTGCGCAAGGCGCTGGGCGCAACACGCGGCACCATCCTCTGGCAGTTCCTCGTCGAGGCCGTGACACTCACCAGCATCGGCGCCTCGGTGGGCCTCATCCTCGGCATTCTCACGGCCGTGGGCATTCGCACGGCGTGGCCCGAGATTCCCGCCACGACACCACTGTCATCCATTGTTGCGGCGCTGGGTGCCAGCGCCGTCACCGGTGTCATCTTTGGGATGGTACCGGCCATGCGGGCGGCGAGACTCGATCCGGTGGCAGCGTTGCGGCACGAGTAGCGGCGGTCGTGGCCACCGCGCGCTGCGTGGCAATCAACGCTGCCGTAAGCGCCAGTACGCCGGTGAACTGGTGCAGCACGCCAAGCGGAATGGGTACGGCCAGCAGCAGGGTGGTGATGCCAAGCACGAGCTGCAACGTGATGACCGTGGCAAAGCCGAACACCGCGCGCTGCACCATCTGCGGAAGCGCCGCCTGCCGTGCACGCCAGGCCAGCGTAAGCACCAGTGCGGTCACGGTGATGGCAAGCAGTCGGTGATGGAACTGCGCAGCCGCGGGGTTCTCGAACGCGTTGGACCACCACGGTGAGAGCATCCCATAACCGGGTGGCACGACCTGGCCACCCATGAGCGGAAACTCGTTGAACACCTTGCCGCCACGCAGTCCGGCCACAAAGCCGCCGGAAAGCACGGTGATGCCGAGCAGCGTGGTGGCCGCAACGAGCGCCGTGCGCCAGCCGTGCGACGTCTGCGACGCTTCGCGCAGTTCGGCGTCACTGCGTGCGCGCAGTTCGCTGTAGGTCCACACCGCGACCGCGAGAATGCCCAGGGCGAGTCCGAGGTGTGCCGTGAGTCGATACGAACTCACACTGACGCGTTCGACGAGTCCGCTCTGCACCATGTACCAGCCTAGCGCGCCCTGACCAGCGGTGAGCAGCGGCAGCGCGGCGAGTCGCACCCGCAGGGACCTGGGCAGCCGACCCTGCACAAGAAACACGAGGTACGGAATGGCGAAAACCAGACCCACCGTGCGGGCAACGTTCCGGTGGAACCACTCCCACCAGTAGATCCACTTGAACTCGGACATGGTGATGCCGGCATGCGTGCTGCTCGCCTGCGGAATCTGCCGGAATTTTTCGAGCTCAAGCGCCCACTCCGCGTCGTCGGACGGCGGCAGCGCACCGGATACCGGTTTCCATTCGGTGATGGAGAGCCCGCTTTCGGTGAGACGGGTAATGCCACCCACCGCCACCGCAAAGAACACGGCAATGATGGAGGCCATCAGCCAACGGCGCAGCGCGAGTCGATCGCGGTCAGGCAGGGCGCCGGGCAGTCCGAGGTCGGTTGTGGTAGCCACCCCTGAACCCTGACAGGGGGGGCGGTGGGGGTCAAGGGACGGCGGTCCCTGCACCGTCAGTCCGAACGCGGCGCTGCTCGCCGACAACCCGCTCGATCAACGCGACGGCCGTGGCCATTCCGTCCTGCGCCTGCATGGCGGCGGCAATCCGCGTGGCGGCTTCCTTGAAACGGGGCTGCGAAACCAGCTCCGCAAGTGCTGCCCCCAGCGACTCGGCGTGGAGTCGCTTCTGCGGGAGCGGTGCGGGACCCGCGCCGAGCTTTGCGATACGATCACCCCAGAATGGCTGGTCGAGTCCGAATGGACAGATCAGGGTCGGACAACCGGCGCGCAGTCCAGCGGCGGTCGTACCCGCGCCGCCATGGTGGACAACGGCTGCCATGCGCGGAAAGAGCCAGGTGTGCGGTGCTTCGTCCAGCGCAAACACGTTGCTGGGCAAGGCCGCGTCTACGAGGCCACCCCAGCCGCGCGCGAGCACCGCGCGAACACCGGCCTGCGAAACCGCCGCGAGAATGCGCCGCGTGGCATCCGCGGCATCGGCACTGGCCATGCTGCCAAAGCCGATATACACCGGCGCTGGACCGTGCTCCAGAAAGCGCAGCAGCGCCGGCGGCGGCTGCCACGTGGCGCCGTCACTGTCCACCGCGTCGTCGAGAAACCAGTACCCGCTGACGTATGCGTGTGATGGCCAGTCGTGTGGGCGCGGCGAGACAGCGTCACTGTAACCATGCAGCACCGTGATGGGCACACCCGGCTGCAATTGACTGGGTGAACTGTGGCGCGAGTGTCCCTGTGGGTCGTGTGCCTTTCGCCATGTCCGGAGATAGCCGCGCGTCCCACGCGCCGTGAGTGATTCCACCACACGCCAGGTGAGTCGGTTGTAACGCCTGCCCAATGGCAGCTTCGGCATACCCCAGAACGGCACATCACCCGTGGCGACCTGCATCGGGATCAGTGGCGCCAGCACGGCGGGAATACCACGCTTCGCGCTGATCGACGGCATGCAGAACAGCTTGGGATGGTAGACGATGACATCCGGCCGCCATGCTTCGCTGGCAGCCCAGGCATCTGCGACGAGGCGCTCATTCATTGGCCGCACCTGCTGAAACACCGACCACGCGGTCCTGAGTCCGCCCCACACGCTGTCGAGCTGGCCAATGAGCAGACGGCCTGCCGGCGACTCGAGAAGCCGCAGCAGGCTGTCGTCGAGCGGCAAATGTGCAACACCGAACTGCCGAATCCACGGCGCGTACCGTTCGCACGTGCAGAGAGCCACGTCGTGACCGGCAGCCTTGAGGCCTCGAGCCAGGGCCAGGTAGGGCTGCACGTCGCCACGGGTGCCGATGGTTGCGATCAGGATGCGCATGCAGGGTCAGGTCCTGGCTGCGGACGAGCGAGTATGAACGGAACCTGCAGGCGTCAGTGTGCGCGCCGCTATGCTCATGGCTTCAGGTACAGCGCGGCGACGGCGTGCGCGAGTTCGAGCACCTTGCCGGGCGGCTGCTCACCATTGGACAGCAGAATGACCGTAAGCCGCTCGTCCGGAAAGCGGCTGATGGCCGTGCTGCTTCCCGGTGCGCCACCCGTGTGGCCCACGCGGCGCTTGCCACGGAACGGCGTCAGTCCGAAGCCCAGTCCGTAGGGCGCCAGGCCCTCGCGTGTTTCGGCCGGCGTCCACATCGTGGCCAGCGTACGTTGTGGCAACAACTGCTCGCCGTAGAGCGCCGCGTCCAAACGAGCCAGGTCGTGCACAGTCGACACGAGCGCCCCGTTGGCCTCATCTACAATCGGATCGAGCGACGGCGCTGCCTCGTATCGACCGGACTGCCACCGGTAACCTCGTGCCACATCGGCTTCGGGCGTGCGCCGCTGCAGGCGCGTGGCTGTCATGCCAAGGGGAGTGAGAATGCCCTGGGCAAGAAACGCCTCGTACGACATGCCGCTGACCGCGGCAATGAGTAGCCCAAGCAAGTAGTAGTTGGTGTCGCCGTACTCCCAGCGTTCGCCCGGCGGAAACTCCAAGGGCAGACACGCTACCTCGGCGAGCACATCACCCAACACGTAGTCTGCCTGCGACTTGGCAGTTGAGCATGGTGGTCGCTCGAACGCTGAGATGCTCGGTATACCCGATGTATGCGCCAGTAGCTGCCGCACAGTCACGGCATGCCACGCCTTGGGGAGCTGCGGCAGGTAGCGACCCACTTGGGCATCCATTGCCACCCGACCCTGCTCGACGAGTTGCATGGTGGCCAGCGCCGTAAACGACTTGGTGATTGATGCAGCCTGAAAGCGTGTCTCGGCAGTGACCGGGACACCGCGCTCGATGTCGGCAAAGCCGTAGCCCCGCGCGAGAATAATCTGCCCATCTCGCACAACGGCCAGCGCCAGCCCTGGCAGGTGCCGGGTGCTCATCTCGACGCGAATCAGCGAATCCACGGTGGTGACCGCGTCCGCCGAGGCCGTCTGCTGTGCCTGGGCGCGACCATGGAGCAATCCCAGTGTGGCGCAGGCCACAAGCAGACACCGCGACGCTGTCTGCAGTCGCTCGCATTCAGTACGAGTAAAGTCAGGACGCACGGCGCCTTGACTGCACAAACAGCATGCCGGCGAAGACGAGCTCGATGGCTGCGCCGCTGAGCGCACCAACAACGGATGGCGCGCGCGTCAGCGCCAGGACAAGACCTGCCGTGCACAGCAGCGCTCCGCATATCCAGTACGCACGTAGTCCATAGACGGTCTGGAAGGTCACGTAGCGCCCGCCGATGACCAGCAGCATGACCGGGAAGAACCATTCGATTCGGAGCACATGAACGCCGTAGGCAATGGCGCACCCGGCGAGAAGCCAGAATGTGGTCTCTGCTGCGAGTGTGCCGAGCGGATTCCCGGATTCGTGCGTGCCCGAAGCCCCGAACAGCTTGGCAATACCCACGCCAATCGGGTGAATGGCGGCGCCGCCCATCAGGAGGGTCAGCACACCAATCTTGTCGGACACCAGGGCCGTCACGATGCCTGCCGCAAGCCAGACCAGGCCAGAGACCAGCACACCTGGTGCGCCGGACAGATACCCGCGGCGCATGTCGGCCTGCGCCGCTCCTACAGTGAGAGTGTTCATTTCTGGTTCCGTTGAGCTACGGACGCGCGCCACGGACACGTTCGAGTCCGTCAAGGATCAGCTCAAGTCCGAAGGCAAAGTCGAGGGTGCCATCATGTGAACCGTCGGCTACGCGCACGGTGATCTCATGCATGTACGGGTACAGACTGGCCGGCAGCATGGGCAGATAGGCAGCGGCAGCCGACGCGTATTCATCGGGGTTCACAGGGAAGTTCTGCTGCTGCAGCGCGAAACCATAGGTGTAGTTGTCCATGGCATTCCACGCCCGGTCCGTTTCGTGCCATGAGAAGCCCGCCTCACGCAGCGTGCCCAGCGTGGCATCGAGGTACGCGAGCATGTTGGGGCCGACGCTGATACGCGACACCACCAGCATGGGAGCCCAGGGATGGGCCGTCATGACCGCCAGTGCCGAATGCGCGCGGGCGCGCATGGCGGCCTTCCAGTCACTGCCGGGCGTGGGCCGCATGATTTCGCCGATCACCACATCGACCATGCCGTCGAGCAACTCGTCCTTGTTCGCCACGTGATTGTAGAGCGACATGGCCTCGACCTTGAGCGTCGTGGCCAGCTTGCGCATGGAAAGGGCCTCGAGGCCGTGCCGGTCGGCAAGCTTGATGGCGGCACGCAGAATGCGGTCGCGACTCAATGGCGCGCGGCGTGAGGAGGGCATGCGGGAGACACTACCGGTGCTGACAGCGTAAGGCAAGCGCGCGGAACGGACGAAACAGCTTGACCTCGCCATACTTACAGCGTACGCTTCTATGTACACTGTAAGTTCTTCTCGCAGCCCCCGGACTCCCCATGCGTCGTCTTCTTTCCGCCCTCGCCGGGCTGACCACTTTGGCATCCCCTGCCGCGGGGCAGGTGAGCTCGCCCGTCACCGATTCGACCACCCTGAGCCCGCCTCGCTGGCACGTCGGCTTCGCGGCCGACATTGGCCAGCCCGTTGGTGCCTTCAAGCAGCGGGTGAAGAACGCAGCGGGAGGACAGGCGCACGTCTTGCTTCGGCTCGACCGCCATGGCCTGACTTCTTTGCGCATGCAGGCGGGATGGCTCAACTACGGACACGAAAGCCAGCGCAGTTGCGTCGGAACGGCGCCTCACTGTCGTGTGGCCGTCAACCTCACCACGGCCAACGGCATCTTCTCAATGGCGCTCGGGCCGCAGTTCACTGTACCAGTCGGGAAAGTCCGGACCTTTGGCTACGGGCTGGTTGGCGTGAGTCGCTTCGCCACCGTCAGCGGGCTGGGAGGCGGCCTCGTTCCGGACTTCGTCGCCGCCGACGAAAACTTTGGTGACGGGGGCGTGGTATTGAGTGGTGGTATCGGACTACAGTTGCCCGTGCATCGCCGCGCCACCATCGATGCAGGTGTGAGCTACGAACACCACGGTGAACGAAGGTATCTCATCAAGGGCGGACTGACGGACCAACCCGATGGCTTGCTCGGCTTTGACATCAAGCGCTCGACGGCAAGCCTCTTTGCCATTCGCATTGGCGTGACCACCACATTGGGCTGGGGACGTCGTCCCTCAACATCGACACCATGACATCACTCATGAAGGCGGCGGTCTATCGACAATACGGGCCGCCCAGCGTGGTCAGGCTGGAGGAATGTCCCAAACCGGTGCCCGGTGCGAATGATGTCCTCATTCGGGTGCGTGCTGCGACGGTAACGTCGGCCGATTGGCGAATTCGCAGCCTGAGTATGCCGCACGGGTTTGGTGCTGCCGGGCGACTGGCATTCGGCATGAACGCACCACGTCAGCCAGTGCTTGGCAGCGAACTGGCTGGTGACGTCGTGGAGGTTGGTGCTGGCGTTCACACGTTCACCGTGGGAGACGCGGTGGTCGCGTTCACGGGCGCCAAGCTGGGCGCGCACGCGGAGTACTGCCGCGTACGCGCGGATGGTGTGATGGTACACAAACCATCTGCACTGTCGTATGAAACAGCAGCGGCACTCCCATTTGGCGGCACCACGGCACTCGACTTCTTTCGGCGTGGTGTACTGCGCGCGGGAGACCGTGTGCTGATCAACGGCGCATCGGGAACCGTGGGCTCAGCCATGGTGCAGATCGCCGTCCAGGCCGGTGCGGAGGTTACGGCCGTGTGCAGCAGCGCCAATACAGAAGCCATGCAGCAGCTCGGCGCTGCCCGCACGATTGACTACACACGCGTCGACTTCGCTGCAGGCGGCCAGCAGTACGACATCATTGCCGATACCGTGGGCAACGCACCGTATAGCCGCGTGCGCCCGGTCCTGGCAGCACGGGGACGTCTGCTGCTGGTGCTGGCCACGCTACCCGAGATGCTGCGTGCCCCGTGGGTGAACATCACCTCAGCACATCGGGTGGTGGCCGGCCCGACAGCTGAGCGGGTGGACGACCTGCAGACCTTGGTGGACATGGCGGTGGACGGACGTTTCACGCCGCTCATCGACTCCCGCTTCCCGTTCAGCGAAGTTGCCGCCGCGCATGCGCGGGTTGATACCGGGCGGAAACGGGGGACTGTGATCGTGACGCACGCCATGTAGAGCGACGACAGTGTGCCAACCCTGTCGCTCGGCCGAGCGAGCGCCAATCAGCCCTCCCGCGTCATCTCCACCATTGTTGGCCGGAACCCCGCCGACAGGAAGAGTCGTTGGGCCGCCTCGTTCCGCGCGGCCGTGGACAGCACCACGCGTGGGGCGCCGCGAGTGGTCAGTTCGGCGATGATCGCGCCCAGTAGTTGGCGACCGATGCCGCGCCCTCGCGCCATCGGATCCACCACGATGTCGTTGAGCACGCCGGCTGGTCCGCGCAGGGTCATCCAGTCCATACCCTCCATCCGTGCCCAGGCATACCCGACAACCCCCTCGTCCTCAGCCACCAGCAGCACACTGTCAGCACGACGAAGCTGCGAACCGAGGTACTGCGCGTAGCCTTTGGGCGTGTCGGGCGTCGGGGCGATGAAACGCTGCGGATCGAGGGCGTGATGGGTGTCCACGAGCAACGCGGCGAGGCGGCCGATCGCGACGAGATCACGACGTTCGGCTGGGCGGATGATGACTGGATTCATGATGTCTTGTGTGAACGGGCATGAGCCGGTAGCCACCCGGGTACCTTCGGCCCACGCGCTCCGGCTACGTCAGCCTCGCCTCTGAAACGATTCCTGCACAAAGCGCAGACCGGCGATCACCTGATCCACGCGTGCCTGCGACAGCGAGCCGATGTGCGAACCCAATCGTGCCTTGTAGATGCAGGAGATCTGGGAAGCCACGACAACGCTCTGTCGCTCGAGGCCCCCTTCTCCCGGATCCAGCAGGACATTGCCCGGTTCGGTCGCCTTGTGGAGGTTGGTGCTGAGCGCACACACAATGACCGTGCTGATGCGGGAGTGATTGAAGACATCCTCCTGGACAATCACATGCGGGTGAGCGACCCCCGGCACGGCCCCCTTGGACTCGTCGGCGGCGACCCAGAAGATCTCGCCACGACTCACCACGCGGGAATGGGGCTCGGGCTCCAGGTCTCTATCCATGAGGACTCCACAAGTAAGTTGAGCCGCCGGCCAGCCGCGCCGGAGATTGGAATCAAGGAGTGGCAGGCAGTACTCGCTCGGGCAGCGGTGTGATTGCTCCCATGTCGTCAACAATGACGGTCACTTTCGCCGAAGGGAAGGTACGCTTTGCGGGCAAAGGGCATGCCGAGCCGAGACACACGATCACTGCGCAGCCCAAATCAGCTCGTGCCGTCCTCACTCCAGCCCAGACTTTGGCGGGGGATGCGCGACTGCATGGTCATGTCGTACAGCCGGACAACTCTTGCCGCAGCTCGGCGATTGCGAACGGCGTACAGACCCTGGGCAATCGTAGCGAGTCGCTCCCGGCCCCAGCCGGCCCGCCGCAGATCACGGAAGAGCGCGCGATACGCAATCCACGCCTCACGCGACCCCACCAACCAGGTATGTTGGGCGACAATGAAATCCATAACGGCGGCATTGAGGGCGAGCGCCATAAGTCCGATGACACGGCGTTTCCACCCATCGGCCTGAAAGACCCTGCGACGTCGCTCCGCCCAACTTGGCTCATCCGGTTCCGCTGCCAGCAACCGAACACGCGCGAGATAGCTCGCCACCACGGGATCCGGGTACTCCACAGTCATCGACATCGCTAGCCTAGAAGCTTGCGGTAGTAGACGACACGCTCCGTCTCGACGAATCCCAGGGCTTCATGGACAGCCTGGCTGACGAGATTCGGTTGGTGTTCTGTCCTGACCATCGCGACAATAGGCCGGCGTCCATACGCGCTCAGCGGATAGCCGGCCACCATAGTATCATGGTTACACTCGCGACACCACCCATGCTCAGAAATGAGAGCAACACCAGCACCACCGCCATCACGCGAGGCCCCCACACGCCGACCGCCTGCTGCGCGACAAAGTAGCCTTGCAGAGCCGTCAGCGGTACGAATACGTACACACCAAATGCCAGCGCCGTAAGGAACGGCCCACTGAACGTTTCGGGTCGAAGCCGACGGGCCCTCGATTGATCAGCAGCCAGAAGAATACGCCCAGCCGGAAGAAGAACACGCCGCCCGCGGCCAAGAAGGTACGCAGTGCCCATTGCCGATGTGCCGAGAAATTGCGTGCCCGGGCCGCCCGCCACGCGAACACGGCGCATGTAACGATGATGATGGCATTAAGAGAAATCGCGATGTGCTGAGGCATACGACTCGGCTCGCCGCGGGTCCACGTGAGGTAAAGACCCGCGAGGCTGGCGAGCATCACCGATATCATGTACACTCGTCCGACCCAACGGTGCAGGGCCGGGAGGCGCCGACGAATGGCGGGCAACAGCTGCAGTCCACCGCCCAGCATGATGAGCACGGCGATCAAAACGTGCGACATGAGCGCCGCATTGCCCGCCGTGTCGCCGGGCACGTAGCCACGTGGCATGACGTGGTTCCATCGCTCGGTGTCGCCGGTGACGACAGCGCCGCCATAGACGAGCGTAACGTAAAGCGAAAAGAGCAGTTGCCCGAACAGGGCGACCATGACCCAGCCTATTGCAGCTCGGCGGAGGAAATGCTGCGCTCGCTCAGCGGCACCGAATCCCGAGAGTACAGGGTTGGGTTGTGCGGGCAGTAAATCGGCGCTTCTGGCCATAACAATGAAGAAGATGGGGGACGGGGGCCCGAAACGGTGCATCCGTCATCCGGGTTGCCCCAAAGTGTCAGAGTGGCTCTAACGACCCGATCCTGCGGAAGCACGCGCCTCCGCATCCTTCCACACCACATCCAGAATGCCCGCCACTGCGCGACCGTCTTCCCCGCTCACGGACGTGTTCACAAAGAGCACCACGCCGAAACGGCCGCTGGGATCCGCCAGCATCTCCGTCTGCAGCCCGGGATCGTTGCCGCCGTGGCCAACACGTCGCCCGCCAAACTTGGTACGCCAGAAGAGGCCGGAGTTGCCGTCGACAGCGGGAAAGTTCTCGGGACGGTTGGTATCGTTGAACTGAAAGCGTACCATTTCCGCGGCATGCTTGGCGTCGAGAATGCGCACCCCCTGATACATCCCGGTGTCGAGCAGCGCCACGAAGAAGCGTGACAGCTCCGCCACCGAAGTCCGCACCCCGCCATCCGGATACGTGGTGCCACCATATGGGGGGATCGGAATGACGTGACCGTTCTGGGATACGAAGAGCGTGGAATGCCGCGTCGTGTCCACTTCAGACAAGAACCAGCCACTCGTGGTCATGCCAAGCGGTGTGAAGATGTGCCGGCGCGTATAGCGATTGAGCGGTTCCCCGACGGCACGCTCCACGATGTACCCGGCCAGCGCGGCGCCGATGTTGGAGTACTCGCGCAGCTGCCCGGGGGCGGCCGCCAGAAAGTTCTCACGGGCGTAGTACGCGCCGTTCGACGTGAAGTACTGCGTGAGGAATCGGTCCAGCGGTTCGGGCGCATCCCCGCCGTAATGATACGTTCGCGAGTACACTGCCCAGCGGTCGGTTATGCCCGAGGTATGCGTGGCGAGATGGCGCAGCGTGATGACCGAACCCGGGCGATGGGGATTCTCGACGCGAAACGGCAGGTAGCGGTTGATGTCCTCGTCGAGCGAGAGCTTGCCCTCCTGCACCGCGCGCATCATGGCCACCCCGGTGAACGTCTTGGCAATGGAGCCGACGTTCATGATGGTAGCGGGCGTGAAGGGACGGGTGCGCGCGAAGTCGGCGTAACCGAAACCGCGCGTCCAGACGACCTGCTTGTTCACAATCACCGCCGCGGCGACCCCCATGATGTTCGCAGACGCCATGTGTTGCCGAATGACACTGTCCACGGCCGCCGGGGGTTCAACGGATTGTGAACGCAGCAGGCCGAATGGGCTGACGAGCGCCGCACCGCCGAGCAAGGCCAGGCGCGCGCCACGCGAATGGCAGCGGAGGATTGGGAGTGACATGGGCAATTCCGGCGGTGGGATGCGCGGGGGCGCTCGCATACGGCGAGCGCATGGTACGCCGACTACGCGTCGACGCGCGGCGGGGTTTCGGGGACAGGACGCATCAGGCGCAGAGTTCACTCGTGGGCCCGGCGACTGTCGTTTGGGGCTTCGACGCGCTCGTGCAGCCCGTAGTCGCGCACGACATGCGACACCCGCAGTCGGTAGTCTCGAAAAATGCCCGACCGGCCACGCATTTGTGCCACCCGATGCTCGGCGATGCTGCGCCAGGCCTGCACCGCCGCTTCGTCGCGAAACACGCTCAGCGACAACAGCTTGCCCGGCTCGGCGAGGCTCTCGAATCGCTCCACTGAAATGAACCCGTCCACCGCGTACAGCAGCGGCTTGAGCTCGGCCGCCAAGTCGAGGTACTCCGACCTACGCTCCTCCGCCGGCCACACCTCGAACAGTACCGCAATCATGAGAGACTGCGTGTGCCCGGGACGAACTCTACGAAACTGCGCTCCTCCTTGAGGATGAAACGCAGCTCCTGCGCCATGGCAAAGTTTGCCCGTCCCTCGGGATCGGCCTTGAGACGTATGCGATAAGCCTCGTACTCGGCGAGACTCTCGAAGCCGATGAGGCCCCAGGCCACGTTGTTGGTCCCCTCGTGGGGGAGGAAGTATCCCAGCAGGGCGCCGCCCAGTCGGGGAATGATGTGGACCCACGCTTCGGCGTAGCGGCGGAATGCGTCCCGCTGAAACGGGTCGATCTCGTATCGGATGAAGCAGGTAATGGTCATGCGGCCAGTATGGCACGTGATCGTTTCGGTAGCCGCCGAAGCATTCGCCGGCGATCTTTGTCGCATGCCGAGTTCGCGCCGTTTGGTGCCACAACCTGACGCCGCGGTGGTCCCCACCGCTGAGCTGCTCGCCGATCCCTCACGCGTGGCCATGCTGTGGGCGCTCATGGATGGTCGCCGTCTTCCCGCCGGCGACCTCGCACGCATTGCCGGCATTCGCCCATCCACCGCCAGCGAACATCTGGCGCGTCTCGTGGAAGCGGGATGGCTTGGCGTGGAGCAGACGGGACGTCACCGCTATCTGCGCCTGATTCATCCGGGCGTCGCAGAGTTGCTTGAGACCATGGCTGTCGTCGGGGGCACAACGCAGCCATCAGCGCGCCAGGTCGGACCCACGGGCGCCATGCGACTTGCGCGCAGCTGTTACGATCATCTGGCCGGACAGGCCGGTGTGGCGATCACCAGCGCGCTGCTGGACAATCGTGCGCTCATGGAAGAAGGCCTCGGCTATCGTGTCACCGCAGCGGGACGTGACCGCTTCGCCGCGCTCGGGATCGATACCGACGCAATTGCAGAGCAAGCCACGGCGCGGCGCCGTCACTTTGCGCGCATGTGTCTCGACTGGAGTGAGCGACGCCATCACGTGGCGGGTGCGCTGGGCAGCGCGCTGCTTGCGCTGGTGCTCGAGCGCGGCTGGTTTGTGCGAATGCCCGGCACACGGGCGTTGCGCCTCAGCAATGATGGGCGACGGGCGCTGCAGAGGGAGTTCGGCGTGCGGCTTCTTTGAACGGACGCTGCTCAAGGCGCAACGTATCCAGCACGACCCACGGAGCGAACGGCGTCACCTGCCGGCGCACGTCGATTCCACTCTCACGGCGAGCTGCCAGTCATCGCGATGAGGATCATGGACTCCGGTAGGTCATCTGGCAGCTGTGTCGTTCTTCCGCCGCCGCAGCGGGTGTTTGGACAGGCGCGCGGGCCGCTGCGCTGTCGGCCACCGAACGACCAATGAACTGAAAACACCGCTCCACGGCACCACGTGGAAATACGAACATGATCCGCGCCGGCGCATTGCTCCGGTTTTCCACAGTGATCCAGTTCCGCGGCGGCAGGTATACGACGCTGCCGGCTGGCGCCACATGAGCCGTATCGTTCAACAGAAACGTCACCTCTCCCTGCTGAACAATGAGCACCTCCTCGTCCAACTCGTGTCGATGACGCGGCACGCGACTCCCAGGCGGCAGTTCCTCGGCGCCAACGAACAGGTAACCTGCCCCGGTCGCCGCAGGCCCGACTTTGAGGCGAATCGCGCGACCATCTGGCAGAATACGCCGCTCGCCATCCTCAGGCCTGACAATTTGGGGCCGCGAGGCTGTGTGCAGTTCCGCGGTGACCTGGCCGCGTGCCGTCGATGCGAGCACGAACAGCGCCGGGGCGGTGAGTAGCAGGCAGGTGGTACGTGATCTGGACGCAGTCATCGTTTTTGCCGGATATAGTTCGGAGATATTGTGGAGTTGTGGCGTGGTAGGGCCGCTCGGGGCACGGTCCTGCCGTGCCGCCCTACCGCCGCGGCGGCTTGGTCGGCCGGATCTCGATGCGCGACGGTAGCGACCTCGACGGAAACCGCACGAGCCCCATCACGAGCTCCGCGATGTCCTCCGGCTGGATTTTCCACGCATCGGCGTCGCTCGGCGTGTGATCATTGAAATGCGTGGCCACACTGCCCGGCATGATGTAGTTCACGCGGATGCCGTACTGTCGCACGTCGAGCATCAGCGCCTCGCTGAAGCCGACGAGTCCGAACTTGGATGCGTTGTACGCTGCGCCACCCGGCAACGGGTTCTTGCCGGCGAGCGAAGCGATGTTGATGATCCAACTGTCGTCGTTGTTCCGGAGATGCGGAATCGCGGCGTGGCAACAGAAGTACACGCCGTCAAGGTTGGTTCGAATGACTTGGTCCCAATCCTCCGGCGTGAGCTCGCTCATGGGCGCGAATCTCCCGACGCCGGCGTTGTTGACGAGGATTTGCAGCCCGCCAAATCGCTCGACCGTGCGATCGATCATGCGTCGCACATCGTCGCGGTTGCGGACATCACACACGGTGCCTTCCACGGTACCCGCACCACGCTCCGACAGTTCACGCGCCGCGCGCTCGACCTCGCTCGCATGGCGCGAGGAAATGCTCACGTTGCAGCCGGCGGCCGCCAGCGAAGCGGCGATTGCGTAGCCGATGCCCTTGCTGCCGCCGGTAACGACGGCGGTCCTACCCTTGAGATCCTGAATCATCTTGTGCCTGTGTCAGAGTAGTCCCGGAGCGGCCGCTCTAGCCGCGCATCTTCGTGATCGCTGCTGTCAGGTCGCTCTCCGTGGTCGAACCGATCACGCTGCCGTGGCTCATGGCAATCACGCTCGTCGCGCGTTCAATGTCGGCGTCAGCCACCAGCGCAATGAGCATGGACGTGTCGGGCGCGAGCCCTTCTCCCAACTGTCGCAGCAATGCGTCGGGGAAGCCCAGATCGATGAAGTAGGCAGCAATCGCGCCGCCGGCAGCCAAGGTGATGGTACCGACGCCGGGAAGCAGAAGACCGGCAATCGCCCCGATCAGCGCGCTCTTCCCCACGCCCCAGTCCTCTGTTTCGCTGAACGCTACCTCGCCGCTCGGCTTTCGCGTGACCACGGCGACGTTGCCAAGACCAACGGCGGCACCCTTCAGAAGATCGCGGGCGTTCTCGGCGCCGGTCGGCGTCGTGAAGCTGGCGATGACGATGCGGCGGGCGATGGATTCGGACATGTGATCTCCTGTGGACCTGGAGTGGTTGTGAACGCTACGGTAGCGGATTGCGCTCCCAACTCCCATACATGGGGTTGGGGAGCAGCACAAACCGCCGCCCGAAGTCGGCGTACGCGCTCTCGGGCGCTGCGCGCATCGGCGCCTGCGTCATCCCGGGGAAGTCCTGAATGTTGTCACCGATCCACATGATCACCTCGAGCGGTGGGAGCCCGTTCACTCCGGCGGCGACCTGCGCGAAGCGCGGATTCTTGTCGCTCGTTTCCGCCTTGCACAGCACGACATCGGCCTCGATACCTTCCGCGCGCAGGTTTGCGCGTGTGTCGTCGCACTCCGCCGCTGTGCGGTTGGTGACGATCGCAACGCGTCCACCGCGTGTCTGCACATTGCGGATGAACGTGAGCGAGCCCGGGAGCGCCGTAGCCTCGCGGCGCGCCACCCAGCGTGACCAGCTCGCCTCGGTATATCCGGAGTCCACGAGCGCGCGCTCCTGCTGGTAGCGACTGTTGTCGAGCACCGTTTCGTCGGCGTCGAGAATGACGCCCCACGTGCCCCTGCTGCGTCCTTCGGAGAGCGCCACCAGCCGCTCACCGGCGACGCGGTACGCCTGAAGAAACGCGGCGCGCTGCTCGGCCGACGATCGAAACCACCGGATGTCGTTGCCGATTCTCGCAGCCGCCGGGCGCGGCATGGTCGCCGCTGCCTCGGCGCCCGTCGCTCCGGCGCCCATCCCAGTGGATGACGTGTGCGAGGTGGTGGCGCAGGAGATCAACGCAAACGCACTGACACCGACTGCGCACAGGCGTCGCGCAATGCGCGTTGTCAGATGGACGGGGTGCGGCATGGCGAAACAGGGAAGAGTGAGAAGAGAACTTAGTGGCCGATGGCCAGTCCATCCTTGCGCGGGTCGCTGCCTGCCGAGTAGCCACGTGGCAGCCGGAGAATGGCCTGCGCTCCGCCAAACGCAATGGGCGGCTGCTCGATCAGCACATGCCCCTTCGCCTCCAGCGCGGCACGCACGTCGTCGGTGAATGGCGCCTCAAGTGCGACACGATAGCCGTTGTAGTGCCGGAACCGCGGCGCATCGATCGCCGCCTGGATGTCCATCCCGAACACGAAGTGATTCAGCAGCATTTGCACGTGTCCCTGCGCCTGCACGCCACCACCCATGAGCCCGAAGCTCATATAGGCCTGCTCGCGGCCGTTCACGGTCTGGGTGACAAAGCCGGGAATCAGCGTGTGAAAGGGCCGTTTGCCCGGCGCGACCGTATTGGGCAGCCCTTCCGTGAGCGAGAAGCCTGCCCCACGGTTGTGCAGCGCAAACCCGGTACCCGGCACCACCACGCCCGAGCCGAAGTAGTCGTAGATGGAGTTGATGAACGACACCATGTTGCCTTCGGCGTCGGCCGTGGCGAGATACACCGTCTCGCTGCGCGTCCGGCTCGGGCCGGGATCCACACGTTCCTGCGCGCGCGTCGGGTTGAGCAGCTGCCGGCGCGCTGAGATGAACGTGTCGTTCAGCATCTGTTCAGCCGTGAGCTCCAGGTGGTCGGCGTCGCCGACGAAGCGATCGAGATCCGCGTAGGCGAGCTTCTTGGCCTCGATCAGATGGTGCAGGTAGGCCGGCGAGTTGTGACCCATCGCCTTCAAGTCGTAGGGCTCGAGGATGCGCAGCATCTCGAGTGCGGCCACTCCCTGATTGTTGGGCGGCAGCTCCCACACGCGATACCCGCGGAAGGGTACAGAGATGGGCGTGATCCAGGTCGGCGCGTTGGTGCGCATATCCTCGGCGGTGATGAAGCCGCCGAGTCGCTGTACGTGGTCCACGATGCGGCGACCCAGCGTACCCGTGTAGAAGTGCGCGACGCCGCTGTCGGCGATGGCCTGCATGGTGCGCGCCAGGTCGGGGTTGCGAAACCATTCGCCAGCCCGCGGTGCGCGGCCACCCGGCAGGTAAGTCGCCGTCGCCGCCGCATCGCGTTCCAGGAGCTCGGTCTGCTCGCCCCACTGCGCGGCAATGATTGGCGTGACGGGGAAGCCATCGCGGGCGTAGCCGATGGCGGGCTGTAGCATCTGGGCCAGCGTCCTCGTGCCGTGGCGGCGCAGCAGGGTGTCCCAGCCGGCCAGTGCGCCCGGCACGGTTACCGACATCGCGCCCTGCTGTGAGCCGGCGCGAAAGCCGCGGGCAATCAAGGTGTCGCGCAACATGCGTGAGCCCGCACGTCCGCTCGCGTTGATGGCGACCAGCCGTTGTTCCTTGGCGAGCCACACGATCGCGAACATGTCGCCGCCGAGGCCCGTCATGTGCGGTTCCGTCACACCGAGCACCGCAGAAGCGGCAACGGCCGCATCGACAGCGTTGCCACCGGTGCGCAGCACTTCGAGCGCCGCAGCCGACGCCAGCGGTTGGCTGGTCGCGACCATGGCGTGAGGGGCGTAGACGGTCGAGCGGCCGGCGAGGGTGGTGGGGCGCTGAGCGGTGAGCGTTGCCACGGGCAGCAGCAGTGGCAGGACGAGCCGGGCGGAGCGGCGCATGGATTCGGCCGAAGGGAGAGTGGAGCGATCGATGCCGCACGAAGCGTGAAGGGCCGGCACCGGAAGATGGCTACAGCGGCGCGGGTGGCGGAAGATCATCGCGATGATCGGCCGCCGATTCGTGCTCATGCTTTGGGTCGATCAAGTGGACCGCGCAGCAGCAGCAGGGCGTACACCGCTGCGAGCAGAGCACACGGGATAGCCCCCAGTCGAACGAGCGGAGATCCGACGTCACCCTTGATGAGTGAGAGCGCACTGATGAAGTAGACGCCAAGGTTGAGCAGTACAGCGGGGCGTCCATAGATGCCGCCGAGTATCGTGTCGCGCGTGTTCCAGTTGTAGAAGGCAACACTGAGCCATGCGGCCGCGAGAAGCTGACCGAGCCAGCTCGCGTGGACCGGCAGGCCCGGCACGAGATGCGGGAGCACCACGTCGGAGGCAAAGAGAAGCGGGAAGCCCGCGACGGCGAGCACCGCAGCGCTCGTTCGATTCACAAGTGAAGAAATCATCTGCGCTGAAAGTAGAGCCTCGAGTCGCTGGTCAACTGGCAAACCCATGTTACGGCCAATATATCGCCGCACAGAACTCCGCGTCCCGCTGGGCTTCTGTGGCGGTTGGCGTGCTTATGGCTCATTGCACAAGTCGAACACGAAGTCCACCGGCGTTCGGCACGGCGATCATCACATGTCCACCATCCTTCCGGAGCATGCCCTTGTCCACCAGCACTCGTTCCGCGTGTTCGAGCGACCTCACGCGTACTGCCATCTCGAGGATGCCCCCGGTGGGCGCCTCGACGAATCGCAGCGCCGGCCCGCGAGGGAACGTCAATACACCGTGTTTCTCCTGCGCCGGTGTTTCGAGGAACTGCCGCCATTGCACGAGTGCAGTCGCCGTGTCTTCAACGCCGATGACCAACTCCCGTACGCCGAGCACACCGAGTGCACGCGTGCCATCTGGCGTGGTGTACATCACGGAGTCAGGCTTCTGGTAGGCAAACCCGTGATCGCGTAGCCGTGTCAAGGTGATTGGCAACCGCTCGGTCGGCTCGAAGGCCATGCCCTTGAGCTCGGTGCGCAGGGTGTCGCCCGCAGGAACCTCTCAGACTACAACCTCGAAGAGTCGGAGCCTCGAGGTCAAGGGAGCTGTCTGGAACCGCCTCTGGGAGGAACCCTTGGTCGTTCTACGAGACCTTGGATGCCCCCTCGCTTGGGGTCACCCAACACCGTCTCGCCAGACCCGCGCGACGACTGCCAGGTGCACAAGTGCATGTCGCCGATGCGGATACGCTCGAAGATATCGGCCGCCACCCGACAGGATTCGTTCATCCTTCGCGCTGCGCATCATGGTTAACGTGCAGTAGGCAGTCAACGCAAAGTCCAGCGACCCATCGGGTGATCAACCAGGCTCACCTCCCATTGACCACGGACCCGTTGCGCACATCGATGGTTGCGGTTGCGCTGACCACGCGTGGCGCGCAGTTGGGGCCGTTCGGGTACGAGACCTTATACTCCAGCCTCGTGGTTCCGGATACCGTGCCCGCTGCGGATGCGACCGTGATGCCGGCACTCGGTGCGCTGTACTCCGGAAAGAATACTCCGTGGTCGCATCCGCTCACTAGTCTGGCGCAGTCGGCCACGTAGGCTGGCTGTCCCCCGGGGGCGACTGGACTGACGTCGATGCGAGTGATCGGCGATGTGACGTTGCTCACACGTACTGTGAGTCCGCTTTCGCCGCCAATGAGGGTGCAGTCTCCCCCCGGATCGAGAATGGCGCACGCCCCGAAGGCGGGAATGCAAGCGAGTGCAAGTCGAAAGGTCATCTGCTTTGAATTGGAGTATCGCCAGAACCGAACGCCCCTCGACCTTCAAGATGGCGAGGGCGATATGCTTACGGCCAGCCCGTTCGAACCTGCGCCCGTACGGCCTCGCCCACTGCCTGCTGCTGCACCACCACCAGCACATGCCCACCGGCCTCAAAGCTCATCAACCTGGCCCCCGGGATGGTCTGCGCTGCGAACTCTGCATTGTGGTACAGCTGCAGCAGGTCGTCCCTCGCGTGCACGATGAGCGTCGGCGCCACAATCGACGCAATCCGCTTGCCGGGTAGGGTTGCCGTGTTGTCGAACACCACACCCGCGGACCGCGGCGCGGCCGGGTTCATTTCATCAATCAGCCGATACACCAACCCGCGCGCCTCAGGTGTGAGTCCGGCCACCACGGCATCGCTGGCACCCAGCACACGCATGAGCTGTGGCTTGAAGAATTTCGCAATGCCCCAGTACGTGTAGTCGTGGGAAAAGACCCGTCGCAGCGTGTTGCCATTCTTGTTCGCCTCGGCGTGGTCGGCAGACGCCGACGCCACCGCGCCGCACGACAGGCAGGTCAGCGACGATACCCGCTCGGGATATTGCGCGGCGAGCAAGAGCGTCGATGGGCCGCCCTCGGACAGCGCGACCACGGCCACACGCTCAATCTGGAGATGGTCGAGCAAGGCCACGAAGGCCGCAGCCTGGTCGTCCCAGGTGGCACCGTCGGGCATCGAGGAGCCCAGATAGCCGAAGCGCGACGGCGCAATCCAGCGGACATCATTGCCAAGCAGCGCGTCGACGAGCAGCCGCCCCTGGTCGAAGCCGCCGCCGCCCCCATGCACGACCAGCACGGGAACTCCCGCACCACCGGTCGCGTACTCGATGTCGCCGTACGCCGTCGAGATCACCCGGCTCTTGCCGCGGATTCGCGCATATGACTGGCGCATATCCCACGCGTAGCTGCCGCCGATGGCGACCGCCACGAGTCCCAGCAGTGCTCCGGCTAGTCGCAGCAGCGTTCTGCGCATGAAACCCTCCCGATTGTTGCCTGCCTCCACGATATCGGCCAGATCCGAACCGCGCTGTCAGCAGATTGCTGATGCAGCCTGACGCTCAGGAGTGCAGTTGGATGGGAGCTCGCCCCTTGAGGGTGCGGCACGAGCACACGATGTTTCGCCACCACTTCAAGCCTCTCCACATGCCGTCGATTCCAGGCATTTATTGCCGTCGCCTTTGTTCTGTCGTGGCGACTGCATTGCTTCTGACAAGTCCGAACGCAGGACTCACCGCGCAAGGTTCGCAGGATGCCATCGCGATAGACAGCAGTGCGCTGCAGCGATTAGGCGAACAGTTCGTTGCCAACAACAGGGCCGGCGGTTTGTCCGTGGCCATCGTGCGAGATGACACCGTTCGCTACTTCAACTTCGCAGGTGGACCGTCAGCCTGTGCTCAATCCCCAAACCAGAACACGGTTTACGAGATTGGCTCGATCACGAAGGTGTTCTCGTCATTGCTGCTGGCCAACGCGGTAGCAGAGGGGCGCGTCGAACTTCAGGATGACATCCGAAAGTATCTGACCGAGGAGTATCCGAATCTGCAGCGCGATGGGACGCCCGTTCGCCTGGTTCACCTGGTGGAAACAACCTCTGGTTTACCCGACAATATTCCTGACCTGACCTCCCTCGTACAGACGGAGGGTCCCAACCGTGCGCCACGTGCGATCGTAGAGCGTTGGCAGCGCTACGGCGCACGACAGTTGCTCACCGACCTGCATCACGTGACGCTCGATCACACGCCTGGCGTCACATCGCGGCATTCGAACGTCGCCGCAACCCTGGTCGGCTTCATACTCGAGAAGGTCTTTGCACAACCCTACGAGAAGCTGATCCAGACGTACATCGAAGAGCCGTTCGGCATGAACAGTGGCACCGGTTCCGGGCGCGGCCGTGCCGCCGTTGCCGGATGCAATGCCGCTGGTGTGGTGATGCCGGCCATCGACAGTCGGTATATCCGGTCCGCCGGCGGGCTGCGGTACAGCAGTGCGGATATGGCGCGATTCGCGCGTGCGCAGCTGGCCTCAACATCAGCGGCGCTGCGACTGAGCCAGCAGGCGACCGGAGAATCGGCAGGCACGGGCCTGGGCTTCAATTGGCGCATGTCGCCTGGCCGCGACGGTGCGCTGGTACTTCGCGCATCGGGCGGAACGTTCGGATCGAGCAGCTACATCGAAGTGCGGCCCGATGCGGGCTATGCACTCGTGCTCCTCACGAACCAGGCCGGCGTCGAAAGCATGCTGTATGATCTTGCCGTGCAGATACGGCGAGCTGTCCGATGAACGAAAGTCCCACGGCGGCGTAGCCGATATCCCTGGGTTCTACGGCTTTCGAACGCCGCCCGTGCGTTCGGGAGTGAAGTGCCACCAGTCGAGCGCTTCCCCGGTGCGTGCCTGGTGGATGGTCGCAGCGAACACGTCGCGCACGCACGGATCCTGACGCTTGCCCGTGGCGCGTTCGAGTGTCTGATGAAGCACGTCGGGATCACTCGCTGCGAGTTCCGCCAGCGTGGTGATACCCAGGACGGCGAAGTCACTGAGGGCCGCCTTGCCCACGTTGCGCAGGTCGGCGAGCGATTGGGCGGGGTTGCGTTTGACGTGGCTCAGGGGGTGACTGTCGAGTTACGCATGGGCGAGCATGAACTCTGCGAGGGTACGTGCGCTCATCGTCATTCGGGAGCAGCTGGCAGACTGCAAGGCGATCGGGCTTCGCAGTACAGATCCAGGACAGCGCGAGCGCGTCGAACGTCCGCTGCGCCGGCCGAGGCATTCGTCAGGCCGATCTACCGCAGATAATTGCCTAACGCACGACAATCGATCGCTCGAGAACTGCGGGCCAGTTGGCTCCACCGGTGGATGGGCCACTCTGCTCCCCGATCACGCGAAGCACGACCCGCCCAGCGACATTGAAGCGCACGCGTACGTTATGCTCAAGATACAGGAGATCTGAAGTACAAACGCTGGCGTTACGCGTACGGTTGAGCGGTTTGATCTCAGCCAGTGATCCCGTGACCGACACGTCAGCCCGCACCGTCTCGCGTGTACAGCCGCCGCCAAAGGTCCTGATGCTGACGGCAAAGTCCTCACCGCGAACGACGGTATCAGGCGCTGCGATCGTGGCGGTATCCCGGTAGAAGACGATGAGCGCTGGTCCTGTGCGGTACGCGTCACCGGTGAAGGCATTGCACGCCGCCATTGCCGAGAGTGCAATGCCGACCAGCATGGCTCTGATCGGAGCCGCAAGGCTCTCCTTCGAAGTGGTCCACCGGTCAGATGCCATATGCCGAATCCTGAAGGCGCAGCTGGTGATGTGCTCGCCAGCCTTTTCAGCGCGGAGACAATACCGCTCTGCGCTCCGAGTTGGCGGTCGAGAGCAGCAAGCAGCGCGAGTGCGGCTCTGCGAAGACCGGAGAGCCCTATCCGTCCAAATGACGGATCAGAGAACAGACATACAACTTGCGCGTTGGTTCAACTCCGCGCGACGTACGCCGACAGCGCGAGCCACGCGGTGAACATGAGCGCATACGGCCATTTGCGTGGCAAGAGACGCGCCACCAGCAGTGTGGTAGCGGCCGTGCCCGCCAGCGCCATCAGCACCGCCAACGCAGCCCGCGTCCCGCTCCCGACAATGGCCGTCGCAATGGCCGCGCTGGCCCACTGCGCCGGTAGCAGCACCAGCAACCAGTCCGGCAGCCACGCCGCAGTAAGCAGCGTCGCCGCCTCTCCACACACCACCAGCACCGCGATGATCCAGCCGTGACGGGGATGCGCGCGCGTGAACAGGGTGCCGCGCGCGGCGAAGCTGATGCTGGCCACCAGCAGCGCCAGCGTGGTGGACAGCGGATGCACCAGCGGCGCCATGCCCAGGCGCTGCGCCAGGGCAATGAAGCCCACGCCTGTTGTCAGCGCGAGCGCCACGCCCATCCAGAAACGCGCCGCGATCGCCGCAGCGATCATGCCCGTGCCCATCAGACCGGCAGCGAGAATCGGGCCACTTTGCGCTGCCAGCGTCATCGTATCAACGCGCAGCATAGCCAGCGCCGGGAGAAGCACGCCGGCCAGCGCGACCGCCAGCCAGCCCCAATGGAATGTTCGCGAAGTCTCGGTCAACGCCACCTCATGTCCCGGGAGTGTGGCCCGCGCAAGCTCAGGGCGCAAGGCGGACAGTCTTGTCGCCTCAGTGCATAGTGGTCATATTAATATGACCATTTTGCCCGAACTCACCATGCGTCGAAAGCCGACTCGCCCCTCGCGGCGCCCCCCCGCACTTGAGGTTTCCGCCACCACGTTCAAGGCCACCTGCCTCGAACTGATGGACGAGATCGCGCGCACGCGGTCTGAACTGATCGTGACCAAGCACGGGCGGCCGGTGGTGCGGGTATCCGCCGTCGAGCCGCCGGCAATTTCACCGGTAGGCTTTCTCGCGGCGAGTGTGGCGAGCCACGGCGATATCGTATCGGCTGACGAGTCACTCTGGGGGGAATCGTTCACGGATCCCCTGGCCGCGCGGCGTCGCTGACATGCCGGCCAGGAAGTCACCGGTCGCAAAGAGACGGCGCACAGTAGGCGAGCCGGAACCGACCTACGTCGGGCTTCCCGCCGCGTGGCGCGCCAGTGATGCCCCCGCACGCGAGACCCCACTCCTCCTCGATACCCACGTCTGGATCTGGACGCTCGACCCATCGTCGGGTGCACTCCCGAACCACACGATCCGACTCATCGAACGTGCCGCCGCCGCACAGCGACTTCTCGTGAGCGACTTTTCGTATTGGGAGGTCGCCATGTTGGTCAACAAGGGTCGGCTGCGACTCACCACGGATGTCGGCATCTGGCTCGACCGCGCCGCTACGGCGCCAGGGATCGTGTCGGTGCCTGTGACGCGCGACGTGCTGGTGCACAGCACCCGCCTCCCCGGAGAACCGCACGGCGATCCGGCCGACCGCATCCTCATCGCCCACGCCCAAACGCTCGGTGCGGCGCTGATGACCTGTGATCGTGGGATCATCGACTACGCGCGTCGCACGCCGGGCATCCCGGTGTGCGACGCGCGTTAGCGGCGGCCCGCTCCAGCCTCAAGTACCGCCCCTATCGCGTCGATCAACGCCGCTCGCAGCCCGCGCGCCTGCTCACTCAACGCACGCTGCCGCCGCTGGTATTCCTCGCGCCCCTCGGGTGTCTCCACGCGCACTGGCTCGACGCCAAAGGACCGTAGGTCATAGGGGCCGGCTTCCATGTCGAGCACGCGCAATTCGGCCGCCAACGCGAAGCACTGCCACAGCAGCTCGCTGCCCACCCAGGGCATGCAGGTGAACGCCCACCGGTAGAGGTCCATGTTGGCGTGAATGCAGCCGGGCTGCTCCAGGTCGTGTCGTGTCTCCCAGGTGAGCAGCACGCGATTGAGCGGTTTGGCGGCCGGCGCGAAAAATCGGAACGCCTCGAAGTGGCTGCACAGGACCGGCCGACTCTCCACAAACGCATCGAGCTCCGCCTGCGGCATCCGGAGTGGCGCAACCTGCGCATGCCGTACGTCGTGCCCACCGTAGACCATGGCCCACTCGTGCATGCCGTAGCAGCCGAACTGCGCCGGTCGTTCGTGCGTGGCGCGCAGCACATCCAGCACCTTCACCAAGGTGTCACGCTCGGCGCTGCTCATCGCGCCGGGCATGCGCCCAATGACGCCATCGGCGGCGACGTACACCGGTTCAGGGAAGCGCTCGCGCGCCTCGGTGCTGTCCACCAAGCCCTCTCCCGATGAAGGGTGCCACGCTTCCAGCTTGGCGGGGGAATAGCTGTAGTACTGGAACAGGAAGTCGTGCACCGGATGCGACGCCCCGCGCGCCCGCCGCTCACGACGGGGGCGCGTGTACACTTCCACGCGCGCGAGGTGCGCGGCCGCGCGCGCCTGCCACTCGGCGGTTGTGAGCACTGTGTCACCGCGGAACAAGCGATCTGGTGCAGACATATCCGAACCGTGCATGCAAGATCTCGTCAGAACGGCGCCGTTTGCTGCACCACCACCGGCGCGCCCGTCACCGGATGCACAAATGCCATATGCTCGGCGTGCAACAGCAGCCGCTCGTCGTCGTGCGGTGGTGTGCGTCCGTACAGCCGGTCACCGACGATGGGCGCATCCAGTCCGAGCGGATGCGCCGCATGCACCCGCAGCTGATGCGAGCGGCCCGTGTGCGGTGTGAAGCGCACCCGCGTGCGCCCTTGCTCTCGCATCAGGACCTGCCACTCCGTATCGGCCGGCTTGCCGAACACGGGGTCATGAATGTTGCGGGGCCGGTCGTCGACATCGATGCGCAGCGGCAGGGTAATGCGCCCCTGCTCGCCCACAACTTCGCCATCCAGCCACGCCACGTAGTGCTTCTCAACCTCGCGCAATGAGAACAGTCGCTGCAGCGCCTTGGCCACATCGAGTGTCTTGGCCACCAGCAGCATCCCCGAGGTGTCCATGTCGAGGCGATGCACCACCAGCGGCCCCGTGGCGTCGGGGTAGCGCGCCCGCAGCCGACTCACCACACAATCCTGCAGCGCCGCACTGCGGCCTGGCACCGTGAGCAGACCACTCGGTTTGTTCACCACCAGCAGGTGCTCGTCCTCGTACACCGCCAATGGCTCGGCGGGGTCGATGGCCGCCGAGCCGAAGAGCGGCGGCGGATCGGCGGGGAGTCCACCCAGCATGTGTGTGAGGATGGGCAGACACTTGCCGCGACAGGCGGCGTAGAACACACCCGCGCGGCGATCGCCGGTTGTGGATGGCGCGCCCAGCCACAGTTCCGCGAGCGCCAGAGGCGTGAGCCCCAGGCGATATGCATGGGCCAGCAGCTTGGGCGCTGCACAGTCGCCTGCGCCCGCGGGTGGTTCAGCTGGGACGAACAGGTCGCGCAGCGCTCGCACCTCACCGCGTGCGCTGGCGAAGTGATAGCTGTCCTGAATCTGCGCCATGAGGATGCGCGAGCGCTGCGTGCGTACGGCGTCGAGTTCGCGCACGGCCGCGTCGACACGAGTCGCCACCGCCGTGTGCGCGCCTTCGGACCCCGACGCGAGCAGCGCCGCGCGTCGCGCGCTGAACGCCAGCATCTCCGCCTCACCGTCAATCCACACGCGGTCGCGCTGCACGCGATCGAAGGTGGGCGGCGCCCAGCCATCGATGTCCCACTGCCCATTCACCATTCCGGAGAAGCCGCGCAAATAGCCGATGGTGCCGTCGGGCGCTGCCACCACGAGCACCCCGAACATCTTGCCATTGCCGGGCTCGTGCAGGCGCCATTCGCTCGCATACTGCGACTCAACAGCATCGGCAAGTTCGAGCGCGGCACGCCGCGCCAACGGGTGCACGGCCCGGCGGTCGAACGGGGTCGGTAACCGTGTAGGGACGTCGGCGGAGTGCGGGGCGGGTGAGAAGGCAATCACACCCGGAAAGATATCGAACTGGAGCTAGCGAATGCGCATCGACTGGACACGGCCGTTCTGCAGCAATCGGAAGTATTGGCCGTCCTTGATCATCAGTCCTTCGCTGCGCCTGAGCGGGAAGCTGGTCAGGTAGTCCTTGGGATGCCTGACATCAATGGCAAACACCCTGCCGTCGTGTTTCGCGGTAACCTCAGACTGCAGGGTGTGACCCACCACAACGGCACTGGCGCCAACTGCCCGGAGGCCCTGGTCAATTTCTACTGTCGACAGGTCGTCCTTGAAATAGCCGCGGTACCATGCCGGGCCGGTGCCGCTGGATCGCAGGAACGATTCCTTGGTCTCTGTTGTCGGCGTGAACCACGGTGTCCGATACCCAGCGCGAACGATTCCGTTGACTTCTTCAACGGAAAGTCCGAACTCCGAGATACGAGGGTGGAGGCCGCCGTGGACGAACGCCACATCATTGATGACCTCGACAACGTTCTTGGACGCCATCCAGCGACCGAGAACGGACCGGTCATCAAACAGTTCGAGCTGTTGCTTGCCGAAGATTCCGGCGATGTGGAAGTACTTCTCGTTGGCGGTCTGGTAGTTCCCCTGCAGGTTCTTGATCTCGTGATTGCCGATGATGTAGTGCACACGACCGCCGGCCCGCATCGCGGACTGCTCGAGCTTGTAGATGGCCCAAAGCACCTGTGTAGTCGAGGCACCCCGATCCACGAAGTCACCGACGAGCACCAGGTGACCGCTCCCAAAGGTCCAATTCAACGCTGCATCCGCGATACCATGCACGACAAGAAACTGTCGAAACGCGGCGAAGCCACTCTCGATGTCAGACATGGCAACGATGGGTTTGCCATCGTCGTACACCGAGGCTGGGATCGGAGCATCAGAACTGACCGTTACGTCGAAATGACTGCTATCGGCCGGAAATCCGACACGGATACGCGCTTCCTCTGCCTTGTCGGACAGCAGCACCGTGTCGACACGGAACCCGCTATCGTTGCTTCCCCGCAAGATGAACGCAGTGAGACGATCGTTCGAGTGGAACACGTGGACTTCGCCGTCCAGCTGATACGCCAACCGATTCTCGAAAAGATGTGCATCGGCACCGATGACCAGGCCAAACACTACGAGACAACAGGCCAGGACAAGCGTGGAAACGGCAAAGCGCTTCACGTAGACCAAAGCTATCGATGCATAGGCGCGAGCGCGGGCGAATGACGTCGCTGGCAGATATGGCTCCGTGTTGTGCGAAGACTGGACAGTAGCCGTTCGCTACGTCACCCTTCGCGAGCCTACGAAGGCAGCCACACAGAGTTTCGCATTCTCGTATCTCGGCAAGACCACACTGGACGTTCGCACGGACTTCGTCCGCTGCGACGAACTTTTCGTGCACGGTCATCTGCAGGGCCGGCCCTTTCTTGCGGCAGCGCGACACACGGCCGGCGTAGGGAGGCCATGACGATCCATCCGGACGTACAGCGAATCCGCAAATCCGGCACGCACCTGGGCAGTGGCGTCGGCGCGAGCAAACTCCATTCGCGCGAGGCGTAACGCGACCGGACCCGCAGGAAGCGCAAGGTGAGCACAGCCATCCGCCCTTGTGCGCGCGGAAACCCTGGCCTCACTGGCCTGGACCAATACATCGGCAACGGCGGTGTCGCGAGGGAATGTGGTGGCGCATACGATCAGCAGCCCGCTGGTGCCGAGGGCGGGCGTCGGCGTGTCAGCACGCACGTATCGAGCGGCACTTATTTGCACCGGCAACGGCGGTGCGCTCGTGCAGGCGAGAAGGCTAGCCAATACGGCGAGGCGAACTATTGCTGATGCCGCCGCGCGCCGGTCGATCATACGAGACGTGATCTGGTCATCGCTGGGGAAAGTAGCAGGCAGTGTACAAATCGGTATGCATGGATGTCTGGTCAAAGGACGTCAGCAACGAGTCTCCTGCGAGGAACGCCTGGATAACGGACATCGCCATATCACGCGGCCCCAAGTCTCAAGTGCGACGTCACCATCCAGCTGCCACCGAGTTCGACAAAGACTCCGCCGCCGGTCGACGTCGATCGGGTTTGCGTGGCCGCAGGAGGGAACGCGTACACCTGGTTCTGCTCGCGCTGGTCGCGCGACAGGTGCACGCCAAGGGTGAGCGATTGCAGGACATACCGGGCCACGGGTCGATACTAGCGGGTGCCCAGCCGCAGCCGGCCGAACGATTGCGTTTCCGTCAACGGTGTGTTGACCGACTGCCGGGATACCTGTACCGCCCCATCCAGCACGAGCGCACGGCGTTCGGTATGAAAGCGCAGGACGCCAGCCCCCGCAGAACTGCCGAGATTGCTCCCGAGCGAGAACTCCGCGCCCCACTGTCCCGCGCGAAAACCCGTGGAGTCCGCCGTGGGCGACTGCGCGAGCACGCTGCTCGAAGCTCGCTCCACTTACTCGGTTCGGCGGCGTGCCAACCCGATCGCCAAGCGAGCGCATTGTGAAAGCGGCCCTTCTACTTGCGGTCGAGACGCACGCGAGTTGGCCCCTGCGGCCCCTGCTGCTCCAGCACGACGCCGGCGACCTCGCTCTGTGAGTCGACCTGGAATTCGAACATCGGTCCGCGTGGATCCTGGAAGCGGGTCTCCGACCGCGCGTTCAGGGGCGCCTCGGGATTGGTGCCGGGCTTGACCCACAGCCGGTCTCCATCGAGACGGAAGGTGGCCGTGAAGCCGGAAGCCGCCGCATACTGCCCGACATAACGCTTGAGGATGGCTGAGGAGACCGCGATGCCCGGCGCGGCGGCGGGATTCTGTGGCAGCGGCGGCAGCGCAGGCAATGCATCGATGAACGCCGCCATGCGCTTGCGCGTCGCCTCGTCCGGCAATCGGCCAATGCCCCCGCCGATGTTGTCGATCATGTGCGCCGTCTTGGTCGTGCCAACCCGTGCAACGGTCACGGCGGGGTGGCTGATGACGTACTTGAGGAAGAACTGCGCCCAGGTGCGCGCGTCGAACTCGGCCGCCCATTCAGGAAGCGGGGTCGTCCCGACACGCGCGAACAGGTTGCGGCTCAGGGCACCGCAACTCGTCCCGGCATTGGCACCCAGCGGGAAGAATGCCATCACGCCGATCTTGCGCTCGAGCGCGAGTGGCAGGATGGTGTCCTCGACGCGGGCGCGGTTGCCCACATCGTAGTCGACGCCGATGAAGTCGATGGGCTCGTTGCGCATGACCGCTTCGAGCTGGGGGTAGAGATTGTCGCTGATTACCTGAGCGCCGATGTACCGGATGCGACCCGCCTTCTTCTCCGCCTTGAGCACGTCGAGGTGTGCGGTGCCGCTGCCTGGGTTCACCATGGCGAGATCGAGCTTCGACACGTTGAGCCGCTCAAGCAACGACGCGATCTGCGCCTTGGCGCCCTCGGCGGTGGGCTGTGGCGGGCCACCGGGGGCAGGCGCAAAGCCGCGCACCGACCAGAAGAGCTTTTGCCGGACACCGAGTTCGCCGGCCGCATTGATGTGAAAGTTCTCGGCGGCGGTATTTCCATGCATGGCGTCGAACACGCGGCCACCGTTGTCCGCAAACGCCTTGAGCACGGCCTTGAGCGCGGCGGGGTCCGCACAGGACACGTGATTGGAGAACGACAAGCCAACAGCCGGAAGCAGCTCACCGGTTGACGGAATGGCCCGTTGGATGAGCGTGCCGTCAGTCTGCGCCAGTACGGACAGGGCGCGCCGCATTTCCGGTGTCAGCGCGAGCGCCGCACCGGCGCCGAGGGTGGTGCCAAGCCATTCACGACGTGAGAGCATCCCGGAATCTCCGTGCGGGTTGTGAGCTGAGGCGACTACGGCTGCCTCAATTGAGACCCCGGGCGCGTGGAAATGGAGGTGGTGGAAGTGTTCGGATTGTGTTTGCAATGTGTAAGTGGGCACGGCGAAAACGGCAGCGCGTGCCGTCAGTACAGCGTCGCTTGCTGCCGTGCGGGAAGTTCCGCATCGTAGGCGGGACCGCCGAGCGCGCCCTCGGTGAGCGCTGCGAGCATCTCGCCCGCCGACGGTACGTGCGCGAGCGACTCTGGAGACACCGGCGCCCAGAGGCGGCTTCGCTGTATGGCGCGCGCGCACTGGAAGAACGCGGCCTCGACGCGCACCTCCACGACGCAGGTCGGCAGCCGGCCCGAGACGGCGTATGGCGCCAGCACAGCCGGATCCGCGAGAACCGTGGCGCGCCCATTGATCCGCAGCGTTTCACCGCGGCCGGGGATGAGGAAGAGCATGGCCACCCGAGGGTCGTGGAGGATGTTGCGCAGGCTGTCGATTCGGTTGTTCCCACGCCGCTCCGGTAGGTGCAGGGTCTGCTCGTCAACGACTGCCACAAATCCGGGCGCATCGCCCCGCAGCGACGCATCCATGCCGTCCGGGCCTGCGGTGGCCAGCACACAGAAGGGCGACGCGCGCAGCATCTCCTGGTAGACCGGCGGAAGCGTGGTGACTTCCTTGCGACGTGACGCTTCCTGCACGGGGCCAAACAGGGCCGCAAGTGCATCCAGGGAGTCAATCTCGCCGCGGTTGGAACCAGTTCCGGACATATGTTCTCTCAGGTGGCTGGTTGACACTGACGTGCAACTGCGGCGGGGCGACCCCAGCATATCGTGCAATGTTGCCGGGCTTGCTGAACTACGTACGCAGAATTTAGGCGCGCTTCTCCACGTCTCTTGGCTGCGTGATCCGTCCGGGCCGGAGCACAGGTACGAGAACACGCGGCAGCACCACACCGACAGTTGCCCACACGATCACCGCTCGCGCGACAGAGAACGTCTCGTCAAGAATCGTCGCGATGCTCGCTTCCCAGCTGCTGATGGCTCCTGCGAGCACTGCGAGAACCATCGCCACAACAACCAGGTTCATGATGGCACGTTGCGGCGAGCCCTCAAGGGCCGGAAACCTCCCGCACGCTCGGACCCATGCCCAGAGAACCACGAGGGACAGCGGCGTGATCAGGATAACGCCGGAGAACAGCCAAAGAAGATCGTGAGGTAGGAGACGGAGGCTGGTTGTTGCTCCCTGTCCCGCGATCATGTTGGTACTGAAAACCAGCAGTGCGCCCACGCCGAGCGTGCAGGCCATTCCCGTGAGTTGCCACAACGCCACGACACCGTATCTCATCGCCGATCATGGCCTCGGCGGCGGCCCCGCGGGGTGCTTCTCGCAAACAGGAGGCTGCTCAGCGCTCCACGCCATGGACGCAATGCGCCACATGCCGGTGATCTTCACCAACGTGAACACATCGGCGCCGCAGTGGGACCAGTTGCCGTTGACGTACAGGTCGTACGGCATCCAGACCATCGCCACGCCGCCACTCACCCGCGCCATGGGCGCAAAGCCGCGCTCTACCACACCGCTGAGGTTCGCCGCGCGCTGCGCCTCGCGAGTGCGTGCCCGGTAGATGGTGACGCCGTCCCGCGTGGATGTGGGATACAGCATCGCTTCGGGAACCATGAGGTTGGTGAACGCCACCGCGTCCCCGCGGCTGATGGCGGCGAGGGCGGAGTCCGCAATGGCGATGACGGCCTTCTCGTCTGCAGTCGGCTGCGCGCGTAGGGCGCCGGGCATCGCGGCAACGATTGCCGCGATCAGGAGAAGCGGGAGAATGGTGGGCATGGAGAGAATCTACGCGCGATCGCCGTCTGTGTTTGGGAGGGACGGACTGCACGTCCAGTGCACCAGGCCATCGGTCACGCCCTCATGGCCGTTGATCCAACAGATGCAGCACCTGCGCACGACGATGGAGCTGACCGGCACGACGTTGTCGCTACCCACCCAAGTGGCGGCCTATCGTGAGACTGTGAACGGTCGGGAGTACGTGGTCGACCTCACTCCGGTCGTGCTTGTTCAGTCGATTACGACATTGGCGTCGTCATCGCAACTCACCATGAACGTGTTCGGTCGCCTGGAGACCGGGACCTATCGCGTGCATCGCGAAGGTACCGTGCCATCGGCCACCAGCCTTCAGGCACGCCTCATCGTTCCCGTAGGTGCCGATCATGAGGATACCTTTCTCCTCGACGACGGCTCGATCACCGTGACATCGCTCAACCCATTTACGGCGACGTTCCGCTTCACCGGCACGCAGCGCATTCGTCGGCCGCGGGAGGTGCAGATCGGACAGTCCGCCACCTCAGTGCCGGCGCCCATCACCGTCACCGGGCGCATCGGCGCGCCGTAGTCGACGACTCGGCGGCGACTCGGCGGCGACTCGGCCGATGTTTGTACAGGAGCACGACGGCCACGACGAGTGCAGGTAGGCCGCCGCCCGCCAGCCGGTGCTCGCGCGGTCGGTGGGAACACCGTATACTCGACCGACCCCCTTCTGAAATTCCTATCCTCACTGGATCCCGAGACGGGATACCGCAGTGAAGGATTCCGGACGACATATCCTTCGTCATGGAACGACTCTGGTTGGAAGCGAAACATCCTGCCATCACGGCGGAGAGGCGCATCACAACGACACTCCAAACGGAGCGCGGCTGGGAAGAGTCGCTCGGGAAGCTGGCCCGGCTCGTGGAGGGTGGATGACGGCGCATCACAATCCACGTGCCATTCGTTCGCCGGCATGGCTTCTCTCGGGGTTGACGCGAAGTGTTGCTGGAGAGCTGACGCTGACGAATGGGCGGATCGTGTTCGAGACGCGTGATGGCGCCAGACTGCTAGACGCGGCACTCAGTGAGCTCACCAGCGCAACGTTTCCCTGGTACTATTTCGGCGGCGGCATGAAGCTCCGCATCGGGTCTGAGACCTATCGCCTCTCATTCGCACGACCGGGAAATCTTCCCGAGTACAGCGCGCCGGATGACGGCGGCGATATGCGCAGCAGCCGTCAGTCAGGCGCGGAGTGGAAGGCGGCGCTCACCGCGTTGATGACACCGCGTTGATCGCGCGCGGCGCTGTATTGCATGACATTCGGTCAGCCGCGAATGCTCCGTGCAGTCATGGGATCACCTTCATTTGCGTCGCCTCGATGCCGTATTGGCCGGGATTGAAGTTGGGATTCTTGGTCAGGATGTACGCGTCCTGCCCGTGGACACGCCACGCGTTACCGTAGGTGTGATCGAGTTGCACGGGGCTATTGCTGACGGGATCCATATAGGTGTCCACACCGCGGATTGCCTCGAGACTGCGGCGCTGCATGCGATCGTCTGTGGACTCCCCGGGATACAGTTCGCCGCCACCCGAGCCGCTGGTGGCGCGATCAAACCCGGACATGCGCTGGAAACTTTCGATGTTGGACTTGGTGGCGGCTGCACCGCCAGCCACGATGATGGCAGCACGTTCGCGCGTGCCCTGAACGGCGGCCGCACCAAGCTGCTGCTGCAACGCGAAGAGTCGCTCCAGCCACGCACCGTTCGGCACGATTGAACGACGCGCGGCTTCGACGAGGGCGAAGTCCAGTTGGCCTTCGGGCGCCGACGCCGCGAACGAGCCGAGCGTTTCACCTGAGGAGGACATCAGCGGCGTGCCACCCATCGGATTCGGCAGTTGCGACGCAAAGAACACGGCCGACACACCGGCCACGCCCCGCATCTCCTCGCCGTCCTGCGTGTAGGCAAACAGAATTTCACCGCCGTCGGCACGCACCCGCATCGACAGCCCCATCGAATTGATCATCTGCTGCGTGCGCTGCGCGTAGTCAGCGGCGGAACTCGCGTAGTCCGGACGCTCGCGATAGTCCATGATGCGGACGCCCTGATAGGCGCGCTGTACGCGCGCTTCGAGATATTCGCGCGCACTGGCGAAGGAGGCGGGCATGCAATCACCGCTCCCTGCAGTGTTCGACGTCGCCCACACCTCGGTGGGGAAGATCGAGATGGTCGACCGTCCATCGGGAGAGGTGGCCTGCCAGTTCACCGAGTACGGCGCGCTGCAGGGGCCGGATCCCGCAATGACGCCGCCCGTACTGCGCCAGCCCATGGGCACAAGTACCGACATCGCCGGCATGGCCGCGATCACGCCGGGGTCATCGATGCTCACGCGCTGCAGCATGAGTGCATCGGGTGGCAGCGGCGTGGTGGGCCTCACCGATCTCCCTGACCCCTTGCCCGCGCGCATGCCCATGGAGTCACTGAATGCGGCATCGCCGGTCCCATCGCCCTGCCCGTTGGAGTTGTCCTCGGCAGTGGCATCGCAGCCGAACAGTACCGCGCAGAGTAGCAGGAAGCGGCCGAACGGCAGGTGAGATCGGATTCGTGGAAACATGGACATGGGCACCGGGTGAGTGTCGCTTCACCTATGTACGCGCGAAAAGGTCGAAAGGCGGCTCATCGCACGGTCAACCAGATCCACAGTTCAGCGTCGCCAAGCACCCGGAAGGAGTGTGACACCCACGTGCAGACGCGGACTTGCGATTCCGCCGGACATCGCGCCCCACGTGGACGTGCCGGTAAGCGCGAGGCCACGAGTGACATGGACGTTCGCGCCGAAGCCAAACGCCGCCAGCGTGAGCCATGACATACCGTTCTCCACACGTCCGGTAGATGCCTCAAGACGATCACGACTCAACGTGCGGCTTGAGAGACCGCCTTGTAGGAACGGGGTGATGACGCGGAAGACGGTCGGTGCATGGTAGCGCGCCCCAATATCCACCGAGCCGACGCCTGTTCGGTTCCCCCCCGTCGTCTGGAAACCGCCCCAGCCTGCATTGATGTACGCCGCCCATTGCCGTGTGAAGCCATAGCCGAGTGTGAGGCCTTGGCCGACCACGTGCTCGTTGGCGGTGCTGGGTACACCTGGCTGACTCGTGACCACGTTGGTTTCCGTCCCATAGCCGAGCATCAGCCCGGTCGTATGTGTACGGCCCGCGCGCTCTTGCGCGAGAGTCGAACGTCGGATCCCCCACGATACGGGGAGCAGCGCCGCACCGTCACACACCGCGATGCCCGCGGCACTCGACACGTACCGCGTACGCGGCGCCCAACCTTCTGAATGGATCGCGCATATCATCCGAGAACTGCGCGTGATGGCCTCGCATCGTGTCGCCCCCCGCTGCACGAGAACGCAACGACATGACGAACTCCGATCCACTGAACATGTTGTTGAAACCGATGCGAATAGAATCACTGCCGCTGTCAGATTGCCAGGTGTTTAGTCCGTTGATTTCTGGTTCCATGTTCAGCGGCAACGCCGCCCACTTCTCATCGAATCGATGTGCGAGTCGAACGCCGACGCCGTGAGCAGTCCCAGCCAGCACGGTATCGAGCTGCACGAAGGTGGGAGCCCAATAGGCAGCCGGTGGCGATGTACCAAATTGATTGAACAACTGCCAGCAACCCACGGCCTCTTCCCGGAGCGCCTCACGCGACGCCACCCGCGCGGATGGCGCGTCGTCACGAGACCCGCCGCATGCGCCAACCGCTGTTACGGTTAGGACGGAACAGAATCGCACAATTCGGGACATGTTTGAAACCTTGCCCTTCTCGCTATCGCTGCGAGCTGCTCGCGCAGTCGTTCTCCCCTTTGGCTCGAACAAAGACGAGTGCGCGTGGCTCGAACTTGTAGGGCATCGCACCAAGGTGACCGTACTCGCCCTTGCGGCTCCTGACTCCCCGCCAGCGCACAAACACTGGCGGCGGGTACGTGCCAATGACGTACGGTCCTTGTACAGGTGGAAGGGTGGAAAGAAACCGTCTGAACTCTGGCACAGCGTCCGTCGACTCAACCCACCATCCGCGTTCGGAATTGCACGGCGCGAAGCCGCTCGACTCGAAACCGGCGACATAGTGTCCCTGCACCTCGACCATCACCTCGCGGTTCGGTCCCAAGAGATCCCGACAGCCCACAAGCAAGAGAGCGGTGCCCGAACAGACACACGAGCAAACTTTCGCCGTATTGCGAACTATAGCGCGGATTCTCTGCATCATACTCCACCTCGCGTGATTCGCTGCATAGTGCACAACGCGCAACGCTTTGCTGCGGCGCTCCCATGAAGGTACGCGCTTGGGGCATCGTCCGCAGCGTGCCATCTGCAGCAGCCCGCCGTTAGCGAGCCGTTGCGCTGAACCAAAGGCCCACCATTGAGAGTGCCAGCAAGCTGTACGCGACTACATAGACGCGTCTTCGGGAAAAGTGTGCGGCGACCGCCTGCCGCACACGACACCGCGTTGCCAGCAGCATCGGTTCGTTTACCAGCCGGCCTGGTTTCCCTCATACTGGAGTCTTTCTGCAGGTCCCGTCCTGCGAGCGTCCTCCAATCAGCGGCCGTTGAAACTGCCAGCGCCTCGTTGAATCGCGAACAAAGAGATATGTCCCCTCATGACGCCACCAGTTCATCCTCGCTGCAGCTCGCATGTCGCAGAATTCCGATTCAATGCCCACGACGGCGGTGTCACCGCGCAACGACAAGCTGGTGAGTCGATATGTCAGATTGGGCAATCGCACGTGAGCCGACGCCCTCCCTGCCGACATATTGGTATCAGGCCACGCGTGTAGCGCGGCCACAAAGGCGCTATCGGCAGAACGGCCAAGCAAGCCCGGCCGGATGCCATGACTTTCCGCAGAAGTGCGGCCGGCTGCTGCGTCACGTCTGACGCTGATCATGGACCCGGCAGCAGAAGCCAGCGCTATGGTGTCGACCACTGTTTGCGCCGAAGCCGGTGGAGATGCAGCCACTAGTGCCGCTAGTCCAACACCCACGCACATTCGCATCAAGACAAGCCTCATGACTGGCTAACGCCCGCGCTCTGCAGCGGGGCCATTCCAGGACGTTGCGGCGAGCGCGCGTCGGGCCGGGGGGCAACCCGGCACGCGCTACTTGCCCTCGGCGAGGACATACGCGACGATCGCATTGGCGTGTCCGTGCCCGAGGCCGTGCTCCGCCTTGAGCCGGCTGACCATCTCCATGTGCTTCATCCCGCGAAAGGCGCGCACGAGATCCAGCCAGTGGGCGATCGGTTGCCCGTACGTCTTCTCGATCGAGGGGAAGTAGGAGGCAGGTCCCTTGGGCTTCTGATCCGAAGGCATGGGAGATTGATGTTTGGGTGCAAGGGAGGATGTCGTTCGATCGTTCGGGGAGGCAACCAGGCTTCCACCCGCCAGCTGGCCAGCCGGATCAGAACGCACGACACGGTCGACGCTGAGGCTACTGCCGTGTCAGTGTGATCGTAAAGCGCGCGCTCCCCACCGTCTGATCCGCCACGGTCAGCGCATTGCCACTCACCGTCCACGTCAGGTCGCGGACAAACGTATCCGCCGCCTGCTGAAACTGCACGGCATTGCCCGTGCGCACGGCCGTACCCGCCATGTTCTCCGTCAGGGCCGTCCCGCCCGTGACGCTGGCCGGGAGAACGAGTGAACCGTTGGTTGCATTGTTCGTGCCGATCGTGATCGTCAGGGTGCCGCTTTGCGCAAGCACGTCAATCGCAGCCTGTCCGGATGGCGTGACCCGAAAAGTGGTCGCGCGATAGCTGCCCGCCAGCGTGTTCGTCTCCGTCGGCGTGTCGCCTCCGCACGCGGAGAGCATGCTCGCGATAGCCAGCGTCGTGGGAATGCGGCGAAACATGGACGGCAGTCGTGACATGGCAGTTTCAGGCGAGAAGAATGATGCGGATTGCAGTGGACGATTCTCGCACCCAGTACTGCCCCGAACCTGGCAAAGTTCCGGGCCGTCCAACGCTGGCTTCTGCTGGGGGCGTTTCAATCAGGGAGCGCGCCCAAGCCCGCCCCTCGCTGCTCTTGACGCCGTCGGTCGCGAGCCTAGAATCGAGCAACCCGATCGGATTTCCAATCCGGTCGTATGAAGACCGAAAGTAGTTCAGACTCGGGAATTTCCTGGGTTCGACGGTATTCCCGCTCCGTTGCAGTTCATGACCAGTTATCGGGTGCAGTACACTCCTTACGAAAAGAGGCGACAATGAGCTGGCGACATGCATTTCTGGTGGCACTGTGTGCAGGCGTGGCCGCGCCGCTTTGCGCACAGACACCGGCGGCGACATCCCTGTTCACTGCGCGCATCCTCGACGCGCGCACCGAACGACCAATCGCTGAGGCGAACATTCTGCTGCCCGGGCTCGAGCGCACCGCGAGGAGCGATTCGCTCGGCAACATCCGTCTCACGCAATTGCCGGCAGGCAAGCATATCGCGCTCGTCCGCGCCGTCGGCTACGACTCACTGCTGTTTGCAATCGATATTGCGCAGTCCGATACCGCCGAAGCGGACCTCATGCTCACGCCGACCACGCAGCAACTCGAGACGGTAAAGGTCGAAGCCACCGGCGGGATGCGGGCCGCGCGGATGGCCGAGTATGAGGAACGCAAGAAGATCGGACTCGGGAGCTTCATGGACTCGACGGTATTTCAGGAGTTTCCTGGCACCCCGTTGGCCGATGTACTCGACAGACGGCTACCCGGCCCGAGATTCCGCGGCGCTCGGTGCCTCATTCTTGACGGCGTACCGGTGGTAGGATCCGATCCGAATCTCGTGCTGCCCGAAGAGATCGCGGCCCTTGAGGTCCATACGGGTGCGACCGTTCCTGCCAAGTACGGCGGGACGACCAGGTGTCGCATATTCATCCTCGTGTGGAGGAAGCTGCGATGAGCAGGCGGCGTGTATGCGCAGTGCTCCATCTACGGAAGCTGGACGCCTAGGGCACGAGCCTGAAGACGTTCGATGAGAATGCGCGATAGCCAAACTGCTCGCTCGGTGACGTGTAGTCTTCCGCGATGGCTCGGCGCATGCGCACCGCGACCAGCTGCTTCTCCGGAAAGATCGTGAGGTACTGTCCAAGCCACCCTTGCGCGGAAATGCCGAGCGATGGACTCGTCCCCAGAATGCGATAGTACGGCATGTGATTACCGGCGGCGAGCCAGTTCCTGAACGCGGCGTATTCTGTGGGCGTCAGACGCGCCGCCATCGCGGCGTAGATTGCGTTTGGTGTTGAGTATGACTCAGCCACGAGTGGTTGCAGCTTCGCCATCGTAGAATCCGGCGCGCCCATGGATCGCCACTGTGTCAACAGGTCCGACGTGATGCCGATCGCGGTGTAGTTCACGAGGCGCCACCAGAGCAGCCCGTACTCCGGCGCAAAGGTCGACGACGCCGCGGCGGACGAGGCCATCCAATCCAGCGGGATCACCTGCTTTCCCTGCCACTGACCACCATCGAGAATCGCCTGTCCGACCTTCGCCAGGTCGAGCGGTCGAATCCGCATCTCGCCGGCGCCAAGGGGAACGCCGTGAAGATCACGCACCCAGCTGACGCTCGCGATACCCATGGGGACAAACAGCTTCTCATTCAGGTATTGGTCCATCGGCTTGCCCGCCAGACGCCCCGCCAGCAGCGCGAGGAGATCGACGCCCGCATTGTTGTACTGCCACCCGGTCCCCGGTGCGAAGACCGTGCGCGACATGATGGCCTTGGCTTCGATGTCACCCATGTCACGCGTCGGATCGAGGCCCGACGTGTGTGACAGCAGGTGGCGATAGGTGATGCTCGCCTTGCGCGGATCGGCGTCGGCGAAGGTCGGCAACTGCTTCACCACCGGTTCATCGAGCGAGGCGAGCTTGCGGTCCGCGAGCAGGAATCCGATCGCCAGGCCAACGAATGACTTGCTCGCTGACATCGCCATGATCGGCGCGTCGATGCGACCAAAGTAGTTCTCGTACACGACCTTGCCGTTTCGCAGGATGACCACGCCTTCGCTGCGCTCCGCCGACGCGTTGGCGATCAAGACCTTGAGCGCGGAGTCGCTGATGCCCTCGGCAGCCGGCGTCGAAACAGCAAGTCCTTCGCGGTCGGTTACAGGCGCGGGCGCGGGCCTATCGACCGGGGAGTTCTCGGTGGGAGCGTCCGCCTTGCATGCCGAAAGCATGGCGACCACGCAATACACGAACGCCAACCCGTGCCGCATTCGCAGCTGCCTCCTGCTCACCGCCGCGGGCCCGTCCACACCACGATAGATCCGCAGCCGCTGAAGATGTCCTGGAACTCCGCCGGGACGAAGCCGGCCTGGTACACCTCGACCGCCGCCACGTTGTCGGGCGGGATGAAGCTGTCGAGCGCTTCGGTGCCGGGCATGCGCATACGATCGACGAACACGGTGGGCACGCACCCGCCGCGCATCGTGATCACGCGATCGGTGCTCCGGCCGCGCATCGCGAGCCGTATACCTGGCATCTCGCGCAGCGCGTCAGTGAAGCGGAACAGCACCATCTCTTCCAGGTCGGCAGGCCCAACGAACCGGCCGATGCCCATGCGCTGTCGCTCTTCAAAGGCCGCGAGATTGCGCCCGAGCGCAGTGCGCAGAATCGCGTTCGCACGCACCCGCACCGTATCCATGACCTCAGCACGCGCCATCGCCACCACCTGCGCCACGGTGTCGCCGGGCATGAGGTCCACCGACTGCTGCTGCGGCGCGTAACCCAGCGCGCGCACATCAAGCGTCCAGGTGCCGGTGGGTGTGGCCGTCAGCACGAAGCGCCCCGCACTGTCGGTCCGCGTATCGAGGCCAGCCGCGGTCAACATCACCACTGCGTTGGCGAGCGGACGTCCGTCGTCTGTCTGCACCGTACCACGCACCCCACCCTCGCCACGCAGCACGATGTCCACCACGCCGCTGTCCTCCGGGGCCTGCGGGCCGCTCGGCGTTGCCGAGACCGCGTCCGCACGCCCCAACACCAGATCGCGCGAGACAATCGCGGTGGCCGACGACGTCAACGTAACGACGCCGCTCAACCCTTCGGCGCCCACCGCACGCAGCCGTACGGTGGTCTCGCTGGGCACGCCGCACACCACATAGCGGCCGTTGTCGCCCACCGGTACATCAATGGTCACGATGCTGCGTGCGACACGTCCCGAGTCGACGCGCAGATCGAGCCACTGCGCCGTCACCTGCCCGGCGCTGAGCGGCAGGTCGCTGACCGATGCGGCAGCGCTCGGCGACGCGCTGGTTGGCACGGCCCGCCGCACGGTGCCGAACAGATAACCGGTGCCCGGTGCGGCTGCCTCGCCGCACACGCGCGCCACAAGGGTGCCCACCGACGGTACCACAGCGCGCGCCGTCACACCACGCCCGGCGCGCACCGTGAACGGCACCACCACGTTCCCGATGCCCAGCGTATCGAGCCGCGCATGACGCGCCGTGAGCACCCACGGCCCTGCCGGCAGGCTGTCCACCCGTGCGCGTCCACGCGCATCGAGCGTGGCGTCATGCACGCGTGTCGTATCGAGCACCGACACGAGGCGCACACTCGCACCCGCGAGCGGCATTTGCGTGATGCTGTCCACGCTTGTGATGTCCACGCGCCCGGGACGACCCGGCGACGGGGACATTTGCGCGTGTGCACGCGCGGCGCCGAGCGTGCACCCGCACGCGACCATGACGGCGACAAGGAAGTTCGTACGATGCATCATCACTTGCGATTCTCCTTCACACCGAGGTGTTCGAGCCAACGGTGACCCGTCCAGAACAGGAATTTCAATCGGGCTGGGCCGCTGTCCTGTAGAGCATACGGCGCGATCACCGGACTCGCCAGCGCCACGTGCCGGGTTGCGGGCGGTGCCAGCAAAGGTGTTGCGGCGCGGCCCAGGTCGCTTGCTCTCGCGCCGTTGTGGTGAGAGGCTGAAGAAGGACGCACAAGATGCCGTCCACCTGTGCCCTTCGACTCCCATTGCCATGCCATTCCACACAGGCGACATCTGCTACGCCGGTTATCCCACCGCCACGCTCAAGGTGGGCGAGGCGGGCGACACCTCAACCCGCCAGCTCCTCTGGGGCGACTGGATGCAGGTGACCGGCGACGCGCACGACGGCTGGCTCCCCGTGCGCCCACGGGGGCTCGAGGTCGATGTGCCGTGTCGTGTGAAGGAAGATGAGGTGCAATCCGAGCGCCTGCTGGAGATCACCTTCGTCGACATCGGCCAGGGCGACGGCGCGCTCATTCGCACGCCCGACGACCGGCACATCGTGCTCGACGCCGGCGAGTCGGACAACATGTATCGCTTCCTGAAGTGGAAGTACAACCTCCGCAAGCAGCGGGTGCCCTTCAAGTTCACCGCAATCATCAGTCATTCCGACCTCGATCACTACAAGGGCTTCGCCCCGCTGTTCGAGGACGCGAACGTGTCGTTCGACACCGTGTACCACAACGGCATCATTGAGGACACGAGCGACGACGGCTTGGGCGCACACGTCGACATCGACGGGCGACGCTATGTCGACGAGGTGGTGCAGGACGACGACACGATGCGCGCCTTTCTCGCCGACACGTCACGGTGGGTGGGTACGACGAGTACGGGCCGACCCTCACCCAAGATGTACGGCACGCTGCTCAACAACCTCGCGCAGTCGGGGCGTGTGGACCGCTTCCAGGCGCTCAACACCACGCCGGACACGCTCACGTTCCTTCCCGGCTACGAGCCAGCGGGCGACGAACCGGCGGACAACGCACTGGCCATTCAGGTGCTTGGCCCCGTGCTCGAGCGCAACAGCGATGGTGCAGATCGGCTGCGCTGGTTCGGCCCCACGCCGCAGAGTCGGGCGTACGACAAAGGGAAGACCAAGAACGGTCATTCGGTCATTCTGCAGTTGCAGTACGGTAGTGTGCGTGTGCTCATGGGCGGCGATCTCAACCTGTCCGCCGGAGTGTTTCTGCTCGAGCAGTACGGCAACGGCGGCGCGCCGCTCGCCAAGGCGGGCGACGAGCGCGAGGCCGCCATCCGGCGCGCGCGGGCCGTGTTTCAGAGCGACGTGGCCAAGAGTTGTCACCACGGCAGTCACGACGTGCCTGATGACCTTCTGCGTGCCTTCAATGCTGCCGCCACTGTCATCTCCAGCGGCGACCGCGAGAGTCACGCACACCCACGCTGCGACACGCTGGGTGCCATCGGTCTCTACGGCCGCGGCGCGCGGCCGCTCATCTTCAGCACGGAGCTGGCACGTTCGGCCCGCGAACGCGGTGTGACGCGAGAAGATCTCGACAAGCTCGAGAGGGCGCGCGAGCGGCGCGACGAGGCCACCACCGACGACGCGCGTGAGAAGGCGCAGGCCGCGCTCGAGAAGATGGAGCGCACCGTGTTCGCGCGCGGTGTCGAGGTGTACGGGGCCATCAACCTGCGCAGCGACGGCACGCGCATCGTGATGGCTTACCGCAAGGAGAAGTTGCGGGCCGGGTGGGATCTCTACTGCCTGGAGCCGGATGACGACGGAGTGCTCACGTTCGTGCCGGGTCGGGGGTGAGGTTCGGGAAACAGCGCGCGCTGTCGGCCATCGATCAACTGCCCGAGACGACACTGCCGCGAAGCCCCGCCGTCAGCGGCACATCGCGGCCGACCACCTCGCGCGTCGCGCGATCCATCCATAGTTTGCCCGCGCCGGCCAGGCCCACGCCGTATTGCAACAACGTCGCGTCACGCGGCACGTCGAACACGATCTCCGTGCGTTGCCAGTCGCTCGAGGCGGGGAGTGCGACGTTCTTGCCGACGAGCCCGTTCCCGTCGGCGGGCGATTCTCTGGCCTGCACCCGGGCCCACACGTCGGCGCGCCGAGTCGCCCCGGCGGTCCGGGTATAGACGGAAATCCGGACGCGTTTGCCCACATAGGGCGACGCGAACAGCACATTCATCCACGTCGCATAGCCCTCGGACGAGTCCGCGATGGCGGCGAGACGCAGCGTCGGTCGCCCCTCGTGCAACACCGTCGCATCACCACGCTGTCGAATTTCCTCTCGCCCGCCGCCCGCCAAACGCCAGCCAGTCAGGTCACCCTCCCCTTGCTCGTGGTCGATCGGCGGGGAGCACGCCGCGACAGCGAACAAGAACGCGACGCCTGCCACCGAACCAACCCGAGATTCGTGCGCATGAAGTTTCTCCTGAGGGCAATGGGGAATGGGTACCAGCGGGCCACGATGATTGATTCTGCTCTGCAGCGTAACGCTACGGCATGCGGTGGGGCCGTTCTGACAAGATGCAGCGAGCACGCGCCACGCGCACGCCGCGCTCCGAAATAGCCATGCGTGCAACAGCGTTTCACTCGGCCTGGCCTACATACACGTGGGGACGTCAGCCACTGGTGCCAACACGCTCCACTCGGCTGATCGCTCTACGACAAACTCCGCCTGCTGAAGTGCGTAGCTCCGGCCGATCGCTGCCGACACAAAGTCTCCCACGACCCGAGACATGGCGACACTCTTCAGCCGACCATCAGCCATTCGGAAGACGATCACGTTGATATCATCGCGACTCTCAAGGCCCTTGAGCAGATCTGGCGCAAACGAGCCAAGGCAGTGGCGTGCCTGCGCGATACTCGTGTAGGGACCAAAGATGAAGAGGCGCGTCGCTTCAGGTGCCACCTGCGCCAGCGACACCCGTGTCCCAGCCCCCTTCTGCTTGGCAGCGGCCAACAGACGCTCGACATCTCGCGTGGAGGGTCCGCATGCCAAGAAGAGAAGCACTGCAATCCACGTCGTGAATCGTGCCGTCATCGATCTGCCTTTCGGGCGACCTGAAACGCTGAACGCGGAGCGCTGCAGCAGCGCCGTAGATAAGATGCGCTCGCAGTACGCCATCCGCAGCAGCAAGCGTCGTCATACCGCGACCGTCGGTTCGTCACGAGCAGCTCCGCGAACCGGCCGCGCGATTGCCTGCCGCAATCGCCGCACTATCGCTCATGTAGCGTCAGCCTTCGTGTTCCCGTAGTAGCGGGTGCCGGGGCAGTGGTGAACCCGGGAAGTTGTGTTGACCCAAACACTGTCACGCGCTGCTGGGGCGTTCTGAGCGCGCACCAATGGCACGACCGCCGTGAGAACCGCGAGCACACCATAGCCCGCTCGTCAGCGGCAACACTCCGTTGGACGGACCGTCGGCTATCCAGACCGCCCTGCGCATTCTTTGAGGATGCGCTCAATCATCCGCGACGGTGTTCCCAGGTTCTCTGCATCGAGGATGGACGGGCCGTGCACTCGGAGGACCGGCGCTTCAGCCCCTGTGCCCGTGTTTGACAACATGCCGGTCTGGTCCAGCAGATTCAGCGCAACGGACGTCCGTGGGCCCCGCGGATTCGCGTTCGCAGTCGACGGATCGTTGGGCCCGCGCAGATCCCCGCGCAGATCCGAATATCGGACCGGCCTGCCCGCGCTATCGACGATCAGCATCACGTTGCGATGGCGTGCCCCGCGAGGGCCGAAAGCGTATAACAAGGCACGCTGACCGGGCTGCAATGTCTGCCTGGCGGGGACCGACACACACTGCCCGCCAGTATCGACCGCTGGGACTGCGGCGCGAAATATTGCGACGTCTCCAGTGCTGACGTTCGACGCAAACGGGCCCTCCACCCTATACGTTGGTGGCGCGGGGCTCGGCGTGGGCTTCGCGCCAGCATGACGGCATGCAGCTAATCCAAGTGCGACGACAACGAGGCTGCGTGACAATCCATGATCTCCAATTCGAGTGAGCAACGGCCGGCTGACGCTGCAACTTGGGCGAACCGTTGAGCGCAAAGTCACCTCTTTGACTGCGCAGCCTTCCAGTCGTCGGTGAGCATGCCGGCGTAACCCCAGTCCTCGTCTGCAATCTCTTGGATGACGATATGGGTGTGCTCCGGCTTCTTGCCGAGAACTCGAACAAGTGAATCCGTGATATCCTTGACGATCTCGGCCTTCTGCTGGCGAGTTGCGCCTTTGGTGATCTGAACGTTTACGTAGGGCATGGGGCTTTCCAAGATTGTACTTCGAAACTGCATGAAGCGCAGAACGTAACATGTCTCTATGCTGCAAGCGTCGCTATGGCGACGCGCACAGCGTCTAGCGCCGTCCGAATCGTAGGACCGTCATGGCCCCAGTCTCAGCATCCGCGCCGATGCCCGCGATGGCCTCCAAGCGGAGCACAGGCGTGATGTCTGGCAACAAGTATGCTGGAAGCTCAACGACTGTCTTGAAGCGACCATCAGCCTCAAACACGTCGAACACTGTTCTCCGGTGACCATTCGGAACCCACCGGCGCACCCACAGCAAGCCGTCCGGCGCCGCGAAGATATTGCGGATGGGCGGATACGTTTGCGGGAGCTGCAACGCCCACACTTCTTCAGGCACGCCAACAACTTGCGTACGCGGGATGCTCGAGACTGAGTCACGTCGCGCTCGCAGGGCCTCAAGAGAATCGCGACGTTCGGCGGCTGGGATTCTCAGCGGCGGAGTATCACGTCGGATCTCGTGAACTGTACGTCCCGATCGGTCGACTTCGCGTATCCGGTACTCGCGCCCGCTCGTGTACACCACGGTACCGCGCGGCGTCACATCCCACGCAGGGAGTCCGGCGAAAGTCACGTGATTCATTCCGCGCAGCAGCCCTGCCGCCACCTGCAGACTCGCGCACAGACGCCCATGCGGGAGGACTACCCTCGATGAACGGAACGGCGATCGAATCGACACGCTGGCCGGCCGGGCTGAAGATCCACCACTGGCCCATTCTGGTGGTCAGGCCGCTCTGATTGAAGTTCGGATAGTACATGCGACCGCGCTCGTCAAAGCGCGAGGCGAGCGTTGAAAGCCAGTCGTTGAATGCACCACCGTTGAATCGCGTGTCGTACCGTGTGAGCCGGCGTGTTTGAGGATCAGCGGCAAATCGCGTCACATTTTTCTGATCGCGCACATACAGCTTGTTGTCGGGGCCGATGGCAATGCCGGTTGGTGCCTGGAACTCACCCGGACCTTGTCCCCGCCGTCCTATACCTCGGACGGATCTGCCGCGAGCGTCAAATACCCAGAGCTTGTTCTCGGCGCGATCTGAGACATAGACCGTGCCGCTCGCGTCCATGGCGATGCCGGACAGCACTCCGAGGGAATCAGCAGTCGCATTCTCGCCTTCAGCAACAGACCAGAGCAACGTGAGGCGTACTGTGTCCGCTCGCTGAGCGCGCAGGCCGGGGGCAGCGAGAGCGAGCGTGATGAGTGCAGTGACAAGCGAGCGCATTGTGACTCCGAAGGAGTTTGCGGTTGGGCACCAACGCGAGCCTAGAGGGGTCCCTCTGAATGCAAAAGCGTCAGCCGAGTTGCCATAACGCCCTGTCGGCAGCAGCGTGCCGCTATAGGGCAGCCTCACGAAGCTGAAGGCCGATCGCTTCCCAGAGCTTGGTGGCGTTGGCGCGAGCGGGGTGCGGAACAACCAACACCCGGGTTCGACCCAGTCGACCGCCGAAGCACCGGCGCTCTGCAATGGTGATCTCCGTCAAGGGAACCGCGAAGACCGCCTTCCAGTGCTCTATGTAGCCGAGGCCGTAACATACGACTGCCGCCGGCTGGTACTGCGTCACAAGTTGACTGAACCGGTGCACACGCCCCGGGAGCACGTGGCCGACGTACGAGGCGCGATCCCGAAGATAGGGCATTCGATCCGCGAGCTCACGATACGGCCAGGAACCGATCGAAGGGGCGGGAAGCGGGAGCAATTCCAGCAAGGCCGCGGGTCCGTCGTGCGCTCCCCATTCGGCGGCCTGAATCACCCGCAGTGTCGCGGCTTCAGAGGTCCCTCCTCTCCACGCCTGCAGCACTTTCATTAGTGCACACCACGTCGGCTGGAGCACTGGTCGGTCCGCGCTGAAGTACTTGGTCACTTCGATCGCACGGTGGAATCCGGCGAGATCCTCACACGCCTGCCGCCCGCGCGCATCCCACGCACTGAGACGTCGGGATAGTTCGGCGACGTCTTGACCACCGCCCTCTTCCATACCAAGGAACCAAAGCGGCGCTTGCAGGCGGCCGTAACCGACGAAGGTCTCGATGTACTGCCCTAGAACTTTCACAGTACGATTCAGTGGGTTCTGGCCCTATAGCGTGTGCTTCTGCTGCAAACGCCCTAATGAAATGCGGTTGTGGGGCCGCTGCAGACGGTCACATAAAGTGAAGCGGCGGCCCCACCACCGCTACCGCCCCCGCGTTTGTCGGCAGCAAGCGTCGTTATGCGGCGCGCGCGCGGATCTACGGGACAATGCGCCACGCGGGCGACGTCCACCACGGCGCGCGACGCGTCAGGGGAGTCGTGGCAGCCAGCGTGGGACCCGCGCACAGTACTGGTCGTAGGGCGCGCCCAAGCGGCGGCGCAACTCGGGTTCCTCGAAGCGAACGACCGCGACGTGAAAGTAGGCGAGCAATCCCAGCGGCAGCACGAGATCGGTCACCCGCCACGACGGATAGAGCAAGCCCACGCCGAGCAGCATCAGGATGCCCGCGAGGTAAATCGGATGCCGCACGACGCGGAAGGGCCCGTCGGTCACCAGCGCAATCGTGGCCGGCGTGCGACGCCATTCGCCACGCGCCAGCGCCACGGTGCTCCACAGATGGAGGATGACACCAGTAAGCAGGATGCCGCCGCCCAGCCAGGCGACGCCATCCGTGCGGACCGACAGGATGCTCGCATTCGGCGCCTTCTGGATGGAAGCCAGACCGACTGCCAAGCCGAACCAGATGATCGAGCGGAGCGCGGCGTTGATCAGAAACGATGAAGTCACGAGGCACCCTCGGCTGGCGTCCGCATAACGTGTGCTTCTGCTGCGGACACTCCATAAAATGCGGCCGCGAAGCGGCCGCTACAATAGCGTGTCCGTCAGCAGCAAGCTTCGTTATGCGGCACCGTCGGCGCGCGCCGCCCGGTGGCCGCTCTTGACTCTCTACCCACGTATAGGGTTTATGATGAAGCATGACGCTCCCACTGCGAATTGGGGCATTGGCCGCGGCGGCCGGTGTCGGGGTGCAGACGCTCCGATACTATGAGCGGCGCGGCCTGCTGATGGCCACTCGACGGACGACCGCTGGGTACCGTGAGTACGGCCCGGATGCGATTCGTCGCGTCGCATTCATCCGGCGCGCGCAGGCCCTGGGGTTCACGCTGGATGAGATTCGCGCGCTGCTGGCGTTGCGGGTCCGCGAGCCACGGCGCTGCGAAGCGGTGAAGCAGTCGGCATCGGCCGCGCGGAAACGCGTCCGCGAGCACCTCGAGACTCTGCAGCGCATGGACGCGGTACTGGGCCGTCTCATTCGCGCCTGCGACGCACGCGCCGTCACGGACGCGTGTCCGATCCTCTCCGCACTGGAACCCGCGCTGGAGCCGTAGCGATGCAGATTGACCTAGTGTATTTCGAAGGATGTCCGCACGCCGACGCGGCCCGCCAGCGGCTCCGAGAGGTGCTCGTGAGCCTCGGGTCCGCCGCCCGCTGGACTGAATGGGATTCGGAGGATGCGGCGACGCCCCCGCGACTCCGCGGGTATTCGTCGCCGACTGTCCTGGTGAACGGGATCGACGTCGAGCGGAAGTTGCCAACCAGTGGAGCGGGGTGTGCGGTTGGTGGCGGACCAAGTGTCGAGTCGCTGCGGGCCGCCCTGATGGAGGCCGGACGATGAAGCCGGCGATGCGCGATGCGGCAGGTGTGTTCGGCGCGGTGCTCGCCGCGCTATGCTGTGCGGGTACCCCGCTGATTGTTGCGGGTCTCGCCGCACTCGGCCTCGGCTTCCTTCGCAACGACGGCATCCTCTGGCCGGCGATGCTGCTGTCACTTGGCGTGGCCGTCACGGGCTTCTGGACGGGGGCGAGGACGCATGGCCGCTGGGCGCCACTCGTGATTGGAGGACTGGGCGCGATCTCTCTGGCCACAGGGGTGATCTTCGTGCACGGGTTCCCAGCGATGCACATGATCTATAGCGGCGCCCTCGCACTCATTGTCGGTGCGGCATGGAACGGCTACGCACGCCGGAACTGCGAAATCCGTACCTCGGGCAAGTCCGCATAACGCCCGCTTCTGCTGCGGACACTCCATAAGATGCGCCCGCGCAGCGGGCGTCACCATACCGTGGCCGTCAGCAGCAAGCTTCGTTATGCTGCCGCGGGTGGACTGGGTTGCTGCCAAGAGCCGAACGGAGCAAGCTCATCCTGCAGGCGAGTCAACTCTAGGGTCACGTACACAACTAGCTTCTCGACTATTTGAACCGCGATCGCAAGGTCTGAACTGTCTAGTCCATAGTGCCGCATCACCCGGCTAGTGGGGACAAGAAATGCCGACTGGTGCGCGGTGACCGAGATGTCTGCCGCCGTGACGTCCGAATGCGCAAACTCCTGCATCCTCAGCGAGACGAGCCTGTGGTGGAGCGAACGCTCGACATCGCCTAGTGCGGAGACAGCTGAATCTGGCAGGAGGACGGCCTCCCTCCCCGGCGTCCACTCGGACTTCGTGAAGCAGCGACCGTACGAGACGACGAATGCTGTCAGGAGAGCGGAGGCGGTGACCGAGGGGCGGTCGGATGACGGAGCCATCTTTAGTAGCTCTCGCAAGTACGCACGCGCTTCAAGAACGTCGTGGTTAGCGACCAGAATCCGACAGTAACGTCCGCGCGTTGCCGCCAGCCGCTCTGGAGTCATCTCTTGTGACATACGCGAATCTTTCTCAGGTCAGCATAACGCCCTCCGCTCTGCGGCGGGGCCTCATAACTATGCGGCAGGCGAGCGCAGCGAGCCAGCCGCCATCCTTGATCGAGCCCCGTCCGCAGCAGCGATCGTTATGCTGGCGCGCTCAGAAACAGGCCTATAGGTACACTGAACGCTCTCAGCGCGTGCTGATTTGGGTAGTACTTGAATTGATACTGACCTCGCTGCTCTTCAAAGAAGAGAAAGCCGCTTACATGCCGCTCCCGCGCGAACAGGCCGTTTTCTGGCTCAGACAAGCATGGGAGGAAGTCGTCTTCCTCTACAGACGCGCTGAACTCGCCAAATAGTGCGATGATGTAGGGGAGGTCGCGTTGCGTGACCAGGCCGCGGTATGTAGCCGCCTTGTCTTCAATCCTGCCGCAGATTCGCTTCGAATTGTCCGGCAGCCAGCCAACCCAAATGCCTCCGTCATCTCGCGCTTGATTCATCTCGCGCTCGACTCGATGCTCCGTGTGAAAGTTGACCAGTTCGACAACTGCAGCCGGCTCGCCGCGTTCGTCTTGGACAACCCAGTCGGGAGTTTGGCCGTCTATGCGCATCTCGCTACGGACGCGTATGCCACCGCTGGCGAGGAATCCACCGAGGAGGAGTTCACGAAACACGTGCATCCGTTGCTTCTCGTCAGACGCCAGTCGCGCAAACTTCTTGACGAATGCCTGGGCATCACGTTCTTCGAGATGCGAGAAGCACTCGTAGATCGCCCGATTGATGTGGGGATTTCCCGCGATCTCGCCGTATTTCATGACCTACCAGTCGATGGAGCCTTATCCGCGCCACACAGCATAACGCTCGCTTCTGCAGCGGGCGTTCAAACCAAATGCGCGCGCAGCGCGCTTCCGAATCGCCCGTCTGCAGCAAGCATCGTTACGCGGCGACTTCTACGACCGTGGCGTACGCGTGCGGCTCTGGCGCGGCAATGCCCTCAGCGCGCATGCCCTCGAGGTGAAACTCGATGGCCTCGCGCATGGTCTGCTCGACCGCCTCACGCGTCGGGCCAGTCGCCACGCAACCTGGCACATCCGGCGCATACGCAGAAAAACCGGTCGCGGTCTGTTCAACGACAATGAGCAGTCTCATGACTTTAACCCCGCCTGCTTGAGGATGCTGTTCAACGTACCCGGTGCCAGCTCGTCACTCGGATGACCGGCTACGGTCACGAGCCCTGCCTTGTCAGGATGCTTGTACTGTTGGTGGCTGCCCCGGGTTCTCACGAGGAACCATCCATCGTCGGTTAGCAGCCGAAGCACCTCCCGTACTTTCATCTTGAAAGATCGGACGACGGCGCCTTCCCGGCAAGCCGCACGGGCTTGCCAGTGCGCGCTGGAAAGTGGCGCGGTGGGGACATGGATCCCACTCTATTGCTGGCCCGAGCGCGTCACTCGTCGCCGTGGACCGCGTAACGACAAAGCTCAGCAGCGGCCGCCGCCTCGGGGACCTACACGCCCCGGAAACGAAGAAGGCGGCGGCCGTCTGCTGCAGCGCCTGGTTCGGCGTCTTCGCTCGCAAGTGGTCGGGGTGGCCGAGGAAGACACTGGCGGCCCAAAGCCGCCGCCAGTGGTACCCGGCGCTATGTCCCCTTTTCTTTTGATTCAAGGCTTTCGGATGGATTTTCCTTTGCCCTTTTCAGCCACGATGAATTCCAGCCATCGAACAACTTCAGTCTTACTAGGGTTCCAATGGGAATGAGTGGTGCCGGCCGGAACGAGCAGGCTTTCACCAGGTTTTAGGGTAATGGGTTCCTTGCCCTCCTCCTGGAAAACTGGTGTCCCGGAAATTACATAAAAGGTGACCGCCGCCGGATGAAAATGCCGACGGTTAATACCACCTGGCTCGTACGTCACATCTATGACCGTGAAGTCCAGATTCGCTGTGCCGTCCACTCCGCGTACTATGAGATCCGTAGCTTTTACCCCAGATTTTTGTGGGATATCTTTCGGATCGTGTGCGTGAAGGCCAACGCCGACCTCGGCCTCCCCGGTAGAGCGGGCGGTCTTCGGGTTACCCGTGTCTCCGCACCCGACGGCGAACAACGCGGTGACCAACAGCATGACGACCCTGATGCGGTTCATGTGAGCCTCGATTGTTGGGGCGGCTCGGCGCGTCGCACGCCTCCGCCGCCGAACTTGGATTTAGTGTGCGAAGCCTCGCACACCATATCGGGTCCGGGCCGGCCCCGTTAGCTGGCCTGTCGGCCATGCTAACGACCCGGCGAACGTCACGCAATGGTGTGCCAACCGAACGTGCGAAGCGGCTCGGGGCTTCTCGCCGCGACCCGCCCCGCGGCCGAACGACCGGGCGCTCAGGTGCGCGCGACCGCGGAGGGTCGTGCGTACTCCCGCGAGCTGACGCGCGTCACCTGCAGCGCCGGGTTCGGCCGGGCGTCACATCCCGCAGGCTCTGCGAGGATGTGGCGTCCCAGCGCACCTGAGCGCCCGGTCGTTCGGCCGTGCGTACAGCCTGAGCACCCGGCGTTCCTTACGGCGAGCCGCCCGCGGGTCCGGCGGCGGCCGGTGTGGCACTCGGATAGGGGGCCACACGTCCCTCGCAAGGCCGCCGCCGGACCCGCGTCCTGACGCACGGCCGAACGCTGGCTTCTGCAGCGGGCGATCAAACAAATTGCGAGCGCAGCGAGCGACCGTGTCGCCCGACTGCAGCAAGCATCGTTAGGTGCCGCCTGAGGGATCCACGGCCTCGAGCGATGGAACATCCTTTTCCACGGTCTCCGGCAATGGCAGGGGAAGCTGAGATCTCTGGTCCTGCTCATAGTCAGAGCTATGCCATTTGATGTGAAGCTGCCGCTGAAGCCACTCGCACAGTTGCAAGCAATGCTCGTACGACTCAAGTAGATACTGTGAATCGGCGTGAAGGCCGCTTCCCTCCCGCGTACGTGCGTGAGATCCTGCCTTCCGCACATACACCGCGTTTGCGATACCTCGATTGTGGATGAAGATATCGCGTGATGCCTTGATCTCTACGTACCGGTGGTAACTCGGACACTCTAGCAGATTAATGCCTGTAAGGTCCTCAAAGCTCTCGGCAAAATCCGCTGGGGATTTGTACGACAACTCATTCATTAGCGAGTCAGTCGCGCGCAACATAACTTCCTCTAGACTCGTGGCTTCTAGTACGGCCTGCACCGTCACAGTGCGCTTGCCGCCGAGCTTATTCGGATAGCGCACTACTACTGCACGAAGAACGTCGCCGAGCATCGCCTCGATAATCGTGACGAACTGAATTATCTCATTGATGCTAAGCTGCCTTATCGCGAGAAGCTCATAGCGCTGAATGAGTTCGTCCTTCGTGTACTGTCGTTGGCTTTGGATCGTAGTCCGATCTGGTCGATACCCGACTGGGAAACTAACGGTCAAGTTCGACTGATCGCCTTGTCGTACCGTCAAGGCCGCGATGTTGAACGCCCCGTACGTCAGTTCAGCGAGCTCGCCCTGCTCAAACAGCGACGCAATGCTCGTGCGCAGAATGGCGTTGAGCTTGTTGCCAAGATCGAGATTCATCACGCGCCCCTTGAGTGCCTAACGCCTGAGGACAGCTGAAAAGAACAATCTTGAGACGCGAACTACGCCCTTGCCAGTCCGAGGTTCCACGCCAGGTGCAAGATCTATTAGGTCGCGATCCCACGGCGCCCTATACACGACGACGCGGGAGCTCGTGCTTGCCGAAGGCCCATGCTTCGAGTCGGGGCCGTTGAGGATCGCGTAGCTCAGGATGGGCATTGCATATGTCGCGAGCATCGCCGAAGTCATCAGTCTCACAATACAGAAACTGGCGGGCTGCCCTTACCTGGAGTGAGCGCTGGTGCAGGACATTCTCCCCGGAAAGCGACAGGTAGATACATCCGTCCTGCCCCTCAACTCCATCGAGCTCCTGAATAAAGCGGCGCTCGAAGAGTGAAAGCTGGAGGGTAGATGACAGCGGAAGGGTCACCTCTGCACCGAAAGAAGCGATTCCCAAACCTCTCCCCGGTCTCTCGACATGAGCGTGCAGAGAAACTGGGTGATCGGCTACATACAGTGGCGATCTAGTCCGATTAAGTCCTAGGAGCCAAACGTGGGATTCGAGTTTCGTTGCTAGCTCCTCTATGAAGGATGGCTGGAGGAGGGCCTCTCCGTGGGTCTGAGCCTGCTGCTCTTTCGGTATGGTGCTGAACTGATCAATCACTGCGGCAATGGTGGGGTCGTTTACGTCGATATCGTTGCGCCGAGCAATCTCAGTAGCGAGCGTACGCTTCATCAACTCCGCTGACTGGAGCGTTTGCTCGCGCGCGGCAGGAGTGCGAAGAAACTGAACTGCGATGAACCGAGCGAGTGCGTGTCGATCAGGGTCACCTATCGCCTTGATCATTCCCGCGGCCAGCGCAGCTTGTACGGACCGAATAGCACTAATCGCGGGACCTTCATAGCTCTGGAAGAGCTGTTCAAAATGAGCCCCTGGCCCTCTGTCGCCATCCAGCTCCGGGATTGACAGGAAGTGATTCTGATGGCCGGCGTCGCTGACCGAAATCGGGAACGAACGGTCCCGAGACATATCATAGCAGTAAAGCCGCTCGCGCTTGCTGGCGAACTGCCGAAGCAAGAGTTGCGGTACGAAATGCTGCTTTTTAGTGCCAGTCGCCATGGTCACAAGAGCTATTCAGACGTGTCCGCTACCTAACGCTTGAGCTAAGCGGCAGCTCCAATCGCGGAGCGATTGGACTGTCCGCTTGAGCGAATAGTTAGGCGGAAATGTGCCGGAGCGAGGACTGGCAAGCAACCCGGTGGGTGGTGCTCTGGTGCCCGCGCCCGCCGGATGCAGCGGCGACTATTGGCGAAGCGCCTGGGCTTGCCGATGGGAGTCGGGTGGCGCGGGCGGCCCGTGGTCTCGCTGCGAGGTGTCTCGCACTTGCTAGGACCGGACTTGCCTCAGACCACCGTAAAACCAAGCGCCTAACACCTGAGTTAAGCCGCGCCACGAAGTGGCGTCGGCTTGGACGAATTGTTAGGCCTCATGCTGCCACACCCGCGGCACCAGCGCTCTTACAGCAGCTCAGCTCGGAGCCTAGCTGCTAGCTCCACTCGCTCCTTCGCGGTGTAAACACCCTTGTGCCCGGCATGAAGCCCATCACCCGAGTAGCGTGGAATCACGTGCTGATGATAGTGCCACACATCCTGGTCGCCAGCCGGGCCATTGTGTTGCCGCGTTGATATGCCTTCACAGCCGAGAGCGCGCAGCATCGCGTTGGCTAAGCGACGTGTGGCGGAGAAAAAGTGGTTCCCGAGGCTATCGGGAATTTCAAGCGCATTCTCGTAGTGGCTACGTGGCACTACCAAGCAATTGCCTTTGATGCCGCCGTAGTAGTGCAGCGGAATCACCACAAAGAGATTGGTATCAGCAAACACAATGGCCGAATTCACGTTGGGCCCAGATAGGCTCGCTGCGATGTCGCAGAACGGGCACTCATATCCCAGCGGAGCATGCTTCATGAGGCCTAACGCCTAAGTTAAGCCGCGCCGAAGGCGTCGGCTTGAATGATGAGTTAGGCCTCGCGGCCGGTGTTGATGGCCAATGTATAAACAAAAGCAATCGGCCAGGCAAACATGCATGCAATAAACCAACGCCAGCTACCCTGTAGGTGCGCCCGATACATGCCTAGGAACCAGATTGCAATTGCGCCGCCGGCAACCGCGAGGGAAAGCAGCTTCTCATGCAGATACATCTCCTCGCCGCTAAGTCCCCAGTCCACAGCTCGCTCCTGGCCGAGAAGAATCAGCGACCCCAGGTACGCGAAGGCGATAAGGAAAAGCAGCAGGCCGATCTTTGGGATGGGATTGGACTTGAACATGAGGCCTAACGTCGAGTTGTGCTGTGGACGCTCCAATAATGCGGCCGCGGAGCGGCCGCCATCAATAGCGCGGCCATCTGCACCAACTTTCGTTAGCCAGCGGCGCGTCGCAGCCGACGAGTCGACGTCGGGGTCTGTGTTTCATCTCCGCGCTCATGCTGCAGCGCGTCGATAAGCGGACATCGCACGTTGCCCGTGGCCTCGCAGCATTCTTCCACGAGCTCGCCCAACACCGCCTCGATGCGCTGAAGGTCGACCAGCTTCGTCCGCACTCCGGCGAGCTTCTCTTCCGCGACGGTGCGTGCTTCGTTGCAGTGCGTTCCATCCTCCAAGCGGAGCAGGCCCGCGATCTCGTCCAGACTGAAGCCCAGGCCTTGCGCCGACCTCACGAAGCGCACTCGAGAGACGTCCTCCGCATGGTAGCGGCGTATCCGCCCGAACAATCGCGATGGCTCGCGAATGAGTCCGCGGCGTTGGTAGAACCGGATCGTTTCCACGCTTACGCCGGCAGATGCCGCGAAGGCGCCGATGGTGAACTCCTGCACGGGCATACGGCCTCCTCTTGACTCCGTACTTCGGTACGGTTGTAAGGTTAACAGGTATGGATACCCTTCGAAAGCCAGAATCGACCGGGACTGCATCGTCTGGACGCGGCGCTCTCCTCGCGGGCGGAGTCGCCGCCCTGCTCGCATCCGCCTGCTGCCTCGGTCCGCTGGTGCTACTCATGCTCGGTGTCAGCGGCGCCTGGATCGGGAATCTCACGGCGCTCGAACCGTTTCGGCCAGTCT